>WBZL01001179.1_pt1 | contig 28106 bp, 21 predicted proteins | sample 5204291 | NCBI WGS metagenome assembly WBZL01 (sample SAMN12344345, study PRJNA552823) | activated sludge metagenome | biome: Activated sludge suspended growth; feature: Nitrification reactor; material: Wastewater; isolation source: activated sludge from nitrification reactor of wastewater...
AAGGCGATTTGATCAGGGCCGGTCAGGTCATCGGAAAAGTCGGGGCCACCGGTCGGGCGACCGGCCCGCATTTGCATTGGGGCATGAAGGTCAACGGCGCTCGTGTGAACCCTTACACGCTGCTCGACCTGCCGTTTCCGAAGAATCCCGCCGTCGATCTGCCGGTGGTGGCGACTCCCACCGGTGCCGCACAGCCGGAGGTCACTCCCGCCGCCGTCGGCGGCGATACGCGGTAGCCTGTCTTTCCGGTCGGCTCCTCGTCACCGTCTCCTGCTGCAATGTCACAACGGGTTAGGGTGTCTGAGAGCTTTCTCTGCAGGATTCCTGCTGCGCGGGCGTTTCAAGCGCGGCGGCGACGGCCTTAATCAGAGATTCCGGGGTATAGGGTTTTGGCAGGAACGCCATCCGGGCATCGAAGTGCTGCAGGAGCACACCATCCCGTTCCGAATAGCCTGACGTCAGAATGACCTTGAGATCCGGCTGCAGGGCTTGGAGTTCGCTGGCCAATTGCGCGCCGCCCATGCCCGGCATCACCATATCGGTCACCAAGAGCGCAATATGGCGTCCTTGATCACGAACCAGCCGTAACGCCTCCTCCCCGGATCGTGCCGCCACGACGTGGTAATGTTGGGCGACCAGGATGGTATGGGCCAATCCTCGCACCATGTCGTTGTCTTCCACCAGCAAAATGGTTTCGGATCGTTCGCCCGCCGGCTTCGTCGCGGCGGAAGGCCGCAGCGCGTCGCAGTCTTCGGCGATGCGAGGAAGGTAGATGGTAAAGGTGGTCCCTTTGCCCAGTTCGCTTGAAATGCCCACAGTGCCTCCACTCTGTCTGACAATGCCGTAGACGGTTGACAGGCCTAGTCCGGTGCCTTTGCCCAACTCTTTCGTCGTGAAGAACGGTTCGAAGAGATGCCCAAGAGTTTCGACACTCATCCCGCAGCCGGTGTCACGAACGGCCAGGGTCACATAGGGACCGGGGATCAAGGGATCGGGCCAGAAGGGGTCGGAGTGGGTGACCGTCAGTTCCCCGGTTTCTAATTCGAGACGTCCTCCGTGCGGCATCGCGTCTCGGGCATTGACCACCAGGTTCATCACCACCTGCTCGATCTGCCCCGCATCCGCCTTGATATGGCCCAGCGTCGGGTCCATTTTCAGCACAAGTTGGATGTCTTCGCCGATGACGCGCTTCATGAGTTCGACGATATCGCTCACACGGTCATTGAGATTCAGGGGCTGGCGTTCCACGATTTGATGGCGCGTGAACGCCAACAGTTGCCTGGTCAATCCCGTCGCCTTGTTACCGGCATCTCTGATTTGGGCCATGCCGCGTTGCGCACGAGAGGTCAGTCCCGGTTCATCCATGAGTAACTCGGCCCAACTGTTGATGATGGTCAGCAGGTTGTTGAAGTCGTGTGCGACCCCGCCGGCCATGCGGCCTAACGCCTCCATTTTCTGCGCCTGTCGCAGCTGCCGTTCGAGGTCTTTCCGGTTGAGAAACTGGCTGATCATGGCTCCCAATTCGGAGACCCGTTCCAACCGAGAGGGTGTAGGGCGGAGGACTTCAGAGACAAAACACTCGATGATGCCCAGAATGTTTTTCCCGGACGAGATCGGAAACGCGATGGCTCCATGGAGGTCAGCGCGCCGTGCGGACTCCTGCGCGGGGAATGCGGCCTCCTTCAGAATATCAGGTGAGAAGACTGCGGTGCCGGTGTTCCACGCACGCCCGGCCAGGCCCAGCTGTTGTGTCAGCGAGAGGGAGTGGTAACTCTTCGTGAACCCCTCAATGGAGGGGCTGGCCCGATGCCACAAGGCATTACAGCGAAGCGTCTGGTCGCGTGAATCCACCAGCCATAAGGCACCCACGGTCCAGCCCTGCAGTTCGCACATGGCCCGGAGAATTCGCGGTACCGCTTCACTAAGCGTCACGGACTCTTCAAGGGCCAGACCCACGGCGAGTTGGACGGCGTGCATCGTTTCCGCTTGCCGGCGTTCGGTGATGTCGGTCTTGGCTCCGATCATCCGATGGGGTTTGTGTTCGCGATCGCGCAGCACATAGCCGTGGTCGACGACGTACGCGTAGGTGCGGTCGTTCCTGCGAAAGCGATATTCAGCCCTCCACAAGTGCTGCTCCGACTCGAGGACGCGTGTCAGACTGGCGATGACTGCCTCACGGTCTTCCGGATGCACCTGATCGGCCCAGGGGATGTGACGCCGCTCCAGGTGTGACGTGGCCGGCTCGTAGACGGACTGATACGCCTCGTTGAACCAGGCCGTGCCGGACGCAATGTCCCAATCCCAAATGCCGTCCTGCGTGGCCAGACAGGTGAGATGAAATCGTTCTTCGCTCTTCCGCAGGGCTTGCTCCACCCGGTGTCGTCCCATGGCATAGCGGATGGCGCGTTTCAGTGCATCACCGGTCAATCTGCCTTTGACCAGATAATCCTGCGCACCGCGTAGCAAAGATTTTTCCGCAACGAGCTCATTGTCGAGACCGGTCAGCACAATGACCGCGGCTTCGCCGGCCTGGGAGCGCACGCGATCCAAGGATTCGAGTCCGTGGCTGTCCGGTAATGAAAGATCGACGAGGACGGCATCCACGGGGCCGTCCACCAGCCGGGCGAGCCCCGTATCGAGTCGCTCCGCCCATATGAGCGAGATCTCGTGGGGGGGCTGTTCGCAGAGGGCGGTCCGGATCAGTTCCGCATCGTCCTCGTTGTCCTCGATCAGCAACACATGCATGAGCTATCTCTTCAGCGTGGGCACTTTCGAGACCAGGGTCCAATACAGTTCGAATTCTTTGACCACGGCGATAAAGCGGGTGAAGGTGACCGGTTTCCGAATATAGGAACAGGCACCTTGCTCGAATGAGCGAACAATGTCCTCTTCCCGTTCGCTGACCGTCAGGATGACGACGGGAAGCGCGCGAAACCGCGGGTCCGCTTTGATCTCTGTCAGCACCTCGAGCCCCGTCTTCTTCGGCATATTGATGTCCAGCAGGACCATTCCGGGAAGCGGACATTGGCTGAAGGGGCCTTCTCCGCGTAGGTAGGCCATTGCTTCGGCCCCATCCCGGACCACGGCGACTTTGTTGGTCATGTTCACGGTTTCGAAGGCTTCGCGGATAAGCAGAATGTCGTCTTCATTATCCTCAGCGATCAGAATCTCGAATGGTCTCAACGTCATGGTCCTACCTCTTTCGCAACCTGCCGGTTGATGCCGAATGTGATGAAAAACTCCGATCCTCCGCCTTCTCGTGTGGAGACCCACGCGCGTCCGCCATGCCGTTCGGCGACTTGGCGCACGATGGCCAAACCGGCCCCGGTTCCTTCGACGTCGCGTCCCACCGCTCGCCGGAACAACTCAAAAATGCGCTCGTGCTGATCGGGTGGTACCCCGGGGCCTCGGTCCCTTACGACGAGTCCGGCCGACTCCGCCCCTTCCGGATCGATCTCGACATGGGGGGCGATCTCGATGTCCGGCGCGTCCCCCGGGGCGACAAACTTCAACGCATTCGCGACGAGATTGTAGAGGCCCTGGACGGCCCACGTTGTATTGACGCGGAGACGCGGCAAGGGGGCGCGCACCGTGATTCTGGCTCCAGTGGCGTTGATGAGGCTGTCCAGCCTTCGTACGACCTCCCGGACAAGGTCATCGGCGTCGATCTCGTCGATAGGAGGGTCCATGCGTTGCGCGCGCGAGAGGTCCAGAATATCGGTGAGTAACCGGTCGAGCCGCTGCGTAGCTCGGACGATGCGGCGAAGAAAATCGCGGCCTTTTTCATCGAGCCGGTCTGCGTATCGTTCCTGAAGCAGAACTGAAAAACTTTCAATCGCGCGCAGCGGTTCTTTTAAATCGTGCGAGGTCACGTAGAGAAGGGTTTCGAGATCCTTGTTTTTCTGCAGAATCATCAGTTCGGACCGACGCTGTTCAGTGATGTCCCGGTTGGTTTCGAGGACGAGGCTTCGGCCGCCTGTTTTCATGAGGCCCCAGCGGCTCTCCACCAACACGTCCCGCCCGTCCTTGGTGCGATGGTGTATCTCTCCGGTCCAGGCGCCGGTGGACTCCAACTCGGCATAGATGCGTTCCAGCGGACAGGAGGGCGTGCTTCTCAAGAGCGCGTGGCTGTTCCATCCGACTGCCTCTGCCCGAGTGTAGCCGTACAGTTGTTCACAACCGCGATTCCAATCAAGAATGCCCCGTTCCATGTCCCAGGAGAAAATCGGGTCGTAGGACAATTCGATGAGCCGACGTTGTTGAGTGACGGTCTCTTCGACACGCTTGCGTTCCGTAATATCGCGAGCGATTGTGGACACAGCCGAAACCTGACCGTTCGCATTCATAATGGGAGACACCGTCAGCGATACTTGGATGGGGTGGCCGTCTTTGTGGATGCGCACGCTTTCGAATTGCTGGACGCGGATGCCTGCTTTGACCTGCTCGATGAGAATCGATTCTTCCATTCGACGATCGGGCGGCAGGATCCGGGAAATGTGTCGGCCGATAATGTCATCGCCGGAGTAGCCGAACATCAGTTCGGCGCTTTTGTTCCAGGACTCGATGCGCCCCTCCAGCGATTTGCTCATGACGGCATCGGAGGATGATTCCACGATGGCGGCCAACCTGGCCTGAAATTCCTGGGCCTGTTTCCGATCGTGCATATCGGTATAGGTGCCCACCCACTTCAGAACGTGCCCGTCTTGGTCCCGGATGGGCGTCGCGTGCGCATGGAACCAGCGGTAGACTCCATCGGCCCGCTTGAAACGCAGTTCCGCATCGAGGGGCTGCACACGAGCCACGGCTTCGCGCCATTGCTCGGTAATTGTCGGACGGTCTTCGGGGTGCACATGCTGGAGACATCCGGTGCTGAAGGGCTCCTCTGCGGACCGACCCGTATACGTCGCCCATTGCGGACTGAGATAGTCGCAGGTGCCGTCAGGGAGACAGGTCCAGATCGGCAGGGGGAGCGATTCGACCAGTTCACGGAACCGGCTTTCGCTGGCGGTCAGTGCCCGATGGATCCGTTGGCTTTGCGCCAGTTCCTGTTCAAGGCGCTGATTGGCAGCGAGCAGGGCGGTGGTGCGTTCCGCTACCAGCGCTTCGAGCGATTGATGGCTCCGGCGCAACGCCTCTTCGGCTCGTTTCCGCTCCGTCATATCGATGAGCGTGGAGCGACTGGAGATAAAGCGCCCCTGCCTGTCGGTTACGGCTGTGGCACTCAATAGAATGGGAAAGGTCGATCCGTCTTTTCGAACCAGCTCAAACTCGAGATCTTTGATCCGACCGTCCCTGATAAATTGCGGAAATCGTTCTTTGAACAGGGCTACTCCGGCAGGCGTGACGACCTCGGTGAATCGCTTTTTGCCGATGAGTTCGTCCTTCGTATACCCCAACCAGTCCAATTCCGTCTGGTTCATGGCGACGAGGAGGCCGGTGGAGTCGAGGGAATGGTATCCGCAAGGGGCCCGGTCATAGAGGTCTTGCACTTCCTCGGCCGTTTTCTTCAGGAGCTGCGAACGTTCTCGAAGGGCCACCTGTTCCGCGGCCATCTCCGCGGACTTACGCCACTCACGAGTCAAGCGTTTCTGTTGATCGATCAGGTAGGCCAGGAGCGGAAAGATGATGAGACTGAAGGAACGATTGATTTGCGGCAGCCAGGTGGGGACTCCAGCCATGTCGGTGGACAGAGCATAGCCGAGGAACGTCAGTGCCATGCAGATCACCGCAACGATGGGTGAACTCCAGCGACGAGGCGTTCCGGATGTCAGGACGAGGGGGAGGAGGTAAAGGACCCACACGGGGACGCCAAGCGGCGTCACACAGTCCAGGAGGAAGGTGCCGCATATTAGGGCGGCGATCACAGCGAAGAGGCCCGGTTCGCCTATGCGAGATGTCAGCTTCTCGGTCGTTAGCCCGGGGAGACCATCACTGGTCATGGGGCTCCTGCATGGCAAAGCGCGGTGTCGTGGCTCAGAGCACCACAGTGAGCGATAGATCAATAGTGTTCTTCACTATGAGTAAGAACGACAAGATCCGATAGATGCGATGTGCCCTAGCCAAATACCTAGGGTCGTTACTGTGCGGCGTGATTGGGTGGATAAGCGGTTTGCCCTGGTTGCATCCGTTGCGGACTCTTAAAAATTCGTCTCGCTGCTCGCGGATGTCTTGTTCAGAACGGTGGCTGCGGCTGTCGATAAGGCGGCATCGTGCTCGTGGTCCAACGCATAAATACGGAATTGCACGAGCCTGGTCGGCAGTAGATCCAGCAATTCTTCCAAGGGCTCGGTCGACAGCCCCTTGGTCCCGGGATCGTAGACGAGCAGAGGGGTCCCGCGCGTGTCCTTGGGGTCGGGGCGAGGGTCGAGCGGCGCCATATCAACGCGGAACGGGAGGGTGCGCAATTTGGGGGGCAGTGCCGACTGAATCTGTTGTTGGAAATGGATGTGGCTGGGGAAGTCCATGCCCCGTTCGACCCCTTTTTCCTTGAGGACCGTGCTGTAGGCCATTTTCCATTTCACGTCGCGTCCAAGGATGTGCGCCCATTCCTCATGCAGACGGCGGAGCGTGCTGTTTGCAGCCTTCTTCCATCGCCGGACATCTTCCAACAGCGACCAGTCCGTTAACGTCAGGTACTCTTCCATGTGCGTGGCCGGATTGGCGGGAAAGAGCCGCTTCATGGTGTCGCCGAAGATATCGCGCAGATGGATGTCGATCGCCCTGGTGGTCCGGTGATAGTAGACATTGGAGTAGAGATACATGCGCGTGTTCAGAAACATGTGGAGGGCGGGGAGCCCGGTCTTATGGATGGTAAAGCCCTTGTCGGTGATGATGGTGTAGTGGATCAGCCTGGTGAGATCGACCGGTCCGACGGCGACGCCGCACATATAGGCGTCGCGCAAGACATAGTCCAGATTGTCGGCCGTGTAGCTGCCCGCAATGACCGGCTGGAGAACATTGATCCAGCGCGGGATGCGGGAGTTGTCCTTGCCTTTCTCTTTCAACATCACATGGGCGATGTGATCCGGATTCAGTTCTTCGCCCCGGTCGAAGGGGCCCGACGGGCTGCGGCGGATTTTTTTGATGAGTGGTCCCAGATGCTCGCGCACGATGATCTGTCCCAACTTCTCGTGGGAGAGGCCGAAGCCGTGCAGATAGTTGTCATCGAAGAAATGGCAGAACGGGCCGTGCCCGATGTCATGCACGAGTGCCGTAATCCGCAGGAATTCCTCCACGAACGAGGCGGAGGGAAGATCGGGGACGGCCTGTCGCAGAAACGGATACAGGTGGCGGGCGAACCGTCCGGCGACATGCATGGTCCCCAACGAGTGCACGAACCGCGTATGTTCGGCGGAGGGATAGACCCATCGGGCGCTCTGCAGTTGGTAGATGTATCGCAAGCGCTGGACCCACGGGGAATCGATCAGATCCTTTTCCGTGCGCTCGGACGGATCGGGGGTCGCATAGGGCACGGTGAACGACACGTATTCATGGATCGGATCGGCAATGAGTGCGGAACCGTCATAGGGCGCTGGAGGAATGGCTGAAGGTAGTTTCATGCGTGGACGACCGATGGCCGATCTTAGCCCAGGCCGGACGACGGGGGCAAATGCGGGGCGCAGTCGTCGGCCTGGGTTCGTCGATACTTGGTGAGCACGAAATAGGCGATGGGATAGGCCAGGAGGGCGCCGGCGATGCTCAGTACCATCCCGCCCAGCACAAACGGCCAGGCATAGGGAGCGACTTGATGATAAATGCCCATGAACGAGAGGTCGCTCCAATCGAATGAGGGAAAGTCCCGCACCCCGAGGAGGACCGCGCCGGTCCAATAGGTGGCGCCGAGAATGGGAATGAGGGTCCAGGGGTTGTTGAGAAAGGCTCCCGTGAGCAGGGCCACCACGTTCCATCCGAACGCCCAGGCGCAGAAGCCAACCAGGACCATGTGCAGGCCATAGGCCGGTGAAAAGCCGATAAAGACGCCGACGGCGAAGGCCAGTGCCGTCCGGTGCGGCGACTCATCGAGATGGAGAATTTGACGAAACAGCGAACGTACGTTGGCCATAAGACCCCTGCCGGGCCGATGCTGTTACGACGGTCTTCGAAAGTGTTCGTAGCTGGTCAACGGCAGGGGACTCGTGGTGCCCCGTTCGGTTCGCACGCGCAGGCCGGACCGTTTCGGAGTGATAGTGCCGATACAGGTACAGTGAAACGAGGTCTGTCCGAGCAGTCGCTCAAAGCGGGCGTGTTGGCCGGCCGGTACGGTAAACAACAGTTCATAATCCTCGCCTCCTTGCAGGGCAATCTCCTGCGGGGGCAGGCCGTATGCTGCCGCATAGGCGTGGCAGGCCGCGGAGATCGGGAGTGAGCCGACAAGAATTTCCGCCCCGACGTGGCTTTCTTCGCAGATGTGACGGAGATCTCCGGTGAGGCCGTCCGAGAGGTCGATGGCTGCCCCGGCCAGCCGATGCTTGATCAGCCACTGGCCCTCGGCGATACGGGCGGAAGGGCGATGGTGGCGAGCCAAGAGAAACCGCCGGTGCGCAGCAGACAGCGTTCGGCGTCGGCGGGAACTCAGGAGGTCCAGTCCGGCGCGCGAGTCGCCCAGGGTCCCGGTGACATAGAGGCGATCTCCGACCTTGGCGCCGTTGCGCAGCAGGGCGCGACCGGGTCGCACCACGCCGGTCAGGGTGATGCTGAGAAAGAGTCCGTGTTTGGAGGCCGAGGTGTCGCCGCCGACGAGGCAGACTCGATAGGGGGCGGATGCCCGCATCATCCCGCGGTAGAGCTGGTGAATCTGCGTCGTCGAGCAGGTCGATGGGATGGCAACGGAGACCAGCATGAACCGGGGTGCGCCACCCATGGCGGCGATGTCGCTGAGGTTGGCGATGGCTGCTCGGTAGCCGATGTCTTCATACGACGAGGTGGCGAGGTCGAAGTGCACCCCTTCGGCCAGCAGGTCCGTGGTCATGAGGGTCCACTCGGTCGAGGAGGTCTTGATGACGGCGGTGTCGTCGCCGATGCCGATGGCCACTTGCCGGTCGGGTTTCGCTGCCTGGGCTTGCAGCCGACGAATCAGGGCGAACTCGCTACGTACCGGGCGAGCCCGGCGGGATCGACCTGACGGCATCAGTCCACCAAATTCCAGGTCGTGCGTCTCAACGGCAAGTCGGCAGTAACGATCACGTGCCTCACGCACCGGGGCCTAAAGGGCCAATGACGAGGGCACCGCCTGGCGCTGTAACCGACGGCGGGTTGAGCCCGATGCTCGCGCCGATCCGTTGACCTTCACCGCCTTCTTTGCGGGAGTGTTGGGCCTCGCGGCGCCGACTTTGCGCGATGGGCTCCGCCGTAGAGCGGCGTGGATCACATCATCCACGGTGTCCACGAAGATCAACTCAATGCCCTTGAGGATGTGCTTGGGAATCTCGTCCAAATCTTTCTTGTTGCGTTTCGGCAGCACGACCGTCGAGAGCCTCGCTCGCTTGGCTGCAAGGATTTTTTCTTTGAGTCCGCCGATCGGAAGGACCCGACCGCGTAACGTGATTTCGCCGGTCATCGCAAGATCGCGGCGCACCGGCACTTGCGCCAGCGCGGAGGCGATGGCCGTGGCCATCGTGATGCCCGCAGAGGGCCCATCTTTCGGCGTCGCTCCGGCCGGCACGTGGATGTGAATATCGTTCTTCGCGAACTGGTCGGGGCTGATCCCGAGGGTTTTTTCCCGCGACCGCACGTAACTCAGGGCCGCTTGGGCCGATTCCTTCATGACGTCGCCGAGATGGCCCGTGAGCGTGAGTTGGCCCTTCCCCTTCATGACGGTGGCTTCGATATACAACACATCGCCGCCGCTCTCGGTCCAGGCAAGGCCGGTCGCGACACCGATTTCGTCCTTTTCCAGCTCCGCCTCGGGGACGAATTTCGCCACACCCAGGAACTTGTTCAAGTTGGTGTGGTCGATCGCATGGCATTCGGCTTTGCCCTCCGCGACTTTTTTGGCGACCTTGCGCATGAGGTTGGCAATCTCACGTTCGAGATTACGGACGCCGGCTTCACGCGTGTAGTGCGTGATGACGTGGCGTATCGCCTTCTCTGAGACGCGAATATGTTTCTCCGTGATGCCGTGTTCGTTCATCTGGCGCGGGATCAGATACTTGTGCGCGATGCCGAGTTTTTCTTCCTCCGTGTAGCCGGGGATGTCGATGACCTCCATGCGATCCCGCAGGGCGGGGAGGATCGGATCCATCAGATTCGCCGTCGTGACGAACATGACCTCGGTCAAATCGAAGGGCACCCCGAGATAGTGATCGGTGAAGGTGCTGTTTTGTTCGGGGTCCAAGACTTCCAAGAGTGCGGCCGAGGGGTCGCCTCGAAAGTCCATGCCCACCTTGTCGACTTCGTCGAGCATGAACACCGGGTTGTTCGTGCCCGCTTGCTTCATCCCCTGAATGATCCGTCCCGGCAACGCGCCGACATAGGTCCGCCGGTGGCCGCGGATTTCCGCTTCATCCCGTACGCCGCCCAGACTGATCCGAACGAACTCCCGGCCCAACGCGCGCGCGATGGACTTTCCCAGCGATGTCTTTCCGACGCCGGGCGGGCCCACGAAGCAGAGAATGGGGCCTTTCATCTTCTCTTTCAACTTGCGGACAGCGAGGTATTCGATGATGCGTTCTTTGACCTTTTCCAGATCGTAGTGATCCTCGTTCAGCACCTTCATCGCCGCTTTTAGGTCGAGATTGTCCTTGGACTTTTTGTTCCAGGGCAGTTCGACCATCCATTCCAGGTAGGTGCGGACGGTGGCCGACTCGGCCGTATCCGGGTGCATCTTCTCCAGCCGCTTCAGCTGTTTCTCGGTTTCCTTGAGCACCTTCTCCGGCATCTTGGCATCTTTGATTCGCTTGCGGAATTCGGCGACTTCTTCCGCCCGTTCGTCCAATTCCCCGAGTTCTTTTTGAATGGCTTTCAACTGCTCGCGTAGGAAATATTCGCGCTGGGTCTTGTCCATCTCGCCTTTGGCCTGGGCCTGGATCTTCTGCTGCATCGAGAGGACGTCGATTTCCTTCGCGAGAATTTCACTGATCTGGCGGAGCCGTTGAATCGGATCGACGATCTCGAGAACCGTCTGGGTAATATCGACTTTCAAGCCGAGGTTCGACGCGACCATGTCGGCGAGGCGGCCGGGGTCCTCCAGATTTTCAATCACCACCATCACATCGGGAATGAGCACTTTGCCGAGGCTCACGATCTTTTCGATCTGTTCTTTGACGGTGCGCATGACCGCCTCGGTTTCGAGCGGGGAGCCCGGTTGTTTCGTCTCGACGAGTTTCTCGATGCGGACGGAATAATAGGGATCGCTCTGGATGTATTCCTCGATCCGGCCCTTGGCGAGGCCTTGCACTAAAATCTTGATGCGTTCGTCCGGCAGCTTGAGCATCCGCATGATGATGCCCACGGTGCCGACCTGGTGAATATCCTCCGGCTGCGGGTTCTCGACATCCAGCGATTTTTGCGTGGCGAGGAAGAGCATCCGGTTGCCGGCGAGCGCCGCTTCGATCGCCTTGATCGACATGTCACGGCCGACGAACAGGGGCAGGACCATGTAGGGGAAGACGACGATATCCCGCACCGGCAGCAGGGGCAGCTGGTCCGGCGGTTCGAGGTTCTGGTTGTTCGAAAAGTCTTGTTCTACTGATTCAGCCATAAGGCTCCAGTTTGCCGATCTAGAGTGTTCGTGTGATGTCGTGCTGTGGCACGGTTCGGGCGACGGTCATCCGTCTAGCCCGTGGCTAGGTAGTGGTGGTGCGTGTTCGGCCTTGGCCTCGACGACGCACCTCTGTGGCTGTCGGGCGGAGTCGCTGTTGCAGGAACTCGCCGAACGCAGGTCCCAGGGACGGGTTCTTGAGCGCCAGTTCCACGGTGGCGATGAGAAAGCCGAGCTTGTCGCCCGCATCATGCCGCTGCCCCTCGACTTCGTGGGCGAACATGGAGGTATGTTTGACGAGCTGGCGCAGGGCATCCGTGAGCTGAATCTCTCCGTTCTTGCCCGGCGGGGTCTTGCGGAGGATCGGGAAAATTTCCGGGGGCAGGACATAGCGTCCGATGACCGCGAGATTCGACGGTGCGTCGGCCGGGGCCGGTTTCTCCACCAGATCGTCGACGCGGTGGAGGCCATTGCGCACCTTGCGCGCGGAGATGATGCCGTACCGGCTGACTTCTTGCTGTGGTACCTCCTGCACGCCCAAGACCGCGCCTTTACGTTGCTTGTAGATATGGATCAGTTGGGCGAGACCGGGAACGGCCGCGTCGATGATTTCGTCTCCAAGGATGACGGCGAACGGTTCGTCGCCGATCAGATGTTGTGCGCAGAGGACCGCATGTCCGAGTCCCATGGCTTCCGGCTGCCGGACGTAGCAAAAGTTGGCCAGATTGGAAATGTGCCGCATCTGATTCAGCACCTGGCCCTTGCCGCTGCCCTTCAAATTTTCTTCCAGTTCGAGGGAACGGTCGAAGTGGTCTTCGATCGCGCGTTTGCCTCGGCCGGTGATGACGATGATGTCTTCGATGCCCGACGCGACGGCTTCTTCGACGACGTATTGAATCAGCGGTTTGTCGACCAGCGGAAGCATCTCTTTGGGAGAAGCCTTGGTGGCGGGGAGAAAGCGTGTGCCCAGTCCGGCTGCGGGAATAATAGCTTTACGTACATCGGTTCTGATCATAGGGCGATAGTATGTGAAGGGGTAGGTGAAGTCAAGATTTCGTCGGCTCTTTTCAGATGCGGTGCCGCGCTCGTGACGCGGGGAAACTCCTTTACATTGAAAAATGCGGTCAATATAATCCGAGAGTTTTTCTGCAACCGTGCGGTGGTGCTGCAACGAAAGCGGCGCATCGGTGATGACAACGGGAACAGTTCGTCGGTGCCTGCGCTGGGCCGGTCGGCTCGCTCGTCGAGACGCGACAGAGGGCGGGGCGCTTTCCCATCTTCACATTCAGGACGACCAGTGCGTGCATTCCCAGGCGGTACGGAAGGATTGCGGTGACCAAGTCGGGAGGCAGGCGGTGGCTGTCGGTTCTGATTCTCGGGCTCGTGGTGCTCCACGCGATCGGTCTTGGCGAGTGGTTGTACGCGCAGGACGGCGTGCCGCTGGTGACCTCGGTCACGATTCGCGGTCAGAAGCGCATTGAACTGCAGGCGATCGAAGGCCGCATCACGCTCAAGCCCAACGATCGCTTCACCGCCGAGGCGCTTCGGGAACAGGTCAAAATTCTCTACGGTACCGGGTACTTCGAAGATGTGCAGGTGGAGACGGAGTCGGCGGCAGGCGGGGTGTCCGTCGCGTTTGTCGTGAGGGAAAAACCGTTTATCACCGAGATCGTCTTCGACGGGAACGAAGAACTCAGCGACGATAAACTTAAGGAAAAGATTACGATCAAAAGCCAGACCTTCCTCGATCAGCAGCAGGCCAAGGAGAGTGCTGAGAAGATCCGGCTCGCTTATCAAGAAGACGGTTACTACAACTGCCAGGTGATCCCCGTGATCCAGACGGTGGATGAAGACCGGAAGCGGTTGACCTATTTCATTAAAGAGGGGACCAAGGCCAAGGTCCGGCAGGTCCACTTCGACGGCATGCGGGCCGTGGCCAAAGAGGAAGTCTTCAAGGTGACGGCCACCCGGGAATGGATCCCCTGGTACGGGCTCATCACGCAGCTGAAGATTCCCTCGCTGCTCTCCGATGCCGGCGTGTTGAAGCGCGAAGAACTGGGCAACGATATCGAGCGTATTCGCGAAGTGTATTTGAATAAGGGCTACCTGAATGTGCAGATCAGTCAACCGACGTTGGAACTGAGCGACGACAAGAAATGGTTCGAGATCCACTATTCGGTGGTCGAAGGCGAGCCTTTCACCGTGCAGGAGGTCGGCTTTCGCGGGAATACGGTCTTCGAAGACCATGAATTGCGGGAGGGGTTGGGGATTCGCCCCGGCGAAATCTTCCAACGGGCGAAGATTCGGGGCGAGATCACCCGGATCACGGACCTGTACGGAGCCAAGGGCTACGTGTTTGCCGACGTCGTTCCGAACGTGACGCCGGACAACGCCGCCCATACCGCCACCATCACCCTCAATGTGAAAGAGGGTGAGATGATGCGGATTCGGGAGATTCACGTCACCGGCAACGACAAGACGCGGGACAATGTCGTGCGTCGGGAATTGCGTCTGGATGAACAGGACGTCATCGATACGCTGGCGTTGAAGCGCAGTTTTCAGCGCTTGAACAACCTCAACTTCTTCGAGACGGTGGAAATTCTTCCGCAACAGGTCGATGTCGATAAGGTCGATCTCAACGTGAAGGTAAAAGAGAAGCCGACCGGCCAGTTCAGCATCGGCGGCGGATTCAGCACCCTGGATAAACTGGTGGCGATTGCGGACATTACGGAAGGCAACCTTGGCGGAAACGGCTGGTTAGGCCGGATTCGCGGACAGTTGGGCCAACAGCGCTCCTTGGGACTCATCACATTCCGCAATCCCTACGTGAACGATTCGTACAATGCGCTCCAACTCGATGTGTACCGCTCCATGACCAACTACATTTCGTACTTCGAATCGAAGTCCGGCGCGAGCGTGACCTGGAGCCGGTGGTTGTCGGAATACGTGAACGGAAGCATCAGTCTGTTCGGCGAGCAGCTCAAGTACAGCGATCCGCAAGAAGGGTTGTGTCCGGACCTGATCCCGCTCATTTGCGGTCAGCTCGGGACCCAATCGTCGACGGGTGTTCGTACCTCGATTTTTCGCGACACACGCGACTACTATTTGGACCCTCGCACCGGTTGGCGGTTCAGCCTCGGTGTCGACTACGGCACGCCCGCATTGGGCGGCAGCAATCATTTCTTCAAGTACTATGCGGACGTGATCAAGTATACGCCGTTGATTTACGACACACGGTTTTCCGTGCACGTTCGCTACGGCTCGACAGAGGGGATCGGGGGCCGGCCCATTCCCCTCACCGAGCGATTCTTCGTCGGCGGTATCAATACCATGCGCGGATTCGTGTTCGGACGGGCGGGGCCTGTGACGCCGAACGGATCCCTCTTGGGTTCCGCAAAGCAATTGGTATTCAACAACGATTTTATCTTCACCATTTCGTCCGAAGCGAAGCTGAACGGCGTGTTTTTCTTCGATTATGGAAATGGGTTCGACGACAATGAGCCGGTCCGGTTCAACAAGCTGCGGGCCGCGGCTGGGTTTGAAGCCAGGTGGATTTCACCGTTCGGTCCGTTGCGGGCTGCATACGGCATCAATCTCGACCCGCGCCCGACCGAGCGGATGGGGGTCTTTGAGTTCACCATCGGATCACTGTTCTAAGGCGGCGCGTGTCCGTCGAAACCCGGGAAAGGAAACGCGACACATGGGAGGATCACCGAATCGATCGGGGGCGAGTGACGCCATGCAGGCCGGAGTCTGCCTGGTGGTGCTGGCCATGGCCCTTGTCGTCGGCGGGTGCCGTTCGGGGCTATCGGCCGGACCGGCGTCGACGCGGATCGGTGTCGTAGATCCCCAGCGCATCTTGGGCGAGACCAACGCCGGGAAACGAGCCAAGGACATGTTGGCCTCGTTTGCCAAGAACCGGCAGGCTCTGATCGAGCTGGAAGAAAAAGAATTGCGGCGGATGGAAGAGGACTTTGTGAAGCAGGGAAGCGTGCTGAGCGCGACCGCCAAGCGTGAACGGGAAGAACAGTTCCGGCGCCGGATGGCCGAGTATCAACAAAAAGTGACCGACCTGAACCGTGAAGTCCAGGACAAGCAAAAGGAAGTGTTGGACGGGTTTCGGGACAAGATCGAAGCGCTCTCGGGGAAAGTGGCGAAGCGGTTTGAACTGCAGGCTATATTCGACCGTGGGCGGGGCGGGCCGACGATCTATGCCGACGAGGCGGTGGATGTATCGGTGCAAGTGATCGAGGAATTCAATAAAACGTATCCATGAGAGGGATCGCATGAACGGACGTAATTGGATCGTCGCCGTGGTCGCGCAGGTGGTGCTGGTCTGGGGCGTGCACTCGGCTCAGGCCGCGGAACGTATCAAGGTCGCGATGATGGATCAGCAACAGGTCATCGAGCGCAGCGTGGCCGGGAAGCGGGCGCTGGAGGAACTCAAGAGTTATTCCACGACGCGCCAGAAGATTATCGATTCCGACGACCAGGAATTGAAGGAGCTGGAAAAAGGCGTTCAGGATACGACGCTCTCCGAAGAGGCCCGCAAGGAGAAACAGGAGCATTTCAGGGTGAAGCTGGAGGCCTATCAACGACGGATTCAGGACTTCAACCGTGAAGTGCAGGAAAAGCAGCGGTCGATGGTCGCGGAGTACGGGCAGAAAATTCAGGCCGCCGCCTCGGCGGTCGCGCAGAAGGAAGGGTACACGGCCGTGATCGACAGAGGGAGTGAGACGACGGTTAAGATCGTGGTCTACGGTCACCCGTCGATCAATCTCACGGAGCAGGTCATCAAGGAATTCGATCGACAGAACAAGTAACAGGCAGTCGTCATCGTTCATGCAAGACAGGAGGCGGGGCTGATGTCAGTGATGGACAGTGTTGAGATTCAATCGATCCTTCCCCATCGGTATCCGTTTTTGCTCGTGGACCGCATCCGTGAACTCGATCCGGATCGTCGCATCGTGGGGATCAAGAACGTGACGATCAACGAGCCCTTCTTTCAAGGGCATTTCCCGGGGCGTCCGGTCATGCCGGGGGTCTTGATCCTGGAGGCATTGGCGCAGGTGGGCGGAGTCCTGGCGTTTAAGTCGCTCGGTTCGGTGGGCCGGCCGGTGGTCTATCTCACCGGTATCGACGCGGCGAAATTCCGCAAACCGGTCGTGCCGGGCGATATTCTCCGGTTGGAGGTGGATGTCCTGAAGAAACGCGCCCCCTTCTGGAAGATGCAGGGGAAGGCGTTTGTCGATACCGAACTGGTCTGTGAAGCGGAAGTCACGGCGATGGTGACGGATGAAAAGCCGGCCGGCGCGCAGTGAGCGGCCGATGCGGCTCGACGGCATCCGTGAAGTGAACAGGGGAGAGGGCGATGTGAGGAGGTGTGAGTGAAGATTCATCCGACCGCGGTGATTCATCCGAAAGCGGTGCTCGCAGATGATGTAGAAGTCGGGGCCTACTCCGTCGTCGGAGAACACGTCACGATCGGCGCCGGCACGCGAGTCTTGTCGCATGTGGCGATCGACGGCTGGACCGACATCGGGGAACGATGCGAGCTGCATCCCTTCGTCTCCGTGGGAGGGCCGCCGCAGCATATGCAGTACAAAGGGGAGCCGACCAAAGTCGTGATCGGTCACGACAATATCCTGCGCGAGTATGTGACCGTCAATCGGGCGACCGTCCAGGGCGGCGGCGTGACCTCCGTGGGAAACGCGAATTTTCTCATGGCCTACGTGCATGTCGCGCACGACTGCCATTTGGGCAATCATTTGATCTTGGCGAATGCCGCCAGTCTGGCCGGCCATATCACGATCGGCGATCATGCCATCATCGGCGGCCTCTCGGGCATTCACCAATTCGTACGGATCGGGGCGTATGCCATGGTCGGAGGCTGTTGCGCGCTCGGCCAGGATCTCCCGCCGTTCATGCGGGCGGCCGGAGGGTACCGAGCCCGTATGTACGGATTGAACTCCATCGGTCTCCGCCGGCACGGCTTCTCCGCCGATCGTATCGCTGCGCTGAAGCATGCGTACGAGTTGCTGTTCCGGTCGGGCCATCGTGTTTCGGAGGCCGTCAAGCTGGCGCGTGAACAGTTCAGTGCGAGTCAAGACGTGCTGCAGGTCGCCGAGTTTATGCAAGGCAGCAAGCGCGGCATTTGTCGGTCGGTCGGAAAAGGTCAGGAAGACGAAGAGGAATAGCCAGGTGGGCGAGCAGGTGCATGCAGACAGGACGGCTCCCCAGGGCGGGCGGATCGGGCTCATCGCCGGCAACGGCCGGTTTCCGATCATCTTTGCCGACAACGCCAGACGGCTCGGGTATGAAGTGTCTGCGGTTGCGCATGAAGGGGAAACCGACCCGGAACTGGCGCAGCATGTCGATCGCATTCACTGGATCAAGATCGGCCAATTCGGCAAGTTGATCGATGCACTCAAGAGCGACGGCGTGCAACAGGCCGTCATGCTGGGCGGAATCAAGAAAACTCATGTCTTCTCGACGGTCCGCCCCGACTTTCGAGCCTTGGCGCTGGCGGCGAAACTGATCCATCTGAAAGACGACGACATCCTCCGGCGGGTCGCGGAGGAAATCGAACAGGAAGGGATCCGGATCTGCGAGTCGACGTTCGGGCTGCAGGGCATCCTCGTGGAGGCCGGCACCTTGACGCGACGTGAGCCGAGCAAGAAGGAATGGGCCGATATCCACTACGGCTGGGACGTGGGGAAACAGATCGGTGCGCTGGATATCGGCCAATGCGTGGTCGTGAAGGACGGCGTCATCGTCGCGGTGGAGGCGGTGGAGGGCACCGATGGGGCGATCCGTCGCGGCGGGGAATTGGCACACGGCGGCGCGGTAGTCGTCAAGCGGTGTAAACCTCAGCAGGACCTCCGGTTCGATCTTCCCGCAGTGGGTCCGCGGACGATCGAAGTAATGGAAAGCGTGAAGGCCTCAGTCCTGGCATTAGAAGCCGGACGCGGGATTCTTTTGGACCGCGACGACACGATTGCGAAAGCGAACCGCGCCGGCATTGCGATTGTCGGGGTGGCATGAACCCAGTCGACATCAGCGCGGCAGTCGGTTTCAGCAGAGTGAGGAGGGGCCGATGAAACTGCTTCGGGCAGGGGTCGTCGGTGTCGGTCACCTCGGTCAGCACCACGCCCGGCATTATGCGACGTTGCCCGGCGTGACCCTGGCGGGTGTGTGCGATGCGTCGGCCGACCGCGCCACGTTGATCGCCGGCCGTCACGGCGTGCAAGCCTGGACGAACCTGGCCGACCTGCTGGCGCAGGTCGATCTCGTCAGCGTCGCAGCGCCGACCTCTGCGCATTTTTCCGCGGCGAAGGCCTGTCTCGACGCGGGGAAACATGTGCTGGTCGAAAAGCCGATCGCCGTCACCTCGGCAGAGGCCCGCGAGTTGGTCGAGTTGGCCGCCCGCCGTGGCTGCCTGTTGCAGGTCGGGCATAGCGAGCGGTTCAATCCGATCATGCAGCGCATGCGGTCGCATATCGAACGCCCGGCCTTCATCGAGGGACATCGCCTCAGCGCCTTCGGGGAACGGGGGACCGATGTCGATGTCGTGCTGGATCTCATGATTCATGACCTGGATCTTGTCCTGTCGTTCAACCCCGGGCCGGTGGAGGAAGTACGGGCCGCCGGGGTGCCGGTGCTGTCGCCCAATATCGATATCGCCAATGCCCGCATTGCATTTGCGAGCGGATGCGTCGCCAATCTGACGGCCAGTCGCGTATCCACGAATAAGATGCGCCGGCTGCGGTTCTTTCAGCGGGACCGGTACGTATCGATCGATTTTCAAACGCGCCAGGCGATGGTGTCTCGACGGGTGCAAGGTGGCGGACCGCGTCCGACGATCGATGTCGAAACCGTTCAGGCAGGCGACGAGGAGCCGTTGCGGCTTGAACTGGATGCGTTCGTGCACGCCGTGGCCACGGGATCTCGCCCCGTCGTGTCCGGTGAAGACGGCGAGGCGGCGCTCAATCTCGCCTCGCAGGTGCTGGACGCCATCCGCCGATTCACGCAACGCCATTCCGTCGACGACGCGACGGCGGCAGCCTTCGGCCACGAACCGGTATAGAAAGGCCACTCCTTGTCTCTCCGCATGAGCACAACGACATGCCGCGCATCCTAATCGTGACCGGAGAGGCGTCCGGGGACCTTCATGGAGCCCACTTGGTCAAAGCGTTGAAGGCCCTTTCGCCCGACCTTCAGATCGTAGGGATCGGCGGGGCATCGATGCAGGCGGCCGGTGCGGAGGTGGTCAAGGATATCCCGCAGTTGGACGTCATGGGGCTGATCGGCCTGTCCGCCGTGAAGGCCATGCTGCAGCGAGTCTCCCGTATCCGGGCCTTGATCAAACGCGAGCGCTGGGATCTCGTCGTACTGATCGACAATCCCGGCCTCAACTTTCATTTTGCGCGTGTGGCCAAAGCCAGCGGTCTGAAAGTGTTGTACTACATTGCGCCGCAAGTCTGGGCGTGGCGCAGGGGACGGATGCGCTGGATTCAGCAGCGGGTCGACCATGTAGTGGCGATTCTGCCCTTCGAGGAGCCGCTCTATAAGAATGCCGGCGTGCGATGTACCTTCGTCGGCAATCCGCTCCTCGACGAAGTGGCGCCGACGTATGACCGGGACGCGCTGCGCCGGCAGTTCGGCCTGACGGACGATGGGCCGGTGATCGGATTGTTCCCGGGAAGCCGCAAGGCCGAGTTACTGGAACATGTGCCGCTGCTGTTGGAGACGGTGAAGCGTCTCGTGGAACGCCACCCGACCATGCAGTTCGTGCTGGCGCAAGCCTCCTCGGTGCAGGACCGGTTTCTCGCGGACCTCTTGAAGAGCAGTCCTGTTCCTATCAAGGTCTTTCGAAATATGGCCAGCGAAGTGATGGCGGCCTCGGACCTGCTGGTCGTCAAGTCGGGCACCTCCACCTTGCAGGCGGCCGTGGTGGGCACGCCGATGATTCTGTTTTACCGGGCGCCCTCCTGGATCACCTACCGATTGGCGCGGCTGTTGATTCGAGTGCCATGGATCGGGTTGGCGAACCTGGTCGCCGGACGGGGGATCGTCCCCGAGCTGATCCATGACGAAGCGACTCCGGAACGGTTGGCCCAGGAAACCGTGCGACTGTTGACGGATCGTCGCGCCTATGACGAGATGAAGGTCGCCCTGCGGTCCGTGCGCGAGGCGCTCGGCACGCCCGGAGCCTCCCATCGGGCGGCAGAGACCGTGCTGGCGGAGTGCCGGTCATGAAGCAGTATCTGCGCCTCCTCAGCTACCTCTATCCCTACCGTCTGCGGTTGGCCGCTGCGTTCGCCTGCGCGCTCCTCGTCGCCGGCCTCTCCGCTGCCTATGCCTGGCTGGTTCGGCCGGTGTTGGATGGTCTCTTTATCAGCAAGGACGAAAGTCTGCTCCTGGTGCTGCCGGTGGCCATTCTGGCAGTGGCGGTGCTGAAAGGCGTCTTCAACTACGGGCAGAATTATTTGATGAACTATGTCGGCAACCAGGTGATCGGGGACATCCGGGAACAACTCTTTTCCAAGCTGGTCCGGTTGCCGGTCCGTTTTCACGATACCAATACGTCCGGCCGTCTGGTGTCGCGGGTCATCAACGATGTGAACCAGATGGCGAACGCCGTCGCCGGCGTCCTGAAAGATCTGTTTCAGCAGGGGCTGACCTTTCTGGCGATGATCGGGGTGATCATCTATCAAAACTGGAAGTTGGCCATGGTCTCGATGATCGTCGTGCCGCTGTCGGTGGTCACCATGGCCCGGATGGGCAAGAAGCTGAGGGGCCTTGCGACGCGCGGGCAGGAGCGCATGGGGGATATGGCGTCGACGCTCCAGGAAACTCTGGCCGGGATTCGCATGGTGAAATCGTTCGGCCGGGAAGAAGAAGAAACCAAGCGATTCCGTCAGAGCAACGACGCGTTTATCCACACCACGATGAAAGCGATCCAGGTCTCCTCGCTGGGATCTTCGCATATGGAGGTCATCGGTGTGCTCGGGGTTGCGGGGATCATCTGGTACGGCGGCTATCTCGTGATTCACGATGAAATGACGCCCGGCGCATTCTTTTCCTTTTTGGCCGCGATGTTTATGGCCTATACGCCGATTCGCCGGTTGTCGGGCGCCAACAACACCGTGCAGCAGGCGATGGCTGCGGCGGAGCGTGTCTTCGACGTCTTGGACCTTCCTACGGAACAACAGGAGAACGGCGGGCTGACCGACCTTCCGGCGATCTCCCGCTCGCTCGAGTTCCGGCAGATCGCCTTTCGGTATGACGGACAGGCCGATGCGGCGCTGACCGGGATCGATTTGACGATTCGCGCGGGGGAGATCATTGCATTCGTGGGCAGCAGCGGGAGCGGCAAGACCACCCTGGTCAGCCTGTTGCCGAGGTTTTACGAGCCGACCGGAGGGCAGATCCTGATCGACGGGGTCGATGTCCGAACCTGCACCTTGCAGTCGGTGCGCGCGCAAATCGGGATCGTGTCGCAAGAAGTGGTGCTGTTCGACGATACGGTGCGGAACAATATCGGATATGGACGGCAGGGGGCGACGGCGGAGGCGGTGATGCGCGCGGCCCAACTGGCCTACGCGCACGAGTTCATCGAGCGCCTGCCGGACGGCTACGAGACGCTGATCGGCGAGCGTGGCCTCAAATTGTCGGGAGGCGAGCGCCAGCGGTTGGCCATTGCCCGGGCGATCCTGCGCGACCCGCCGATTTTGATCCTCGACGAAGCCACCTCCGCCCTCGATACCCAGTCGGAGCGTATTGTGCAGATGGCCCTGTCCAATTTGATGAAGAACCGGACGACGATGGTCGTGGCGCACCGGCTCTCGACGATTCAGAACGCCGACCGCATCGTGGTCTTGGACCATGGAAGGGTGGCGGAGGTGGGCACGCATGAAGAGTTGCTGCGCAGGGGCGGCTTGTACAAGCGTCTGCATGCGATGCAGTTTGCCGACGCGCTTCCACAGTAAACGGGTCGCAGAGAGGGAACGGCAGCCGTGACGAACGATCCCGCAACGCTTCCGCAACAGACGTCGCCGCTCATGAAGCGCGTGACGAACGCCGTGAAACTCGCGGTCGTCCCGCCGGTCGGGTATGCCGTCATTCAGATCCTCCGCCGCACGATGCGTTGGCACACCGAGGGCGGCGAACATGTGTCCCGGCTGTTCGCCGAAGGGCGTTCGGTCATCCTTGCGTTCTGGCATGCTCAGCAGTTGATGATGCCGCTGGCGATTCCACGACTGGAGGCCCATGTGCTGATCAGTCAGCATCGGGACGGTGAGTTGATCCGTCGGATCATCGCGCGATTCGGGTTGGATGCGGTTCGCGGCTCCAGCACCAGAGGGGGCGCAGAAGCGCTTCGCCGCATGATTCGCATCGGCCGGTCGGGCGGGAACCTGGCGCTGACGCCGGACGGTCCGAAGGGCCCTCGCCAGATCGCCAAGGTCGGCGTGGTCCAGCTGGCGCGGGCGACCGGATGTCCGATCGTCCCGATGGCGTTCGGCTGCTCAAAAAAAAACTCTTCGCGAGCTGGGACCGGTTCATCATGCCCTATCCGTTCTCTCGGGGCACCTTCCTCATGGGCCCGCCCATCTGGATACCGCCCGACGCGTCCGCTGACGACCTGGAGCGCCTGCGCCGGACGTTGGAAGAGACCCTGAATCGCCTGACGATCGAGGCCGACGCGGCGGCCCTGCGGGCTCGTCCGTAATGTGGTATCTCCTCTACAACAGCCTCCTGCTTCTGGTTTCCCCGATCATTCTGTGCGTCCTGTTGGCGAAACAGCGATGCCGTCGCGGCTTGCCGCAGCGCCTGGGGCTGCGATCGGCGATGCGGTTTCCCGATTCGAACGCCCTCTCGACCTGTATCTGGATTCATGCGGTGTCCCTGGGCGAAGTGGTGGCGGTGGCTCCGCTCGTGCGTGAACTGCGCCGGCGGTATCCCGACGCCCGATTGGTGGTGTCGACCGTCACCGAGACGGGGCGCGAGGCGGTGGAGCAGCGGCTGGAAGGGGTGGCCGAACATCGCTACGCGCCGCTGGATTTTTCCTGGGTCGTGAATCAGGCGATCGAGGAGCTCCGGCCGAGTTTGTATGTATTTGTCGAAACCGAGCTCTGGCCGAATCTGCTCCGGAGCTTGTGGCGGCGTCAGATCCCCTCGGTGCTGGTCAATGGGCGGCTCTCCACGCGGTCGTTCGAACGGCAACGCCTGCCCGTGATCCGGGGATTCTATCGGACGATGTTGAATATGATCAGCCGGTGCCTCATGCAGTCTCAACGTGACGCGCAACGCATGATCGAGCTGGGTGCCGATGCGGCGCGAGTCAGTTGCACCGGCAACATCAAATTCGACCAGCCGGTTCCGCAGGCCGGCGCCGGGGGCACGGTGGTCTCCAAGGAAGCTTTGGGGTTTACCGAACGCGAGCAACTCCTCGTTGCGGGCAGCACCCATCCCGGTGAGGAAGAGGCGATTGTCACGGCCTATCAGTCCTTGGGTGCGACATTTCCCGACTTGCGATTGGTGCTTGCGCCACGGCATATCGAGCGAGCGGCGCAGGTCGAGCAGATGGTGGCCGCCAAGGGGCTGGCGGTATCACGCCGGAGCGTCGGGAAGGGCGGCGCGCTGTCCGGAGCTGGACCGCGCGTGGTGGTGTTGGACACACGCGGCGAGTTGGCGCTGCTGTATCGTGAGGCCGTGGTGGCATTTGTGGGCGGGACGCTGGTCCCTGTGGGCGGGCACAATCTGCTGGAGCCGGCGGTTTGGGGCAAGCCGGTGCTGTTCGGTCCCCACACCGATCATTGCGCGGAAGTGGCGGCCCTGTTGCTGGATGCTCAGGGAGGGCGGATCGTGCCGGATGCAGCCGGACTTGCGCAGGGTCTGCGGGAATTGCTCGGCGATGCGGCATCCCTGAACCGGATGGGTCAGGCGGCACGGCAGGTTGTGGCGGATAACCAGGGGGCGCTTCAACGCAGCGCAGACATCATTGCTGCGTTGTTGCCGGCGCTTGGGCCCTCGGCGGAGGGGCAGCGCCGACAGCGGTCGGAGCGCTCGCCCGGCCGGTCCGGGACACGATGATGATGTCAGGAGGCATGCAGTCCTGGTTTCGATGGGCGGGATATCCCTACGAGCTTGCCGCCAAGATTCGCCTGTTGTGCTACGAACAGGGTTGGTTGCGGACGCACCGGTTGCCTCGCCCTGTCGTCAGTGTCGGCAATCTCACGGTGGGCGGGACGGGAAAAACGCCCGTTGTCATGTACCTCGTTGAACGATTGGCGGCCCAAGGCAAACGCGTAGGCATTTTGAGCCGCGGCTATCGCCGTCGGAGCACGGCTCCGCAGCTGCTCGTCTCCGACGGACAGCGGATCCTTGTTGGTCCCGAGGAGGCGGGGGATGAACCGTATTTGATCGCTCGACGCTGTCCGCAGGCGGTGGTCGCGGTAGGCGCGGACCGGTATGCGCTGGGTCAGTGGGTGTTGAGCCGATTGCCGGTCGATTGTTTCGTGTTGGATGACGGTTTTCAACATGTGCAGCTCCATCGCGATGTGAATCTGCTGCTGGTGGATGCGACGGATCTCGACGGACTCGGAGCCGGATTGCCGGTCGGGCGGTTACGGGAACCGCTCTCGGCAGCTGCGCGCGCCTCGGTGGTGCTGATCACCCGGGTGCGACAGTCATCGGATGCGGAACCGGTCTGGCGGCGATTGCATGCGGCCTGTCCGACCCTGTTGCCTCCGGTCTGTGTGGGGTTCCCCGCAGAGGACTTCCGACGGGTCGGGACGGACGAGCGCGCAGCACTCAGCGCATTCCGCGGCCGGTCCGCCGTCCTCTTCAGCGGGATCGGCAATGCGACGTCGTTTCGCGCCCTCGTGGCCGGATTGGGCGTGACGGTGATCGACCACCTGGCATTTCCCGATCATGTGCACTATACCCATGCCATGGTGGAAACCATTCGTGCGAGGGCGAGCGCCGGCGGGGTCGACATGCTGGTGACGACGGAAAAGGATGCCGACAAGGTGGCGCCATATCTGACGGGTGCGGATGTCTGCTGGGCCGTCAGGCTCACGACGGAGATTGTGTCGGGGCAGGATCGTTTGGAGGCACTGTTGCGACTCGATGGGGAAAAAAAGACGGCAGGCCATGCGTAAGGAAGAGATTCGGCGTATCGTCGTTCGCGGACCCAATTGGCTGGGCGATGCCGTCATGTGCGAGCCTGCGCTGAGCCACGTGCGCACGCTGTTCCCGCACGCTGAGATCACGCTGCTCGTGAAGCCGGCGATTGCGGACCTGCTGGCGCACCATCCGGCGGTGACCCGGACGCTGGTGTACGACGACCGGGGCCGCCATGCGGGGTTGACCGGAAAATGGACCCTGGCCGGCGTGCTGCGTCGGCATCGCTTCCATCTCGCGATCCTCTTTCAGAATGCGTTCGAAGCGGCGCTGATCAGTTTTTTGGCGGGTATTCCGCGGCGATTCGGTTATGCGACCGACGGGCGGAGTCTCCTGTTGTCCGATCCCGTGCTCGTCCCGCCGCGCCGCGCGCAGCGACATCAGGTGGAGTACTATTGGGACCTGCTCAAACCGCTGGGCGGGCAGGGCCAGGCGCCTGCGCCGCGCTTGTTTGTCACGCCGGAAGAAATCACATTGATCGCCGCGAGGCTCGCCGAGGCCGGCATCGGCGCGTCGGACCTCGTCATCGGGGTGAATCCCGGATCGACCTATGGCCATGCCAAGCGCTGGTTGCCGGAGCGGTATGCCGAGGTGGTCAATCGAGTGGTGAAGGATGTTCAGGCCCAGACAGGGGGGCGTGTCGGTGTGGCGATTGTGGGGGCCAAGGGCGAGGAGCCGTTGGGTCAAGCCATTGCCGATCAGATCAAGACACGTACGGTGGTCTGTTCGGGGCAGACGACCGTGCGGGAGTTGATGGCGCTCGTGAAGCGGTGTCAGTTGTTCTTGACCAACGATACGGGACCCATGCATGTGGCAGCCGCCTTCAAGGTGCCGTTGGTCGCCGTGTTCGGGCCGACCGATTGGCAGACCACCTCGCCCTTCGGTGCCGACGCTCAATTAGTCAGGCAGCCGGTGTCGTGCGCACCCTGTCTGTTGAGGGAATGTCCCATCGACCATCGGTGCATGACCGGCGTGACAGTGGAGCAGGTCTACGCTGCGGCGTCCCGGCACCTGCCGCTTGCCGCCCCGCCTCCTGCCGAGCGGGCGCCCACGCCGGCCGCCGCTCCCTCGCCCATCTCGTTGGCAGGGGTCACCGTGTTTTTAGATCGTGACGGCACGTTGAACATCGATACCGGCTACCTCAAGTCGCCCGATGATCTCACCGTGTTGCCCGGAGTCGGCGCCGCCTTGGCCAGACTCAAGCAGGCCGGGGCGCGGTTGATCGTGGTGACCAATCAATCAGGACTGGGTCGCGGGTACTTTACCTCCAAGGATCTGGAGGCCATCCATCACAAGTTGCGACTGGTCCTGGCGGAAGACGGCGTGACGCTCGACGGGGTGTATTTTTGTCCGCATCACCCGGACGATCGATGCAACTGTCGCAAGCCGGCGCGCGGCATGATCGACCGGGCATCGGCCGAGTTGCAGGTCGATCTGACCCGCGCCTATGTCGTCGGGGACAGTGCGCGCGATGTCGAACTCGCCAGGCAGGTCGGTGCGCAGGGCATCCTGGTGATGACCGGACCGTCCGGGGCAGAAGCCTTGGCCGATCTGACGGCACGAGACCTGTCCCCGGATCACGTGGCCGAAGACCTCTCGCGGGCGGTGGACTGGATTGTCGCCCATGCGACGCGTCTACCGGCTGCCGATTTGTCGCAATGATGGAACCATCATGCCTGGTGGCCGAATGACCGAACCTGTCCGCCGCATCCTGCTCATCAAGCCCAGTTCACTGGGCGACATCGTGCACGCGATGCCGACCTTGGCGGCGTTGTGCGAGCGATTTCCCCACGCCGAAGTCACGTGGCTGGTCAAGCGGCAATGGGCGCCGCTGGTGCAGGTCATTGCCGGTGTCGATCGGGTGTGTGCGGTAGACCGGGGACTGATGGGCTGGTTGGGCCGGGTGCCGGAACTCCGTGCTGCCCACTTCGATCTGGTCGTCGATTTACAAGGGCTGTTGAGAAGCGGGGCCATGGCCAGATTGACCGGCTGTGCCAGGCGCATCGGGTTTGCCAATGCCCGTGAAGGTAGTCCGTTGTGTTACACCCAACGGGTGGCGGTACCGGCCATGCCGATGCATGCCGTCGATCGGTATTTGCTCGTGGCTGAGGCATTGGGAGCGGCGCGTCCGGCCACGCCGAGGTTTGCGTTCACGGACCGGCCGGAAGATGGGCAGGCAGTCGATACGATACTCGCACGCGCCGGGCTCGACGGCTCGTCC
>WBZL01001152.1_pt1 | contig 28009 bp, 25 predicted proteins | sample 5204291 | NCBI WGS metagenome assembly WBZL01 (sample SAMN12344345, study PRJNA552823) | activated sludge metagenome | biome: Activated sludge suspended growth; feature: Nitrification reactor; material: Wastewater; isolation source: activated sludge from nitrification reactor of wastewater...
ATGCATCTATTTCTCTTATCTTGCAAACATATAAGTCGTAAGTTGTAAGTTGTAAGTCATAAGTTGTAAGTTGTAAGTTGTAAGTCGTAAGTCGTAAGTCATAAGTTGTAAGTCGTAAGTCGATAGGTAAAATCATGTGAATTTCATCAGGCAAAAATCCCGTCCATCGCCTTACAAATGGTTTCGGCGGCGGATTGCAGGTCTTCCGGAGTATGGGCGGCGCTGACAAAACCGACCTCATAACCGCTGGGGCCGAGATAAATGCCTTCCTGGAGGAGTTCAAAGTGCAATCGTTTGAAGTGCTCCATTCCGGCCGGATCGATGGCGGCTGCCGTCCGAATGGTATCCCTGGAAAAGGACAACCAGAAAATGGAGGCGATATGCGGGATGGAAACAGGATAACCTTTTTCATCGCAATGGTCCTGGATCATCCGGACAAAATCCGCCGTTTTGCGCGCCAGTTGTTCATAAAAACCGGGTTCCAGCAATTGCCGGAGGGCGGCATATCCCGCTGCCATCGCTACCGGATTGGCCGACAGGGTACCCGCCTGGTAAACCGGTCCGTCGGGTGCGACATGCCCCATAATTTCAGCGCTTGCCGCATAGGCTCCGACCGGCATGCCGCCGCCGATGATCTTCCCAAAGGTAATGATATCCGGTTGAATGCCGTAATAACCGGCCGCCCCTTCGAAGCCCACCCGGAAGCCGGAGATCACTTCGTCAAAGATGAGCAGGATGCCGTAGCGGGTACATTGTTCGCGCAAATATTGCAGAAACGACCGCTGCTGCAGCAACAAGCCGTTATTGGCCGGTACCGGTTCGATGATGATGCAGGCGACTTCCTGCCCGGATTGTTCCAGCAACCGATCCAACGCGTCCGTATCATCCAGCGGCAATACCAGCGTATCCCCGATAAAGGCGTCCGGTATGCCCGCCGAGGTGCTCACGCCGAAGGTGACCAGCCCGGAGCCGGCCCGCACCAGCAGCGAATCGACATGGCCGTGGTAACAGCCTTCGAATTTCAGGATCTTGTCACGCCCGGTCACGCCCCGTGCAAGGCGGATGGCGGACATGACCGCTTCCGTCCCCGAGCTGACGAACCGCATTTTCTCGATGTAGCGATGGTTGGACAGGATCAGTTTGCCGAGCTGGTTGCCCAGGGCAGTCGGCGCCCCGAAGGACGTGCCGTTGGCGACCGTTTCAATGATGCTTTCCCGGATCCGTTCGTTGTCGTGCCCCAGGATCAGCGGGCCCCAGGAACAGCAAAAGTCCGTAAAACCGTTGCCGTCTTCGTCCCAGATGCGGCTCCCCTTTCCCTTCCGGATGAACAACGGCGGGCCGATCACAGATTTGAACGCGCGAACCGGCGAGTTCACGCCGCCCGGAAAAAGGGTCTTTGCCTCATTGAAGAGCGCTTCCGAGCGTTGTCTGGATATTTTGTGTTGGATTTGCATACTTTGGTTTGGTTTGTTTTGGTTCGTTATGGTTTGTTTTGGTTCGTTATGGTTTATTATAGTTTATTTTTGGTTATTATAGTTTATTTTGGTTAGCGGCAACGATCATAAACAACCACAAACTACCATAAACAACCACAAACAATCATAAACAACAATAAACAACAATAAACAACAATAAACAATCATAAACAACCATTTCCCCATCAACAAAGGTATAACCTGGGGCCCCCAAAAGCGCGTCCGCGATGTAATTTCTTCGTCAAACTAGGGGGCGAGGTATATTCCGTCGGTGGTTTTGTACAAAACAGGCTGTTTTTTCGTTTCTTTGTAAGACCAATGGAGGCAAGCATATATAGAAAATCATGGCAATAGAAATCGGCGCCTACATAGCAGAGTTGCTGTACGAACATGAGAAAGTTGCCGTACCGGGGTTGGGCGGTTTCATAAAAGTGTACCAGCATGCGGTGGTTGACCACGTGCAGGAGCAGATCTTTCCCCCGACCGAGGAGGTCAAATTCAACCCGAACCTGGCCTTTGACGACGGTTTGTTGATCAATAAAATTGTTGAAGACCACGGCCTTTCAGTGGAAGAGGCAGAAAAGGAGATCCAGGGTTTTGTGAACGAGCTCAAGGAGGCTGCCGATCGCCGGGAGATCATTGTTCTGCCGGGTGTAGGCCGCCTGTACCGCAGCGGCGAAAGCCAGTTGAACCTGTTGTCTGATCACCAGAATTTCAGCACGCAACTCTTTGGTCTGGCCCCGGCCAAAGCCTTGCCCGTTGCCAAAATCGAATTCATACCGACCGACAGCGGCATTTCTTCCTCAGCCGGCAAGAAACCGGCCGTTATGCCATGGACTGTCCGGCTCACCACCTGGGCAAACCGCCACCTCTGGCTGGTACTGGGCATCGCTGCCGTTGCGATCCTGGCCACAGCCTGGATCCTGTTTCGGGAGCCGGAATCCCAGCTTTCTTCGGCCCTCAATCCGCCAGAGGACCGGCTGAATGTCCGCCCCTCGGATCCGCCGGCGGCTGCCGAGCCTGAGCCCGGGACCGGCAATGCGGAGGAAAATCAGCAACAAGCTGCCGGCGCCACGGATGATGAGGACGATGACACGGAAGCGCCTTCCCTGGCGCCCGGCCAAAAGGAATGCCGCATCCGGATCGGCAAATTCGGCAGTGAGTCCAATGTCAAGAAGCTGGTGGAAAAGCTCTACGACGCCGGTTTTGAACCGTATACCCGGCCGGCCGGCAGCCTGACGGAGGTCGGCGTCCAGTTTGCCTATGAGACCCAGGCAGATATCGACAAGAAGCTGAAACTCGTCCAATCCAGGTTTGAGAAAAAGGCGGTTGTTGCTGAACAGTGACCGGGCCTGCCAACGGTTTATGCCGCTGACTGCGTCTATCCGTAAAAAGGCATTTCCATTATGAAAAGGTTGATCATTTCCGCACTGTTCGCCGCCGTTTTATTGGCGGCCGCCTGTGACAAGGAATCCAAAAATTACGGCGACTTCGACGAAGGCCTTCTTCTGGGGCAGGATTTCCGCAGGTGCGTATCCCCAATCTGCAGCGGTTGGTTCATCGAGATCAACGGGGACACCCTCCGGTTTCTGGGTTTTCCGGAAAACAGCGGAATCGCAAACTCCGATCTGGACCTCCTGCCGTTGCCGGTGCTGGTCAAATGGACTCCCTATGCCGATCCCGACTTTGCCGATGTGCAGGGTCTGATCACCGTTACCGAAATACACAAACAATAAGGAATCAGATATCGTAGGTCAGCTCTACATCCGGACTGGTGGGGTGCGACTGGCAGGTCAGGATATAGCCGTCGGCTACTTCTTCCTCGTCCAGCGCGTAACAAACTTCCATTTCCACAGTGCCCTTAAGGAGTTTGGCCATGCACGTAGAACATGAGCCTGACGTACAGGAATAAGGCGGATCGTATTTCAGATCGATCAATCCGTCGAGGATGGTTTTGCCTTTGGGCAGCGCGAATTCTATCCATTGCCCGTTCAGACCCACCCGAACCCTGGCATCGGTCATACCTTCCACCTTGGCGCCATCGCCGGGCAGAACGTTATTGTTGAAATGTTCGATATGGATATTATCCTTGTCGACGCCTGAAATCACAAGTTCGGCCCTGACGATATCGATCATTTCGCCGGGGCCGCAAATAAAGTATTCGACCTGTTTGACCGGGGAGGGGTATTCGGCCAGGAATTTCCGAACCGCGGCGGCGTCAATCCGCCCGCGCGATCCCTGCCAGGATACGGCGCCCTTGGAGAAGAGGCCGGAGATCCCTTTCGGTTTTTCCCGGTTGGGTTGGCTCAGGGTGTGCCGGACCGTCAGCTGGCCTTCGTAGCGTTTTTCCAGGGTATTCAGCTCCTCTTTAAACAAAATGGTTTCTTCGCTGCGGTTGCCGTACAGCAGGAACACCGCGCTCTGGGGCTCATCCTCGAGAATGGTTTTGAGGATGGAGAAAAGCGGGGTAATGCCGCTGCCGGCGCCAAACAGGTAATAGGTCTTTCGCTGGGCCGGGTTCAGTTGGGTAAAAAAACGCCCTTGCGGCGGCATGACCCCGATCGTCATCCCGGGCTGCGCGTTGTCGAAAAGGTAGTTGGAAACCAGACCGTTCCGGACCCGCTTGACGGCAACCGTCGGGAATGCCTCGTGCGGCGAGCTGCACATGGAATAGGCCCGCCTCACTTCGCGGCCGTTGATGTGCAATTTCAGGGTAAGGTATTGGCCTTGCCGGTATTCAAAAACCGGCTTCAATTCGACGGGAATTTCAAAGGAGATGACAACGGCATCCTCCGTTTGCTTGCGTACCTGCCTGATTTTGAGCGTATGAAATTCTGAAACCATATTATAATTCAGGGCGATTAACGTTAAATTTGTCCGAATGAAAAACGCTTAACCTTACACAAGGTTTAAGGACCGCTGAAATAATAACTGTCCACTTTCCTAGGAGACCTTTTGCCCCTATCCGGCGTTATGGAACCGCCTCCCTTAGCTATGGCTAAGGTCGTGAACCCATGCCTTGGCTAGGATCAAAATGCCTGACCTATCAAAAGCGACACTTATTAATTCAACGATCCTAAGCCAAACAGCTTTTACATATGTGGCGCGACATCAAATACTTCCTGGCCTATATCCTGCCGGCCTGCGCTTTCTGGGGCATTTACCGCGGCGGCTGGCATTCCTTTCTGACCCTGTTGATCGCTTTTGCCGCCATTCCTTTACTGGAGGCCCTCCTCCTTCCCCGATCTGCGGGCAATATTCCGCCTGCTGAGGAAGCACCACGTTCAAAACGGCGGTTTTTCGACTGGCTGCTCTACCTGAACATCCCGCTCTTGTGGGGATTGATCCTGTATCTGGCCCATACCGTCCAGGCCGGCGCGCACGCCTGGTGGGAGGTACTGGGCATGACCCTTAGCACCGGTTTGATCGCGGGCACTTCGGGCATCAATGTCGGCCACGAATTGGGTCACCGACAGGATAAAGCCGAACAGGCCATGGCCAAGTTGCTGCTGTTGCCTGCTTTGTACATGCACTTTTTTATCGAACACAACAAAGGGCACCACAAACACGTCGGCACCGACGCAGATCCCGCATCCGCCCGCCGCGGAGAGAGCTTGTACGCCTTCTGGTGGCGTTCGGTAAGAGAGGGATATCTCGATGCCTGGCGCCTTGAAAAACAAAAACTCCGGCGCGAAGATAAAAACTTTTGGAGCCGGCAAAACGAAATGATCCGTTTCCAGGTTTATCAGGCGCTTTATATGGTTGGGATGGCGGTCGTTTTCGGCAAGGCGGTCGTACCTTATCTGCTGGGCGTGGCCGTGGTTGCCTTCCTGCTGCTGGAAACCATCAACTACATCGAACACTACGGCCTGCGGCGTCAATTGCTGCCCAACCAGCGTTACGAGCCGGTCAGCCCGAAACATTCCTGGAACTCCGACCATGAGATCGGCCGGATCATGCTGTACGAACTGACCCGGCACAGCGATCACCATTACAAGGCAAGCCGGAAATACCAGATCCTGCGGCACTGCGAAGAAAGCCCGCAGTTGCCGATGGGATACCCGGCAGCCGTCCTGCTTGCGCTGGCGCCGCCCTTGTGGTTCAGGATAATGGATAAGAAGCTCTAAACGCTGACCGCCGATTTGGCGATAAAGGCCTTGACCCAGTCCGTCGTAAGCGATTTCGGCCGTTCCAGCGGAAAGCCCAGCGCGCGGGCCCAGCAAAGCGCGGCCAGCACGCCCAGTGCGCGGGAAACGCCGAACAGCACCGTATAGTAGCTGTATTCCTTGAGCCCGTACTGAACCAGCAGGGCGCCGGAATGCGCATCGACGTTCGGCCAGGGGTTCTTGACCTTGCCGAGGCCTTCGAGGATATCGGGCACCACTTCGAAGACTTTCCAGACCACGTTCACCAGGTCGCTGTCGGGCATGTACTCTTCCGCGAATTCCTTCTGTGCGATAAAGCGCGGATCGGGCCTGCGGAGGACGGCATGGCCGTAGCCCGGGATCACCTGTCCGGCAGCCAGGGTGCTTTTGACGTATTCGGCGATCTGCTCCTTGGTCGGGGTGGTCGTGCCGAGCGCATCCAGCATGCGGAAGATCCAACGGATCACTTCCTGGTTGGCCAACCCGTGGAGCGGGCCTGCCAACGCATCCATACCGGCAGCGAAGGAGAAATAGGGATCGCTCAGGGTAGAGCCTACCAGGTGGGTGGTATGCGCCGAAGCGTTTCCGCCTTCGTGGTCGGCGTGGATGGTCATATAAAGGCGCATCAGGTTCTTGAAGTCCGGCTTTTCGATCCCCAGCATGTGGGCGAAATTGGCGGCCCAGTCCTGGGTCATATCCGGCGAGATATGTTTGCCCTGATGGTAAGAGCGGCGATAGATATAGGCGGCTACCCGCGGGAGGCGGGCGATGAGGTTCATGGTATCCTCATAGGTAGGATCCCAGTATTCGGTTTTTTTCATGCCCTCATCGTAGCGGCGGGCGAAGATGCTTTCGGTCTGCATGGCGTTGATGGCCACGGTGAACTGCGCCATGGGGTGGGCGTCAACCGGCAGGCTGTCCAGCACCTTGAACACGTGTTCGGGCACATTGCAGCGATGCCGCCACTGGTCGGTCAGCCAGTTCACTTCATCCAGGGTAGGAATTTCGCCGACGAGCATGAGCCAGAAAAGGCCTTCGGGTTTCGGTTCTTTACCTGTGGGGCCGTGGGGGAGCTTTTCCCGAAGTTCGGGAATGGAAAAACCGCGGAATCGGATCCCTTCGATGGGATCGAGTTCGGAGGGTTCCCAAACCATCATTTTAATGTTGCGGGCTCCGCCGAAGATCTGGCTCAGCGTAACTTCGTCTACTTTTGTTCCGCCGTGTTCGGCGAGGAGGGCCTTCATTTCCGCTTTGAGGGCGGTGGCTTTATCGATAAATTTTTGTTTTAAGGGATCCATTCAGCAATTGATCTCGTTTTGCAGTTGAATTAATGGATTTCGAAGGAGAGGCGCCTGTTGGCGAGCGCGTAGGTGCAACGTCAGGTTTCTCCCTTTTATATCACAACAAAAAGCTATAATTGTTCAATTCGTTGAGCGGAATAAGCATCCTGCGTTCCTGACGTCAGGGTTCGGTATCTTCCAGTTTGAGCACAGCCAGTTCAATGGCGTCCTTTGCAGCGCCTTCCTGTCTCATTTTCTTGATCAGGTCGGACTCCGTTTTGCGCCTTTCCGCCAGTTGGCGGTTGAACACCGGCACCTGATCGGCGGTCAGTAACCTGCGGATCGATCCTTCCGCGCCCCGGCGGATGGTACGTCTTTTCTTCAGGTACTGTTCAAAGTTATCTGATTTCAGGTTATCGATGGACCTGATCTGGTCCAGGCGGCGTTGTTGAATGGTGACCAGTTTATCGGTCTGTTCGGCATTCAGGCTGTACAGCTCGGTCAAATCCTTTACGGCCTTGTCCAGGTCAGCTGAGCTGGATTGTGCGTTGGCGAAACCTGCAAAAAAGAGGACCAGGGCAAGCCAAATCAAGCGCTTCATTTCAATGGTTTTTAACATCCGGTTTTTTTTCAATCTCCGATGTGCCTGCTGCAAATCGGCTTTGAGTCGCTAAAATACAACTTTATCAAAAAAAACCACTACGGAAAATGCCTGCAATGAAAAATCAGGGCAAAAACGGGCCGGAATGGCTGCTCAAAGGCTCCGAACCGGATTTAAACGGCGGTGTACGGGCATTATTTTTCGGCGGGACGGCTGAGAATAGTACATTTGCCCCGAAGCAAACCAAATAGCTGTGAAACCGGCAAATAAACTAAACGAACTGGCTGCAACCGCCATTTGCGGCAATGACATCAGTTCATCCTGCCTGTACGTCTCTGCGCTTGCCATTATTTACGCCGGGCAATACGCCTGGCTGGCCCTGGTCATCGTAGCCGTGGTCCTGTTCCTGTTTCGCCGGATCTATGGCGAGGTCGTCGGGGCGCTCCCGTTGAACGGCGGCGCCTACAACGCGCTGCTCAACACCACAAGCAAATCCACCGCTTCCCTGGCCGCCACCCTGACGTTGCTCTCCTATATGGCGACTGCCGTAATTTCGGCCAGCGAAGCGATGCACTACGTCCACAGCATCTGGCAGGGGCTTCCCGTACTGCCGGCAACGGTCCTGTTGCTCGCCATTTTCATGGGGCTGACCATTCTGGGGATCGGCGAATCCTCCAAAGTGGCCATCGGCATATTCCTGTTTCACCTGGTCTCGCTGGTCTTGCTGGTGATCGTCTGCGGATTGTTCATTGCCAAAAACGGATTCGGCGTCCTGGCCGCCAATTACCAGATGCCGGTCAGGGGCGGCATTCAAACGGCCCTCTTTTTCGGGTTTTCTGCGGCCATGCTCGGCATCTCGGGTTTTGAGAGTTCTGCCAATTTCGTGGAAGAGCAGGCCGGCGGCGTTTTCCCGAAGACCCTCCGGAATATGTGGATCGTAGTGAGCATTTTCAACCCGCTGATGGCTTTTCTGGCGCTCTCCATCATCCCGGCCGCCGAAGTGCAGACCAACCAGGAGGCCCTGCTTTCCTTCATGGGGAACAAGGCGGGGGGCAGTTGGCTGTCCGGGCTGATCTCGGTGGACGCGGCCCTGGTGCTGAGCGGCGCCGTGCTCACGGCGTATGTCGGCGTTGGCGGTTTGCTTGAACGGATGACCCTCGACCGGATCCTGCCCAATTTCCTGCTGAAGAAGAACAACCGCGGGACCGCTTACCGGATCATGATCATGTTTTTCCTGCTCGGCATTTCGATCCTGTTCATCACGCGGGGCGAACTCGGGGCGCTGGCGGGCGTTTACACCATTTCCTTCCTGGCGGTAATGACCCTTTTCGGGGTGGGTAACGTCCTGCTCAAGATCAACCGCGCCAAATTGCCCCGGCCGGAGCGCGCCTCGCCGATCGCCATATTGCTGGCTGTTGCAGCCGTGCTGGCCGCTATCGTCGGCAATGTGATCATGAACCCGGATTACCTGGGGGTCTTTCTCGAATATTTCCTGCCGGCCTTCCTGCTGGTCAGCATCATGCTCAACCGGACCAAGCTGCTGCGCGGGCTGCTGCTGCTGGTCAAATACTTTTTTGAACCGGTCCAGCGCTTTGTCAAGACATTCAACCGGGGGATCCTCAAACTCATCGACGAGATCAATTCCCAGGAGTTCGTCTTCTTCACCAACCACGACAATGTAGCTACCCTGAACAAGGTGATGCTCTACATCAAGAAAAACGAACACACCCGCAAGCTCAAGATCGTGACGGTGCTGGAAAAGGACCAGCAACTGCCGCCGCGACTGGAGTCGGACATCGAAGTACTGGACCGGGAATACCCCGAGATCAAGATCGAGTTCATCCCGATGGAAGGCAAATTCGGGCCGGAGCTGATCCAGGAATTGTCGGACAAATGGAAGATCCCGATCAATTTCATGTTCATCGGTTCGCCCGGCGACCACTTTCCCTACCGGGTGGAAGAATTGGGCGGCGTTCGGTTAATCATTTGAGCATGTGACTTTTCCGCATGTTCCGGTCTTTTTGGTATAAAAACCGGAAAGCCATGAAAGCCAAGGATAACTTTGAGGGATTGGATCCCGTACCCGATTATCTTCATCTCGCATTTCGTCCGGGTCTGATTGCCGCCCTTCTCATGGGGTTTTACGAGCTGGCCATCCATCTGGCGCATTCGGACACCCTCGAAGGCTGGCGGTTCATGAAATACCTCATCCTGTTCGCGACCATCGGCATGGCGATGAGTAATGCCCGGAGCTGGATCAGGAACGACCGTTCTTCACAGGACAGCATGATCTTCGGGCTGGCCGTTGCCATCGTGACCGCTTTCGGGGTGATCCTGTTCAACGGATTGATTTCCATCATCAACTACCGCATGGAGATCAGCGATACGATCGCGCCGGTTGACGGCGGCCTCGATTTCGCGGTCAATTCCATCGGCACCTTGTTCGGATGTCTGGGCTACGGATTTATGAGTTCCTTTATTTTCAGCTATTTTTATAAACTCTCGTAGACGGCGCCCCTATAGCGCCTAACGGAAAATCAGCGTATCTTGCGGCCGATAAAAAGCTGTAACGATTTTCCATTATGATTTTGATCGGCGATATCCTGATTAGCGACGAAGTGGTGACCGAGCAGTTCATCTGCAACCTGGAGGCCTGCAAAGGCGCCTGTTGCCGCGAAGGGGATTACGGCGCCCCCCTGGACGAGGAGGAGCTGGAGATCCTCAAACAAATTTATCCGCTTGTCAGGCCCTACCTGACGGAAGAAGGGCGCGCCGCCATCGACCGCAACGGCCCTTATGCCTGGATTGAGGAAGCGGAGGAGTTCGGCACGACCTTGCTGGACGGAGCCGGGCCTTGCGCGTTCATGACAACGAACGAAGCCGGGGTGGCGCAATGCGGTATCGAACAAGCCTGGAAAGCCGGCGCCGTTGATTTCCGGAAGCCCGTTTCCTGCCACCTTTACCCCATCCGGGTGAATAAAAATGCGGCTGCCAATTTCGAATCGCTCAATTACGACCGGTGGGATATTTGTTCGGCCGCCTGCACGCTGGGCCGGAAGGAAAAGGTGCCCGTTTACCGGTTTCTGGAGGAGGCGATCGTCCGCAGGTACGGCCGCGAATTTTACGAGGAGCTGGATCAGGCCGCCCAATTTCACGCTAACACTCAGACTGCAAAAAGGCCGGATAAATAAAATTTTTTTTAAAAATTTGCAAATCTGATTTTTCTGTGGTATTTTTGACCCAAGCAAAGGGCCTGTCTGCCTAGAATACGGTCCTTACCAATCCGAAGAAAGTATAATTTACAATAGCAACTTATCAATACACTTCACCCAATACGGATACGCCTATGTGTAATGAAGTGTGTATTACTCTCCCTATTACCTTCTAATTAAAAGGCATTCACGTTTTGACGTCCCCTTTTAATGCCGTTTGCCCATAAAAGCATTCGAGCGTTGGTCATTCCTTCAACCAGAATAATGCGCACGCCGCGATAACGGGGTGCGTTGAAGATATTGCTTCCCCCCCTTTTGAAGTTGGATTTTTGGCAGCCTGGCGGAATTTCCGTACCAGGCTGCTCTTTATTTTGGGCAAAAAAAAAGACCGACGCGATTGCGTCGGTCCCAAAAAACACCTAAAACCCTATTAACTAACCTACGGGCGACTATAAGCGGGCGCCCGTAGTTCAGGCGATCAGGCGATATCGATCGTGCGGGTAACCTTCGTTTTGGCCTCTTCCTTTTTGGGGAGGGCGACAAACAGGATTCCGCTGTCATACGTGGCTTTGATGCCTTGTTCGTTAACCGTTTCCGGGAGATTGAAGCTGCGGCTGAAAGAAGTGTAATTGAATTCCCTCCGGGTATATTTACCTTCGGTTTTTTCTTCTTTTTGTTCTTTTTTGGCCGAGATTGTCAGATGACCGTTTTCCAGGTTGATCTGAAAATCCTCTTTCTGCAATCCGGGCGCCGCCACTTCGAGCCGAAACTCGTTTTCTTCTTCGATCACGTTGACCGAAGGTTGTCCTGCCGGAAAATCAGTGCCGATGAAATCACCGATACTGCGGTTAAAAAAGTCATCGATCCAGTTCCCAAAATTCTTCGCCGGTGCGAAGGGGTAATATTTAGTAGGTTTCATTTTGTCAAGGTTTTTATTAAACAATTCAAACTCAAAAAATATTGTCAGATCTGTGTCATTTTCGCGACCAAGGCTCAGATTGCCTTTTTTACAGTCGCATTCCGGATCGTGCGCCCTTAAAAGACGCCGGATCCATTTCAGGTCACTTCACGGTGATGGATTTAACAAGATCCGTTTTATAGGGCAGATTGACCCGCAGGATACCGTTGTCGTAAACGGCGTTGATGGCGGCGTCATCTACGGTTTTGGGCAAGCGGAAAACCCTTTCGAAGCCTGCCGCAACAAAATCGCGCTTGATGTACTTTACATTGCCGTTTTCTTTGGCTTCGGTTTTGGCGGATACCGTCAGGCGGTCTTCATCCAGGCTGATCGAAAAATCTGATTTCTGATACCCGGGAGCGGCAATTTCCAGGTTAATGCCGGTCTCTGTTTTCAGGACATTGGCTGCCGGAACGTAGCCGCCGTTGGTGGAATTCGTCCGGGTAACCGGCCTGAAAAAATCTTCGAAAAACCAATCCACGCTGTTCGGGTTGGCAACACGGCCGGGGGCCATCGGTTTAACATTCACTGCTATCATGTCTTTTAAATTTTTTTGATTAAAGTACGCCTTGTGTACATCAATTGCCGTACCATTGCAGTTTTAGGTGTAAAAGCGTCAGCCATTTTCAGCCCACGTGCCATTCTGTCTGTTTTTTCAAAAAACAAATGCCATTTTGTCACCAGGCTGTAAAAGAACCGACCGCACTGTCAATTCAACAGGCGGTTTCAGGGCCGGAATACGGTAACAGTTGCCCAAAAAACAGGAACACCCCCATGTCGTTTGTAGACCTTCTGATCAGCGCTATTCTCGCTTTCATCATGTTCAGCGTCGGCTTATCGCTGACGTGGCGGAGCTTTGTAGTTACCTTCGGGCGGCCGAAGGCTTTCCTGGGCGGGTTGTTCCTTCAGCTCATCGTGTTGCCTGCGCTGGCTTTTGCCATTGCCAGCATCGCACAGCTGCCGCCGGCCTACAAACTGGGGTTCATGATCCTGTCGGTCTGCCCCGGGGGTACGACGTCTAATTTCATCACCTACCTGCTCAACGCCAACACGGCTTTGTCGATCTCCCTGACGGTGGTCAACAGTTTCCTCGCCCTGATCACGGTCCCGTTGATCGTCGGGTTGTCGGTCAGTCATTTCATGCACGCCGAAGCGGCCATTTCCCTGCCGATCGGAGATACCGTACTTCAGATCTTTGCCATCATCATCATCCCGACCTTTCTGGGGGTATTGCTCCGGCGGTTCCGCCCCGCACTGGCCGTAAAAACCACCAAACCGCTGAAATGGATCACGGTGACCTTGCTGGCGGTCCTGTTCCTGATCAAGTTTCTGGCCACCGAAAGCCAGGGCGGTACGGGCATCACCGGCCAGGAGATCCTGGCCATTCTCCCCTACTCCACTGCCGGCAACCTGCTCAACCTGTTCGCGGGTTACTCGCTGGCCAAACGGCTGGGTGTGCCGCGAAACGACCAGGTCACCATGGGTATCGAGGTGGGCATCCAGAACACTTCGCTGGCATTTCTGATCGGCGGCACGCTGCTGGCACTGGAGGATTCGCTGAAGCCGGCGCTGGTTTACGCCATGTTCACTTTCTTCACCGCCGTTGTCTACGGTTTGATCGTCAAACCCGAAGAATGGGGTAAACTGAAAAAACTGGTCGCGTTCAGGCAGCGCAAGAAGGCGGTGGAATAAAATCAGGAGATTATTCTGTACCTTTCATGCCGCTTTACTTCACCCAATTCAACGCAGCATGAAAAATCAACTTCTGTTTGTACTGGCCGGCCTTTTCACGATCATCTCCTGCCGTCAGGCGGAATCGCCGGACCCCGGAACCCGGGAAGTCCGGGATTACACGATCGACCAGTTCATGAACAATGAGAATGTGTTCGGCAGCAGCTTTTCGGCCGATCAAAACAAAGTAATGGTCACCAGCAACCGGTCGGGGATCTTCAACGCCTATACCGTACCTGTTACCGGGGGCGACCTGACCGCCCTGACCGGCTCGGACAGCGCTTCCATCTACGGTATTTCCTATTTCCCGGAAGACGACCGGATCCTGTTCCAAATGGACAACAACGGGGATGAGGTCTGGCAACTTTACGTCCTCGACCCGGGCGGCAAGGTAACAGCACTGACCGCTCAACCCGGCGCCCGCGCACAGTTTTATGAATGGGCCGACGACCGGAAGAGTTTTTTCATCGGCTGGAGCAAGCGCGACCCCCGGTTTATGGACGTATATGAGGTCAGCACAGCCACGCTTGCCCCGGAACTGCGGTACGAAATGGCCTCCGGCGACAATTTCGGCGGGATCTCTCCGGATAAGCGCACCATGGCCATTGCCAGGCCCATCAATACCAGTGATGACGAACTCTACCTGTATGACTTCAAACAAAAACAACTCCGGAAAATCTCCGAAAAGCAGGCATCGCACAAACCCTCCCATTTCAGCCCGGATAACCGTTATTTCTACTACCTGACGGATGCGGAAGGCGAGTACAATGCCCTGGTCCGGTATGACCTGGCGGGCGGCGAACGGACCACGGCCGCCGCTGAAGATTGGGATATCATGTACGCCTCCCTGTCGAAAACCGGCAAATACCAGGTGTTGGGCATCAATGCGGATGGCAAGACGGTGGTCAGGGTCACCGAAGCGGCTACCGGCAAGGCGGTGGCATTTCCCGATTTCGGCCAGGGCGATATCACCGGTGTGAACATTTCGGATAATGAGCAGCAGGTAGCCTTTTATGTGGGCAGTTCGGCGTTACCGGGCGACCTGTACGTTTACAATTTCGAAACGGGAGAAAACCGAAAACTGACCAATACGCTGAACCCCGAAATTGCCCCGGATGACCTGGTGGAAGCCGAGGTGGTCCGTTTTCCTTCGTTTGACGGCAAGGATATCCCGGGCATTTACTACAAACCGCACCAGGCCGGCAGCCAAAACAAGGCCGGTGCGTTGGTCTGGGTACACGGCGGCCCGGGCGGGCAGTCGCGGCAGACCTATAATCCCCTGATCCAGTACCTGGTCAATCACGGCTATGTGGTCCTGGCCATCAACAACCGGGGCAGCAGCGGCTACGGCAAGACCTTCTTTCACCTCGACGATCAGCAACACGGCGAGGGCGACCTGCGGGATTGCATCGCCGCAAAGGACTGGATGGCGACCCAACCCTATATCGACTCGACCCAGATCGGGATAATCGGCGGGTCATACGGCGGCTTCATGGTGATGCGCGCCATGACGCATGCGCCTGAGGCGTTTGCCGTGGGCGTGGACATTTACGGCGTCACCAACTGGGTGCGGACCCTGAGGAGCATCCCGCCCTGGTGGGAAAGTTTCAAAACGGCGCTTTACCAGGAAATGGGCGATCCCGGTACGGCTGATTCTGTCCGGCTGCGCGGCATCAGTCCGCTCTTTCACGCCGATCAGGTGCAGCATCCGGTCATGGTGTTGCAGGGCGGCCAGGACCCCAGGGTGCTGAAAGTCGAGTCCGACGAGATGGTCGAAGCCATGCGGGCCAACGGCGTACCGGTGGAATACGTTCAATTTGAGGATGAAGGCCACGGTTTTGTCAAAAAGGAAAACCAGATCGAGGCCGACCGGAAGATCCTGGAGTTCCTGGACAAGTATTTGCGGAAAACCGGGTTGAAGGGGTGACCGGATTCTTAAGCCCGACGGCAGGGAGGGATTGAGCAGCCGATTGCGCCAGGATTCATTCCCCAAATCGGGGAACCAATCCGTTCGGGTTGTCCGGATTCTTAAGCCCGACGGCAGGGAGGGATTGAGCAGCCGATTGCGCCAGGATTCATTCCCCAAATCGGGGAACCAATCCGTTCGGGTTGCCCGGATTTCAACCCGGCTTACCAATCGGCCTGCCCTGCGGTTCAGGCTCGCTTAGTAATCCTGGCCTGACTTATGACTAAAATCCCTATTTTTGCCTTTCCGATGCCAGGGCGATTAACCGCCGGCTGGCCATAGATTATGAATCGAGCATTGAGATCCGCAGCGTATGTTATTTCGGTGGCTTTGCACCCTTTGCTGGTACCGACATATGGATTGATCCTGTTGTTGTTGGTGAATCCGTATGATTTCGGGATCCGGGTGATCAGCGACATGCCGGGCAAGATACTGATACTCAGAATTTTCCTTTCCACCTTTTTCATACCGGCTTTTGCCATCATCATGCTGAGGCTGACGGGGTTGGTGAAGACCCTGGAAATGCGGGACCGCCATGAGCGGATCGGTCCGTACATCATAACGGCGGTATTTTACCTGTGGATGCTGCAGAATTTCCTGCACAATCCGACGATCCCGCTGGCTTATACCAGTTTTTTACTCGGCGGCGTCATCGGATTGTTTCTGGCTTTTTTTGTCAACATCTTCTCCAAGATCAGCATCCATGCGGTCGGCATGGGCGGATTGCTCGGGTTGATCGTCATGACCATGATGTGGTGGTACCGGCAGGGGTCCTTCACGATCCACTCCACTTTGTTCGGGGTGCTGGAGGTGAGTATGGCCGGTGTGCTGATCCTGATGCTGATCCTGGCCGGAGCGGTCGGCAGTTCGCGCCTGTTGCTGCAGGCCCACAGGCCGCCTGAATTGTACAACGGATATCTGGTGGGTTTTTTCGCCCAATTGGTGGCGCTTCGCTTTTTATTGTTTTAAAGAAAAATGAATCCCATGGCCAATCAACTTAAAAAAGAGGCCGTCATTTCCGGCGCGGGCCTGGTAGGGTCCTTATGGGCCATCATGCTGGCGCGGCGCGGATATGAGGTGAGGGTATACGAGCGCAGGCCTGATTTCAGGAATACCGGTTTTGCCGGCGGGCGCTCCATCAACCTGGCGCTGAGCGACCGCGGGTGGAAGGCCCTTGAGCGCGCCGGCGTGGATGAACTGATCCGGGAAAAAGCCATCTCCATGGCGGGCCGGATGATCCATTCGCAGGAAGGGGCGCAGTCTTTTCAACCCTATGGTCAGGAAGGGCAGGCCATCTACTCGGTCTCCAGGTCCGGGCTCAACCTGGCCCTTGTGGAGGCGGCATCGGCTTATCCGGGCGTAACCTTCCATTTTGAGCATAAGTGTCAGGGATACCAGACCGAAAAAGGGGAAGTCCGTTTCCTGCACGAAGCCAGCCAAAAGCGGATCATTGAGCGGCCGGCGTTGCTGTTTGCCGCCGACGGCGCTTTTTCAGCCGTCCGGGCGGCCCTGACCAAACAAACCCGTTTCAATTACAGCCAGCAATACCTGGATTACGGCTACAAAGAGCTGAGCATTCCTCCGGCCCCAGGCGGCGGTCACCGGCTGGAGCCGAATGCGCTTCATATCTGGCCGAGGGGCAATTTCATGCTCATCGCGCTGCCGAATGCGGACGGCAGTTTTACCTGTACGCTCTTTCTGCCGTTCGAAGGCCCTGTTTCATTTGAAGGCCTGACAACGGACGACCTCGTTATGCGGTTTTTCCGACGCCATTTTCCGGACGCCCTGGCGCTCATGCCGGAATTGATCCAGGATTTCAACGGCAATCCGACCGCATCGCTGGTTACGGTACGTTGCAGCCCCTGGCATTTCCGCAACCAGGTTTTGCTTATGGGCGACGCGGCGCATGCCATTGTCCCGTTCTACGGTCAGGGCATGAACGCCGGTTTTGAGGACTGTACGCTGTTGGATGACCTGGCGAATAAATACCAGGAGGACTGGGGGCGGATCATGCCGGAATTCAACCGGACCCGCATCGCCGACGGAAACGCCATTGCCGACCTTGCGCTGCGCAATTTTGTGGAAATGCGCGACCTTGTGGCGGACCCGAAATTCCAGTTGCGCAAAGAAATGGAAGCCTGGCTGGCAGAGCGATATCCGAAAGAATTCCTGCCTTTGTACAGCATGGTGTCTTTCAGCCATATCCCGTACAGCAGGGCGCTGGCCGAGGGCAAGGCCCAGGATCAATTGTTCGAGTCGCTGCTTTCCATTGATCAGGTGCAGGCGAATTGGCGGACGAATCCGGAGGTGGTGAGGCGGTTTGGGGCGTGGGTGAAGGGGAGAGGGTGAGGGGGGAGAGAGGGTGAGAGGGTGAGAGGGTGAGAGGGTGAGAGAGAAGGGATTCCCGAGCGATCCTGGTTTCCGGAACCGGATTACCGGACCGTCGGGAATCATCAAATCCATCGAACCATTATACTAGTGGCGCGAAATCTAGATGCCACACAAGTTTCGCGGTCTCTTTTTCCGACATGCTGCGTTGCTCGGCGGTCATATAGTCCCGCTATTCTCCCTTCTCGCGCCTTGCCTGTCGAAAAAATAGCCTCCCAAAACCTAGGCGCCACTTAGATTTCACGCCACTAGAACCGATATCCGAGGGATGCCCCGAATCCGGTATGGTTCCATTTGGACTTGTCATCAGCAATACCCTGATACTCCGGGTTGATGTTTACAAGCCCGAGCTGGGTATTGAGCTGAAAGGAAAGGCCGTTTGCAAATTCGTAACCCGCCAGGATATTGGCGCCTGCATCGAAGCGCCGGAAATAAAATACGTCATCCGGGTCGGAGATCTCCACTGTGTTTTTGTATTCCACGTCGAGGTCGGCGTTGTTGTCGCCGCTTTCCAGTTTGGCGTTACCGGTGAGTCCGAATCCGACATAGGGGCCGAACCCGAGGATAAGCCGGCCGCTGCCCAACGCGGGTTTGTGAACGAGGTTGACCGGGATCTCCAGGTAGCCGAGGGTCAATTTGGAGGCGACGCTCTGGCCGAGTATCTCGCCGGTCGATTTAGCGCCTTTCAGGGTGAACATTAATCCGGGCTGGAAATAGAAATCCGGGGCGATGGGTATTTCGCCGTTGATGCCGGCGTTGAACCCGGCGACCAGGTCGTTTTCGAGTTTATCCCCGGCTGCGTTTTTGCCGTTGATGTTCTGGAAATTGACCCCGGCGCGAAGGCCGATACCCTGGGCGCTCAGGCCGGCGGCAAGCAGCAACAACAGGGCGGGCAGCAAAGATCTTATGTTTTTCATGGTACTTTATATTTTGGGATGGATACAATAGGGTTATTTACCGGCTGGCCACTTCGCTCCGGGCTTCCTGCTGCATTTTTTCATTGGCTGTGATCAGGAATTCCACCCGCCGGTTAAGGGCCATGTTGGCATCTGTTGTATTGGGGTATTCGGGCGCCGTTTCGCCGTAGCCGACCATGACCAGGCGGCCCGGGCTGACGCCTCTTGCGGAGAGGTAATTGCCGACGGAAGCTGCCCGCCTGACGGATAGTTTCTGGTTGTATTCCTCAGAGCCGCTGCTGTCCGTGTGGCCCTGGATCTCGATATCGGTATCGGGGTAATCTTTCAGGATGGTCACCAGGTCGTCAAGTGAGTTTTTAGCATTTGCGGTGAGGTCGGATTGATCAAACCCGAACAGGATTGCGCTGTTGAATTCGACGGCAATCCCTTCTCCTACCCGTTCGACTTTGGCTTCCGGCACTTTCTCTTCAATTTCCTTGGCTTGTTTGTCCATTTGATGGCCGATCACCGCACCTGCCGCGCCGCCGACCGTAGCGCCGATGATCGCGCCGAGCGTGGTATTTCCGGAAGCTTTTCCGATGACTGCGCCTGCTGCGCCGCCGCCGGCCGCACCGATCACGGCGCCTTTCTGCGATTTATTCCAGGATGCGCAACCGGCGAGAACCAGGGTAATCGCCAGTAAGCAGATCATTATATTTTTCATGGTTGATTGAGATTGATTTTGAAAAAAGGATCTCCTGCCGGCGCTGATACGCCGATTGCATACCGTATGGGGAACACCCCTTACTTACAGGCCGGTTGCGGGCAGGAGATCCCGATTATATGACAGATTATTGAATGGTTTCGAAACGAATCGGCAGGGTGATGGTCACATCAACCGGTTTGCCGTTTCGCAGGGCAGGCGCCCAATTGGACGGCAAGGCGGCCACGACCTCGCGGGCGGCAAGCGCGCACCCTTCGCAAGGTTGTTCTTTCGTGCGGACGGTAATATTGTCGATCCTACCGGCTTTGGTCACGCGGAAAGTCACGTATTCCAGCCCGTCATCGCCGTTATCTTTGGCCTCTTCCGGATATTGGATATGGTCTTTTACGAAAGTCTCGATCATTTCATTGGAACACAGCAGCGGGTGTTCTTCTTCCAGACATGCGAGGTTGAAGACCGGCGGCCGGTTTACCCGCAGATCGTTGATGGTTGCTTTGAGGCTGACATGCAGCTCGGGGGAAGCGTATTCCACTTTGGCAGGCGAATTTCCAATCGTTTCAGCAGATTCCTTACCTGCGGAGGCATTATTTACCTTTTTGGCTTCGCCTTTATTTGCGGCAGACCTGGTATACCCGTTTTCTTCTACGGTGTACGGGTAATAACTGTTTTCGGGTGCGGCGCCGTCCTCGTATGCCACTGCGTTATCGAAAGCAGCTGCGATGCTGTCGCGGGTAGCATCGGCCAGGTCCTGGTCGCCGGACCGGGTATTGTTGCAAGAAGCGAGGAAAGCGGTGAATACGAATGCGGACAGGGCTGTGAGGAAGCCCATTTTAAGCGTTTTCATGGTTTTTTGATTTTTGGTTAGCAAAGCCTGCAGCCCTTCAAAGTTTCTTCCTATTCACGGGTTCTGCAGGGATGTTGTTTGAGGTTAAAACGCAAATAGCGGCTTCGTGTTCAGCCGGCGCCTGATTTCAAAGGGTGGATCTATTTATCGTTAAACCCCTCAATGGGCCGGACGATGGCGCCTTTGTCCTGTCTTTGCTGCTGAATCATGAAGCGGATTTTCATCTTGTAGGGATGTTGTTTTGCTCTGCTGATGATCAGGCTTTGGGAGTTGATGCCAATAGGCAGTTTTCGGCCTTTTTCCAGCATGCTCTTTACGAAATTCCCGGACCTTCTCCGGAACGATCCGGATTGGTCGGATGAGTCTTCGGGTGCAGACTGTTGCCTGGTACCTCCAAGAAATGTCTGGGTCAATCTTCCGCCTTCTTCTGTTTCAATCAGCAGCCCTACCTGTTGCGGGAACTGAGCCATGAAGCGGTTCAGGAATTCAAAATTGGTTGGATTAAATAAATTGAAGCCTTCCGGTACCATAAATTCAAAATTCATGGGCGGCGTAATCACAAAGGGAGAATCGCCGAAGGGCCGCCCCATCGGTACGATCTCAGAGCCGAAAGACCCGAGGCCCGACGGCATTTCCGGTTTGGGAAAGGGCATTCCTCCGGACGGAAACATGAAAGGCGATGACGGCGAACGGCTAAGGGACTCCTGGAACCTGGCAGAAACATCTTCCCGGTGGGCCTGATAGGAAGGAACCAGGGCCCGCCGGTTTTCTTCAGGGGAGGCCAGGCCTTTCACGTTCTTTTCTACCAGTTGATTGAGCTTGAAGGCTTCAATATAGCCCATCATTTTATCTACGACCTTACCGGATGTCGTGTAGAAGGACAGACTGACCGGCTTGCTGTCCGGGATGTTACCGAATACGGCATGCGGGCCATTTGTGGCGATATCTATATTGATTTTTTCAGCGAAGGGGCCCGTTATATGGCCTTCCGTATAAAAACGGGCCTTGAGCTTTCCGGGGTCCTTTTTGTCCATTTCCTTGATCTTGTTCTCATAGGGAATCATCTGGGAGTTAACGGCATAAAGCCCGGCGACCAGGTTGGATTTCAGCGTCTTGCCGCCGATCTGGGCCCCTCTTACGTGCAACCATTCCCAATTTTGATTCAGGTCAAAAGGTTTTCCATAAAAACGATTGGCATATGCGGCGGCGCCGAGTGCGTTCCACTCTGACATTGCTTTTTCCTGGCCTTCCCCCCTGGGTACGGTATTGAACGCTGTAACCCAGCCCTCAGAAACCGGCGGGCCTATCATCCGGAATGATTTATCCAGCCTTTTATGCAGTTTCGAATTTTCGGTTACAGCGCCGAATTTTTCGTCATACTTTTTGCCTGCCGCCTTGAATCTGGCGTTCTTTGAGCGGTGCAGCGTTTTTTCAGATCTATAGAGCAGGTCATCGGTTGTGATGACGTTGTCCTGGTCGTGCAGTAATTGGGATCGCTTTTCAGAAAATTCCTTATCGGTCATGTTGTACAGTTCGACATGGCCCATTGTCGAAAACTTTTCCGGCGGGATACCAAGCCGCGCGAATACCTCTTCCCTGGGCATATCGCCCCTGACCGCCAATTTACCCATTGCCCTCGGATAGCGGTTGCTGGCGCCGCCTTGCCAGAAGGCGGGGCCGCCCCTTTTCAGGGCTTCGATCAGCCGTTGCTGGAAAAAAGTCCAATTGTCAATTGTTGTCAGTTTTATCAGTTTTCCATCACCTGTTATTGCGTAAATGTGGCCATAAAGTTCAGTATAATCGGAATACAACCGAAATTGGCCGACATAATCCTGAAACCCAAATCCCTTCACTTGCTTTTGGGCTTCCTCATACTGTTCGATGAAATTGAGCAGGCCTGTATAATCCGCAAAGTAATAAATGGCCTTACCACCGCTTTTTCCCAGGAACCCGATTTCGTTGCCGGTATCCGAGTCCTCATAAATATTTTCGTCGGCATTTTTAAGGATGACTTCCCGTTGAATGGGTTGACGGGCCGGTACGGCCGCCTGTTTTTTCCCGGGCCCGGAAGCTGCGGATCGGGCGGCGTTTTTGATTTGCAATTGAGCGGCGGCGGCGGGGCGGTTATCCGCAAAGCCGGGTACGGCTTCGGCTGACGAATGTACAACCGGCCTGGCAGATAACGCAGCGCCGGCGGGCAGGTTGGGTGTTTTTTGAACTTGCTTCCGCATAGGGAATACGGGTTAAAGAAAATCCTTAAAGACTCTCCAAATATATTAAAAATCTCCTTCAAAGAATATTTTTGCCACGTTCAACGTCCGCATGGCGCTTTTTTTCTTGGTTTGGTGGGCTGCCATACGCTGGTCGATATCCGACAGCATGGTCACCGCTTCAAGGATATGGGGGCCTTTGTTGAGCATGGTGCACTCGGCGCGGGCGGACAGGACGGCATCGGATATTTCGGCGCGGGTGGCCCTGCCTGTCTTGGCCAGGTTTTCCAGCACCTGGGTAGCCCAGATGGTGGGGATATGCGCGGCTTCGCAAAGCCAGAGGATCTGTTCCTGCACTTCGGAAATGCGGATAAAACCCAGCTCCACCGCCAGGTCGCCGCGGGCGATCATCGCGCCGATCCGGGGGCTTCGCATGGCCGTCAGCAACAGGATGGGCAGGTTTTCGAAGGTTTCCCGGGTCTCGATCTTGAGGATAATCCCGATATCCTCCCTTCCCAGTTTTTTCAATTCGCTCTGCAACAATTCGACGTCTTCGGGCCGGCGAACAAATGAATACCCCACCATGTCGGCATGTTGAGCGATCAGGGCCAGGTTTTCGATATCCTCTACGGTCAAAGCGGGCAGGTGAAGCTTTGTTTCCGGCAGGTTGATCCCCTTTTCCGCGTACAGCCGGACGCCGCCCTGGTCCGCGCTGGTGATCCTGACCTCGATCCGGTCCGGCGAGCAGGATTCGATCACACCGCCGATCTTGCCGTCGTCAAACCAAATAGCCTGCCCGGCCCTGACATCTTCGAAAACTTCGGTGAGCGCCACGCCGACCGATCCGGGTTGGGCCTGGCGGTCCTCTTCGTCAAAAACAGGCCGCTTACCCGGTTTTTCGCCGGGATAAAGCACCAGCAGGTCGTCTTTGCGCAAGCGGATATAGCCGCGTTTTTCCTTTTTCTTTTTTTTGGTGACGCGCGGTTCTATGGGGCCGGTCCGCAGTTTCGGCCCCTGCAGGTCCATATAAATGAGGATCTTTTTACCCGTGGTTTCACTGATCTTGTTGACATGGCCGATCATCCTGAGCCAGGCTTCGGGGCTGTCGTGGCTGCAATTGATGCGGGCGATGTCCATGCCGGCTTCCGCCATGCCTTTTACCAGTTCGTATTCGTGAGCCGCTTCAGTGGGCAGGGTGACCATGATCCGGGTATGGCCGGGGAATTGTTCGGGGCCGAACAGGTCGACCGTGTGGGAATCGAGCCGGCGCTGGCTTTGCGGAAAATTGAGGTTGAAGGGAGAGTCGCCGCCGCTGGAATAAGCGGGCGGATCGCCGTTGAGCAGCCGGAGCAGGAATAGGATATTCTGGAGGTTGACCATTGAGTACCGCTCAGAATGCCCCAGGGAGGAGAGGCCCAAAGAGGAAAGGCGCCATTGTACGTCGCGCAGGTCGAAGGTACGCAGGGCGAGGTAATGGAGCAGGTTCCTGGCACTGTCCCGGTAGTGGGGTTGAACGGAGGCGATCAGGGTTTGGTTTTTCTTTTCGGCATCGAGCATCGCCTGCCGGATTTTGGTCAGGATGGCGATGAGCGGTTTGATCTCTATGATGTCTTGCATAGTGTTGGCGATTTGGGGCAAAGATGGGAATTTTTTGCTTTGGTTTGTTGGTTTGAGGTTCGGTTCCCCGGTTCATCAGTTCTCCGGTTATTCAATCCCGTGGCTTCTATCCGGATTGCCGGCTCCGGGCATTTTTTCAAAGATCGAGGCCGGTCACAACAGTATTGCCACAGAAAGACGCAAAGTACGGTCCTCAAAGGTCAAAATACAACATGAGCCATCCCAAAATCCGGGGTGACTCATGTTGTCAAAAGGGCCCCGTTACGGGCTCTTTTTATTTTTTCCTGGATATCCGGTACATCGTCCACCCCATGAAGGCAAACGCCGCGACGCCAAGGAGCTGATAGCCCGCTGAACCGAGAGCGCCTTCGAACCCGTGTTCCAGGTTGATCTTGCCGAAGAACTTCTCAACAGACGGAATGACGGACAACAGGGCGATGATGACCCCCATGAGTGCGCCGCCCGCTACCAGGCCGGTGGCAAACAGGCTGCCTTTACCCAGTTCGCTGTCTTCCACTTCTTCGCCTTTGCTGCGCGCTACGCGGTCGGAAATGCCCTTGATGGCGCCGCCCACAAAAATGGGGAGCGTTGTCGACAGCGGCAGGTAGGCGCCCACTGCGAAAGACAGGGAGTTCACACCGCAAAGCTCGATGGTGATGGCCAGGAAAACGCCGACCAGCACGAACTGCCAGTCGAGGTTGAAGGACAACAGGCCCTTGATCAAGGTCGCCATCAAGGTACCCTGCGGGGCCGGGAACTTATCACTGCCGATAGCGTGGGTAATACCCTGCTGGATGAGATCGGCGGTAGGCCTGTCGAGCACTTTTACGGTAGCGCCGATGGCAATGGAGGAGACGATCACCCCTACGAACAGGGCGATTTGCTGGTATTTAGGCGTTGCGCCGACGATATAGCCGGTTTTGAGGTCCTGGGAAGTTGCGCCGGCATTGGCAGCAGCGATGCAGATCATGCTGCCTACCACGAGTGCCAGCGGTTCGAATGCCTTGCCTGTGAATCCGACGGCGATAAAGATCAGCGCCGTGCCCATCAGGGTGGCGATGGTCATGCCGGAAACCGGGTTGGAGCTCGTACCGATCAGGCCTACGATCCGGCTGGAGACGGTGACGAAAAAGAAGCCGAAAACGATGACCAGCAAGCCGACCAGCAATTTGCTGATGATGCCTTCACCCGGGATATTGGGCAAAACGGCCATCAGGATGACGAGCGCGAGGCTGCCGCCGGCCACGATCTTGACCGAAAGGTCCTGTTCGGTGCGGTTCACGACCACCCCGGAAGCCCGTTCACGCAGGGAAGCCAGGCTGTCCTTAAAGGAAGCGACGATGGTCGGCAGGGTCTTCAGCAGGGTGATGAAACCGCCCGCGGCTACTGCACCTGCGCCGATCTGCCGGACGTAAGCCCGGTAAATGGCGCCCGCCGTATCGGCAAAGGAATGGGTAACGGGATCCCATCCGCCGGGGCCGCCGGCAATGGGAAGCCCGGTGGCGGGGTCGGTTGCCAGGTAGCCCAGTTTCACCAGTTGGTCTGCGATCACGTCGGGCGGCACCAGGGTTGCCAGCAGCGGAATGAGGCCTACCCAGGCCAGCACGCCGCCCGCTACGAGTACGCCTGCAATGCGCGGCCCGATGATATAACCAACGCCGATGTATTCGGGCGTGATCTCCCCGTTGACCGTGGCGGAAGGGAAGTATTTGTTCACCTGGGAAGTGGCGAAAGTGGGCACTTCCGCGATGACGTGGAAAACCTTTTGCAACAGCGCGTAAAGGGCCGCAAAGCCGAGGCCCTGGAAGGCCGTTTTGGCAAAATCGCCGCCTTTGTCGCCCGCGATCAGGACCTGCCCGCAGGCGGTCCCTTCGGGATAAGGCAGCTGGCCGTGTTCCTTGACGATGAGGGAGCGCCGGAGCGGGATCATCATCAGCACGCCCAGAATACCGCCGAACATGGCCAGGGTGAAGATGGTCCAGTAGTTGAAATAGGCGTCGCCGATGCCGTCGCTCATGAACAGAAAGGCCGGCAGGGTAAAGACCACCCCGGCTGCGACCGATTCACCGGCGGAACCGGTTGTCTGGATGATGTTGTTTTCAAGGATCGAGGTTTTCAGGAAACGCCGCCCCAGGGAGATGGCAATGACCGCAATCGGGATGGAGGCGGATACGGTCAGGCCGGCCTTCAGGGCCAGGTAAACGGTAGCTGCGCCGAAGAGGACGCCGAAGACAGCGCCCGTGACAATCGCCTTTACGGTGAACTCCTTCACTCCCGACACCTGGGGGGAGATATAGGGTTGGAAATTTGTGTTTGGTTTCTCGCTCATACGTGGTTAGTTAATTGTTGGAGCGAATATAGAAATAATCTGGGAGACGGGGCCCGCCGTCGCTCTATGGAGCTTTGGCGGACGGAGGACGGGGCCCGCCGTCGCTCTGTGGAGCTTTGGCGGACGGAGGACGGTGCCCGCCGTCGCTCTGTGGAGCTTTGACGGACGGAGGACGGGGCCCGCTGTCGCTCTGTGGAGCTTTGGCGGACAGGGGGTATTGATAACTAAATTATCCGGTCTTTGATGTTGAACCGGGCGGCCAATTCCCGGGTCTTGCGGTTGAAGGCTTCGCGATAACGGGCGGGCATCTCAGTGGATTGGTCAAAAAAGCGTTGGTATTTTTCCAGGAGCTCGGGGTAATGTCTGGCGACGGCTCGAAGGACGAGGGGTTTGCTGTCGGACGGATCGGCGCCGAAAAGGGTCAGGGTAGCCGGGAAGAGGTATTTGACGCCGGCTTCGCTGAAGGTGCGGTAGGTTTCTTCCAGGATATCGCCCTTGTCGCTGATCCAGGGCAGCAAGGGCATGAGGCTGACCCCGCTGTGAAACCCTGCAGCGAGGGTGGTTTTCAGGGTTTGAAGGCGGGCGGAAGGCGGGGTGGCGCCGGGTTCGAAAATAGCGCCGACCCGATCGTCCAGGGTGGAAAATGAGAACGTGACGAATACTTTGCGTGACAGCTTACCTTCCAGTTCGGCGGGCAGAACGGCGTTGGCATCGATTTCCTTTAACAGGTCAAGATCCCGGATAACGAGGTCGGACTTGGTAATGATGTGGACCGGAAAGCGGTATTTGAGGAACAGCTCCAGGAACCGGCGGGTCAGTTGGTAATCTTGCTCAAAATGCAGGTAGGGGTCCGTTGCCGACGCCATGACAACTATGCCGTATTGGCCCTTTTTAGCACGGGCCGCCAGGTTTTTTTCCAGGATTTCCGGTGAATTGACCTTGATGCCCAGTTTTTCCTCCATATGGGTCCCGTATTTGCTGCCGCGGATGTAGCAATACAGGCAGTTGAAGGAACAGCCGCTGTATGGGTTGGCGGTGTAGTCGTCGAGGAACCACGGATCCCGCCGTTTGGTCTTATTCAGTACGGTTTTTACCTGTATCTCGTTCGGCATCTTTCAGGGATAAATTAAGCCCTATGTTCAGTTTTCGCTTGAACCAGGGCCGAATGGAGGGATCGGGAAGGATCTCCGGCAGGTAGGTGCGCACCATACCGGGGTGGAACCTGGCGATGGTCTTAGCGCCCCACCCTACCCCTTTGCCGGTGTGAAAATCGGTGGAACCCGCCAGGGTCAGCAGCAATTGGAAGGTCTTTTCAGCATAATCCGGGGAAAGGCCCCATTTTACCGCCAGGTGGGCCGCCACGCCGACCGACCGGACGATCCATTTATCGGGGTGCCGGGCCATCCTGGCGAGTTCGGGCAAGGCCTGTTTGGGCATGGTGAGCAGGGCGTAACCGGGCACTCTTTCGCCGATGATGTCGCAGGCGTACCATTTGTCGCCCGAGATGATGAAATCGCGGGCTTTGCGCATGGCGTTGCCGAAGTCGTACATCGTCGAATACGTGCCGTACCACTTCGGGCTGAGCCAGTAGCTGCTGGAGACGTTGAGGGCCGACGTGTTGATCGGGCCGGTG
>WBZL01001180.1_pt1 | contig 28004 bp, 22 predicted proteins | sample 5204291 | NCBI WGS metagenome assembly WBZL01 (sample SAMN12344345, study PRJNA552823) | activated sludge metagenome | biome: Activated sludge suspended growth; feature: Nitrification reactor; material: Wastewater; isolation source: activated sludge from nitrification reactor of wastewater...
GGCTACGCGCGTCAGGACAAGAAACATCGCGGTCGGGAGCCGATCACCGCGCGGCTGATGATGGACCTGTTCGAGCGCGCCGGTGCCGACCGGGTGATGACCGTGGACCTGCACACGTCTCAGATCCAGGGGTTCTTCGACGGTCCGGTCGACCATCTGTTCGCGTTGCCGTTGCTGGCTGATCACGTGAAGCAGAACTACGACATGAGCGCAGTCACGGTCGTCTCGCCCGACGCCGGCCGGGTACGTGTGGCGGAGCGGTGGACCGATGTCCTCGGTGGCTCACCGCTGGCGATCATCCACAAGCGGCGGGATCCTGACGTTCCCAACGAGGTCAAGGTGTTCGAGGTGGTCGGTGACGTCCGCGATCGGCTGTGCATCGTTGTCGACGACATGATCGACACCGGCGGCACGATCGCCAAGGCGGCCCAGACGCTGTTCGAGAACGGCGCCCGCGATGTGGTCGTGGCCGCGACCCACGGAATCCTGAGCGACCCCGCGGCGAAGCGGCTGGCGGCGTCGGGCATCAACGAGGTAGTAGTCACCAACACGCTGCCCATTCCCGACGACCGCCGATTTGATCAACTGACAGTGCTGTCGATCGCGCCGCTGCTGGCCAAAGCCATCCGCGAGGTCTTCACCGACGGCTCGGTGACGAGCATGTTCGAACTGCCCAAAGCCGACATCTGAACGTCGCCAGGACGATGGGTTCAGTGCGAACTCACGGACAGCGCACGGTTCGGCCGGCCAACCTGCGAAATGCCGCCTTCGTCCAGCGTGCGCGGTCGTTGAGCGGTAGTTGGAGGAACTCGAAATCGTCGGGAGCCGGCGGTTGGCGGAGCCAGCGGTAGACGTACTGACGGTCCACGCCCGCACAAGCCGCCTGCCGCACCGACCGCTTCCAGGCCCGCGCGTTCTTCTCGGTGTCGGCAAAGCCGGGGCTCCCGTCCGGCAGCGTCGACGGCAACCGGCGCCGAAGGTTCCATTCGGTGTCCCACAGTTCGAGGTGACGCATACGCGGCCCCAGGATGTTCCGCGTGTTCGTCTTGAAAGTCCTGATCTTCATCAGCCGATCGCGGACGGCTTCGCCGACTGTTGCCCCCAGCCCATAGGCGTGGATGCTGATGACCGAGACAGGCAGAGGGACTCCGCGCCTGCGTGATTCGGCCAGCAGAAGCCGCCAGTAGGTGTCGATGAACTCGCCTCGGGTGAGGTACCGACCTCGGACCCAGGCCCCGGTCAGGCCCTCGGGATTTGTCGCAGCGCACGGGCACCAGGACGGGGACGCAACCCGCGAACGACCGAAGACCTTGGCGGCCACGAAGGTGAGTGTGACCAGGTCTTTCGGGGTGCCGCGGTAGAACGCCGGAAGGTCGGCCTCGTTCCAGACCTCCCATTTGTCGATTTGGTCTCCGACCGCCGCCTGTACGCGGCGCAGGTATCGCTTGTAGGACCGGGGCGTGGGGGTGGCCGCCGACGTCTTGCGTGATGCCAAGACGTCGTAGGGGCTGGCCCAATCAAGAGCGGGACGGAACCCGCCCATCCTGCGCCCGGCGTACTTCCAGGATTCCGGGCTGGAGCCGCAGCCGGCGATCACGGCCGGAAAACCGGCGTAGATGCGGGTCAACGTCGCCAACTCTCGCTTCCGCATGGTCATCACCGCGACACAGCTCAAACGCGCGGGGACGTGAACCCCCGGAGCCACAAGGTGCGAGCGCGCGACCTGCGGGTGATCGAGATCATGGAGGCCGAGCACCACCGCCGCCCGGCGCGACTTCTGCACGCGGGACCGTGACTCCTGAGACACCTGTGACCGCTCGCCGTGGAATCGCACCGTTGGCGAGCCCGCGTCAGCGACGGTGGCACCTGAAGGGGCGGGAAGCGACAGCAGGCCCGCGGATATCGCGGCCACCCCGATGATCGAAGCCGTCCCCCGTTTGCGCAGCGGCATGCGGTCATTAGATCAGACCGACTCCGGCACGCAGAAAAATGCTGCGGACAGATCGTTGGCCGGTCGCGATACCGCACGTGATCGGGGACCGTCGTCCGCTACGCGACCTCGCGTGCCGATGGATCAGTGATGGAACGTCTTGTCGTTGGCCAGTTCGTCGGGCAACGGTCCGGACAGGCGTTCGAAGTTCTCGATCACACGGCGAAGGTCGTTCAGCATCAAGTTCGCGAATGAGTGGCCCATGCCGTTGCGGACCACCACGCGGAGTCCGCTCATCTGTTCCATGTCGGCCGGCAGGGAGTACGCCGGCAGCTGCCAGCCGTACTCGCGCATCTTGTCCGACACGTCGTACACCGAGTAGTTCTTCACCGAGTCCTTCAAGGTGAAGAAGAACACCGGCAGCTCGCTGCCGTCCGACTGGAGCTCGAACGGTCCGAGTTTGGCAATCTCACCCGACAGGAACATGGCCACGTTCCGGCACTGTTGCTGGATCGCCTTGTAGCCCAGGAAGCCCAAGCGCAGGAAGTTGTAGTACTGGGCGATCACTTGACTACCGGGACGGCTGAAGTTCAACGCGAACGTCGGCATGTTGCCCCCGAGGTAGTTCACGTTGAACACGAGATCCTGGGGCAGGTCCTCCGGTTCGCGCCACATCACCCATCCGACACCCGGGTACACGAGGCCGTACTTGTGGCCCGAGGAGTTGATCGATTTCACTCGCTCCAGTCGGAAGTCCCACTCGAGATCCGGGTCGATGAAGGGGGCGACGAAACCGCCCGAGGCTGCATCGACGTGCACGGGAATGTCCCAGCCCTGCTTCTTCTGCAACTTGTCGAGTGCCTTACAGATCTGTGCGACTGGCTCGAAGGAGCCATCGAAGGTCGATCCAAGGATCGCCACCACGCCGATCGTGTTCTCGTCGCAGTACTTCACGGCCTCGTCGGCGGTGAGATGGAGTCGACCGGGCGCGAGCGGGACGTACCGGGGTTCGACCTCCCAGTAGCGGGCGAACTTCTCCCACACCACCTGCACGTTGGCGCCCATGACGATGTTCGGTTTGTCCGTGGGTAGGCCGGCCGTCTGCTGACGCGCTTTCCAGCGCCACTTCAGCGCCATCCCGCCGAGCATGACGGCCTCTGAGGATCCGACTGTCGACGTGCCCGTGGCTTTGCCCGGTGCGTTCCACAGCTCGGAGATGATGTTGATGCAACGTTCCTCGATGTTCGCCGTCATCGGATACTCGTCTTTGTCGATCATGTTCTTGTCGAACGTCTCGGCGAAGAGCTTGTTGGCGTGATCATCCATCCAGGTGGTCACGAAGGTGGCCAGGTTCTGGCGGGCGTTGCCGTCCAGCATCAACATGTCGTGAACGACCTGATACGCAACTTCCGGCGCCTCGGGGATCAGCCCGATGTGTTGTTGCGGGGCAGAGGCCTCTTCGCCGGGCCGAGCGAACAGGGGGGTCGTCATCACCTGTGCGAGAGCCTCGATGGTCAGGTCCTGACCGGTGGCCTGGCGGAAGGCTTCCTTGATCTTGACCGTGTCTTCCGGCGTGATGGTGGGCTGGATTCCGCCGCTGGACTGCTTCTTCTTGGCCATGATCGCCTTTCTGCTGACGCGGATTCGAGCCTATTGATCGGATGGCCTTCGCGCGCGCTATCCGATGGAGATCCCGCGCATTTGGCCCGCTGTGGGTGTCCCGCGTATGGTGGAGCGACCTCGGCGAGGGCTCGGAGACACTCCGGAGCCGTTATCGACGTGGTGCGGTCTGCGACTGCCGAGGTTGGTCGCGCGCACCGGAGCCGAGGAGCCCTCCATGTCCCAGGACGTTCGCATCGACGCGGCCACCCGCGATCACTACGGCAAGGGCGCGTCGCGTCAGTACCGGCGCGATGGCAAGGTACCTGCGGTCGTGTACGGATCGGGCAGCGAGGTCCGCCACGTGGTGCTTCCCGGCCATGAGTTGGCTCTGGCCCTGCGGATCCCCCGCGTAGTGCTCAATGTCGACCTCGACGGCACCACCCTCTTGGTCGCACCGCGTGACGTTCAGAAGGACCCGGTCCGCCAAGCACTGCTTCATGTCGACCTGATCATGCTCAGCGACGCAGACGTTGCCGCCCGTCACGCCTACGCCGATGCTTTGGCGAAGGCGGAGCGTCTGGCGGAGGAGGCCGGCCAGGACCCCATGCAGGCCGCCGCTCTCATCGAAGAGGCTGCCGCCAACGAGGAGAACCTGGACGACGTGGCGAACCGCATCGTCGAACTGCTCGAGGAGCAGGCCAAGGCTCGCGCCGAAGCAGCTGCAGCGGCCGCAGCCAAGGAAGACGCCGCTGCCGAGGCCGCGACCGCCGAGGGCGAGGGCGAAGTCGAGGGTGGCGAGGCCGCCGAGGGCGACGAGGAGTGACCGACGGCCCCTGGGTTGTTGTCGGCCTGGGAAATCCGGGCGACCGATACGCCGCCACTCGGCACAACGTCGGACGGATGGTGGTCGAGCGGGTCGCGGCCGACCACTCGGAGCGGTTCAAGGTCAACCGTCGCGCCCGCTGCGACGTCGCCGAGGTTCGCCTCGGCGCGCAACGGGGGGTTCTGGCGATCCCGCACTCGTACATGAACGAATCGGGCGGCCCGGTGTCGGCGGTTCTGGGCTACTTCCATGGCGAGCCGGATCGGCTCATCGTGGTGCAGGACGAGATCGATCTGCCGTTCGGGGCGTTGCGCATCAAGTACGGCGGGGGCGACAACGGGCACAACGGTCTGAAGTCAATCCGCAAGTCGTTGCGGACCGGGGACTGGTATCGGATCCGGGTGGGAGTCGGCCGGGGCCGGGGAGACACCGCCGATCACGTGCTGGCCACCTTCGCCCGGCACGAGTCGCAGCCGTTGGCGGATCTAGTGGCGCAAGCCGCAGACGCGGTCGAGACCCTCGTCGAATCCGGACTCGAGCCCACCCAGAACCGGTTCAACAGCTGAACGACGGATAGGCTGCGCGGGTGAACGAACTTGATATGGCTCGCGACATCGCCGCTCGGGCGGGACAGCTTCTCGTCAGTATCCGCGACGAGGCCGGCCCGATCGCGCCCGACGACAAAGCCGCTCTGAAGGCATTGCGCGACAAGGCCGACAGCGAGTCCAACGACCTCATCACCGCAGCCCTGACTCTGGCCGAGGGTGACGCGCTGCTGAGCGAGGAAGGGGTCGACGATGAACGCCGCCTGGCCGCGCAGCGAGTGTGGATCGTCGATCCTCTCGACGGGACCTGGGAGTACGGCCAGGGCCGGGCGGACTTCGGCGTTCACATCGCCCTGTGGGACATGGCCCGCAAAGAGATGCTGCTCGGCGTCGTGGACCTGCCCGCGCAGGGTCTCGTGCGCACCTCGGGCGACATCGACCCGGAGTTGCCGATGCTTCCCGGCAACCGGCCGTTGCGCATCGTGGCGTCCCGGACCCGCCCGCCCGCCGACCTGGACGGAATCTGCGCACGCTTGGCGGAGCGGATCGGCCAGGAGGTCGAGGTCGTGAATGTCGGCTCGGTGGGCGCCAAGGTGAACGAGATCCTGCTGGGCAACGCCGAGGCCTATCTGCACGACACCGGCTTCTACGAGTGGGATCTGGCCGCACCCCTGGCGGTCGCGAAGCACTACGGACTGGTCTGTGATCACTGGGACGGCACCGAGGTGGACTTCAACCTGATGCCCCCGTTCGTGAAGAACACGTTCGTGAGCCACCCGGCGATCGCCGACGATCTGCGGGCGAGCCTTCAGTCCTGAATTGCCTGTCCAGCATTTCGGTCGCCAGGCGGGGTCGACGCCCGCGTCTGACCGGTTCTTTGGGACAGCGCGACCGTGAAGAAGAGTTCAACCAGCAGGACGGCGATGAATGTCTCGTGCGTCCGGGTCTGATAGCGACTGTAGTCACCGATCAGTCCCCCCACCTGTAGGTCAAACGTGAGCACTGTGGCTAGCAGCGGAAACAGTAGAAGGAACAGGTACCAGCCGAGGCGCAGAGCCAACGCCGTGTGGCGCCCGGGTTCCAAGATCGACCGGTCCACGAGATCGAAGCCAATAGGGACCAGCATCACCACTGCGAGCGCCTCGGCGTAGTCCGTCACAAAGGGGGAAGCATTGGCGAAGCCCGTGATGACCAGCGCGAGACCGGCAATCAGGAACACCAACCAACGCGCCAGAGGCCGTGTGGCCAGCAAGTAGGGGGCGACGATGGCGAAACCGAGGAATGACTCGTTCAACGTTCGAAACTGAGGCTGGTCGTCGAGCTGCAGCAGTGCGACCCCGATGGCGAACGACAGTGCTCCGACACTCAGGCCCCAGACCATGGCCCGGGCGCGGCGGCGAAGTGCTGGGCGGGCGAACTGAATCCAGGCGGCCAGGAGCAGCGCCAGTAGCCAGCCTTCAGTGTTGAAGGCGATCCGCGTGGCAATCGCATGAGGCAGCAGGGCCGATGCCAGGCCCGCCCATGTTCCGACGAGCACGAGGACCAAGCCGCCGTAGTAGACGATCGACACCCATTGGTTCCGGCTGGTCGAGCGCACTCTTGAGTGTATCGGGCGCAAGTGCGGCCACACGGTGCACGGATGCCGGAATCTCCCTGATACGCCCGTGCGGCGCAACCGCCGAGGGTTTCGCTACAGGAATCCCGAGGGCGTGTCGATGGAGGTGACTGATCAGCAGTTGCTTCACGCGGGAGTGGATATGAGCATCACTTGGAGCGGGGTCTCAGCCGGGCTAAGTGCCTCAGCGCTTGTCGTGGCGGGTGCAGTGGTGCACGTGCCGGTGGCCCAAGCCGCCGACTCGTTGGTAGTAGTTGCAGCTGCAGCGGACACGTACGTGAACGCCGCGTCGCCCGCCAGCAACTACGGACCGTCCACCACGCTGATCGCCACAGACAACTCCGGCTGGCGTAAGCGAATGCTGATCCGGTTCGACCTCGGCGCACAGGCGCCCACGGATGTCACGCACGCCGAGCTGATCGTCAGCCGTGACGCGAAGTTCCCAGGTGCCGTCGAGGTCCGTCCCGTCCTGGGCGAGTGGTCGGAGTCGACGACGACCTGGGACAGCCAACCTCAACTGGGGGACGTAACGGCATCGGCCACCCCGGCCGCGGATGCTGGGCAAGCGTCGGTGGATGTGACCTCGTTGGTGAGGTCCTCCACGGACTCGACTGTTGATGTCGCGGTCACGACCCCCGCGACGGCCTCTCCCTTGAGGATCTGGTCGCGCGAAGCAGGATCGACCGGACCGACCCTGCAACTCACACTGGCTAATCCCGGCCCAACTCCGAGTCCCACGGCAACGTCTTCGTGTGATCCTTCGGGTGCGGTGTTTGATCGGGCGTTGGTGCCGTCGTGTGGGGTGTTGTGGGGGGTGGCTGCGGGGGCGTTCACGGCGGATCAGGGGCCGGTGGCGCATCGCGGGTTTGAGTCGCTGACGGGTCGTTCGGTGGGGGTGTATCACTACTACTACCGCGGGGATACGAAGTTCCCGTCGGCGCGTGAGATTGAGTTGGCGCGGGAGCCGGGTCGGCCTCGGACGTTGTTCTTGAACTGGAAAGTTGCTGTGGGGTACACGTGGGCTCAGGTGGCGGCGGGGCAGGCGGATGCGCGTATTGATGCTGAGGCGGAGTATCTGAAGCGGAACTTCACGGATCCGTTCTTCTTGGCGGTTCATCATGAGCCGGAGGATGACGTGGTGGCTACGGCGGGGTCGGGTATGACGGCGTCGGACTATTCGGCGATGGTGCGGCACACGATTGAGCGGTTGCGTTCTCGTGGGGTGTCGAATGTGATTTCGGTGTTGTCGTTGATCGGCTATTCGCGGTGGGCGGTGCAGCCGTGGTTCGACGCGTTGTATCCCGGTGATGATGTGGTCGATTGGGTGGGTTGGGATCCGTATGCGGTCAGTTCGTCGGTGGACAAGGTGTGGCCGGGTCCGGACTTGAAGTCGTTGGTGTCGGCTACTGACGGGTTGCGGTATCCCGATGGCAGTGCGTATCAGGGAATGTATCGGCATATGGTGTCGCGTCATCCGGGTAAGCCGTTGATGTTGGCGGAGTGGGGGTTGCTGGAGAAGCTGCCGGCGGGTCAGTTGTCGGCCAGTCACAAGAAGGTGTTCTTCGATTCGGTGGCTGCCCAGATCGGACAGTTTCCGGCGTTGAAGGCGATGGTGTATTTCGAGACCCCCGATGATCAGGTGGGTCAGTTGGGTCACAACACTTTGGTCGACGACACGGCCGCCAACCTGGCCTCGTTCCGGGCGTTGTCGGCTGATCCCCGGTTTGTCAACCCACCAGCACCTGGCACCCGCAAGGCGACTCCAAGTGCGACGCCCACCCCAGTACCCACCTCAACCACCACGCCGTCGGTGTCTCCTACGCCGACTGTGACGCCGTCCCCCCGGGCGACGGCCACTCCCAAGACCTCGACCAGCCCGAAGGAAACACCGCGTGGCATCGTCACGGCGAGCCCTTCCCCGTCACCATCGAGGAAGCCGACGGTTGGTCGGGTTCCTCCCCGGCAACCAGCCGGCCGCGGCCGTAGCCGAGCTCGCACGAAGGTGGTGGGTTGGCGCACACACGCCCGGCGCGTTCACTCTCACGGCAGTGTGAAGGTGCGACTTAAGGTACTGCCCCGCACGCCACGTGAGGGTGCCTTGGTGCGCCGCTCGCCCCGTGGTCACGTCCGCGTGAACAACTTCGTGACGGATGGCTCGGGAAAAGCCTCGCTACGACTTCGTGTCGGGCGATCCGGTCGATGGCACTTCCGGATTGCCGTACCGCGGACAGCTCGATACGCATCGGCGACCACGCGCTGGCACGCCCTGCGCGTTGTGAGCCGTTGATCAGCGCTGTCGGCGGAACCCCGCGACGGTGCTCCGTGCCAGAAGGCGCAATGCGTACGGAAGGTCCACGATGAGGTATCGATGGGCCAGACGCCGCGGTTCCTGCTGTAACCGATAAAGCCACTCCAGGCCCAGCCGCTGGAATGTGACAGGGGCCCGAGCCTTCGATCCGGCGAGGAAGTCGATGCCCGCCCCGATCCCCAGGAACCAGACGTCGGGCAGGTCAGGGAGGAGCTGCGTGATGAGTTTCTCCTGCTTGGGGAATCCCAATCCGACATAGACGATGTCCGGTTGCGCTGTCCGCAGGGCACGTTGGATGGCGTCAACCTCGGAGGCGTGACCTGTGAACCCCAGCGGCGGCGAGTATGTCCCGGCGATCCGGAGACCGGGGAAACGGGTCACCAGCCTCGTAGCCGCCTGGGTGGCAACACCACTGCCACCCCCCAGCAGGAACAGAGATAGGCCCTCTCGCTCAGCGGCTTCCGCAATCAGGAACACCAATGCCGAACCCGCCACGCGCGCCGGCAGCGCCTGACCGGCCAATCGAGACGCCCAAACGATAGGCATGCCGTCGGCCACGCAGAGGTCGGCCGAACGGACCAGCTTCGCCAGGCTCGCATCGGACGACGCGCGAGCCATGATGTCCACGTTCGGGGTGACGACCCATCCGCCACGGCTCGCCCGTGACTGCGAGATGACCCACTGCGTTGCCGTGGTCTCCGTCACTTCATCGAAGTGCACGCCGTCCACCCAAGCCATTCCGGATCTCCCGCCGCTCCTTCGCGAGTACGCGCCGCCTGTTCTGGCAGATACCCTGAGTCTAGGAGGTGTCCATGGGTTCTCGTCGTGCGGTGATCACCGCTGCTGTGGTCGTGGCCGCGGCTCTTGTTGCAGTGGGGTTCTGGGTTTTGCGTTCCACTAGCACCGACCCAGTGGCCTCGCAGGAAGCCGGTGCCACGGCGTCTGAGTCTGAGTCGGCGACCGAGGATGCGGGCAACTCCAGTGTGCCCTTGCCACGTACGCCCTCTCCTTCCAGCGGCAAGGCAACTGCCAGCCCGTCGCCACGAGCTCAGACCACAGCGCAGTCGTTCGATGACCTCCCCTACGACAGCAACGAGGTGTCGTCGGAACTGGTGGCTGCCGCAGCATGCGGTCTCCGGGGCGAATACCTGCGATCAATCGGTGGCGACGGCCGGAACCTGGATCAGCGCATGGAGGTTCTGCGCGACAGCGCGGCCACGCTCGATGACGCTGTGGCTGAGTGGTACCTCGCCTCGGGGATCGACGGTCGAATCGATGACGGCATCGCAATGGCCCGCAGGTTGGTGCTGCAATGGCGGCAAGCAGCCGTGCTGTACGACCAGGGCAAGATTCGAGAAGCGAAGACCTTCCTGGCGAAGGGCGATCGAACTATCGACGCGATCGATGGTTCCCAGGCACTGATTCTGTGTCCTCGCCTGTGACGGCTAGCTGGATAGGCCCGCTCAAGAAGTATCGGGACTCGCTCGGCCAGACCTCAGTGGCTGTCCCTCCCGGTGCCACCGGATTCGAGTTGGCGGTCGTGAGCATCTCGCTCAGTGGATCTTCTCCACTGCTGGTGATCACCCCCGGCACCCGCGAAGCCGAGCAGCTCGTCACCGAATTGCGTTTCTGGGCTCCCGATTCCCGCGTCGCGCTGTTCCCCGCCTGGGAAACGCTCCCCCATGAGCGGCTGGTTCCGTCCTCGGACATCGTCGGATCTCGGCTCGAAGTCGTGCGCTCGCTCCCATCCCCTACCCCGCCCGACATCGTCGTCGCCCCGGTCCGCGCACTCATGCAGCGGATCCCGATCGAGACTGTCGATACCCAGCCGGTCGTGTTCAGTCCCGGCGGCGAGCTGGACCCTGCTGTCGCGGCCGAACAGTTGGTCGGATTCGGCTACGAGCGCTGCGACCTTGTCGAACGGCGCGGCCAGTTCGCGGTCCGCGGCGGAATCATCGACGTGTTCCCCCCGACCGCCGCCCATCCGGTCCGCGCCGAACTGTGGGGCGACACGATCGAGGAACTGCGCTCGTTCGCGGTCACCGATCAGCGCACCATCAGCGCCATCGATCATGCCGTCACCTTGGAGCCCGTCCGCGAACTCCTACTCACCGACGACGTCCGCGACCGGGCGCGGGCACAAGCGGACAAGCACCCGCACGTTCGCTCCGAACTGCATCAGATGGCCGAAGGCATCGCCGTTCCCGGGATGGAAGCCCTGGCTCCGCTGGTCACGTCGCGCATGGTGGCGTTGCCCGACCTCATGCCCCCGGACCACTCGGTCGTCATCGTCGAGCCCCAACGCGTGGCTATCCGTGCTGAGGAAACCCAGCGCACTGCTGGTGAGTTCGCCGCAGCGGCCTGGTCCGCCGCCGGAATGGGCGCCGAGACTCCGATCACGTCGGCAGTGGGCGCTTTGGCCTCCTGGGATGACCTGCACGAACGGCTTCCCGACCCGACCGTGATCACGGCGCTTCGCTCCGATCAGTCCGACGTGGTCGCTGACGATTACCCAGTCCGTGTGCCGACCGGTGATGACTCGGGGCTTGCGCCCATCGGCCCCTTCGCGGGATCGACGGAGGCCATCGCCGACGTCGTCGCCAAAGTGCGCGACGGTTGGACGGTGGCGGTCGTCGCCGGAGCCAAGGGCGCAGCCGACCGATTGGCCGAAGTGCTCGGGGAGCAGGACGTCGTCACCTCGACCGATCTCGAAGCGGGCCAGGTGGCGATCGCTCTCGGCTCGATCGACACCGGCTTCCAGTGGCCGGCCGAGAAGATCGCCATCTACTCCGACCGCGACTTCGCCCGCCGCACTCAGTCCCGCCGGAACCCACCCAGCAGCAAACTGCCGTCGCGTCGACGCCGACAGGTCGACCCCCTCAGCCTCACGGCCGGCGACTTCATCGTCCACGAGAAGCATGGCGTCGGTAAGTTCGTGGAACTCATCCGCCGCGACGTGCGCGGCGCCGACCGCGAGTTCCTCGTGGTGGAGTACGCACCGAGCAAGCGCGGGCATCCCCCCGACCGACTGTTCATCCCGACCGACCAGTTGGCAGCCGTCAGCCGCTACGTCGGCGGCGAAGAGCCCAAGGTCAACAAACTGGGCGGCAGCGACTGGGCAAGAGCCAAGGGTCGCGCCCGCAAGGCCGTCAAGGAGATCGCCGCCGAACTCATCCGTCTGTACGCCGCCCGGCAGGCGGCACCCGGCTTCTCCTTCAGCCCCGACACTCCCTGGCAGCGCGAACTCGAAGACGCCTTCGAATACGTCGAGACCGCCGACCAACTCGCCTGCATCGACGAGGTCAAAGCCGACATGCAGCAGGCGGTCCCCATGGACCGGCTCATCTGCGGCGACGTCGGCTACGGCAAGACCGAGATCGCCGTCCGCGCCGCCTTCAAAGCGGTTCAAGACGGCAAACAGGTGGCAGTGCTGGTTCCCACGACGTTGTTGGTGCAACAGCACCTCAACACGTTCGACGAACGCTTCTCGGGCTTCCCGGTCCGCGTCGCCGCGCTGAGCCGCTTCCAGTCGGACAAGGACGCCAAGAAGGTCATCGCGGGCATCGCCGACGGATCCATCGACATCGTGATCGGCACCCACCGACTCCTCACCCCGCAGATCCGGTTCAAGGATCTGGGCCTGGTGATCGTCGACGAGGAACAGAGATTCGGGGTCGAGCACAAGGAACATCTCAAGGCCCTGCGCGCCAACGTCGACATGCTCGCCATGTCGGCCACCCCCATCCCGCGCACGCTCGAGATGGCCGTGACCGGAATCCGCGAGATGTCCACCATCGCCACCCCGCCCGAGGAACGCCTCCCCGTCCTGACTTACGTGGGCGTCGCCGACGACCGCCAGATCGCCGCGGCCATCCATCGCGAACTGCTGCGCGACGGCCAGGTGTTCTTCGTCCATAACCGGGTCGAGTCCATCGACAAGACCGCCGCGCGGATCGCCGAACTCGTCCCTGAAGCAAACGTCGCGGTTGCCCATGGCCAGATGCCCGAAGCGCAACTCGAACAGGTGGTGTTGGACTTCTGGGAAGGGCGCGTCGACGTGCTGGTCTGCACCACGATCGTCGAATCCGGCATCGACATCTCCAACGCCAACACCCTCATCGTCGACCGGGCCGACACGTTCGGGCTCAGCCAGTTGCACCAACTTCGTGGCCGGGTTGGCCGGTCCCGCAGTCGCGCCTACGCCTACTTCATGTACTCCCCGGACAAGGCGCTCAGCGAAACCGCCCACGAACGCCTGGCCACCATCGCCCAGAACACCGACCTGGGATCCGGCATGCAGGTGGCGCTGAAAGACCTCGAGATCCGCGGCGCAGGCAACTTGCTCGGCGCCGAACAGAGTGGTCACATCGCCGACGTCGGGTTCGACCTCTACATCCGGATGGTCGGCGAGGCCCTGGCCGAGTTCAAGGGCGAGAAGCCGGCCGACGACGCCGACACCGAGATCCGCATCGACCTCCCCGTCGACGCCCACCTGTCGGAGGCCTACGTCCCCGAACAACGGCTCCGACTGGAGGCCTATCGACGTCTGGCCGAGGCCACCAGCGAGAGCGAGATCGACGACCTCGCCGCCGAGTGGGCCGACCGTTACGGCCCGCTGCCCGACGAAGCCCGGACCATGCTGGCGCTCGGCCGCTTCCGGCTCCTGGCCCGGCAGGTCGGACTCGACGAGGTGATCACCATGGGGGAGCGGGTCCGGCTGCACCCCGTCGAACTCCCCGACTCCCGTCGAGTGCGGGCAGTCCGTTTGTATCCGGGCGCGATCGCCAAGCCCGCGTTGCGGCAGTTGCTCATTCCCATGCCGAAGGACGTGACCGGCGACGCTGCGTTGGACTGGGCCACTACGCTGGTCAACACTGTGCTCGTGGAGCGACCCGGCGGAGGAACGGCATGAGGCCTGTCAAGATCACTGCGGCACTGGCCGGTGCCGCCGCCCTGGCTGTGGGACTGTCTGCGTGCAGTTCCGCCAACCCGGGCCAAGCGGCATTGGTGGGCGACACCAAGATCTCCGAGGCGACGGTCGGCGAGCAGATGCGGGCCGTAAACGAAGCAGTCGGACGCCGTGCCGACACCCCGGGCGCCGAACTCGCGCGCACCATCGTGTCCGCCAACATCGGCTATGCGCTGATCGATCAGACCGCGGCGAAGGCACAGGTCGCGGTGACGCAGGGCCAACTCGATCAGGTCTACAACCAACAGGTCACCCAGGTCGGTGGCGTCGAGCAGTTGAAGCAGGCGGCTGCCCAGGCCGGCATCCCTCCCGAGAACCTGCAGCGTGACCTGCGCGCGCAACTGTTGGCCGCGGCGATCGCCAGCAAGATCGCTCCCGGTGCCGATCAGCAGGGACAACAGGCCGCCTTCGTCGCAGCCGTCAAGGACGTGGCCGGCTCGATCGACGTCGAGGTGTCGCCCGCCTACGGGGTGTGGGATCCAGAGAACCTGCAACTCATCGAAAACCCCGACGCGGTCTCGCGACCCGAGAAACCCGCCGCCCCGGCCCTGCCCACCCAGTGACCGGTGACCGTCTGACGGACCTCGTCGCGGTGATGGACCGACTCCGCCGCGAGTGTTCGTGGGACGCGCGACAGACACATCGCACCCTGGCTGAGTATCTGCTCGAAGAGACCCACGAGACGCTGGAAGCCATCGAGACCGACGACTCCGAATCCCTGCGCGAGGAACTCGGCGACCTGTTGCTGCAGGTTGTGTTCCATGCGCGCATCGCCAGCGAATCGGAAGGCTGGGACGTGGACGACGTCGCCGATGGGATCGTCGCGAAACTCGTGCGTCGGCACCCGCACGTGTTCGGCGCCGACAGCGACTACGCGCACCTGGCTCCGGTGGGCACCAGCGACGAGGAGACCCTCACCCGCAACTGGGCGGCGATCAAGGTGGCCGAGAAGTCACGAACCTCCGCCTTGGACGGCATCCCGGCAACACTTCCCGCCCTGTCGTGGGCGCAGAAGTCGTGGCGTCGGGCGGAAGAAGCCGGGATCGCGGAACTACCGCGACCTACGGCGTCCATCCCCCGCGATGCCGACGACTTGGCCGACCAGTTGCTGGCGCTGGTTGTTGCGGCCGAGACCAACGGCTGGGACGCAGAGGCCGCGTTGCGCGGTCGCGTACGCGACCTGCACGCTCAGATCCGGACGGCCGAAGGCACCTCGTCCGGCTGACCCTCTGCCGCGTGATGACCCGCCGCGGGGTGGGTCACAGCCCCTCTCTGCCGCCGCGCTCACCCCACGAGGCGGTGGTTCACTGCCGTGCGATGACCCGCCGCGGGGTGAGTAGCTGCGCAGCGGCGTATCGAAGCCAAGGCGGACGACGGCCCGTACTTGGGTGTCACTGGACTGGCGGCTGTCGTCTGCCGACCTGGGTGGGCTTCGATACGCGGCCTGCGCCCGCACTCACCCCACGGACGTGCGAGCCGATGTGCGTCGGTTTCTCACTTCGACCTCGACCTGTCTGTGTCCGACCCCGGGGTTAGGGTCGGTGCGTGGATCCAGGTGTGCACAGTCCCGAGGACCGACGGTTCGTCGGTCTCGCTGCCGGGGTGCTCGACGACATCCTGGTGCGCGACCCGGTCCACGCCACCGACATCGGGGACCACCGCTTCGACACCCGACTGCCGGATCTGACCACCGACGGGTCCGACGAGTTCGCCCGGGTCCTCATGCGGCATCAGCAGTTCCTGGACCGGATCGAGGACCGCGCCCTGAGCCGCTTCGCCGCCGCCGACTTGGCCATCCTGCGTCAGGGGGTGGCGCGCCGGATCTTCGACCTCACCCAACTGCGACGCAACGAGTGGGATCCCCTGGTGTGGAATCCAGCCGACGCGTTGTACGGAATCACGGCTCGCGCCTTCGCGCCGCCTGCCGTCCGAGCGCGGTCGCTGGTCGAGCGGCTGCGCGGCCTGGGTGAGTTCTTCGACAACGCCCGGCACACCTTGGGGGCGATGCCGCCGGTCAACGTCGCGACGGCCATTGCCCAACTGCGTCAGATCGAGCCGATGCTCGCCGAAACCTTGGGACCGTTAGCCGATCAGCGTGGAGTGGCCGACGCCGTCGCCGTCGGTGTGGCGTCCGTCGATCGTCACATCGGCTGGTTGACCGACCGGGATCCCTTGTCGTCGCGCCCGCAGGCGATGGGTCCGGAGCTCTATGCGGGGGTGCTCACGTACCACCTGGACGGGGGCCTCGAGGTCGACGAACTTCTTGCCTCCGCCGAGGACGATCTGGAGCGCACGCTGGACGAGTTGGCCAGTGTGGCAGCCCGATTCCGGCGCGGCACCATGGCGGACAGTTCCGTGGTGTCCGAGGCGTTCGGCGACCTTGGTACCGACGCCAGCACGCCCGACAACGTCCTGGACCTTGCGACCGAGGCGCTGCGCGCGGCGGCCGACTTCGTCTCAGCGCGCAACCTGATGACAGTGCCCGCCTTGGACCTCCGACTGGAACTGATGCCGCCGGTCCGCCGCGGCGTCAGCGTGGCGTACTGCGATGCCCCCGGAGCATTGGAGTCCGCCGACCTGCCGACGATCATCGGGATCGCACCGGCACCGGAATCGTGGCCAGCCGACCGGCGGGATTCGTTCCACCGCGAGTACAACCGGCACATGCTGTTCGATCTGATGGTGCATGAAGCGGTCCCCGGTCACGCCTTGCAGCTGGCCCGTGCTCGCGACGCGATGGCGCCCACAGATGTCAGAGCGGCCATGCCCAGTGGCCTGTTCATCGAAGGATGGGCGGTGTACGCCGAGGAACTGATGGCCCACCGGGGGTTCTACGTCGACCCGCAGCGTCGACTGTCCCTGCGTCTGCAGCAACTCAAGATGCAGTTGCGGGTGATCATCAACACGATCCTGGACATCCGGGTCCACACCCGGGGGATGACCGAAGCGGAAGCCCGCCGGTTGATGGCCACCAAGGGGTTTGCCGAGGAGGGCGAGATCGTCGGCAAGTGGGACCGTGCCCGGCTCACGGCCGGGCAACTGGCCACGTACTACGTCGGTTACCGCGCGGTGGCGCAGGTCGTGGACGACCTGGACACCCAGCGCCGCGACTGGGACCTGCGCCAGGTGCACGACTCCGTGTTGTCGCACGGCTCCGTCCCGCCGGTCATCCTGCGCAGTCTGCTCGGCCTGGACTGACGCGGCCACGACTGTGGCGCACGGTCAGGGAGGCGGAGTCTCGGCTCGATCGACGGCACCCAGTGGATCGCGCGGGTCCTCGTTCTTCGCTTCGTAGAGATTGGCGTCGGCGCGCGACAGCGCGTCGGTCAGGTCCTCGTCGGACTTCCACTCGGCCACGCCGATGCTCCAGCCGGGGTCCGGGGCGTCGATTCGATGCATCAGTCCGCGTGCGTCCGCCGGGGTACATGCAGCCAGGAGCACCACGAACTCGTCGCCACCGAACCGCGCCAGCACGTCCCCGCCTCGGATACCCCCCGCGAGGATCTGCGCACACGCCTGCAGGTGGGCGTCGCCGGCCAGGTGGCCGTGCTCGTCGTTGAATGCCTTGAAGTCGTCGAGATCGACCAGAGCCACGGAAACAGGTTCTTGCCGTCGATCCGCCCGGGCTCGCAGGGGCACCGCAGTCAGGGACAAGCCCTGGCGATTGGCGACGCCGGTCAGATCATCGGTCGCGGCCGAAGCGCGAAGTCGGACAACGGTCCAGGCCATCGCACCCACCACGGCCATCGTGACGATCGCCACGGCCACCACGTACATGAACGGAAGCGCTGGCGGGGAGAGGCCCACGATCGCGTAGCCGACGAGCATTGCCGCCGTTTCGACGGCGCACCGCAAGGGCGGTCGGAAAGCCGCTGTAGACCCCGAACAAGACCGGGGCGAAGCCGATCATCACCTTCGCCTCCGGCGGATCCACCCACAGGTAACTGGCGAGCAGGGTGGTTGCCACGACGAACATCAATGCGGCGTCCAGACCCCAACCATTGGGGATTCGCGGGGCCACGAACCACACCAGGGCGGCAAGGACGGCGTAGACCACGGCGCCCGCCGCGTCGAGCGTCTGGAGGTCCGGCCGGTCGCTCGGAGAGATCGCAAAAAGGAGCCCGCAGAACGCCGACACAAGCAGCAGGACTGCCAATACCGCGTACGGCAACCGGCCGCCCGCCGGGCCCGCGAATCCTTCGAGCCGACGTGTTCGATGAGTCGCTGGGGCTTTTTCCCCGGCGGCTCTACCCCCGGACATACCTTCACGGTACTTCGGTGATCCACCGGCGGCCATTCCGAGTCCCGCGGCGCGACCCGGTGAGTGAGTTCGGCGAACTTGGGGTCGATAGGGGAGTCCCAGGTTCGAGCCAGGGGTGAGTCGCCGGCGTGCAGCCCGCCGCCGGGTGGCGGGCCGTGCCGGATAGGGTGGGCTCGTCGCCGACGGAAGGACCAGCATGGCCAGCATCGAAGCCGTGATCGCTCGCGAGATCCTCGATTCCCGGGGCAACCCGACCGTCGAGGTGGAGGTCGGACTCGACGATGGTGTGGTGGGGCGTGCAGCAGTCCCCAGCGGGGCCTCCACCGGGGCCTTCGAGGCGGCGGAGCGGCGCGACGGCGACGACCGGTACGGCGGCAAGGGCGTCACTCAGGCGTGTGTGGCTGTCGAGGACGACATCGCTCCGGAGATCCTCGGTTTTGACGCGTCGGAGCAGCGCCTCATCGACCAGGCGATGATCGACCTGGACGGCACACCGAACAAGTCGCGGCTGGGGGCCAACGCGATCCTTGGTGTGTCCCTGGCCGTGGCGGGTGCCGCAGCGGAGTCCGCCGACCTGCCGCTGTTCCGCTACGTCGGTGGCCCGAGCGCCCACATCCTGCCGGTGCCGATGATGAACATCCTCAACGGTGGCGCGCACGCCGACTCCAACGTCGACATCCAAGAGTTCATGATCGCCCCGATCGGGGCTGGGACCTTTGCCGAGTCGCTGCGGTGGGGCACCGAGGTGTACCACGCGCTCAAGTCGGTGCTGAAGGGCCGCGGACTGGCGACCGGGCTCGGTGACGAGGGCGGGTTCGCCCCCAACCTGGACAGCAACCGGGCTGCGCTGGATCTGATCGTCGAGGCGATCGGCAGCACCGGATTGACCCCCGGCTCCGACGTCGCGCTGGCCCTGGATGTCGCCGCCAGTGAGTTCTTCGCTGATGGCTCGTACACGTTCGAAGGCGCCCCGCGGAGCGCCGAGTGGATGACCGGCTACTTCGAGTCGCTGGTCACCGACTTTCCTCTGGTGTCTATCGAGGACCCGCTGAACGAAGAGGACTGGGACGGTTGGGTGCACATCACCGACGCACTGGGCGACAAGGTCCAGTTGGTCGGCGACGACCTGTTCGTGACGAACCCGGAGCGACTACAGAAGGGGATCGACGTCGGGGCGGCCAATGCTTTGCTGGTGAAGGTCAACCAGATCGGCACCCTGTCCGAGACGCTGGATGCCGTCGCTCTGGCCACGCGGAACAGTTACGCCAGCATGATGAGCCACCGCTCCGGCGAAACCGAGGACACGACCATCGCAGACCTGGCAGTGGCCACCGACTGCGGGCAGATCAAGACCGGAGCTCCGGCCCGGTCGGAGCGGGTCGCCAAGTACAACCAGCTGCTGCGCATCGAGGACGAGCTCGACGACGCCGCCCGCTTCGCCGGCGCCTCGGCCTTCCCCCGCTTCCACCCCTGACGCCAGCCCCAATCCCCTCACCGAGCCGCGGCGGGCGGGGGCGGTTTCAGTCGCCTGCGACCGTTTCGTCCAGGTGCGACCAGAACTTCCGGTCGCAAATGAGGGTTTCAGTCGCGGCTGATGGAAGTCGCCTGACACCATCCGATCGCGCAACCGCCGTGCCACGGTGGGTCCGGTTTCGGTCGCCTGCGACCGTTTCCCTGCCTTGCGACCGAATCTTCCGGTCGCAGTTGTCAGTTCCGGTCGCATGCGACCGAAACCGCCCCCCGCCGCGGGGGGGAGGCGCGCGGGTCGCGGCTGCCGGGCGGGGCGAGAGTCATATGCGACGATCGGGTCATGTCCGCCACCCAGTCACCGCCGCGCCCTGCGGCGGGTGGCGGGGCTGATGACCGCGGACTCCTCGACACCGAACCGCAGGCAGCGGAAGGCTCGGAGCGGCACACGTCTGGGCGGACGCTGGTCCTGTTCGGCACCCTCCTCGCCATCGCGTTGATGCTGGCGCTGCCTATCCGCACCTGGGTCGGGCAGCGAGCCGAACTCGAGGCGCTCAACGAACAGAACACCGCCGCCCGCGAGCGCGTCAACCAGCTGCAGTTCGAGCAGCAGATGTGGCGCAACCCGCGGTTCATCGAAGCCCAGGCCCGGCTGCGACTGAACATGGTCCGGCCTGGTCAGTCGGGGCTCATCGCCCTCAACCACGAGGCCCGCGCCGACGAGGAGCAGCCCGAGGCGCCCGCCGTCACCTGGTACCAGAAGGTGTGGCGTTCGACAGACACAGCAGCCGGCCGCCGGCCCGCTGACTCCGATGGTGGCTGAGCCCGCCGCCGACGCCGACCTACGGGCCATGGCCGCCCAGCTGGGCCGTCCCGTGCGCGGGGTCGTCGCCGTCGCCCACCGATGCCCCTGTGGCGATCCCGATGTCGTCACCACCCAACCGCGCCTCGACGACGGCAGCCCGTTTCCGACGGTCTTCTATCTGACCTGTCCCCGCGCGGCGGCTGCGATCGGCACGCTTGAGGCAGGGGGCACCATGCGGCAGATGCAGGCCCGGCTGCAGGGCGACGCCGACCTCGCCGCCGCCTACCGCGACGCCCACCTGGACTACCTGGCCCGGCGCGCTGAGATCGGCACCGTGCCCGAGATCGAGGGCGTGTCCGCGGGCGGCATGCCCGACCGGGTGAAGTGCCTGCATGTCCTGGCGGCTCACGCGCTGGCCGCGGGTCCTGGGGTCAACCCCCTGGGTGACGAAGTCGTCGCCGCCATCACCCCGTGGTGGGAACGATCGTCCTGCCACCAGTCAGCACCCGAGGCAGACTGATGACCGACGTTGCCCATCGTGCGGCCCTCACCGAGGCTCCCGCCGACACGGTCGCCGCCATCGACTGCGGCACCAACTCGATCCGTCTCCTCGTCGCTCGGCAGGTGGCCGGCCAACTCATCGACGTCGACCGCCGCATGACGGTCGTCCGCCTGGGTGAGGGAGTGGACCGCACCGGACGTCTGGGACAGGCGGCGTTGGACCGTACGTTTGCAGCCTGCGAGGACTACGGCCGGGTGATCGCCGACAACGGCGCCGAGCGAGTCCGATTCGTCGCAACCTCGGCGAGCCGCGACGCCGCCAACGCCGACCAGTTCGTCGATGGCGTGAACGCGATTTTGGGGGTGGCGCCGCAGGTGATCTCGGGATCCGAGGAGGCGGCGCTCAGCTACACCGGCGCCACCCGTGGCCTGGCCCACCGCGAGCCGGTCCTTGTGTTCGACATCGGTGGCGGATCGACCGAGTTCGTCCTCGGTGACGACGGGGTCAGGGCGTCCGCAAGCGTCGACATGGGGTGCGTCCGCTTTCACGAGCGGTATCTGTCCGCCGACCCACCCGATCCGAACCAACTCACGCACCTGCGGGAGGCAGCGGCCGAACTCACCGAGCGGGCGACCGGGTCCCTCGCCACCGGCTCCCTCCGCGACGTCATCGGCCTCGCCGGCACGGTCACGACCGTCGCCGCGCTGGCGATGGACCTCCCTGCCTATGACTCCGAAACGATCCACGGGGCACGGATCAGCACGGATGATGCCACCCGGATCGCCGAGGAGTTGGCTCGCATGCCGCTGTCCGCACGTCGCGAACTGGCCGTCATGCACCCCGGTCGCGCCGACGTGATCGTGTCCGGTGCTGCGATTCTTGCCACCATCCTCACCTCCGTGGGCGCGGACTCCTTCGTGGCGAGCGAACATGACATCCTCGATGGAATCGCCTGGTCCCTGCTGGATCAGCCGAACATGACCCAGTAAGTGATCGCGACACCCAGCACCGCCAGCGGATAGCCGATCCGCATGACGCGATCCAGGTTGCGCACCCGCGCCAGTTGCCGGGTCTCGGTCAGATGGCGCCCGATCAGAGTCGACAGGATACAAAGCCCCGAAAGGAAGATGAACGCGTAATAGGCCCACTCGATCGCGACCGTGTAGTCCACCGACGGCAGCGAATTGGTGACGCTGTTGAGCATCACCGCACCAGTCAAGATTCCGGTGACCCCGAACGAGATGCGGCTCGTGGCGTCCTTGTACGGGTACCACAGCGACACATACGTCACGATCGTCAACAAGATCAACGGAAGCAGGTTCTTCACCAGGAACGAGCCGACATCACGCGTGATCTCGGTGCTCGCTGACAACTGCGAGAACGTCACCCCTTGTTCAGTGGGAGTCAGCGTTGGGTCACCCAGCGCCCCGGTGTTGCCGACGCTGCCGGGGTAGAAGCTGACCGCGTCGGCCTGCCAATTGGGGATCTCGTCGATGGTGGCGTTGGCGTTCGTGCCGCTCTGCAGTCGTTCTGCCTGACTCTGTTCCAGGTTGTCCGGGTCGGACACGTAGTTCAACTGGGCAGCTGTGTATTTGTTGTTCTGTATCGTGATCGGCAGGTTCTGTTCGTCAAAGGGGAACGCGGAGAACTCCATCGTCGCGTGGAACGTTCCGCGCACTTGATAGAGGACGTATTTCTGACGCCCCTGCCGGGACTCCCGCTCAGGCTCACCCAGCGACAAGGTCGGGTCCACGGCGTTGGCGAACCGGATGTCGGCGGGGGGACCGTCACTACCCTCGTACTTGAACCAGATGAAGAAGTCGACGCCGAACGTCTGGGTCGCAGGGTCGAGTTCACTGAGTTGGTTGATGTTGAAACCGGTGGTCACCACCCGTTGGATCGTGTAGGTGATGCCCTGGGCTACGAAGGCCCACCCCGTGTCGAGTTGCTCCGCGAGGGAAACGCCCGCTTGGGGGGAGAAGGTGGTGAGCTGGTAGGGCGCGGATTCGACGGTGGCGATCCCGATCGGCGAGGTGCGACCCACGGTGAACTGGACGGGTCGGACGGCCGCGTGCTGGTCATCGAAATACAGGTCTCCGGTCAACGTGGGGATCGACTGGTCGGGGTTTCGTGCCGCACTCAGAACGTCCCTAATGGTCGTGCGGGTGTTCACTAGGTCTCCCGTGCCCCAGGCGGCGTCCCCGCGCACCATCGACTCGGTGAAGGCTTGAACCGCGTCGTACGTAAGCCCTGCTCCCCAACTTGCCGGGTACCCCAGCGATTCGCTGAATGCGTCGTAGAAGTCGACCGCCGGCCCGATGAGGGAACCTGCCGTCAGCGGGGTTGCAGCGAGGGTGTTGCTGACCCGCCTTTCCGACACCGTCTGCAGCATCGTGTAGAACTCGCTGGACGCCAGCGCATCGGGCACGATCACCGGAGCGGTGATGTCCCGGCGATCCAACTGCTCGAAGAACGCATCGCTGTCGTCGGCATTCATCGACAGAACGATGGCTCCGACGTCTTTGATCTCGGCCACCTGGTCGGCTGCCGCGCGCAATCCGGCGGCTCGCTCGGCGGGATCGTCGGAGACCACGATGTCATCGACGAGGGTCGCCTTCTTGAAGGACTCGAGGCCCTTGATCACTCCCGATCGGAGTGAAGCCGCGTAGTTGTCGTCCGTCGACACCGAAGCGATTCGGGTCTGCTCTTCGACGGCTACTGTGTAGTTCGCCATGCCGATGCCTTGTTCGGTGTTGTCGAACACGGTCCGGAAGTACCAAGGGCGATCCCGGGTCACGGTGTCGGCGGTGGCGAACGGAGTGATAGCGGGGATCCCCGCCTCCTGGTAGACGGGTGCGGCCGCTTCGGAGGTGGTGCTCAGGTCGTGGCCGATGACGCCGACGAACCGGCCGTCGTCGACGATCTGGCGGGCCACTGCTTGGGCTTTGGTGGGGTCACCGTCATCGACGAACGAGACCAACTGCAGCTGCTGGGCGGAATCTGCCCGGTTCTCGTTCCATTCGTCCACTGCCCACTGGGCGGCGGCAATCGTCTCGCCGCCGCCCAGTTGAGACTGTTCTCGATCACTCACCACAATCGCCAGATAGGTGTACTTGACCCGGGTCTGGGCGAATACCGCCAGCGCCGCCGCGACCACCGCCACGATCACTGCCGCCACCAGCAGGCGACGGATGAGCCGCTGCCGCCGCGCCTCTCGGACCTCCTTCGCGTAACCGGTGACGAACGCCGGCGGCGGTGGATCGATGATCGGAGAGAGCTCCGGCGGCTGCTTGGCCTTGACCCCGACGAGTCGATTCAAAGCTGGGATGGACCGGTGCTGCGGATCGATATCGCGAACCCGGCGCAGACAGAACTTCTCCTCGCCGGGATCTTCCGTGACCGCCGCGAACCACAACCAGGCCAGTTCGTAATCGGGGTCCAGGGTGAGCGCCTCGGCCAGCAGGGTCCGAGCGTCCTCAATGTCCCCGGCCTCGGCCGACGCGATCGCCTGGCGGGTGCGTTCCGCCGCGAAGACCTTGTCCGCCACCATGATCCCTTCCGCTGCGACTCCCGGGCGAATCCTTCCACCGGCCGTAGGGTCCATGCAGCCCGGTCGGAGAACGAGCTTCCGATATGCGGGCCGATAGGCTGCGGGTATGCCCTCCCTCGCCGTCACAGTCGTCGGCACCGACCGTCCTGGCATCGTCAACCGCGTGACCGCCGCGATCGCCGATAGGTCCGGCAACCTCGAAGACAGTTCCATGAGCTTGCTCCGCGGGCACTTCGCGATGACGCTGATCGCGGATTTCCCCGACGCCGGCGCGGCTGCCCTCCTGGATTCGGATCTGGCTGATCTCCGCGACCAGTCACTGACGGTCTCGGTCATCCCGGTGCCGGCGCAGGAACCGTCCCGCCAGGGAGTGGCGGCGACGGTAGCGGTGCACGGCGCGGATCGGCCGGGGATCGTGCGGGCCGCCACCGCGACGATCTTGGGCTTCCAAGGAAACATCGTGGATCTGAGCACCCGCTTGGGCTCGGACTTGTATGTCCTCACCGCCGAGGTCGTCTTTCCGGTCGGTACCGACGTTTCAGTGGTGGATCAGGCGTTGCGATCCCAGATGGCCGACCTGGGCGTGACGGCCTCGGTCCACGCATCGGAAGCGGATCTGCTGTAGTGGCTGTTCCGTTGCTCGTCTCGGATCTGCCTCCCGGTCGCGTCCGGACGGTGGTGACAGCGCCCGACCCGGTCCTGTCTCAGGCCTGCGAGCCGGTGGGCCCCGACGATCCGGACGTGGTGAGCCTGGCCGCCGACCTGTTGGCCACGATGGCCGTATCCCCGGGATGTGTCGGCCTGGCTGCCAATCAACTCGGGGTCGCAGCACGCGTCTTCTGCGTGGACGTGAGTCGTCACCCGAAGACAGCCATCAGCCACGGATCGTTCGTGCTGGTCAATCCAGTCCTCGTGTCGGCAACGAGGAAGGATCGCGCCCGCGAGGGGTGCATGTCGGTACCCGACTTCACCGGTGACGTGCGGCGCGCCACTCGGGTCACCATGGCCGGGCAGCTCCCCGGGACCGGCGCGTGGGTCGAACTCACCACCGACGCATTCGAGGCGCGGGCCTTACAGCACGAACTCGACCACATCGACGGGTTGCTGTTCCTGGATCGCGTGGCCGGGGCTCACGCCGTTCACCCGCGACAGACGTATCAGTAGGCTGGCGACGCGCCCGGATGGCGGAATCGGCAGACGCAGGAGGCTTAAACCCTCCGACCGGCAACGGTGTGTGGGTTCAAGTCCCACTCCGGGCACCTAGCGGCGCGACCCGGAGATCGCGCGCGTCTCCACACCAAAGTCGAGGGCGCTCACCTCGAGTCAGTAGAGACCGACCATGACGGCGGTCATATACACCACGCCGTCGCGCAGCCGGAACCAGGAGCTCCGCTCTCCGGGATCAGTGAAGGCGGTCCAGCACTCCTCAACGCTCTTGCTTCGGTCGAAGCATTGCAAGTCCGCGCGCAGCTTCGCCTGGATCTCCGCTTTGGTGGAACCGGCGCCGATGTCGTAGGGGTAGACACGCTGCTTCCGGGACTGGGTCCTCACCTCGACGACTTCACGGCGGTAGAAGGTGATGTCGAGACGGCGCCCGTTCTTGCCGTACTGCCAGACCTTGAGGTTCTCCCCGAGGTCTGAATCACGGCGCTTGGTGACTTTCCTAGGCTTGCCCTTGAGTTCCCGGACCTCTGCTGGGCGTTGCCCGATCGTCACTTCGGCGATGCTGCTGCCCAGGACGATGTCCGCGCCGGCTGGTATCGCTGCTGTCGTGACGAGCAATCCACCGGCGACGGTGGCGGCCACGGCAAGGGCGGTCATTCGCGTTGTACGAGTCATGGTAGGCAACCTACGCGACCGTGAGGCCGAACCCAAGGTCACAGGTAGCCGCGCTTCTGTAGGTGACGGGCCGCGAAGAAGCCCTCGGTGGCCGGCAGATAGAACGTGGCCACGCGCCAGATCACTGTCGCCCCGACGGCGACGGCACCTGGAACGCCCAGCGGGACCAGAAAAGCTGACATGACCGCCTCGGAGACGCCGATGCCGCCGGGGACCGGGATGAGCCCCTGCAGGAGTGAGGTGGCAACCACGACAGCGGTGCACGTGATGAGACTGAGATGGACTCCCAGTGACAGCAACGCCAACCACAGGGCGAGCCCCCAGAGCAGTTGCACCGCGAGCTGGCTGCCCAGCAGACCCAGGGCCAGTCGCGGGGACTTGAGCACTTCGGCCAATGCCGCCCATGCCTTCTTCAGTTCGGGGACGACTCGGTTGTGCACCGTGTCCACCCGCCACACCACGATCACGACCGCCAGCGCCACCGCGACGATCAGCACGATCACCGCCCAGGACGGCGCGGTGGGCGTCGAACCGGTTGTCGAGCCAGGTGCCAGCGTCAGCGCCCCGGTGAGGAACGCGGTGATCAGGAGAGTCAACTGGACTAGGAAGCCGCCGAATGCATCGACTGCACCTTTGGTCACCGACACGGTCGGCGGGATGCCGTACTTGTAGAGGAAGGCACTTTCCATGGTGACCCGCCCGGCCATGCCCGGGACGGCGAACGAGATGAAGGCCACGGCCGGCTGCAGGATCGTCATGGGGCGCAGCGGGATCGCCCGACCGACAGCGGACATCATGGACGTTCCCTGAGGGAGGAACGCCAGTTGTCCGGCAAGTACTGCGCACGCGGCGATCCACCACGTGGCGTTCGACAGCGACGACCAGATCTCCGAGTAGTCGATCCCCGTCAGCAGCGGGATGAGCGCGCTGGCGAACATCAGGACCAGGACCAACGTGATGACCGTCTTGGCGTCCAGTCGCCGCAGTTTCACCGGTTCGGGGATCGGAGTGTCGGTGACCCGGGCGACCTCGTCGCGCAAGGCCTTCAGTTGTTTGCCGGTGCCTTTCGCCGAGCGGCGCTCCCGAGCGCTCAAGGCGGGCGGCTGCAGGTAGCCGAGGCTCGCCGCCAGACCGTCCGGGCCCAAGGCGTCGGCTGCGGCTGCGACCGCTCGCTCGACGCCCACCGCCTGCGCGGTCGCGAACAGCAGGTGCACGATGTCCAGCGCCGAATCGGAGTCGCGATACACGACCGCTCCGGATCCCCACTCGGCGATCTCGTGACCGGAATCGGTGACCCGGACCGCCTCGGCGGTCAGCGCACCATGGGTGATTCCCGCTGCGTGCATCCGGCCGACGTCTTTCCACAGGGCCACCAGTTGGTCATCGGTCCACCGGTCGGGCTCCAGCAGTTCCGCCAGCGCGGTGCCCGACTGGCTGGTCACCAGCAGCGCCACCTCGTCGGTGGCCGCTGCGGCCGCGAGGACCGATGGCACGGTGACGTCGGCCCGCCCGGCCATCATCGTCACCAACGCCTCGTGTTCCACCGACTGGATCCGCGAGAACGTCAACTGGCGCGCAGCTCCGCGATAGAGCAGCGCCCGCCATGCCTTCGCCGCCAGTTGCGAGTCCATCGCATCGCGGCCATACGCCTTGACCTCGACCCGCACCCCCTCGGCGGTGGTGCCGGTCAGGCGCCGTACGCCCCACGACTGGTCCGGGGCGATCTGTAGGTCCGGAACGTGCACGCCGATCCGGCCCAATGCCTCGGTTACCCCCGCGACATCGGGA
>WBZL01001181.1_pt1 | contig 28002 bp, 25 predicted proteins | sample 5204291 | NCBI WGS metagenome assembly WBZL01 (sample SAMN12344345, study PRJNA552823) | activated sludge metagenome | biome: Activated sludge suspended growth; feature: Nitrification reactor; material: Wastewater; isolation source: activated sludge from nitrification reactor of wastewater...
CTTCTGGTACCTGATCCCGGAGTGACCATATGAACGACAACGTGACGACCTTCCCCGATGCGCCGCAGCCGGACGCCAAGCAGATCAAGGCACGCACCAGCGTGCTCAAGCAGGGCTGGCGGTTCGCCGTGCTGAACCTGAAGATGATCACCATGGTGACCAAGGGCCACCACTAGTCGGCGTATCGAACTGGTTGACGCCGACCACCGCCAACCAGTTCCGTCGGATCTGGCGCCCGAATCGCCCCTTTTGCGGTGGTACTGGCGTCTCGAACTGGTCGAGCGCCGACCACCTCCAACCAGTTCGATACGGCGATCGACGTCACAGGGCGGCGTTGATTAACCCAGTGTTCCCCCGACGTTGGTGGATTCCCGCCCGCGAGTGGCTCAGCGTGGAGGTGGAGGAACTGACATGGCCGTAGAAAGCCCCAATGTTGTGAACCACGAAGAGATCGCCGACCACGCGCTGCTGCTGTCCGAGGCAGCCGACGTGCTGCTCGACATGGCCCTGTCCCCGGCCAGTCGCGCCGAGGACCTCGAGGACATCGAGTCGATCCAGGCCGAGGCCGCATCCTTCGCCGCCGAGCCCGGCCTCCCCGGACTGATCGACGCGATGTTCGCCGATGTCGTGGCCCTGGGTCGTGGCCTCGCGCAGCAGTCCGACCCACTGCCTCCGGCGATGGTCTCGGAGTGCCGAGCCGTCATGCAGATCGCCAACACCCTCTCGGCCGCCCTGGAGACCGGAGGGGACGCCCGCCACACGATGTCCATCAACCGATGCGCCATCGCCCTGCAGCCCGACGCACGTGCCGGCCTCGACCTCGAGGCCGCCGCCCGCAGTGGGGCCGGCGCCATTCACGCGATGCGGCTGCGCTGGTCTGTCACCGACTGATCCGCGTGGAAGCCCGCGTAGCCTGCACCCTGTGACCGACCAGGCGCAGGCCGACGCCGCTCTCGCGGCGGCCCACCGCACGCACGACGATGCCGTCTCCCCCGGTGAGGGCATCGTGCGTCTCGTGGCACACCGCGGCTCCGGCCACGCCCACACCGACCCCCTGGGGCCACCCGAGAACACCCTGGCCGCGGTCGAGTACGGATTCACCCAGGGCGCTGATGCGGTGGAGGTGGACGTGTGGCGCACCTCCGACGGCACCGTGATCCTGCATCACGACGCCACCACCGACCGCACCACCGACCGCCCCGGCTGGGACATCACCGGTGTGACGTACCAAGAGCTCCTCGAGATCAGCGCGGGTCGTTGGAAGGGTGACTCCTGGGCGCAGTCCGTCATCCCGACCCTCACCGACTGCGCCCGGGTCGTGCCGCGCGGTCGCGCCCTGGTGGTGGAGATCGAGGAGGGGCCGCACAGCGTCGAGGACGTGCTTTCCGCAGCCGCGCTGGCCCCCGAGCAGGTCCTGTACATCTCGAAGAATCTCGACACCGCCGGCGAGGTGAAGCGTCAGGCCCCTGAGCACTGCGTGCTGTGGATCGTCGACACGACCCCGCGCTGGCAGGTGGGTGGCTGGACGCAGGGGCACCGGCGCGGTCCGGACAGCGAGCGAGCCGGGTACGACGAGGCGACCGACTGTGTCTGGCTGGTCGAGCAGGCGCTCGATCGCGGCCTCGACGGCCTGGACACCCTGTTCGCCTACCCCCCGGATCTCCCTGGGACGGTGCGGCAGGCGGGACTGACCTGGCTGGTCTGGACCGCCAACGACCCCCGCGCCATCGACAGTTGCCTGCGAGACGGGGCGTGGGGCGTCACCACCGACAACACCGCACAGGTGCGGAGATGGATCGAGGCCTCGGGGCGGTCGACCGCGCACGGTGCCGGCGCCGGGTTCTGCTGACGCGCGAGGACCGGGCCGTTGTCGGTTTTAAAACGAGATGGACACCGTTCCTGTTCAGGAAATGGACAACTTGGCGGATTTCGTGAGGTTCTCACAGGAGCGAAATGGACATTCTCGCCACTGGAAGGCAACGGACTGTGACTGTTTCCGGGTCGCCCGGGGATGCGTCACGGTGCACAACGGTTCGGCCTGCCTATGCGGCCTGCCATCGGTGGAACCGTCCAGTGTTGGAGGACCCTCGTCTGAATGTCGCCTATCACCCGTCCCGGTAAGGCCCCGACCTGTTCACCTGAACCGTCTGCCTGGCCGATAGCAGGCTTCGTGGAGGCTGCACCTGACCGGATATCTGGGGGTGCTCGTCGGACGGCGAGCCGTGACATCAGCGAGGAAGATTTCCTGGGCGCGGTTAACGAAACGCTGGAGTCTGCGTCTATCGCGGACGAGCGGACGCTGCGGCATGTGTCCAGAGTGGTTGCCGATGCAGTGAACGCATACCGCGATCCGAACTTGTCATTGTTCCAGTTACCGGGGCCAGCCCGGGGTGTTGCCGTTCTCCTGCATGAGGCGTATCTGCGGGGCGGACATACCTTTGCGTTGGTTCGACGGGTGTTCCACCGGTGGGACGTGGAATCACTACTCGCGGATGCGTGGGCCACAGTTCCGGCAGGCGAGGTAGCCCGTTACGGTGTGCCGGTGGCGATCTGGTCGGACAACCCGGGTGACTACCGGCGTATCTCCCTCACCGCGTTACCGCCGCCGCACAACCTGTGGAAACAGGGCCACAGCCCCGACATATACGCGTCGTACATTTGCGTTGCCCAGCCACCGAACGGCGGCGGCAGTTCCCGTGGCGCAGGCATACACCTGCGCCGACCGGTGCCGCTGAAGTTGTGGCCGCACGAAGGGATGGGTTCAATAGTTACGTCGCAGCCGTGAAAGCCGGGGACGTGCGAGTGTCGGACGCCGCACCGTGGACAGGTCAGGAATGGGCTAACGCCGTCACGTTCGCTCACACGCTCACCCTGCAGTGCCGCCCTTGGACGAAACACGCAGTCGACGTCGCCATTCAAACGCACTACGGGCTGACCCCGGACGCACGGCTGGTCGGCGAGCCGCAACTGGTTAACCTCCTGCTGAAAGACCCCGTCAGGTGGCGTCCCGGCGCCACCGAACTGGAAGGGGGGCAGCACCGCGTGTTCGCCGCTGCACTTGCCGGGCAAACGGAAATCCTGGCACGCATCGACTGAATCGTCCGCCGTTGGGAGGTGTACGACCCCGCGGGTCACGTGGATTGCTAGTTGGCGGGTTCCCGGGTTGGCGCTTCATGACCATGTCAACGGCGTTCACCTTGACGTCGCGTCTTGCCATACTCAGTGAGACAGTCAACACGCCTATACGTATTTGCGTGATCGCATATGAAGGGGGATCCCCGGGGATGCCAGCCAGCCGCCCACGCCTGGAACTTGTCTGGCCCGGGAAAGACCAGTTCCTCCTCACCCCCAGCGGCGAGGAAGGGAAGCCGATCTGGGTGGAGCCAGACCATCCGGCAGCGCACGAAGTGCGTCTCACGGAGTTCACTGACGCCTGCGGCCACGTGAACGAAGCGGACCCGTACGCCGACAACCTCGTGTTTACCGGCGACAGCCTGGACGTGCTCCGTGTCCTATGTGAAGTGCCCGAATATCGGCAGCATTACCGCGGAAGAGTCAAGTTGATCTACTGCGATAGTCCTTTCAATACGCAAAGGACCTTCGATCACTATGACGACTGGATGGAGCACAGCACCTGGCTCTCGTTCATGCGTGACCGACTCTTGCTGATGAAGGAACTCTTGTCCCCTGAGGGGTCTATCTGGGTGCATTTGGATGACGTCGAGGTGCACCGAATGCGGTGCGTACTGGACGAGGTGTTCGGTGCTCAGAACTGTGTTGCGACCCTCGTCTGGCAGAAGGCGGACAGCACTCGCAACGACGCCAAAGCCTTCTCAGCGGACCACGACTACATGCTGGTCTACCGCGGAGGCCCGAACTGGCGTGTGAACCGACTGCCGCGCACGGCTGAGTCTGACGCCAGGTTTTCGTCGCCGGATGGCGACTCGGTGCCCTGGTTTGATGACAATCCGACGGCTCCCGGGGCACGGACTCACCAGGGGATGGTTTACGCGATTCAGCACCCCATCTCCGGAAAGTTGATCTATCCCGCGCGTGGGAGGTGTTGGTGGACTGAGCAGACCCGCCTCTTGGACGCGATGAACGAGTACACGGACTACGAACTGCGAGACATCGGGGACTCGGAAGCACGTGCGGAAATTTGCGGCGTGGAACCGGAAGAGGTTCGCCCGAATGTGAAGGCAATCATGCTGACCTTGCCGGGTGAGGAGGCCGCTGACCAGGCCCGCAGAAGGTACGAGGCGGGGAGTTGGCCTCAGATAGTTCTTCGGTCGGGAGGCGAAGGAGGACTGGGTCGCAAGAGTTACGTCCCAAGTGCCGGGCTTGTGCCAGGGACTTTGTGGTCCAACGACGATGTTGGCCACAATCGGCAGGCAAAAGCAGAGATCAAGGCTCTGTTCCCCGGGGTGTCCCTCTTCGACACACCTAAGCCCGAGCGGTTGATCCAGCGCGTCCTGCATGTGGGATCGAGTGCCGGGGACATTGTTCTGGATCCGTTCGCCGGGTCAGGCACGACCGCAGCCGTAGCCCATAAGATGAGCCGCCGTTGGGTCACAGCAGAGATCTCCCCCGAGACGGTCAGGAAGTTCATCGTGCCCCGACTCCGAAAGGTCGTCGAAGGCGCTGATCCGGGTGGCATCACGAAGGATGTCGGCTGGGAGGGCGGCGGTGGGTTCCGCACCGTGACGGTAGGCCCGTCTATGTATGAGGTGACGCCGTTCGGTGTGATGCTCGCCGATTGGGCGACGAACGGAAAGTTTGCCAGGGCGGTTGCTGGGCAGTTGGGGTTCACGTTCCAGCCGGATGCGGCTCCGTTGTGTGGTGTTCGGGGGCGGATGCGGTTGGCGGTGTTGGACGGTGCGGTGGGGCCGGAGGAGGTGCGGGAGATCGTCGCCGTGTTGGGGGATAGTGAACGGGTGACGGTCGTGGCGAAGGTGATTCTGCCGGGGGCTGCGGAGGCGCTGGCGGAGGTGTCACGCGGGTCGAAGATTCGGAAGGCGCCGCGGGACTTGCTGGCCGATGACATTCGCAGGTCCCGTCGGCGTCGCACGGCCAGGTCGGGAGGTGACCAGCGGTGAGTGTGGTGCCGTACGACGACGCGTCGGTGGATGCGATCGCGACGACGTTGAATCTGCGGTTGCCTAACCGGAACGCGTTGGATGCGATCGCCCGTGAGTTGGATGCCCGACCCGAAGGCTCCGAGTTGGTCGCTGATCTCGCGACGGGTGTGGGGAAGACGTACATCGCTGGTGGGCTGCTGGATTACCTGTACGAGGCCGGGGTTCGGAACGTCGTGATCGTGACGCCCGGCAGCACGATTCAGCGGAAGACCGTGGCGAACCTGACACCAGGGAACCCCAAGTATCTGCACGGCCTGGCCTGCAACCCGCTGGTGATCACGTTGGATGACTTTGAGCGAGGCACAGTCGGGGCGGCGTTGGATGACGATGACCGGTTCAAGGTGTTCGTGTTCACCGTGCAGTCGCTGTTGAAGCCGAATACACAGGCAAACAGGCGGGCGCACCGCCCCCACGAAACGCTGGGCCAGTCCCTATCCGACTATCTGCGGGACGCGGACGACCTGGTGGTGATCGCCGATGAGCACCACGTCTATTTCAACCGCACCGCGAAGCAGTTCAGGAAGGCGATCGAGGACTTGGACCCGGTCGCGCTGATCGGTCTGACGGCCACGCCCCACGACAGCACTACCCCGGAAAGCATCGTGTTCCACTACCCGCTCGCTGACGCGATCGCCGACGGATACGTGAAGGTGCCGGTACTGGTCGCCCGGCAGGACGGCAAGGCCGACCTGCGTACCCAGTTGGCTGACGGCTGCGCGCTGCTGACGGTCAAGGAGCAGGCAATGCGCGCCTACGTGAAGGCCACGAATCGGCAGTTCATTCAGCCGCTGCTGTTCGTGGTGGCGTCCAGCATTGACGAGGCGAACGACATCAGGATGTGCTGGCCGGGCCGGACTACCTTGACGGCGACGACAAGGTACTCCTGATCACCAGCGAGGAACCGGACGAGGTCATCTCCCAGTTGGACACCCTGGAAGAACCGGGATCAGCGGTGAAGGCGGTCGTGTCGGTGCAGATGCTCGGCATCGGCTGGGACGTCAAGAACGTGTACGTGATCGCCGCCGTCCGCGCGTTGGAGTCCGACTTGCTGACCGAGCAGATCCTCGGACGTGGTTTGCGGTTGCCGTTCGGTCGGCGCACCGGCGTCCCGATGCTCGACACCGTGGAAGTCCTCTCCCACCACGCGTTCTCCGACCTGCTCGCCGAGGCAAAGGTGCTGCTAGCCCAGACCCTGGGGGATCGCGCCGACGACGCCACCGCGACGACATCAGTGACACCCGGCGTGCAAGGCGACCAGATCGACCTCAACCAGCGGACCACAACCCCCACCGTGTCCGACCCAAACGCGGCAGTGACCGTGTCGCTGCCCGGCCCAGCCCCCACGGACAACCCCGACCAAGGTGCCCTGATCAAGACGGACGGCACCCTCCCGACCGACACCGACGACCAGACCAGCCACGACGTCGTCGGGCTGTCCACCGTGGACGCCCGGCTCACCGACGGGAAGAACACCACCCAGGCGCTGAACACCCCCGTGAAACCACGCACCCCCGGCGGCACCCACCTGCCGCTGTTCATCCCGAAGGTCACCTACAAGTGGGTACGCGACCCGTTCTCCCTCACCCAGGTTGATCTGACCGCCGCCGAAGCCCAAGGCGCCGTGTGGGCGGACGACAACGCCCCAACCCTCAAACGCAAAGTCCTCGACGCCGAACGCGACGATCAAGGCAACGTCGAGGTACACATCACCGACTCCCAGCAGACCGTGGAAGCCGCAACCCTGCCCATCCCGTTCAACAAGATCGAAGACGACCTCCTCAAGCGCCTGCTGCGAAGCAACGCGGTGGAACAGTCCGTAGGCGAGTACAACGCCGCAGCGAAGATCGCCCAGGCGTTCCTACAAGGCGCACAGGTCACCGAAGACACACCCTGGCGCGACGAACACGGACGCCTCGCCACCGAAGCGCTCGTCGGCTGGATCAACACCCAACAGACCGCCAAACCCGCCAAGTTGGTGCCCGAAGTCACCCAAGTGCGTTGGCCCGAGCCGCCCGAGGTCACCGAGGCCCAGAAGCCGACCGACCGGCAAGTCATCACCAACAGCAAACAGTTCGTCCGCGGCTACCCGTACTCCGGCTGGCAACGCTCCTTCTACGACATCGCCACATTCGACTCCTACTCCGCGGAATTCCGGCTCGCCGAAACCCTAGACACCACCCCAGGCGTCAAAGCGTGGCAACGCATCACGAACACCGTTCCGCTGACCATCCCGTACCGGCACGGCGCCAACGACCGCCAATACACCCCCGATTTCATCGTCATCACCAACGACGGCGTCCACTGGATCGTGGAAGGCAAAGCCGACAGCGAAATGACCGACCCCATCGTCATCGCCAAACGCGACGCCGCCAAACAATGGGTAGACGCCGTGAACGCCGACACCAACGTCCCCACCCAATGGGCCTACCTCCTCCTGTCCGAGTCCGTCATCAAGAACGCCCCCACCTGGGCAGCCTTGAAGGCCGCAGGACAGAAGCACGGATAGGGGGCAAGCGGTGAACTGGGGAGATGTACCGACCTGGCTGGGAATCATCGCGGCTGTTCTCGTGGCCGCCTGGGCCGCCCGGATCGCCCGGCAAACCAGAGACGAAACGCGTAGGCAAGCCGACCGCGCCGCTGACGCGAACCGCCTGGCACATCAAGCCAACCGCATTGCGGAGGAAGCACTCAAACTGAGCCAAGACGCGGCCAGGACGCACGTCGGGTGGGAGGTACGGCATGAGCGGAACAACACGTACGTGCTTCTGAATGTTGGTACCGGCTCCGCATTTGACGTGGCGCTGGAGTACGCCGGGGTTCTGGATATCCTCACCGAGGCGAGCGAGGTGAAGCCGCAGGAATCCGTGCGCTTCATGGCCTTCGCCCCTAGTGGTGGAACCGACCAGACCATAACCGTCACGTACTCGAATGAGGCAAACGGCGAGCGGCACACCAAGTCGTTTCAGAAGCCGGGCCACTCCTGATCGTCAGTCAGCGACGGACACCCCGTACTCCTCAGCACGCCGGGCAAACAGACTCAACACCGCCATCTGCTCCAACGCATCCTGCTCCGCGAACTCAGCCAGGTTGTGAGTGGTCAAATTCCGGACCAGCGAAAAGCACGCCTCGCCCAAACCACGCATCCCGCCGCGCAGATTCCTGTCATTGTCCGGGTTCCCAGTGGTCGGTAGGTTCAGTCGGGGCTTGCCCGGCTCCGGTGGCTTCTCGGACAGCAGTTCGCGCACGAGCGGTGCACCGCTCACGTCACTGCGCCCCGACAACGCCTGTAATTGGCTATCCAGTGCAGTCCCTGCTGTTTGGAGAGCACCCCGGTAGTGACCACCCATCCACAACCCCCGTGACGCCTCCCACACCCACGGGTGAAAATTCGACGTCGTGATGAACGCCTCTGCATCGCCTAGATTGTCCGCGATCTCGTCCTGCCGTTCCAGCAGAGTCCTTGCCCGGATCGCGGCCTCACGCTCCTGCCCGAACTCGTAGTAATCCGCGTGCGCGCATTCCTGGCGCCAGTTCGGGACGACTTTGGCAAGGATCGGAGCGATGACAGCGGATTGGGCAAGAACGTCGTCCCGCTTGCCCACCGGGCTCTGCATGAAGCCCCCTCCTCCACCCTGCGGAACGGTTTGCCGCAGGTACTCGGCCAACTGATCCACAGCCCATTGCGTGTTAAACCCTGCTGGAAGTGTCACGTGCAATTCCCTACCCTCCACTTCGTCGCTCGCCAGACATCAAATGACTCGGCGCCTTATGGGCTCCATCAGTAGCAGGGGTCCCCTCATTTTGGGGGTGTCCTTCCTCGGCGCAGGAGGAATGGACACTACGTCCAGCGGCGATCGGCCACAGGGGGATGGAGGGACCTCTTGTCGGACTCTAAGGCAGCAGATCAGCCCCTTTGTGTCTGGTGAGGTTCAAGGTGTCCTTTTCTAGTCGCGCGTCGATACGTCGTCAGGTACCGCAGGTCCAACGTGTCGGACTGCGCGTATTCCTCGGGAGTCAGGTGAGTGCGGACCACGAACCGCAGCCTCGAAACCTCGGGTGGCGCCTTGCAGGCGCCTATCCATCTGGACACCGTTTCACGCCAAAGTCTGGTCGCGGTTTCTTGATCAGCGCTGGCGCGATGCCTAGTGATCAGTTCTGCCAGTTGTTCAAACGGTTCGTCCCCCTGCAGCCTGGGCTTTCGGCGCCGTTTCTTGGGGGCATCAGGTAGCCATTCGGAATCGACGATGAACACGACAGTGATCTGCCACGGTGGTGTGGTGTCGTAGTCGGGAGAGGTTCGGAGCCGAATCTCTTTGACGGCCCCAAATACTTCGCCCTCCGTGGTGTTCTTACCTTCGCGCTTCTTAGCAAGATCGGAAAGGGGCCGAAGCATGTCAATGACTTCTCCGGGGATCGCCGAGCGAGAGTAGAAGCGACCAAGATGCTCGGCCAAAATGCGGCGCTGCGCTTCTGACGGCCTACCGCAGGTGCGAACCGCCGCCGCGACTGGCCGTTCCATGGACACGGCCATAGATGGAAGGGCAACCCACCCCTCATGCCTTTCCTTGGTGCGGACTACGGGAATCTCATGCCACGGTACGGCTATCGCTTTGGGTTCATGTCCGGCCTCGACCTGGGAGACTCGGGATCTCTCCGAGTCCTGAACGACAGGGCACACCGTGATGAACTCGTAGTCTTTTCCGATGCGTTGAAGGTCGCAAGTCTGCGTCATGACCATCACGTACTCGTAGTCACGCTCAAGCACCTCGATGGACGCACTACTCGCCGTGCCCACCTGTTGTCTGCTTGCGGTGGTGCTCGGAGCAGAGGCATCGAAGATCCATGCGAGACGCACGTCGCGGAGGACTTCACCCTGCACCAAATGAGCAACTATGGACTCGGTCTCTTGACCAGGCAACGGCTCCCCCTACTTTTCCAGACGGCTACGTTGTGCGCCTTATCGTCATTGGCCCTGTGAGCGTTTCACTGGAGTCCCATAATCAGCCGGTGAAAGGCCGAGGCTAAGGGAATCGGATTCCGCATTCACGTCCGAGTCGCTGAGGTCTGCCCGTGCACGCTCCTCCCGCCTCACGACGAGGCGGGAAATCTCATCAATGCGAGTGGCTTGGGACCCTCGCTCCTTTCCTAGCAAGTATCTCTTGGCTTCGCGGCCTGCACGTCCCTCAAGACGATCGTCGAGGACAGTCGCAAGTGTCCTGATACGCAGTTCGTTCTCGCTCGTTGGTTCTTCTCCGTAGAGCCAGTTGTAGAAGGTCTGGCGGGAAACGCCGAGCGCGCCCGCCAACACCTCAACAGGTAGGCCACTCTGCCTGCGTAGGTTTGCTAAGAGCGTTTCGGTTCCCAGTTCCTTGTCGACCTGAGGAATTGAACCAGCGAATGTGAGGGCCTCTGTGAGATCGGGTAAGAAGGTTGTCGTGTAGAGCGGCTCCAGACCCCAGAATTGGCGAACTCCAACGCTAAGAGCCTGCCTCTGGCCTGCGTCGAGCGGCCTAGCGAGCGTTGCCCGCAGGCGATCGGATGCCGTCTCACTCGTGTTAGTGCTGCGGTTCACCTGCGCTAGTGGGGACGAGACAGATGGGATATGTGCCGGAATCTCCGCGAGTGCCATTCTCTTCGCCTCCTACCGGTAGCGTTCTATGAACTTATCGGTCACAGCCCACCTGAAGGCACTATGACAACGGTCAGCAAGCCGAGTGGCCGAATCGCAAATGCTTGCTGTTGAGAAAGGCGACCGACGCGGATCTCCTGCGTCGATGTCTAGAATCCACGATTGGCGTTCCGACTGCGGAATAGTCGGATCGTAGACGGCGTTAGGCGGTAGCCGAAAAGACCTGACGATTATCTGATCTTCGTCTGCCGACAAGAGCGCTTGCGTCGACTCTTCAACTAGGTCTAGCCGGTCAGAACCTACATCGGTGTCAGTTAGGCCAGACCATCCGAGTAGTGACGGTCGCACCATCTCATCAAGTGACGCTAGGTCAACTGGGTCTTCGACGCGGTCCACGTAACGGACTCCTACGCGCTCAACTCTGGCAGGTGATTCGACGACCGCGATCGCCTTCAGGCACTCTGCCAGGCGTTCGATTAGGTCGGCTCTGCTCTCGTAAGCAGTTGTCGCAATGGCCACGAAATCGGCGGCCACGGTCACAATCCAGCGGTTGTCGACAGTCGAGAAGCGGTAGTTGGTGATGACTGACGCTCCCGTTCCTTGGCCCGGCCCCGAAAAGTCGACTCGCTCCCTCACCGGATAGGCACGTAGGAGGTCATGAATGGCCGCTTCAGCCTCGTCAGTCACAAGACTCGGTGTGTATGAGAACCTCACCTGCGAAAGCACCATGACCAAGGGCGCGTTGTTTAGCGGAATCTCAGGAACCGTACTCTTCATGATCCCCCATCCCATTGCTTCAGTTTACATCTTGGTTGACATTATCGGCAGGGGTCCCTCTTCGCAAACTGGATCGCCCAATGCCCGGTTCGCTTGTCTGAGTAGACGCGTGCCGAGTGGGGTGAGTGTGTGGGGCTGGTTGTTCCTGGCGTTCCGGTTGAGGATGGGGCCGCCGACTGCGCGTTCGATTCTGTGGATCTGTTGGGTGAGGGTGGCTTGGCTGATGCCGAGCCGTTTGGCGGCCTGGTTGATTGATGGTGCGGCGGCGACGTGCTGGAACCGTTGGACGCGTTGCATGCCTGCTTGGCCTGTGAGGGCTTGGGCAAGTTCTTTTGGCAGGCCGTCTGCCGCTCGGTGGTTTCGGTGGCTGGCTCCGCCGCGGGGGCGTAGCGGTACCGCTTGGTGTCGGAGTCGCACGGCGACGTTTGTGGGGCTGATGCCGGTTTGCTCCGCAATCTCGCGGATGGTGAGGTGTTCGTTGAGGTACAGGTCGCGGAGAAGGTCGGGGTCGACTGGCCGGGCGACGCGTCCTGCTGGGCGTATCGGTAGTGCGTGACGGTGGCAGCGGTCGGTGATGGTCTTGCGGTTCACGCCGAACTTGGCGGCGGCTTCTCGGACATTCACGCCCTCGGAGGTCATGAAGTCGAGCAGTACGGCTTCCGTGATGTGTTTGGGTCGGCGCGAGTAGGGCGGTGGCACGTCGAGGAGTAGCCCGATCTCGATGAGCAGGTTGGCTTGGCGCACCGATGCGATTGGGTCGCTACCTGGCTGTGTTTCGGCGATCAGGGTCGCTGGGTCTGGGCCGCACCAAAGGTCTTGCGGCACGGCATCTGGGGGCGGCGTCCAGGTCATGGGTTCATCTCTGAGGCCGTCTACGTCCATCAGGGTTTGGGCGTGGGCCTGAAGATGGATTCGCAAGGCTTCTGGCATTGTGCGAGCGAACGTGTTGATTTGCGGATCCAGACCGGACGCTTCGTCGCCGGGTGGTTGGACTGTGAGTGTTCGTGTGACCCATTGCTCGGCGAGTAGGCGTTTCCGTCCTGTGCCTGCCGGGGTTTCGCTGTGTTCGCACCAGGCGAGCCACAGGTCCGTAGGGATGGTGATGCTGCCGAGGCGTTGGCGGCGGCGTTCGTAGTTGATGGGGCAGGGATTGTCTCGGAGGTACTGGGCGAGGTGGCTGAGTGCTTGAAGGCATTGCGCGCCGCGTGGGTGGGCGTTGAGGAGCCGCAGCATTCGGGTGGTCGTTGCTGCGGTGACGTCGGGCCGCGGCCACGCGGCTACGAGTTGTTTCGTGGTGCCAATCCAGCCGGGCAGGGTCAACAGGGTGCAGGCGTGCAGGCGTGCGGACTGGTCGGACATTTCGAAGTCGTCGGGTATGAGGCGCAGCGCCCACTCCGGCCACAGCATCCCAGGCAGTGTCTCCACTAGACGCATCACCGCGTCGGTGTTGTTGGCGGGTGTGCGCGTGGGGGGGATGTAGCAGGTCCAGCGCATCTTGTCGTAGGTGGTGAGGTGGGGTTGTCGTTGCGTGACGGCCTTTTCGACGAGGTGTTCGGGGACGTGGGTCCAGTGGCAGGGTGTGGGTTGGCAGCGGCGTTTGTTGTTGGGTGCGGCGAGGCGGGTGAACGCGTCCGGGTCGCCGAGGGCAGCCGCGGCGGCCACGCTGATTCGGTGAAGTTTGCGGCTGCGCGCGTCGCCGTTGGGATCGCTTAGGGGGGTGTTCGCGGCGGCGTGGGAGAGTCCGGCGAACGCGGGCAGGAGCCTCTGCGCGGCGGTGATCTTGTCCGCCGGTGTGGTGGGGTCGGTGAGGGGTAGGAGGTGCCGGGTGAGGGTCACCAGGGCTGCCGGTGCCGGGGGTGCCGTGGCGCTAGTCAAGGAGTGGCCGCAACGGGGTGTGGCGGGTCCCAACGTTTCGTGGGCACAGGCTGGCCTTTGGCAGGTGTCCGGCGGACCGGGAACGACATGGCGGGGAGTGCGTTGCGGGGCGTGCCGTCCCCCGCATTTGGGGCAGCCTTCGGTGAGAAGGGTGTTGTGGATGGGGCAGACGAGATGCCAGCCCACACTCCACACCCACAGCCACACGCCACCGGATTCTTTGAGGCAGGCGGGGCAGAATCGGGACGCTTTGCGGAACCCCATGAATGCGGCGAGAGGCTTCGACGGTTGCCCGACACGAGCGGCGTAGACGCTCGGACCATTTATGGTCGCTGCCCAATCGTCGGGCTGCGTGCCGGTCGCGTCGGCGAGGTTCGTCCACAGTTCACGGGCGACGGCGTGGAGGGTGACGCCGGGGAGGTGTTGCTGTCCGGTCGTGACATTGAGGTGTTTGAGCAGGTCGGCGGGGAACGCGCAGGTCAGGTAGGACACGCGTTGAAGCCAGCCGTCGAACCCTTCACCCGGCTGGGGTGCGCACTCCAGTGGTAGGCGGCGAATCCGTGGGGTGCTCATCGGATGGCCGTGGTGAGGCGGCCCGCGGTCATGTCCGCGGCTAGGGTCCGTCGGGCGTCTTCGGCGGCCTGGTCGTTCTTGATGCCATCGATGAGGGCTCTTGTGAGGGTTTCGTCGCCGTTGCGGACGGCCCTGTGGCAGGCCCTTGTGATGATGGCCATGAGGGAGGAGAAGTGGCCGGAGGAACGGGTGTAGAGGTAGTCGGCAAGACGTTCCAGGGTGCCTTCCCTGAGGTTCGCCAACACGAGGTGTTTCTCAATGGTCTTCAGGAGGGTGATCCACACTTTGCGTTCGTTGTTGTCGGCGAGGGTGAACCGGGACAGGGTGTAGCGAGTCCACCTGCGCGAGGTTTGGGCTTGGACGTGTTTGCCGGGCATGAGTCCCTCTGTGAGCAGTCCGGAGCCGAGGAGATCAACACCGACGAACAGGAACGTGACGGGAAACTCTGAGGACAGCCACTTCAAGTGGTTGCTGACTTCGCGTCCGGCGGACGTTCGCATGTTCAGGAAGTGGGTGTCGTCGACGACGATGAGGCGAGTTTGGCTTCGGCAGGCGGCGTTCGCGGCGCGCCGTCCGAGATCTGCGGAGTTCCCGGCGGTCGGTAGGCCGTAGAAGTCGCACAGCATGATGTTCATAGTGCGGATGGTGGTGCGCCCGGCTAGCGGAATGTAGGCAACGGGTATCCGCTGGTCACCGTCGCTGGTCTGTTCCCCGAACAGGTCGATCTGGTGGCGGTGGAACTGCCTTCCGATGTGCATCGCCAGCGTGGTCTTCCCCAACCCTGGGTATGCGTCGATGACTGCGGACGTTTTGGCCTTGTAGGTGTCTTGCCGGTTGCTTTCCAACAATTCGGTGATCTCGTCCATCACGTGGTGCATTTGCGGGGTGATGAACGGGCCGAGGTTTGCATGCCAGACCGCCCGCTCGTCGGCGTACAACGCTGCTTCACGCCGCCCCAAATTCGCGAGTTCCTTAACTGACTTGCGTGGCGGTTGGCGGCGCGGCGGGGTTTCGGCGAACGTTCGCCACCCTTCGTAACGGGTCAGGGTGAAGTCCAGTTCGGACGCTGTGGCGTTCACTGACCGACCTCGAACACGTCGTCGTAATACAGGTCGGACTGGTCGAGTTCTTCCCCGGTGTCGTCGTCGCTGGCCACCCAACCTGACGTGCTTTCGACGTCCCTTGGTAGCGCGTCCACGTCGACTTCTGCTGGGACAGTTCCGTCGTCGTTCTCACGAATCAGGTGATGGATTCGTTCTGCCATCCGTAGCGCGACTCGCCGCTCTCGGCGCCCTTCGACGATCCCCGCGTCCCACCGGGCGAGCAGGTCGATCAGGGCGGCGCGGTCGTCGCCGCCGCGGCCATCCTGGGCTGCCAAGTCCCGAGCGAAACGCAGCGCGTCGAAACTGAAGGGGATGTTGAAGTCCGAGGCGTAGATCCACTCCAACGAATGCCACGACAGGTCATCGGGTCGTTGGAAGAACACTCGGCGTGCATCACCCGGGTCATAGCGGATTGGCCATTTCCCGTGCTGTTCGACGTAGGGGGACTTCATGTCCCGGAACCCTTCGAGCCCCTCCCCGTCGTAAACCAGGTTGACCTCCACGCCGTAATGCTGAATTGTTCTCCAGGCCACTGGCAGGAAGTCGTACACCAGGTCCGGTCTGGCCGGGACTCGCAGTGCGCCGCCGGTCTGTGTGATGCTGCGTTGCCACATTTCGTCCGGCGACATCGTCAGTTTCGGGATGTTCTGATCGCGAAGCGCAGGGTGTTCCCTGACGTGGTAGCGGTGGACGGCCCAGTCGCGAATCATCGCTTCGAGTTCATGAATGAAGTAGAACGCTTCGCCTTCAGGACTCGCACCACGACTGAAGACGTCTGGGCCCTTGTAGCCTTTCAGGGGCGCGAGGAGTTCCGTTCTGATGTACCCGAATAGCCGTTCCAGAGGACCCTTGTCGGTGGGCTTGCGGACCTGCGCGGGCTGGACACTGACCTGCAGCCGGGCACACGCGGCACGCACATGTTCGGCCATGTACATCTTCCCGTGATCAATGATGATCGTCTCCACGGAACCGCCAGGCAGCCCCTCCACTAGTGAATGCGTTGGAACGACAATTGCGTCCGGAACTCCGGCGTACGGGAGGATCCCGGACGACGTGTGCGACGTCGAGTTCGGACACAACGCCTCGTAGATGACCATGGCGGCATCTACCGCGTTGGACGACATCGGTGAAAGGCGTAATCCGACGATCGATCGTGTGTGCCAGTCCACAGCGAGGGTGAGTTCTAGAGGCACCCACTTCAACGTGACTGCATCCATGGCGTACACGTCCAGCGGGGTCGAGTCCAGCACTATGTACTCCCCGACCCGTGTCGCGGTCAGCCTTCCGTACGGTGTCAGCGGGCGCGACGCGACGTTACGTTTGCCTTTCGCGCTGCTTCCGGCAAACGACTGCCTTCCCTTTCCTAACGCCTTCAAAACGCGATAAGCAGTGGGCTGGCTAGGTAGCGCGATAGCGTCGCCGAACTGCCCTTCAACTGCCCGGTTGATCGCATCGATCGCGACCCGCTTCGGCGGCTGGGACGCTTCCGCTGTTGTGCTCAGGTACTCCAGGGCGGCAGCGATCCATCGGGGATCGACTCGTCCAAGCGGCAAGGTCTTGGTGTGCTTACGCCCATCGATCAGGGCCGCCACCCCACACTCGCTGTAGGCCGTCGCCAATCGACGAATCTGCGTTACGGAAAGGCCCATCTCATTTGCCTTGGCTTCATACCTTCCCAACAGTGGAACGTCTGGCGCGTACTGGGGACGTGGCTCGTCAGGTTCCGGAAGGGCAGCGGTGCCAGACCGGAAGCCGGTCAGCATCTCTCGGATGTGACGCTCTCTTTCCCGAAGCACCGTCAACTGCGCTGGAGGAATCCCAAACAAGGCCGGGCCCGTCGCCTCTTGCGGCTCCCAATCCGCGCCGATCATCCTGAAGTCGGCACTTGCGACCAGGGCGTTCACTGCGAGGAGTCGAGGGGCCGTTCGGCCCTCCAGTCGGACGGTCCCCCCGGACATTTCGGTGACGGTCCATAGTTCGCCGTCCCATTGCACTCGCGTGCCGACCGTCAAGTACCCAACTGTCGTCATGGCCGAAACACCCAGGAATCAGGACCCAGCGGGGCTTCCATGTCCACGGCGATGAAACCGCACCACAGACCGTGCATGACTAGGCCCCGCGAGAAAGAGATCCCGGCGTCGGTAAGGCTCTGCTCGACCTGTGCCAGGGGGCCTGGCACCGAAGACAGAATGGCGGCTGCACCCGCCCCACTCACGCGGAACAGGGCGGGGGAACGGAAGGCCGCCAACCATTTGAGGTTCGCCACGTACTGGGCGGATTCGCCGGTCCACACCTCGTGTCGCCAACCGATCGCAGCGAAGACCTGTCCGGCCCAGTCCAGAGCCTCGCGCACTTCAGGTCGTGCGTATGCCTGCGCCGTCTTGACGTTGACCATTCGGACCGAACCGTCATCGTGGCCCAGCGCGAAGTCAGGAACATGACGACGGGACCGTTCGTCCGAGGGCAACGTCCCTTGAATCTGAAGGGGTTGTGCGCGAATCCACGCAACTTCTGGATCCATGTCGGCTTTCATGAGCCGAACGAGTTCCATGCGGCTCTCGTAGAGCACATGTCTGTTTTCGGTGGCAGACGCGTACCAGCCGGAATAGTGACGTTGACCGCGGTGCCACCGCAGCACTCGCACCGGCGACCCTGCCTGAACATCAGCGGGCTGAAGATGTTCTAGCGGCAGCACCTGCGTGTCACCAGCGATGCTCACCGTCACCTGTATAGAGTTACTGTACATGCGCATTACCTCGTAGTGATAACGCTACACGCTTCGGCGGAAGTGAGCCGTCCGCCACGCCACGCTAGGACGGCCCACAGGAGTCAAGGAGTCAAAGCCCGCATGTCTCGAACGTTCAACCAGAAGGCTTTCCAAGTTGCGTTGGAACAGAGCCGGGCAAGTAGATCCGTGTCGTGGCGGAAGGTCGCCCAAGACACCGGTATTGAAGTCACGGCACTTCATCGGATACTCCATGGCACAGTTCCGGACGTCGGAAAGTACGTTGTCTTGACCGACTGGCTGGGCGTCGGCATGGAAACGTTCTTCGACGGTCCAGCACCGACAGTCACGGTGCGAACCGGTTCGCACACGGTTTCCGTTGAGGTGAACTGTGCCATTCCTGAAAGCAAGATCGAGGCGTTGCATCAGGTTGTGGAACATGCCGTCGACCTGGCCCGGCTGGCCTGACCGAACAGGGCAAGTGCACCAGGATTCGATCCGCATCGCTGAGTGCGCAAAGCCCCTAGCATCCTTGCTATCTTGTGGCCAAGTTCGGAACAGACGGGGGAGTCATGGACCTTCTGCGCAAATTCGGTATTGCCCTGATCGCGCTTCTCGCGGTCGGTGGAACAGTCGCTTCCGCAAGCGACAGCGGCACGTCAAGTGAAGACGCCACAGGGTCAAGTCAGGACTCTGACTCCGGCTCGAAAGAGACCGGTGAGAGCGACGAAGTAGACGACGTGAAGATTTCGTCGTGCAGCCTCGAATCGCTGCTCAACCTTCCCGAGGCAACAATCAAGGTCACGAACAACTCGGAGAAAGCCTCCGACTACATGATCGAGATCACGTTCCAGTCCAAGAATGGCAAGGAACAGTTTGGAACCGGGGACGCTTTCATCTCGAACCTGAAGCCCGGGCAGTCGAAGACTGAAAAGGTGACAGGTCTCGACGAGGTGAACGCGTCCACCTTCACGTGTGAGGTGTCGAGCGTCGACCGGATGGAATCGCTCTAGGACTCCTGGCGCCATCTATAGCCGACCCAGACGGCGAGCAGAACGAACGGAACGGCCAGTAGATCGCTCGGGTCCTGCCGGACAGTGACGCCGTCCACGAGACCGAGCGCGCGCAACGGCGTCGCTGCTACGTGGTTCAGGGACTCAGCCGCGACTGTCGCCGCCGGTACTGTCTTGATGATCGTGAACGTCATGGCCGTGAGCCAGGCCGCACGCCAGAATGCAGACACTCCTACCGCCCACTCACTTCGCGCGAAAGTCCTGCGGGCGCTTTCGAACAACGCCACCAACAGGACGGGGAACAGCACCAACCCCGCAACATCCGAGAGTTTCCCTGTCCACCAGTTGCCGAACTGCCCCTTCAACACGTGATCGTTGACCAGCAGAACAGCCAAAGCGACCACCACCACCGGATCCATCAGGAAGTCAGCAGGAAGCCGACGACGCGTCGACCCGACCTTCACCTCCTGCACTGCGGTTCGCTTTCGGGCTAGGAGGTACTGCTACCTGAAACGAGACTGACGATCGTAATGATCGTCATGATCACTCCAAGGGCAACACCGATCGAGTTGAGGACGATGCCGGTGATCGCCATCCCACGGCCACTCGGTTCCTTCCGCAGACCGAAGATGCTCAACGGCAACCCGATGATGCTCAGAAGAAGAGACAACGGGCTCAGCAGGAAGAACGAAAGGACGGCGATGGCCCACGCCACAATCCCCAACACCATCCCGCCGATCGACATCCCCCGCGGCGGCTTAGGTGCAGCAACCTGCTGGACGTACTGGATGCTCGTAGGCACGTTCTCGGGCGGAAGCGGGGGTGGAGACACCGGATACGGCTGGGGTTGCGGTGGTGATACAGGTTGCGTCGGGAAGCCCGGCTCCTCCGGAACGTTGCCCTGCTGGTCGCTCATTGTTCTCTCCGTCCTCGTGACACTCTGTTCGCGCACAGGACGAGGAAGTGAGATCTCCCCCGTCTCGCTTCCAACAGTAGGACACTCGACGCCACAAGGCGTGTTCTCGACTGCACTGGTGGCCGCACTGGGAACTGGACACGGCGAATGTGACGGCTCCCCCACGCAGCCGCAATCCAAGAACCTCAGCCCGAACTGGTTCGCCCTGCCATCCGGGTGGCATACAGGTTGATTGTCTCCGCCCATACGCGAGCCTCGTCCCGGAAGAACGCCTCCTCCTCAACACGGACTTGTTCCACGGGGGTGTAACGGAACATCTCGAACATCTCGCGACGAAACGCCCCCGGATCATTGACTGCGAATCCCAACATCCCCAACGCCAAGAAGCACCGTTGCAGTTGATAGGCGGCACCCGTGTCCCGATCCTTGAACAGAGCAACTGCTGGCCCCATCCGTGCCTGCCAAACCTGCCTCTCCGTGACCGACCCGCCCGAGTAGACCGCCAAGACATCGGCCAGGGAAATGCTGACGTAATCAGAAGCAGGATGAAGTCGAGACTTCAAGAAGATCAGATCCACGGCACTGACCACAGGCGCAGGCAGCCCCGGCAGATACCTCGCGAGGAGATAGCCGTACAGACTAGCCAGACCAGTCGCCACGTCGTACTCCAATTTCGCCAGATCAACCGCATGGTCCGTATGCAATGGCCACCTCGCCGCGAAGAAGCCGAGGAACTCCTGCCCTCGCCACATACGCACATCGAAGCCGCCGCTGGACAGTCCCCCGCAGACTTTGAAACGTCCTGCAACCGACACCCTCTGGAAGGGGTTCAGGTCCGCAGGAGAGATTGCAACCGCCTCCCACCTGCCCAAACCCCGGTCAGTGCTCGGCTTCCACACAGCGACTTGTGCGACACCCGTCTTCGCATTCGCCACGGACATCAGTCCCTGTTCTCGTCCGCGCCCGAAATCGCACACGGCTCGAATGTCCCGGACTGCACCGGCCTCTTGGAAGATGTCGAAGAACCAGCGACCAACAGGCCGAGTGCCCCTCCCGTACGAAGGCTGCTGTGATGAACCGTTCACTCGCTCGCCCCCATTCTCAGTCGCTCAGTCGCTCTCCAACTCTCATCGGCGCCTCCGGTCAACGGCCTTAGGAAGAACCAGCGCCTCGTGCCTCCCAAGCAGACCGAGCGGGCGCACCGCTCCGCGGGTGACGTCACGGAAAGGGGCGGCTGCCACCAATCACATTCATCCACGCCCAACACCCCGTCGGAACCGCGCGGGTGCTCCTGAAGTCCCATAGTGGGTTTTGTCGCACCTTCCACGTAGCGTCTGTGGAGAGTAGGAACGGGGGTTGGATGAGCGAGATTCTTGAGATGCTCACGCGCGTCCAGACCGCCTTGGATCGCCCTACTGTTCGACTGCTTGACGGACGCAAGTGGGCTCCCGTAACGCTGGCTGTCTTCCACGCTACGTTCGACAATGAACGGCGCAGCGTTGCCGTTGAGACGTTGCACGGAAACGTTGACTCGTACCTTCACGAATTGCGACTGGCAGGCGTCGAAACGCCGCCAGGTGCTTCTGGGCGATCGCTGTGCGTGCAATGGATGAACGATCAGTGGTTGTACCGGGCGGCGAACGAAAAAGGCGTCGAGGAGTATTCGCTGACGTCACACGCCCTCGAAGCGCTGCGCGTTGTGGAGTCCCTGAATGTGGACCGCGCCATGATCAGCGAATCGCGACTGACGACCATCCTGGACGCCGCCCGCAAGTCCGCGTTGGAGGCGAACCCCAATCGTGAGGACCGTCTGCGCTACCTGGAGGCTGACATCGCCCGTTTGAGCGCTGAACGCGACCGGTTGCTGGCGGGCGGAGACATCGCAGAAGTGAGCGAGTCGCGGATGTTGGACAACTATCAGAACCTTCTCGACCTCATCTCTTTGCTGCCCGGGGACTTCAGGCGAGTTGAGGAAGCAGTTCGCCAGATGCACCGGCAGGTGACGGAGGATTTCCGCCGGGAGGAAAGACCGCCGATCGGTGAAGTCATCGACGAGTACCTGGAACGCACCGAACGGTTGATGACCGATACCGCTGAAGGCCGCGCGTTCGAAGGTGCTTTCGATCTGCTGCGCAGCAATGCCCTGCTGGAAGAGTTACGCACCAACCTTCAAGTGATACTCGACCATCCGTTCGCGGCGGTGCTGACACCTACTGAGGAAAGCAACTTCCGGAACACCGTGCGCACGATCCGGGCTGGCATGAGAGATGTGCTGGAGCGCCGCCGACGCCTCTCGTCGACGCTGCGGGACCACATCGTCAACCACGACCTGATTCGCGATCGGGAACTGGAGCAGTCGCTGCGAAAGGCCCGCACCTTGTTGGCGGCGTGGATGCAAGACGCCAAGACCCGCGAAAAGGTCGAGTTGGAGTTGGTGCCGCCCCCGCTGGACCTGGCGTACTTCAAAGCCCGGTTCTACGATCCATCCGTCCACATGCCACCTCCACCGCTGGACGACGTTACCGAGGGTGCACCCGAGCAGATGACCCTTGATGACCTGAAGAGGATCGGCGGTCCGCAGTTCGACGCGCTCCGGGCGGCACTGCTGGAAGGGGCTGTGGCCGCTGACGTGGTCACCGCGGGGCAGGTCTTCAACGGCCTTGAGAAGGACTTGCGTCGACCCGTGGAGGTCCTAGGCATTGTCCATATCGTCACGGAGGCCGACGCGTTGCAGGACGGGCAGGAATCGGAAGAAGTGACAGCAATACGAACAGACGGCAGCACCCGGGTACTTGCTATGCCCCGCACGGTTCTGAAGCAACTCCCCGTCGGATCCGCAGAGGAGGCAGACGGTGAACTCTAGCGATGACGAAATTTCCAACGAGGACGAGTGGCTATCCGTTGATGATGACGGGACCACGGCCCTGTTCACCGGTGACTGTGGAGAGTTGACGTTCGAGCAGCGGGCCACGCTGGTGCAGATATTGAAACGCACGTATATCAGCGCTGCGAACAATCCGAACGACTGGCGAACCCTTGTGCAATCGGAGTCGCTGTTGCGTTCCCGCTTGAACGACATGTTCCTGGAACTGGTCGTGAACCCTCGCTATGGCATCGCGTTCAAAAGGCAAGCGAAATCTGATGACGGCACGTCCTTCCCAACACTGTTGAGGGACACCGCCTACACGAAAGAGGAAACAGTTCTGCTCGTCTATCTCAGGATGCGCTACCGCAGTGAGCAGGCCAGCGGCGCTGAAACGGTGTTCGTCGACAGAGTCGCCATGTTGGACGAAGTGAGTAGTTTCCGTCCGGAACACGCAACCAACGTTGCCGGTGACACCCGCAAGACGGAAAACGCCATCGACAATCTGATCAAGTGGCGGGTACTCCGACCAACGTCGGACCCCGAACGGTTGCAGATTTCATCGGCCATAGAAGTGCTACTGCCCGTAGAACGCGTCACCGAACTCGTGGAATGGTTGATGGACGCCACCGGAGCCGAGTATTCCGATCACGAAACGACATCGTCTGGGGGAGATGATGACTGACACCTTGCCGGGCTTGGCGACGCCGAAATCTATGGCCAGCGGCCAGCAATGGCGGATCGAAAGCCTTCAACTGGTCAACTGGGGAGGGTTTCACGGTCACGTTCGTGTGCCCCTGGACGCCGCGTCAACTTTGATCTCCGGGCCCTCCGGTTCAGGCAAGAGCACTCTGCTGGATGCATACATCGCATTGATGATGCCGGACACGACCCCGTTCAACGGTGCATCGAACGACGCGACGATGGGGCGGGCACGCAACGCCGAGCAACGCAACCTGCTGTCGTACCTTCGCGGAAAGACCGACATTGCCCGTGAGGCAACCGGTGAGTTGACCGACCGTGTGATCAGGCAGGGAACCACGTGGGGTGCGGTCGGTGGAACGTTCCGGAACGACAGCCAGCAAACTGTGACGGCGTTTCGCGTCTACTACGTTCCAGCGTCAGCAACGCGTGACAGTGAGATCCGCCGCTGGTTCTGCCTGGTCGACGGGCAGTTCGACCTGGCCGATTTGGATCGTCTGCGCAGCGGCAACTTCGATAAGCGAGCGCTGCGTACCGCATTTCCTGGGGTGACGATCTCCGACACGTTCACCGGGTACGCGGACAGGCTGTACTCGCGCCTCGGTGTCGGGGGGCGCGGCGACTGGGAGAAACCACTTCGTCTGCTTGCCCGAATTCAGGGCGGCTACCCAGTTAAGACAGTTGACGGTCTGTACAAGGACCTCGTGTTGGAGACTCCCGAAACCTATGAGGCGGCGGATAAGGCGATCGCGCATTTTCAGGACCTTGAGGACGCCTACACGGCGATGGAGGACGAGGAGAAGAAGAGGCAAATCCTGGAACGCATCCCGGAACTGCATGCGGAATGGCAAGCCCATACCGCAACTGACGACCTGATCGGCACACTCGGGCACACCCAGGAGGGGCCATCGCCGTTCAATGCCTGGAGGTTCAGCCTGGAACGCAGCCTGCTTGAAACGGACTGCCTCGCCAATCGTCGCGAACAGGAGACCACTGCTGCCGAGTGGACGGCAGCCAGTGACACGCGGCGTCGGGCAGAACGCGAGTACGAGGACAACAGAAGTTTGGTCCTGTCCCGTGGAGGGGAGGGCTTGAAGCGGCTGCAGGAACGGGCCAGTGAACTCCAAGACCGCTTGAATCGGGTGTCTCGTGACCGCAGCGAGTTCGACGCTCGGGTTGAAGTCCTCGATGATCTACCGACGACGCAGGACGAATTCGCTGAGATGCAGGGGGCCGCCCGTTCGTTCCTGGACGCGTTTGAGGAACGTCGGGGGTCCTTGACCAAACGGATGGGAGAACTCGACGATGCGATTGCCCCTTTGCGAGCGGCGCAACTTCGCGTCGAAGACGAAGTGAAGTCGATGCACGGCAGAGAGGGCCGGGTACCGCGGCCTCTGCACGAGGCACGCCTGAGGATGGCGCAGGCAGTCGGCCTGCCCCCCGGGGCGCTGCCGTTCGTCGCTGAACTCTTGGACATTGCTCCTGGCGAAGAGAGATGGCGTACAGCAGTCGAGGTGACACTGGCGAGTGTTGCTCGTGTCGTCCTCGTCGACGAGGAACGTCTTGAGGATCTCAGCGCAGCGATCGACGGAATTCGCTTGTCACCCCGAGTGAACTTCGAAGGTGTACCCCTGCGCCCATTCGTAGACGCTCCTGGAGAGCCGGACCGGATCTCCGGGAAGGTCATCCACAAGGATTCCCCATTCAGCGGATGGGTCCAGGACCGTATCCGCCGCAGCAACCTGGATGCGCTCTGCGTGGAGAATCCACAAGACCTTCGCGGTGAAGGTCCGAAGGTCACCGTCAGCGGACAAACGCGCACTGGACGGCGCGGAGCACACGGCATCAACGAGAGCGGCAACATCATCGGTTTCTCCAGCGCCGCACGAGTGCAGGAACTCCGCCAAGAACTCGCCGACCTGTCACAACAGATCACGGCCCTGAAAGCACTGCGTCACGACGTCGAAGCCAAGCGAGTCGATCTGGAAGTCCGGAAGACGGCCCACGAATTCGTCCTTTCCCAACTGTGGTCTGAGATTGACGTTGAGTCGGCAAAGGCCGCCCTTGACCGTAACCAAGCCGACCAGCAGCAACTCCTCCGTTCGGACAACGAACTTGAAGCGCTGATGGCGATGTCCGAGGAACTCGACCGTCGCAGGCAGGAAGCCTGGAGCGACGAGGTGCGACTCCAGCAGGAGGTCACACGCCTCGACGCCGAGCACACGTCGATGCAAGCACGACTTGCACACGTCCAGCAGACCCTGACCGAATGGCAAAACAACCATCGGGCGACCACCACCGCCGAGCAACGCGAATACCTCGACAAGTCGCTACGCGACGTAGGCGACCCGACTGATCGAGCAGGTCTCCCCGAGACCATCAATCGGCTGCGGAAACGTCTCATCGAACAACGCCAGGAAAGCGAACAGAAGGGCCGCCGAGCACGACAGAACCTCGAAGACGCCTTCAAACGCTACAAGGACAACTGGGACGACCCGAACCTCGGCGACACAGTCGCGTCGTACCCCAACTACCTGGAAATCCTCGAACGCATCATCAGTACCGGGCTGCACGAACGCAAAGAGGAATGGCGACGACGTCTCACCGAGTGGAGCGGACAAGACCTCGTCCCGCTCAGCGGCGCATTCGACACCGCCATCGAAGCCATCCAGGAACGTCTCATCCCCATCAACCGCATCCTTGAACGTCTCCCGTTCGGAGCCGGAAACGACCGGCTGCAAATCGTGCGACGCACCACCGAAGGCGACGACATCAAGAAGTTCCGACGCGACCTACGTCGCCTCTCCCAAGACGTCACAAACGAGTTCACCGACGAAGAAGTCACTCACCGATTCCGAGAACTACAGAAGTTCATGGCGATAATCCGGGAAGACTCAACCCGCCAGTCCGGCAACAAACGCGACTACTACCTTGACGTCCGTAAACACGTCGAAATCACCGCCGAAAGAACAGACCTGAACGGAGAACCGGTCTGCACATACACGTCCCTCGGCGGAAAGAGCGGCGGCGAAACACAAGAACTCGTCGCATTCATCGTCGGAGCCGCCCTGCGATTCCAACTCGGAGACGAAGACCGCGATCTTCCCCGCTTCGCGCCAGTGTTCCTCGACGAAGGATTCATCAAGAGCGACTCCCAATTCGCGGGCCGAGCCGTCGAAGCGTGGAAAGGACTCGGATTCCAACTCGTCATCGGTGCGCCACTCGACAAAGTCACCGCACTTGAACCCCGAATGGACACCATCCTCACCGTGAACAAGAGCCTTCAAACCGGCTACTCATACCTTCACAACCTCACCGCGCCCCAACCGGAACTCACACCGTGAAGAACAGCCGCCAAATCGCCGACGACGTCCGCCGACGGCTCTCCCGCACCTGGCACGAAGACGTCACCGGGACAGCCCACTGGCCCCACACCTTCCCACTCGGACAACCCAGCAAAGCCGACCTGGAAACCAACTTCGGCAACTACCAACGCGAAATCCTCCACCTCCGCCGCTGGGCAGCCGAACAGCAACTGACGCTAACTACCCGCACCAGAGTCGTCCAAGGAACCCGCCAAGACATACCCACAGCCGTCACGGTCCCGAACCTAGAAACCGCAGCCCACATCAGCGGAGAACAATGGCCTGGCCGAATACAACAAGCCCGACAACGCCTCGCCACACTCCAAACCGAGTTCCCGCAAGCAACAGACTGGCCCACCATCGTCCGCCACACCGACGACTACACCGACCTCGACTTCACCCTCCTGCTCACAGTCGCCACATGGTTCACCAGCCACGACGCCCACGGGCTCACCCCACGCCAAGTACCCATCCCAGGGGTCCACGCCAAATGGCTAAACACCCATCAGCGCACAATCCAACTCCTCACCACACAAGACACCCTCGGCCTAGCACCCCCGCACCCCGCCCGAATCCACTTCACCTACCTCGACCCCACCTACCTCGCCACAGGAGCACGCCAACACGACTCAGCCACCGTCGGCGACACCATGACCCCCGCCTACACCCCCACCCTCGTGATCATCTCCGAAAACAAAGACACCGCCATCAACTTCCCACCAACCGCAGGCGGCATAGCCATCGAAGGAGCCGGAACCGGCGGATCAACAATCGCCAAATTCCCCTGGATCACCCAAGCCACAACACTTCTCTACTGGGGCGACCTCGACCCCGCCGGATTCGAAATCCTCAACGAATTCCGCAAATCAGGCGTCCCCGCCACCTCAATGCTCATGAACAGAGCGACCCTCAACACCTACGGACAATTCGGAACGAACCACGACCCACAAGGCCGACCAATCCCCACCAGAAGATCAACCCACGAACTGGACCAACTCACCCCCGAGGAAGCCGCCACCTACCAGCAACTCGTCCAAACGCCCAATGGACCCAAACGGCTGGAACAAGAACGCATCCCACTGACAATCGCCCTGGCTGAAGCGCAACGCCTCGCCAGCGCCCCCTGACCTCACAGACAAATCACCAAATCGGACTGACTACGCACAGTAGTGTCCATTTCTCTGTCCATTTAGTGTCCATTTAGGTTGAGAATTGTCCATCTAGAATGAGAAACGACAGCCGAGTTCAGCCCCGGTGCATGTCCACGAAACGGCTGTAGTGGCCCTGGAACGCCGTGACCACCGTCGCGGTCGGCCCGTTGCG
>WBZL01001182.1_pt1 | contig 27975 bp, 28 predicted proteins | sample 5204291 | NCBI WGS metagenome assembly WBZL01 (sample SAMN12344345, study PRJNA552823) | activated sludge metagenome | biome: Activated sludge suspended growth; feature: Nitrification reactor; material: Wastewater; isolation source: activated sludge from nitrification reactor of wastewater...
ACAAGGTTTTCTTTGGATGCCTTAGCATCCTAAAATGAAACGTTTTTTGGCTGGAAACGAAGCCTAAACGAGCCAAAAACCTTTAGGGTTTGAGTTTTCAGACAGTCTCTAAACAATTCGCGATCAACCCTTCAAAAAAGAGCCAGCATTCTGCCGGCTCTTTTTTCCATTTTAAAAGGGATGGTATCATATTCACATGAGCACATTACCCGAAAAATTCACTAATCTTCAACTGGCGGAGACGTTTCAGTTAATCGCCAACCTTCTCGAAATCAAAGGGGAGGTGATTTTCAAAATCCTCGCGTACCGCAAAGGCGCGGAGAGCCTGACCAACCTGGGGCGCGACGTGAACGCTGTGTACCAGGAAGGGGGCGTTAAGGCGCTGATGGAAATCCCCGGGGTGGGGAAAGCGATTGCGGAAAAGATCGAAGAATTGATGACCACCGGACGCCTCGGGTTCCTCGAAAAGTTATCGGGGGAGGTGCCGCCGACGCTGGCGGACATGATCCCGGTCCCGGACCTGGGGCCGAAGAAGATCAAACTCTTCTGGCAGACGCTGGGGATCACCACCCTCGCGGGGTTGCAGGAGGCCGCGCGGGCGGGGCAGTTACGCGCCTTGCCGGGGATGGGGGAGAAGTCCGAGGCGAAGATCCTCGCGGGGATCGAATCCCTCTCCCGCCGGACGGGGCGCACGCCACTCGAAAAGGCGTGGCCGTTCGCGGAGGAGCAGTTGGCGTTGTTGCGGGGGGTGAAGGGGGTGGTGGCCGCGGAGGTCGCGGGGAGCTTGCGGCGGATGCGGGAAACGGTGGGGGATGTGGATATTCTGGTGGCGGCGACCCTGCCAGAGCTGGTCATGGCGGCGTTCACCACGCAGGGGGCGGTGGCACGCGTGTTGGGCGGGGGGCCGATCAAGTCGTCGGTGGAATTTACCAATGGAATGCGGGCGCAGGTGTGGGTGCATCCGCCGGAAAAATTTGGGACGGCGTTGCAATATGCGACCGGCTCGAAGGATCATAATGTGCGAATGCGGGAACTTGCGCTCAAACAGGGGCTGTCGCTGTCCGAACATGCGTTGACGCCGGTGGATGGGGGGGCGGAAATCTTGTGTGCGACGGAGGAGGAGGTGTATGCGCGGTTGGGGATTCCGTGGGTGGCTCCCGAACTGCGGGAGGACCGGGGCGAGATGGCGGCGGCGCTGGCGGGGACGTTGCCGCAGTTGGTGACGGTGGGGGATTTGCGCGCGGATTTGCACATGCACTCGACGTGGTCGGATGGGAAGGCGACGATTTTGGAGATGGCGCAGGCGGCGCGGGCGCGGGGGCTTCGCGTGATTGCGATTACCGATCATTCGCACAGTTTGGGCATTGTGCAGGGGATGAAGCCGGAAGATATTGCGGCGCGGCAGGTGGAGATCGACGCGGCGCAGGCGGAGATGGGGGAGACGATTCGCATTTTGAGCGGGGTGGAGGTGGAGATTAAGGCGGATGGGTCGCTGGATTATCCCGATGAGGTGCTGGCGGGGTTGGACGTGGTGATTGCGTCCCTGCATGTGAGCCTGCGCCAACCGCGGGAACAGATCACGGAGCGGTTGCTGAATGCGATCCGCAATCCGCATGTGGACATCATCGGACATCCGACGGGGCGGCAAATCCCCGACCGGGAGGGGGCGGACCTGGACATGGACGCGGTGCTGGCCGCGGCGAAGGAAAGTGGCGTGGCGTTGGAGATCAACGCAAATCCGCGACGGTTGGATTTGAATGATGTGTATGCGCGGCGGGCGAAGGAGTTGGGGATTCCGCTCACAATCAACACGGACGCGCACGCGCCGGAGCAGTTGGCGTTGTTGCATTTTGGGGCGGCGGTGGCGCGCCGGGCGTGGGTGGAGGCGGGGGAGGTGGTGAATGCGTGGGATTCTGAAAAATTATTGGGCTGGTTGAAAGCGAGGTAGACAGGTATACAAAGGACACAGGTACACAAGGTATAATTTGGTTAGGAGAAGTCGCATGAATACAACAACTATCACGATACAAAAAGCCCAAAAACAGTTTTCCCGCCTTCTTGAGCTTGCATTACAAGGGAACGAAGTGGTGATTACAAAAGATGATGTTCCTTTTGTTCGTTTAGTGCCTGTCCAGCCCCAACCCCGTGTTGGGAACTTGCACAAAGGCGCGATGCAAATGAAGTCTGATTTCAATGACCCATTGCCTGATGAGTTTTGGTTGGGGTCTTCATGAGGCTTTTACTGGATACACAAATCTTCATCTGGTGGGATAGTGACTTAAATAGGTTGCCTTCTCAAATATTGGCTTTGATTCAAAACCCGGAAAACACGCTTGTTTTGAGCGTTGCCAGCGTATGGGAAATACAAATTAAAGCCCAATTGGGGAAACTTGACTTAAATCGCCCATTAACAGAAATTGTTCAAGAACAAGAACGTACCAATCGCCTTGAATTATTGCCGGTTCAGGCCTCACATATTTATGCTTTGGATCAATTACCTTTTCATCATAAAGACCCCTTTGATCGTCTGTTGATGGCACAAGCCTTGATGGAGGAGATGCCCATTTTGACGGTTGATTCCGTTTTTACGCTTTATCCCGTACAGGTGATGGGTTCGTAAAATGGACTACGCGCACGCGCCGGAGCAGTTGGCGTTGTTGCATTTTGGGGTGGCCTCCTTGCCTCCCCCTCAAAAATCGAGTAAAGTATCCCCATTCACTCCACCCAGGGACCCATTCACAAAACGTACCCCTCCATTCTCTGTACATCCCTCTCATCGCCGCCCGCATGACCGCCTCGACCACCTGCACGCTCCCCTTGCCCCTCGGCACGCGCCTATCTGACGTTGGAATAGGGCCATATAACCTCAGAATGAGACCAGATAACCTCAGAATGGGTGCATATGACCTTGGAATGGGGCCATCTAACGTTAGAATGACCCCATATGACATCAGAATGACTCCACATAACATCAGAATAGGAGCATATGACGTTGGAATGACTCTACATAACCTCAGAATGGGAGCATCTAACATTGGAATGAGACCAGATGACATCAGAATGGGGCCATCTACCCTCAGAATGAGACTCTATCACCTCAGAATGGCTTCCTCTGACACCTGCACGCGAGAATGCGCGCAACCGGAACCTTAACCTAGTGCAATCGGGGGCACCTCCCCCTGAATAAAATTCGTTAGCAGGCGGTTCACCTGAACCGTCCTGAGACGGGCAACCAACTTATTTTTGCAAGGAGCACACACCATGGCACTCTCACAAACAGAACTGGTCAAAAAAACCAAAACCCTGACCCTTAACGGTCTCCAACCGGAAATCCAGGCCGTCATTGGCCCCCTGGGCTACAATGCCGCGGGCCTGTCCGTAGGCGCAGGCTATGCCGCCACCGTCGAAACCGGGGACGCCGAGACCCAGGCCCAAAAGGCTTTACAAACCCGCTTCACGCGGCAAGAAAAAACCCTCCGCGCCGCCGCCCAAACCCTCGCCACCCAACTGGCCGAAACCGCCCGGATCCTCTACAAGGATGACCCGGACACCCTCCTCGCCCTCGGCCTGCAAACGCAATACGAAACAGTCATCGACCCCGACACGGGCGAAACCAAACGCGTCGCCGCCCGCGCCTCAATCACGACCGCGGACGTGATTTCCCGCTGGAACACGATGTTCACCAATGCCAGTCTCTTAACAGGGGTCCCCCAAACCCTCCTCACCGGCGTCGGCTGGAACGCTGACAAGCTCAGTGCCGCCCTCGACGCCGTGGAAGCCTACTCCAACGCCGATACCGCCCAACAAGCCGCCATCGCAGATAATCAGGCCCGCAGTGCCCAATTCAAAAAAGATGTCGCCACCCTTCGCCAGTGGTATAGCAAAGCCAGTGGCCTCTGTAAAATTGCCCTCAAAGCCGCCGACCCACAGAATGAAAAACAGGGGTTGGAGATGTTAGGGTTGGTGTAACCCTTCGTTCCTGGTAGATTATATAAATTCTCCCAGGTCTTTTATCAGGACTTAGACTCATCAATAAAGGCATGACCATGAATACATCATCTGATACTTTAGAAAATATTGTTAATTTCACTCAAGTTGCCATCATCAAAAATGGCCTTGTACCAACTCAAGATAATTTCAAAAAACCTCGAGTCCTTAAGGCAAGAATATCCTTAATTTACTTCTTGTTTTTTGGAGTTATGTTTTTCCTGTTGGGGTTCCACCAGCTATTTCTTAAATCTGTAGATGCAGGGTCTCTCGTGGTAGACACCCTGGATGATGAATTAAATAGTGATGGGGATTGTTCTCTTCGTGAAGCGATTACGGCCGCTAATGTCAATGTGTCCACAGATTCGTGCGTGGCTGGCTCTGATACGTTAACCGACACAATCACGTTTAATGTGACTGGTACGATCATCTTGAGTGATCCATTACCCGATATTCTAGCCGCTGGCGAACTCCTGATAAACGGTGGTGGCAGCATTACTGTAAGTGGGGATAATAGCGTGCGGGTATTCTATGTAAAAAGCGGGGCTGATCTTATCTTACAGAATATAACGGTTTCGGATGGATTGGTAACCTGCTGTGGCTCCATTGGGGAGTTATTGAATGGGGGTAGTATGCAGAACAAAGGAACCGTTACGATTATCCGTAGTTCTTTTGAGAATAGTCAGGCAGAAGGAAGTGGTGGAGCAATTTTTAATGATGCAGGAACTTTGAACATCTTTGAAAGTAATTTTTCGGGAAATCGCTCCAATTATGGGGGGGCTGTTTATGGGAAAAATGGTGTGATGAATATCGATGGAAGCACTTTTTACAATAATGGGAATCTCAATTTTATGAGTGGGTATGGGGGGGCCGTTGTGAGTGCTTCAACCACTGAAATTAAGAATAGCACCTTCTATAGTAATACCACCGTGGATATGGGAGGTGCTCTTTGGATAACTTTAGGAAGCCAAGTAACCATCATTAACAGTACATTTTCTGAAAACCATGCCGCCGGTCTCTATGGACAAGGAGGGGCTATTGCTAGTGATAACGCCTCTAGTGTTACCATTATTAATTCAACCCTTTATAACAATACTGCAAGTGTGGCTGGCAGTGCGCTATCTAAAGGTACAGGGACGATTACTGTACGAAACACGATCATCGCGAATAATCTGGCTGATGATAACTGTGTAGGAGCAATTACCAATGGAGGTCATAACATTGACTCTGGTACTACGTGCAATTTCAATTCAACGAATGGTTCCGTAAGCAATACAGACCCCATATTAGGAGAATTGACTGACCACGGCGGCCCAACCCTGACGAACGCCTTGTTGGAGGCTAGCCCGGCACTCAATCTGGCTGACCCCGCCTATTGTCCTACTGCCGATCAGCGATTCTTTGACAGGCGAACGGGTTATTGTGATATTGGTGCTTTTGAGGCTCAACCTGCACAAGTCCTTGCCACATCCGGCTCCGGTCAGGTGGCGAATATCAATGAGCCTTTTTCTTCCACCCTCCAGGCTCTGGTACAAGATATTTACAATAATCGCTTAGGGGGCGTAACGATTACTTTTGCCGGGCCAGTTAACGGAGCTGGCATAAGCAATAGTGGAGAAACAGTCGTGACTACGGATAACGGCCTAGTTTCTTTTCTACCTGTCGCGAACAATATTGGAGGATGCTCATACATTGTTAAGGCATCGGCCGCGACGGTGTTTGCTGAGTATCGGTTGTCGAATTTGTTTCCCGACGGTTGGGCATGTAAGGTGTTTCTGCCTATTACCGTGAAGTAGAAGAAGAGAAAATTAGCCACACAGAGATCACAGAGATCACGAAGATCGTTAAGAATTTCTTCGTGATCTCTGTCTTTTAATTATTCCAAGCAGGAAAACAGGGTTTCTGCCCACCCCGCACAGAACCCCTTTTCATCCTTGCCTCCTCCTCAAAAATTGAGTGAAGTAAACCCAACCTTTCAACGGACCCTCCATTCTATCCACATTCCTATCCGCCCACGTCCCCTCACCTGTTGATCCAGCAATTCTGCTTTTGGCCGAACGGCGTTCCGGCTCTTCCGTTTTTGACGGGAAAAGTGCCGAATTTTTGAAGGTGAAGGGGATGTATATCCCCTTCACCTTCAAAAATTCGAACACTTCACACCAAAAACGGAAGAGCCAAAGTTCACAAATGCCCTGACCTTTCCCTGTTTCCCCCATTGATCCGCTCATTGTGGGAGTACAATTAAGTGACGACAACATCAGCAATTCTCAGTTTGCCACGAACGGCGTTCCTTAACGGGCGTCCTTTGGGTTTGGCGAGGTCGTTTTAAGGAACGCCGTTCGTCGGCTCGTTTCCATATCGAGAATTACTGCGACAACATCCAACGATTTCCATCCTTGAGGGTCCGTGTTAGGCTTTTATTTCTTGTTAGCGTTTTTGGCTATTTTGGTCATCCTCTTCATCGCTTCAACTTTCTTCGACAGTCATACCTGGTGTTCGAAATGCAAAAAGTTTCTGGCAGGAAAAGTAGTGGATGAAAAATTGTTAGGGGTCTTTCAAAAGACAGTCTATTCGTCTAACAATAAAAAAAGAAACCTGCCCGTTATTCCACATGGAAAATATAAGGTCGTGTATGAATGTAAATCCTGTGGTGAGCGGTGGGAGGCAATCATTACCAGGAAACTATAACTTAGCGAGAGATTAGCCCGAAAAAAGAAGGGTCCCCCATGCGAAAATTATTTTCTTTCATGCTTCATGTTTTAGAAAAGCAGTCTGTCTACAGCCTTTGGGGGATCATCCTCTTTACCATCCTGGTGGTCGGCAGTCTGGATTACCTCACGGGAGTGGAATACTCCTTATCCCTCTTTTACATCATCCCTGTTTCAATTACCGCCTGGACTTTGGGCAAAAACGAAAGAAATTTCATCTGTTTTCTTTGTGGTGTCGTCTGGATGGTGGCTGATTTAAAAGCAGGACACCTCTACTCGAATTTAGTCATCCCCTACTGGAATGCCCTCATCCGTATCGGCTATTTTGTCATCATCGCCTCCCTGTTGGCGGAATTGCATCAAACCCTCAAATACGAACGAAACCTTGCCCATACCGACGCGCTGACTGGCCTTGTCAACAACCGTGCGTTTTACCCCATCCTCTCCCGCGAGTTGGAACGCTTCCGCCGTCATCGCCGCCCCCTCACCCTCGTCTACCTCGACCTCGACAACTTCAAATCGATCAATGACACCCTCGGACATCAGGCCGGCGACAAGCTCTTAGAAACCGTCGCCCGCACGATGAACCAAACCGTCCGCAAAGTGGATACCGTGGCCCGTCTGGGTGGGGACGAATTCGTCATCCTCCTCCCCGAAACCGACGACTCCGCAGTCAAAATCCTCCTCACCCGTCTCCAATGGCATCTCCTCGCCGAAATGACCCGCCAAGATTGGCTCATCACCTTCAGCATCGGTGTCCTGACCTGTCGCAAACACACCCCCAAAGTGGACGAACTGATCCAACTCGCCGATCAAGTCATGTACGAAGTCAAACACAGCGGTAAAGACGGCATCGCCTACGCCGTTATCTAATCCCCTTCAAGCCCCGCCCATCCTCAAGACCGTTTCCTCCTGGAGGTTTTATGTTGGACTCTTCTTCCCCTCACGATGTCGAACACCGTTTCGACCTCGCCCACACCACCCGCCCCGAATTCATCAACGCCCTCATCCACCTCTACCGGGGCGAACTCGGCGAAGCCACCGCCTGGCGCAGTCGCATCGACACCACCTCCCACTGGGCCATTGTCCTCAGCGCCACCGCCCTCAGCTTCGTCTTTAGCGACAATAACAGCGAACGGCACGTCCTCATCCCCATCATCAGCCTCTTCTGCACCTTCCTCCTCGCCACAGAAGCCCGACGTTACCGCTTCTTCGACATCTGGCGCTCCCGCGCCCGCATGATCGAAATCAACTTCTACCGCCCCCTCCTCGCCGGAACCCAACCTCCCATGCCCGACTGGGCCGACCGCCTCGCCCACGACATGGAATGGCCCCGCTTCCACATGACCTGGTGGGAAGCCGTCGGACGCCGCCTGCGCCGCAACTATATCGGCATCTACGGTATGCTCTTGGGAAGTTGGATCGTCGTCCTCATGACGCATCCCACCACTACCACCTCCTTCGCCGAAATCATCGCCCGCGCCGCCATCGGCCCCATTCCGGGCCTGCTTGTCTTCCTCGGCATGCTCGCCTTTTACGCCGGTCTGACCACCGTAGGCATTTATAGTTTTTATGCCAGTCGCCTGAAAAAAAACCTCCCCGCCGGCCACCCCGGACGTCTGACCCCTGAACACCATTATACAGATGTATGATGTCACCCCACGAACGATGATGACCCCCTCGAAAATCTTCCCCCTCCTGATCGTGATCCTGCTCCTTCCCGCGCTCGCAGGGTGCACCGTGCCGCCAACCTCCACCCCACCATCCTCGCCCCCTCCTCAACAAACCACCCAACCCACCAACGAACCAACTCTCCCACCAACCGCCCCGCCCACTTTCCCATCCCCCACCGACATCCCCAACCCCCAATACCCTCAGCCCCCTGCCTGGGCACGCGGCGCCGTCATTTACCAACTTTTCGTCCGCGCCTTCACCCTCGAAGGCACCTTCTCTTCCGCCACCGCCCGCCTCCCCGAACTCCGCGACCTGGGCGTCGAGATCATTCTCCTCCTCCCCATCCATCCCACCGGACAAGAAAACCGCGCGGGTAGCCTCGGCAGTCCCTACAGCATCCGCGATTACCGCGCCCTTGACCCCGCCCTCGGCACCGAAGCTGATTTCCAACAGTTCATCGACACCGCCCACGCCCTCGGCATGTACGTGATCATGGACTTTGTCGCCAACCACACCGCGTGGGACAACCCCCTCCTCACCACCCACCCGGACTGGTACACCCACAACGCCGCCGGAGACATCATCCCCCCCAACCCGGACTGGCTCGACGTCGCCGACCTCAACTATACGCACGACGATCTCCGCGCCTACATGCTCGAAACCAGCCTCTACTGGGTCAACGAATTCGGCATAGACGGCTATCGCTGTGACGCCTCCTACCTCGTCCCCAACACCTTTTGGACCGCGTGGCGTGACGCCCTCAAAACCGCAAACCCCGATCTCCTTCTCCTCTCCGAATCCGACGGCCTCGATCTGTACCGCGCGGGGTTCGAAGTCGCCTACGATTGGGGCACCCGCGACAAATTCATCCAAGCCCTCGAAACTCCCAACCTCGCCATCGTTGTTCTCCCCCCTCTCGTGACGGAACTTCGTCAAACCGATAACCAGGTCTGGCGCATGCGCTACCTCGAAAACCACGATCATGACCGCATCGCGCAGAGCGCCAGCACGCCCAAGCAGAGAGAACTTGCCGCCGCGTTCCTTCTCACCTTGCCCGGGCTTCCATTAATCTATAACGGACAGGAAGTGGGCTTAACTCAACGCCCCTCCATCTTTGATGTGTCCAAAATCAACTGGCGGCTCGGCAAAGAAGATCTCCACGCGCTTTACACCACCCTAATCCACCTCCGCGCCACCTCCCCCGCCCTCCGCTACGGCACCCTCGAAATCCTCAAAACCGATCTCCCCTCGGTCATCGCCTACACCCGCACCACCAACGACCAACGCGTCCTCCTCCTCCTCAACTTCTCCCCCCAACCCGCTCAATTCATCCTCCCCGATCTCCCCCCCGGCCAGGACATGCTCACCAACGAGACGGTTGACCTGAGCGGGGAGGTACAACTGGAAGGGTATGGGTATTGGTTGCTGGAGCTTCCATAAGATGCAGGTTTAAGTTAAACGCAAAGCCAAAGCCACAAAGAAACTTAAAACCCCTTTGCATCTTCGCGACTTTGCGTTAAAAATACCATTCGTAAAATTTGTGTAATTCGTGTCGAGAACCCTCCCCATGCCCATAGACGACCGCCCCACCGTTTACTCCACTTCCTCCGGCGACCTGCGGAAACAGCCCAAGAAATCAACCTCCTCCCGCTCCCTCCCGCCGAACCAGCAAACCGCCTACCTCCACCGCGAATCCAAAGGCCGCGGCGGCAAAACCGTCACCCTCGTCAAAAACCTCACCCTCTCCGCCGATGATCTCAAAGCCCTCGCCACCCAACTCAAACAAGCCTGCGGCACCGGCGGCACGATCAAAGACGGCATCATCGAAATTCAAGGCGATCATCGGGAGAAGATTGCAGGGGTGTTGATCAAGTTGGGGTATAAGGCAAAAGTGGCCGGGGGGTAAGATGGGTATCCAACATTTTGACGCCAAGCCGCAAAGCCTCAAAGGATCGCAAAGTTTTTTTCTTTAACTTGGCGGCTTTGCGCCTTTGCGGCGGCCCCTCTTTATACTTCGTTGCAGATCGGGGAAATCATTGCAACCCTATCCTAAAATTCTCCCCCATTCAAACACGCAAGAATACCCTCATGCGGTGGTAAAATCAGGGGTTGAAAAAACCACATAGGAGCGAAACAAACCCTCATGTCTGACTTAAAAATCCTGCTCACCGATGGTCTTGGCAAAAACGGCCAGGCCATCCTGCGTGAAGCCGCCCACCTCGAAGTTCAAAACGGCATCTCTGCCGACGATTTACTCAACGTCATCGGGAACTATGACGCCCTCATCGTGCGGAGTCGCACCAAAGTGACCGCCAAACTGCTCGCCGCCGCGCCCCGCCTGAAAGTGGTCGGCCGCGCGGGCGTGGGCGTCGACAACATCGACCTCAACGCCGCCCGCGAACACGGTGTCATCGTCGTCAACACCCCCGAATCCACCACCGTCTCCGTCGCCGAACAAACCCTCGGTTTTATGCTTGCCCTCGCCCGCAGTATTCCCACCGCCGACGCCAGCATGAAAGCGGGCAATTGGCTCAAAAACGACCTGCAAGGCGGCGAACTTTTTCGCAAAACCCTCGGCATCATCGGCATTGGCCGCATTGGTAACGCCGTCGCCGAACGCGCCAGCGCGTTTCGGATGCACGTCATCGGGTACGACCCCTTCCTCTCCGAAGAACAAATTCGGACGCACGGTGCCCTGCCCGTCACCCTCGAAGACCTCTTCGCTCAATCTGATTACATCACCCTTCATGTCCCCCTCACCGACAAAACGCGGGGGATGTTGGATGAAGCCGCCTTCCGCCAGATGAAACCCGGCGTCCGCATCATCTGCGCCGCGCGGGGGGGGGTGATTGACGAAACCGCCCTCCTCGCCGCCCTCGAATCCGGGCAGGTGGCCGGGGCCGGGCTGGATGTCTTCGCCCAGGAACCCCCTGGCCTCACCCCCCTCGTCGCCCACCCGAAAGTGATCGTCGCCCCGCACATCGGTGCACAAACCGTAGAAGCCCAGGTTCGTGCCGCGGAAGATGTCGCCCACGAAGTGCTAAATGCCCTCCGCGGGGAAAATTTGCGGTGGCGCGTCGTTTAAATCAGTAATTCGGAAATTATAGCTGTCCAGGTTAATTCTTTTCTGTATTTCGTATTTCGTATTCCGTAATTTGACCTTACGGAATACGAAATACGCTTTGGAAAAAACTTTTCTGGGAACTATATTCAATTCTTGAAGTACCCAGTTCCTCATTGTGGAGCTTCCCTATGCGTATGATCAATCTCCAATGGAGTGTAGAAAACCAGACACAATCCCAAACCCTTCCCGCCGAAGGGGAAATTGTCATTGGACGCAAACTGGACAGCACCGTCTCCATCCCGCATCAAACAGTCTCGCGCCAACACGCGGCCATAATCCCTCGCGAAAACGACGTCCTTCTGCGTAACCTGAGCGAGACCAACCCCATTTCCCTCTCCGGCGGACGGATACTGTCTATGGGGCAGGAAACCGTCCTCGTCCACGGCGATGTGTTTGTGCTGGGCAAAGTGAACGTCCGGTTTTCCATGGTGGAACTGAACAACCGCTTTTCCTTCAAAGTCAAATGTACCGGCTGTGGGAAAGTCGTCGAGAGCACCATGCCTGACTGCCCCTGGTGCGGTACCTCTTTGGCCTTTGGCGAAACGTTTATCGGACAGTGACCATGCCCCAAACCCTCCGTCTCTCATGGGAAGACCCCCTCACAGGGGATCACCGGGAAATCACCGGGCATTTGCCGATCACGATTGGGCGGGACGACTCGAACACGGTCGCCCTCCACAGCACCACCGTGTCCCGCCAACACGCCCGCCTCGACGCGGAGGGGGAACACATCCTCATTCGTGATCTGGGAAGCACGAACGGCATTCTCATCAACGGTCAACAAGTCAAACAAGCGCACCTGAGCGATGGGGAACTCTTTCAAATCGGCCCCTTTACTTTCAGCGTCTTGTTGGAAGCTCCTCCCCCGCCCGTCGTCGGCCCTGCGCCCGAAACGCTCGTGATTCGCTGGCGGAAAACCGACGAATCCACCTCTCACACCGTGACGGCGCAACTGCCCGTCACGATTGGACGCTCCAGCGAGAACGTTCTCCCGCTGGTGGGCGGCAAAGTGTCGCGGCACCACGCCACGATTGACTGGCTCGAAGGCGAATGGGTATTGATCGACCAAAGTTCGACCAACGGCACCTTGTTGAACGGCGTGCTCTGTACGCGGGCCGTGATCCCGCCCGAAAATGAAATCCAGATCGGGGAATTTATCCTCCACGCGGCGCTCCCCGTTCCCAGCCGGATTGGGGAAGATGACGATACCCTGGCCGATCAACGCCCGGTGGAACGCCCCGATGCCCGTTCCACCGACCCCGAACGGACCGCGCTCCTCCGCACAAAGGTGGACGAATCCGGGGTTCCCGCGGGGCGCGATTCATCGCGCGTGTTCCCCCCCCCGTCCTTCGACCTGTACCAGATCATCCCCGTCGCCGAACTCACCAAACTCAGTTACCCGCTCGAAGAAACCACCTTCCTCACGATTGGGGGGGGGATCGGCAGTTTCGCGTGGGCGGATCATCTGGTGATCTGTGGCATCAAACCGGAGAATATCGTCGCACTGGGGGTTGAACCCAAACCCTATGCCCGCCTCCAGCGATTGGCGCTGAACGCGCAGATCACGCCCGAACAACGTCTGCGCTCTAGCTCGGACGCCTGCCCGGACAATATCTGGGGGTGGCCGGGGTACGGTGTCCGCGAGCTTTGGGGCGAACTTCGTCAGGGGCATCTGTCCCGCGCCGCCAAGATCGGGTGGCAATTGTTTGGGGAACCTGATCTCGCGGAAACGTTCACCCCGCGTTCCGGGGATGTATTCACCGCGATGGATCGAGAGGCCGCTCGGATCGGGTGGGATCGGATGTGGCGTTTTGGGCGGGTGCGGGCGATCCGTAAAACGGACGATGAACGGTATGTGGTGGCATATTCCCAAACCCGTCCGGGTGAGGGGCGTGTTCACAAGTTGATTCTTACCTCCTATCTCCATCTCGCCGTGGGGTATCCGGCGATGCAATTCTTGCAAGATTTGCAGGAGTACCGCGAGAAGACGAGTGATTTCAAAACGGTGGTGAACGCGTACGAAGAGCATAATCACATTTACGATTATTTGCGTCTGCACGGGGGGACGGTGGTCGTGCGTGGGCGCGGGGCGATTACCTCGCGTATTCTTCAACGGTTGTACGAAACCCGTAAAATTAACGCGGATATTTCGGTCATTCACGTGATGCCGACGCCGACATTTAAGGGAACGAAGTATGGACGAGCCAAACGCATCGTCCGGCATCATTGGGAGCATCAACCCCTCAACTGGCCGAAAGCGGCCTGGGGGGGCGACCTGCGGGTGCAGTTGGAACAGGTGACGGACGATGAGCGCGACCAACTGCTCAATGACTGGGGCGGCACGACCACTTCCGACCGCCAGGATTGGATGGAGATGATTGATGAAGGGGTCAAGCAGGGGTGGTATAAGATTCGGTTTGGGCACGTTGAACGGGTGGAACGTGACGAAAAAACAGGGAAACTGGACACGGTCATTCGGGGACGAACTTCGCTGGAGGGCCATACGGAATTGCTGGCCGATTTTGTGATCGACTCGACCGGGTTTGTGGCAAATTTGGAGAGTAATCCGTTGTTGAAAGATTTGGTGGCGCATTATCATTTGCCGCGCAATATCAAAGACCGGTTGAAAGTCACCACCGATTTTGAAATCTCGGAAATGCAAAACGGGCGGGGACGCGTTTTCGCCAGTGGGGCGACGACGTTGGGGAGTGCGTTTGCGCCGGTGGATAGCTTTTTGGGGATGCAGTACGCGGCGTTTCGCGCGGTGGATTTTTTGGCGCAGGTTCGTACCCCTGGCATCCGGCGGTTGAATGGGTTGCGATCCATCGGGCAGTGGTTGCGCTGGTGGAGAGGAGTGGCACCATGACCCCTACCCTGCGCGGGCGTTGGCAAACGCGATTACTGTTGAATTTGACGGTGGGGGTGGGGATTTCTGCCCTCTTTGGCTATTTGTATCAGGATTTCCTCACGGTGTTTGCGCTCTTGGGCTATCTCACCGGCTTCGGTTTGGTCTGGGACATGTTCTACATGCGGTTGCAAGCCCGACGGTGGGATCATGATTGGTCACCTGCGCTCTTTTTGGTTGGGGCGGGTTGGGAAGTGGGGTTTCTGATCGTGCTGACGCGCTGGGTTGAATTGCCTGGAGTTCCTTCGGATTACAGTATCTTGGCTTTGATCTTGCAATATGGGACGATTGGCCTACTCTCGTTCTTCCTGATGTTCGGCCCGATGCGTATTCTGTTTCCACGTTGGCGTTTTCGCGGGGGGCAGTGGCTGTAACCACTGCGTGGTTCAAGTGCGTGGTACAATCGGGCGCACTATGGCACGCATTCTCTTTCTTGATGACGATCCCCTCTCTTTAAAAATGTTCTCGAAAATCGTAGAAATGTCCGGACATCAGGCCGTAACCACGGTGGATGCCGATGAAGCGCTGTTGCTTGCTGTCAGTCAAAAGCCCGATATCATGTTCACCGATTTTCAAATGCCGCAAAGAGACGGGTTGGATGTCATCAAAGCCATGCGTGTCCACGAACAAACCCAAGACATCCCTGTGTTTTTGGTCTCGGCCAACACAGAGGAGAATCTGAACGAGCGGGTGCTCGAAGCGGGCGGGCAGGGTTTTCTGAAAAAACCCCTGCGGCTCGATGCTTTGCTCGCGACGATTCAAAATTGTATCTCTGGCAATTACACGTAAATCGTAACTACTCGCCTGCCTTGAAAATACTACAGCGGATTGAGAAATGAACGGATTTTTTCTGAGAATATCCAGGTTTTCCGTTTTATTCCAAATCCGTTGTAGCCCTAAGTGTCTATCCGAAAATTACGGGAGCTTATGAGCGAAAATATTCCTACCATTGTTTTAATGCACGGTGACGAAACCGGCGAAGAATTGCTGATCCAGGCCTTGCGGGTGCTTGATCCTTCCGTCATTCGTCAACCTCTTCATTTTGTTGACTATGATCTGAGCCTGGAAAATCGTCGGGCCACGAAAAATCAAGTGGTTTACGATGCATCCCATGCGGCCTGCCAGACCGGCCTGGCCTTAAAAGCGGCGACGATCACGCCTGAAATCAAAGGCGATGTGGGCAGTCCCAATGCCATTCTCCGCAAAGAGTTGGACGCAAAAGTGATTTTACGCACTGGGCGACGTATTCCCAACATCCGCCCTGTCGGTGGGGTTCATGCCCCCATCGCCATCGTTCGTATGGCGGTCGAAGATGCCTACGAAGCGAAAGAATGGCGCGAATCGCTTGAAAACGGCGATGAACAAGCCTTCCGCACCTCTTTCATTTCCCGTTCCACCTGCCGTGCGGTTTCCGAATTCACCTTTCAATATGCCCAACGCACCGGTGCCCGCGTCTTTGGCGGCCCGAAATATACCGTCAGCCCCGTGTACGAAGGGATGTTTAAGGAAGAAATGGACGCGGCGGCCAAACGTCATCCCGGCGTGCGGTACCAACCCTTGCTCATTGATGCGACCTTTGCCCTGCTCCTGCAAATGAGTGGGGATGCGCTCGTCATCCCCGCGATGAATCGGGATGGGGATTTGCTCTCCGACCTGGTTTTGCAGATGTTTGGCAGTATCGCTGGGGCAGAAAGCCTGGTGTTGTCGTTCGACGAAACCGCGACGAATGTCAAAACGGTGATGGCCGAAGCCCCCCACGGCACCGCCCCCGCCCTTTTTGGCAAGGATATCGCGAATCCGATGGCGATGATCCTGGCCGGGGCGGCGTTGTTGGTCTACGTCCGCACCCCCGAAGCCGACCGTGCCTCCCGCGCCATTTACGAAAGCGTCTTCGAGAGTTTGTACGAAGGCAAAGCCACCCCCGACCTGGGTGGGCAGATGACGACGACCGCCTTCACCGACGAAGTCATCCGGCGGACTGCCGCGAAGTTGGAAGTGTGGTCCTCCCTCGGTTAAGTTCGACGGAGACTGGTAACGTATGATTGATGTGGCTGTCCGAACGACAGCCACATTTTATTTCTAACTCACCACTCACCAACCAGCGTTATAATCGGCGTTCGTTATCCTATGAAACGCATTGTGTGTCTTGTCTCCCTGTTGCTCATCGCCCTCTCCCTCACCGCTTGTTCGACCGGGGATGAGTTGGATTTCCCGACCCTGATTCCCACCGAATACCTGCCCACCTCCATCGCCCTCACCGTCACCGCGGGACGTCCGACGGACACCGCAACTCCCAAGGGGACGTTAACCCAAACGCCAAAACCCACCGCCACCGACACCCCCACACCCAGCACGACCCCGACTCCGAGCGAAACGCCCACCCCCACCGATACCCCGACCCCCACGGCGACCTTCACCCCCTCCATCTCGCCCACCCCCAGCAACACGCCTGTCCCCCTCATCCCCCTCGCGGAAATCGAACTCCGCACTCCCGGAAGTTTGTCGAAAGTGCTCTCCCCGATCCCGGTGCGGGCATTCGTCGTCCCCGGCTATTTAGGCCGCGTGACCGTCGAACTGTTGGGGGAAGATGGCCGCCTGCTTTCCCGGCAAATCGTCACGCTGAACGAAAATCTGGGGCGGAAAGCAGGGTTGGTGGTTGATCTGACCTTTGAAATTCCCGGTGTTTCCGAGTTAGGGCGGTTGCAAATCACCACCGCCGATGAATTTGGTCGTCCCAAAGCCATCATGAGTGTGGATGTGATCCTCCTCAACTCCGGCACATCCGACTTGAACATGGTGACCGATTTCCTCGCGCACGTCATGATCAAAGACCCGAAGGCGGGGGACCTGATCCAGGGCGGGACATTGATCGTCTCCGGCGCGGCACGCCCGACCACCGATCAATCGTTTCTGGCCGAACTGATTGCGGAGGATGGGCGGGTGGTCGGTCAGCGTCTTTTCGATGCCGATTCAGGGGTGGACATCGAGTTCCGTCCTTTTTTTGTCGAAATTCCGTATTCTGTCACAGAACCTACCCGTGTACGTTTAGTCATTCGCGAGCGGAGTGATCGTATCCCCGGAACGATTTACCTTATTAGTATGGAGATTCTTATTAGCCCATGAAACCTCAAGTTTACCGATTTTTTCACCTCCTTTTTTCACTTTTTATTTTGCTGGCGATTTCCGCCTGTACGCAAGAAACCCCGACGCCTGTCCCCTTTCCCACGCCAAATGTGCCTCCCATTGAAGAAGTGGATGCGGCGATTGCGAAATGGAAAAGCGGGAATAATTTGCGTTATTCTGTCTCGGTAGAGGAAATTACCGATGCTGGCACCGCCCGTTATTTGGTGGTTGTCGCAGATGGGGTGGTGCGGGCGGCCCAACAACAAGTTCAGGTCGATGACATCTGGCAGGCTCCCACCGCTTTAGATATGGAAACCGCAGAAAAATATACCGTGGATGCTTTGATGGACCGTGTCCGTAACGATATCTTGGGATTGGGCGTGGTGCCGATGGATATGAGCGTGATCTTCGATACGCTTTCGGGCTTCCCAACAGCGGTAACGGCGAATGCCCTCCCCACCTACAACGCAGAAGGAAATTTACTCCTCAATCGTGATCTGGGGTATTCGTTCACCTCGAACGTGAAGGTATTGATTGAAGATACCACCGGTCTCAAAAAAGAGCCGATCCTGTATGTGGCCCGCAGTGGGGGCGAGCAGGCCTGGTGTGACACATTGCGGGTTTTCCCGGATGGAACTTCCATTTATACGGACGATTGTCAGCAAACCTTATTGCAGTTAACGCCACCTGTGAATGAAGTGGATCGTTTGCTTGAATGGGTCGCCAGTTTAAAGACGATTGATGAAATTCAAGATGACGATGCCGCCCTTCACATGATTCTCTACGGCACAGGAACCGAAACCCCAGATGCCACCACCCTCGAAGGGGTTTGGGACCTTAGTCTGGAATTGGCCGATTTGCTGTCGCACCCCATTGGGGCAGGCATCACCCTGCTTTATACACAAAACAGCCAACTCTTTGGCTACGATATGCGGACCTCTCTCGGTCAACCAGCCTCCCTCGATTTAACCCAACCGTTAAATGGCATGTTAGCGAACCCGGATGGCTCCTTGTTAGCCTATTCTGACGATATAGGACTGAAATGGATCGATTTGTTGACGGGCAATACTGGCACTTTTTTTGCCAATCCGACCGATGGGTATTATCTTCCCCGCGCATGGAATAGTGAGGCTTTATTACTCCAGCGCATCCAGGGGGATTCGGTTATAGAATGGGGCTGGACTTCCCAGGAACAACCCTCCTGGCACTCGATTACGCTTCCCGCGGAGGCCTTTACTTGCGACACAGGGGTTAGCATGAACCCCACCGGAAGTGAATTCGTGGTAGCCGTCGGGGGGGCATGTCCGACCGAACCGGGTCTGGCCCTGGTCAATATGACGGATGGGAGCGTGCGGAAGTTGGTGGATGCGAAGAGTGTTCCGGGGAGTGGGGCGTTTAATCCGGCATGGTCCCCCGATGGGAATTGGATTGTGTTTTCCCTCAACTTGATGGATACGCCAGACAACCCCCAAAAGATTTTCCTGGTACGTACGGATGGAACCGGAATGACCGCCATCACAGACAACGCGACCGGGCAGGCCAGTCACCCTGTTTGGGCCACGGATGGTGCGCGTATTTTCTACGCCCTCAATGGCTCAGAAACTGCCGAGGATGGCATTTACGCCTACCCGATATCCGGCGGTCAGGCAGAATTGGTGTTGCCCGAGACCGGGATTCATCCTGTCAGCGCCTCTCCATCGGATGAGTTTTTGGTTTTTTCGACTGGGACAGAAATGAGAGCCTACCTGTTTTCGCTGAAAGCGCTCTATTCCGTCGCCCGCGGCATTGAAAATGAAGAAGTCTTCTTTGTCGGGTGGTTGGACGAAAGAACGGATAAATAATAAAAGACCCCTTAAAAAAGAGAGAGATGGGCGAAACCCTTCGCCCATCTCTCTCTTTTTAATGTTCGTGCTGTATTTACGACCCTCGTTTTCCAAAAAACCAGCGTTTTAACTCACTGCTAGCTGTCGGCGCTTCAGGTTGGGTAATTTGCTCTTGCCATTCTCCCTCTACCCGTTGTCCCAACCATTGTTCGCGCCCCTCGCGGGCAGTTTTCATTTTCTCCACCAGCGGTGCATCCGTTCCCCCCTGCGCAACTTCCCGCGCGATCATTAATTGATCGATCACCCTATCTATCAACCGCGTCACATGTTCCTGGCTGAATTGGATGGCCTGTTTCAACGCTTCCGGGGTGTCGCCCGTGGCGAGGGGACTGCTCGCTTGTGCGAACAACGCCCCGGCTAGTTTCCGCCCTTCCAGCCACCCTGGTTGGTTGACCGTAATATTTGCCAGACTGCCCGACAACAGTTGCGGCAATAAGTGAACCGCGGCCATCAAACTATCCGCCTCCACGATATCCATAAACATCGGTTTGGCCCCGATTAGGGCGACCAGATCTGTCGCGAGTTTAATCGCCGCCGACGCGGTCCCGCGCGGGGCCACGATCCCGACTGACCCCTTTTGGAATAAATCTTCCCGTGCTCCGTCGCCCCCGACCTCGCCCGCCAATAAATACTGGGAATTCACCGCCGGGCATAATCCCACGTAATACCGCCCCGGTTTCAGAAATTCCTGCGCCCATCCCGCGACCACTTGCTTGTTCGGCGAGGTATCCATCACTACCGCCCCATCCTTCAAATCGGGCGAGATGATTTCCATCGTTTCGCGAATTTGATCCACCGGCAATGCCAACAAAACCACGTCCGCATCGTCCACCGAGGCGGGCAGGTTGTACATGATTTTGTCAATCGCGCCCACTTTTTGGGCGCGGCGCGCATATTCGGGGTGAAGATCATGCCCGATGCGGTAGAGTTGACTGGTGTGTTTCGCCAACGCCAGCCCTACAGAAGTGCCGATTTTTCCTAAGCCGATAATCGTAATTTTTACAGTCATTCTTCTCCTATTGATAGAGAGCGCCTCCGCGCATCATGCCAAGGTGCTTTAACTTTCATCATCCACTGCCTGTAAAATAGCCAGGAGAGGGTCATCCTGTTGATCCAGGTCCTGATGCTGACGGATGAGGGCGACCGCGCGGGGGGAAGTACCCCGTTCGGTCGCCATCTCCGCACCCCACGCGGGATGATGGGCGGCGATCACGAACGGGCGTTTCCACCCCCGCGGGGGGGAGGTGGCCCAACGCGTCACCGCCTCGGGCAAGATCGCCTTTCCCAGCACGATCATCACCCGTTCCCAAATCCACATGGGGAAACGCGCTTTTCCAACGTCATGTAAAAGGGCGGCGACCTCCAAATCCGGTGGGGCTTCCCAGCCTTGCTCTTTGCACTTGTCCCGCACCGCCCGCAGGACCCGCACGGCGTGGGCTTGTTCGGAAGGTTGCAACTGGGCGAACAGGGCCGCTTGCGCCGGGGTCAACGTTTGCCGGACGAGGGCCAAATCGGCGGGAGTCGGTCGGGCATACGCCGCAAAAAATTGTTTGGCCCGATATAGCCAGCGGCCTGGATTCATCAATACGCCAGCAGATTGAAGAAAAATTGCGCCGGACTGGCGACCAAAAAGCCGAAAATCGCCGGGACAAAAAAGGCGATGAAGAGCAAAATAAAAATGCTATAAGGCCGGATGGTATCCATTTGCCTCTGCCATGAGGTCGGGGCGAGATGGTAAACAATCTTTTCTCCGTCCAGGGGAAAGAGTGGAATTAAGTTGAAAAAGAACAAAATCAAATTGATATAAATGAACTGGGCGGTCATTTGGGTCAAAAACGAGCTTGAGCCGACCTGAAGCGCCCCGAGGCGAAAACCAAGCGCCCCGATCATGGCCAGGATGAGGTTGGACACGGGTCCGGCCAACGCAACCCACACCATCCCATTTTGCCCACGTAAAGCCCAGGGAAACACCTGCACAGGTTTGGCCCAGCCAAATCCGTTGAGGATCAATAAAACGGTGCCAAAAACATCCAGATGTTTGAGCGGGTTGAGCGTCAACCGTCCCTGGATACGGGGCGTTTCATCCCCAAGCGCCACAGCCGCCCAGGCGTGGGCAAACTCATGGACAGGGAACGCAATCGCCAAAATCAACAGTCGGGCGACGAGGACATCCGGTTGGCGCAAGAGATCGTAGGCGAGGGTCAGCGCAAACCAGGTGAGGAGGGCGACAATGATCCATTGGATCGGAGTTAAACGGCGTAAACGGTCAATCAAGGAGGTCATCTCAGCGATTATACCGCGTGTTATAATCTCGGCTTCAGTCGCCCAAGCGATGACACCCTAATTACTCGATCCCTGGATGGATGGTTCATTCACTGAACCCAAAAGTTTCCAACTGTGCCCTCGAAATCAGATGATTGGAAGAAAATCCCCCTTAATCCCCTTGAGAATTTTCTAAAACCTGCAGGGTCTTGGAATTGATCTTTTCACATGCTCCCAGATTTACAGTTGAATGACCATCTCCGCTTGCGGAAACCTCACCCTTGTGGGGGATACGATTGGCGGGTTCTCCGCCTTGGGGCCGACCTGAAAATCGAATGTCTCACCTGTGGCCGCCAGGTCATGCTCACCCGTCGCGAACTGGCCCGGCGGGTCAAGACGGTTCTTCCCAACCCTGCCCCGCGTGATGACTCGCCTCGTCCTGACAGCGCTTAAAAATGCCACGCCCCATTCCTTCATCCATGCCCCCTTCAATTTCCGAACAAAAACCCCGCATCGTCATCTTCGCCACCAAAACGGGTGGCGGTCACTGGAGTCCTGCCCTCGCCATCGCCGAAGAAATCTCGCGCCAGACGCATGACGGCTACCAAATTGAGGTGATCGATGCCCTCTACAGCCGCCCAAACTCCCGTCTAACCGTGGATTACGCGTATTCCCTGATGATCCGGCGGTACACTCCATTATGGCGAGTCTTCTTTTACACGACCAACAACCGCGTGGCGTTGCGCGCGGGGATGACGTTTTTGTATGGCATGACCCGCAAAAATCTGGCGGGGACGCTGAAGAGTGGGCCATGCCCGGTCGCAGTCATATCCACCAACTCGATCATCCACCGGCCTATCACGCGTCTTCTTCAATGGCAATATCCGCAAGTGCCCTTCATCAGTGTGGTGACAGACCCGGTGAAAATTCACAAAGCCTGGGTTCACGAACCTGCCCGGTTGGTATTGGTCCCCTCTGCAATGGCGCGTCAAGCCCTGATCGAAATGGGTCAACCGCCTGAGGTGATCCTCGAAACGGGGCTTCCCGTTTCCCGCAATTTTTACCCCGCCACCCCGGAAGAAAAACGCACCCTTCGCCACGACCTGAATCTGGACGCCAACAAACCCACCGTCCTCATCATGCACGGGGCCGAAGGACACATGAACGTTTATCGCAACGCCAAAGCCATAGACCGGGAATTTGGCGGGCGCGTCCAACAAATCATCGTCTGCGGTAAAAACACCGCGCTGAAAGAAAAAATGGATGCCGGCGGTTTTGGCGCACACGTCAAAATTTATGGCTTTTCCAATCAGATCAGCACCCTCATGCACGCGTCCGATCTCTTGATCACCAAAGCGGGCGCGCTTACCATCTCCGAAGGGTTGGCGTGTGGGCTTCCCATCCTCATCAGCCAATTCCTCCCCGGCCAGGAAGAAGGCATCCCCGAATGGCTGGAAGAAAAACAGGCGGGCATGTCCGCCTTCACCGTTCAGGCCGTTGTCAACGGGATGACTCAACTGGTCAACAACCCCGCCTTACTCAAAAAATATGCCGAGAACGCCCGCGCTTTAGGCCGCCCCGATGCGGCCCTCCACGCCGCGCAGGCTATCTTAAAGTTGGTTCAAAAATGAAAAAATCTCCTCTCTCACGAATGACGTTTCCCCTCTCCCTACTCACGCTCTCCTTATTCCTCTCCCTGATTCTCTCCGCCTGCAACGGGAACTCCGAGACCCCCACCCCCGGTCAGAATCAAACCCAGGCGTATCAGACCGTCGAAGCCCTCACGACCCAGGTCGCTCAAGACCTGGCCACCCATACCACGCCGGAAATCATCCCCACCGATAGTGGCCTCCCCACACCAACCCTCACTCCAGGGATGACAGATACCCCCTCGAACCCCACCGCCATTGCTTCAACCTTTACCCCGACCCCGACCGTCTCTGCCTCCTCCTGTGACCGCGCGGAAGCCGGTGCCCCCATCGATGTCACCGTCCCGGACGATACCCAATATGCCTCCGGTACTGCGTTTGTCAAAACCTGGCGCTTGGTCAATCTCGGCACCTGCACCTGGACGAGCGGTTACTCGCTGGTTTATTACTCCGGCGAAAAAATGGGCGGCCCGGATGTCGTCCCCTTTGGCGGCGAGGTCGCGCCTGGGCAATCCGTCGATCTCTCCGTTAACCTGATCGCCCCCGCCAGTCCCGGCAGTTACCAGGGAAACTGGATGCTAAAAAACCCCGCAGGAGTCTTGTTTGGCATTGGGCCAGAGGGCAACTCTTTCTTCTGGGTGCGGATCGTCGTCCCCGGCGGGGAAGGTACTCCCACCGTGACCCCCACCGGGAGCCTGACTCCTACCGGGAGCACCACCCCCACCGTAACTCCTACCCCAACTACGGGCACAAGCCCCGGTATCCTCGTCAACAGTTCTTTGGCCTTCCCCCCCGATGGTTTCATCGATCTGGACACCGGCACGACGAATGGCAGTTCCAGTAATGATATTTCCTACACCACCGACCAAACTGGGCATCCCTTGACGCCACTCGGGGGCGCGGCGATTGGCATTTTCGGCTCCCAGGCCCCTACCTTCGCAAATTGTCAGGCGGCAAGCCTGGGCACGGGTACACTGGTCGTTGAAAGTCTGTCGTTAGGCACTTACCTCTGCTACCGGACGGATCAAGGTCATTACGGTTGGCTCAAAATTGATAATTTCGACTCCTCCAGCCTGATCCTCAGCCTGACCCTTCTCACCTGGCAATAGCCTCATGCCCACCCTCTACCTCGTCGCCACCCCCATCGGCAACCTGGAAGACATCAGCGCCCGTGCCCTGCGCATTTTGCGTGAAGTCCCGCTCATCGCCGCCGAAGACACGCGCCATTCGGGCAAACTGCTCGCCCATTTCGGCATCTCGACCAAACTGACGAGTTACCACGACCACAACAAAGGGCTAAAGCTCGAACCCATCCTCGAAAAACTTCAAAACCATGACGTTGCCCTCATCTCCGACGCGGGCACGCCCACGATCAACGATCCGGGGTACGAACTCGTCAACGCCGCCCTCGCCGCGGGGCACACCGTCGTTCCCATCCCCGGCCCCAGCGCGCCCATCACCGCCCTGTCCGTCTCCGGCCTGCCCACCGACGCCTTCCTCTACCTCGGCTACCTCCCCCGCAAACAAAGCGAACGCCGCACCTTTGTCGCACAGGTTGCCAACCTGCCGTACACCCTCATCTTCCTCGAAACCCCGCACCGTCTCCTCGAAGCCCTCACCGATCTCCAAACCCTCCTCGGCGACCGGAAAATGGCCGTGGCCCGCGAAATGACCAAACTGTTCGAGGAAATCTACCGCGGCCCGATCAGCGCCGCCCTCGAACATTTCTCCGCCCAACCCCAACGGGGGGAAGTGACCCTGGTCGTGGCCGGTGCCCCTCCCGAAGAGGGGACGTGGTCCGAAGACCGCCTCCGCGCGGAAATCCGTACCCGTTTGGACGAAGGCGCCTCCCCCAGTTATCTCGCCAAAGAGATCGCCAAAGAAGCGGGATGGAGCAAAAAAGACGTGTACAGTTTGATTTTAAACATGGAGAACCCTCATGAATCTGGATGACCTCACGATCTATCCCCCCCTCGACCCCCAAAACATGCTCGCCGAAATCAACGACCTGCCCGATCAGCTCGCCAACGCCTGGGAACTCGGCCAGACTCAACCTTTACCCGCGCCCGCCAAAATCTCGCGTGTCGTGATCGCCGGGATGGGCGGCTCCGCGATTGGGGCAGATTTGCTCACTGCCTACATCGAACCTCTTTGCCCGGTCCCGGTCATCGTTCAGCGCGATTACACCCTCCCCGCGTGGGCCACTGGCCCGGACACCCTCGTCATCGCCTCCTCCCATTCGGGCAACACCGAAGAGACGTTATCGGCCTTTGAGCAAGCCCTGGAACGCAACTGCACCATCCTCGCCGTCGCCACCGGGGGAAAACTCGCCAAACGTGCCGCAGAAACCAACACCCCAATGTTTACCTTCGCCCACACAGGGCAACCCCGTGCCGCCGTGGGGTACTCGTTCGGGCTCCTCCTCGCCGCCTTCACCCGCCTCGGCCTGATTCCCGACCCCCGCGCGGAGTTGGACAACGCGCTCGCCGCGATGCGTGCGGCTCAGGCGCAGTGGCAAATCGAAGTCCCCGCCATCCAGAATTCTGCCAAACGCCAGGCCGGGCAACTGATCGGGCGGTGGGTGTCCGTGTTCGGCTCGGAACTTCTCGCCCCAGTCGCGCGGCGGTGGAAGGGGCAGGTGAGTGAGTTGGCAAAAGCCTGGGGGCAGTTCGAGTCCCTGCCCGAAGCGGACCACAATTCCCTCGCGGGGTTGGTGCAACCCGAAAGCCATTTGGGGAGCATGATCGCGATGTTTTTGATTGCCCCCTCCTACCACCCCCGCAACGCCCTGCGCGGCGAACTGACGAAAAAAGCTTTCATGCTCGAAGGCGTCAGTACCGATTTTTTCATCGCACAAGGCAAAACGCGGCTGGCCCAACAGTGGACGACGCTGTTGTTTGGCGATTACATGGCCTATTATTTGGCGATTGCTTATGGCATTGATCCCACCCCCATCCCCGCGTTGGAGGCGTTTAAGGCGGAGATGACGAGCGCGAAATAAAAATTAATTGAGACAAAAAAAGAGTGGTGGCAGAAGTACTTCTGCCACCACTCTTTTTTGCCATGGATTAATCTCCAATCCACTCCACAATCATCGCTTCTCCCTGACCCACGCCCACGCACAGGGTGGCGAGGCCGTAGTAGGGGCGGGGTTCGGTGGGGGCGCGGCGCTTCATCTCGTGGAGGAGGGTGCCGACGAGGCGTGCCCCGGACATGCCGAGCGGATGACCGAGGGCAATCGCGCCGCCGTTGACGTTCGTGATCTCTTCCGACAAACCGAGTTCCTGCAGGACCGCGAGGGATTGCACGGCGAAGGCCTCGTTCAGTTCGGCGAGGCGGATGTCGGCGATGGTTAACCCCGCGCGGGCCAGAGCTTTGCGGGTGGCGGGGACGGGGCCGAAGCCCATCGTGCGGGGTTCGACCCCCGCGGCGGCGGAGGCGACCACGCGGGCGAGGGGTTTCATGCCCAGTTCTTTCGCTTTTTCTTCGGACATCAGCAGGACGGCGGCGGCACCATCGTTGAGGCCAGAGGCGTTTCCGGCGGTGACGGTGCCGTTTTTGCGGAAGGCGGGGCGGAGGGCCGCTAACGATTGGAGCGTGGTATCCCGGCGGGGGCGTTCGTCCGTGTCCACCAAAATCGGATCGCCTTTGCGCTGGGGGATCGGGACGGGGATAATTTCGTCTTTAAATTTGCCCGCATCGATGGCAGCGAGGGCGCGCTGGTGAGATTGGACGGAGAAGCGGTCTTGTTCTTCGCGGGAGATTGCGCTGCCAGCAGCGACGGTGAGGTCCCAAATATTTTCAGCGGTTTCACCCATTGAGTCGTTGCCGTATAGCTCTTTGAGCCGTTCGTTGGGGTAACGCCAACCGAGCGTGGTGTCCCACGCGGTGAGGTTGCCGAAGGAGAAGCCACTTTCGGCCTTCGGAACTGAGTACGGGGCGCGGGACATGCTTTCCAGCCCGCCGCCGATATACACGTCCCCATCCCCCGCTTGAATCGCGCGGGCGGCCTGAACGACTGCGTGTAGCCCCGAAGCGCACAGGCGGTTGTAGGTGACGGCGGGCGTGGTGACAGGGAAGCCTGCGAGCAGGGCACACATCCTGGCGACGTTGCGGTTGTCTTCTCCGGCCTGGTTGGCACAGCCCATGTAGATTTCTTCGACGAGGGCAGGTTCGAGACCGGTGCGGGCGAGCAGGGCACGCAGGACGAGTGCGCCGAGATCATCGGGACGGACTTTGGCGAGGGCACCGCCCAACGCGCCAATCGGCGTGCGGACGGCGTCTACGATAACGGCGTGAGGCATAGGGGGACTCCTGAAAAAAGGGATGGGGCGCGGATGAACGCGGGGTTATACGGAATTTGAGAAGGGGATTTTATCATTTTACAGACAAAAAAAACGGGCGTGCGAGCACGCCCGTTTTTGATCGGAAACTAGAAGGTTTACGGAATGGTTCCGTCTTGGGTATCGCCTTGCCAGACGTTAAAGTCGAGGGCCGTGTCTGTGCCGATGCCGCCGCTGAAGAAATCTGCGCCGGTACCGCCAGTCAGTTTGTCATTGCCACTGCCGCCAGTCATGTAATCAATGCCAGCGCCGCCCAGGAGGGTGTCGTTTCCGAGGTCGCCATCCAGGGTATCGTCGCCGTTATCCCCGCGGATGGT
>WBZL01001184.1_pt1 | contig 27887 bp, 21 predicted proteins | sample 5204291 | NCBI WGS metagenome assembly WBZL01 (sample SAMN12344345, study PRJNA552823) | activated sludge metagenome | biome: Activated sludge suspended growth; feature: Nitrification reactor; material: Wastewater; isolation source: activated sludge from nitrification reactor of wastewater...
GACATCGCTGCTGCTGGTGGGGGACAAAACGGCCGTTTCTTCCCCACCCCCATCTCCCAATCCACCCATTCCCCCGCGCAGGGCAAACAGGGCGACAACGGCAACGATGGCCGTGGCAACCAGGGCCGCGATGACCGTGCGTGGCGGCTGCCACCCCGACGTTGCCGGGCGCGGCGCGGAGGAATAGATTTCTGCTTCCTTGATGGTGGGCAACGTGGCCGATGGGATGAGGGAGACAGTGGGGTTTTTCTGTTCGGCGCGAATGGCGCGATCAACGGCCGTTAACATCTCCTCCGCCGTCTGAAACCGCTTTTCCGGCTCCTTGTGCAAACATTTGTCCACCAGTTGGCCCGTTTCCGATGCCAGATCCGGCTTGACCTGGCGCAGAGGCGGCGGCGGCGTGCGGAGATGGTGGCGCAGATACTCCACCTGGTTTTGCGCCGTAAAGGGCAACTGTCCAGAGAGCAGTTGGTAGAGGATAATCCCCATTGTGTAAAGATCAGAACGGCCGTCCAGTTCCTGCCCCCGCACCTGTTCGGGCGACATGTAGGCCGGGGTTCCCAGCGTTGTTCCTGTGCGCGTCAACTTGGTCGTGGCATCGCTGACGCTGGCAATGCCCAAATCCGCCAGCAGCGGAGTTGCCTCATCCCGCAGCAAAATGTTGGCTGGCTTCAGGTCGCGGTGAACAATGCCCGACTGGTGCATTTTGCCCAACGCCTCAATGATTTTCCGCATCTGTTGCAATGTTTCCACCGGCGTTTGCAGCCGACCCTGCTGTGCCAACTTCTGGAGTTGATTGTGCAGCGAGCCACCCGTGATAAATTCCATGACAATGTAGGGCAAATGATTGGCTGTTTTGCCGGTGTAATAGATGGGAATGATGTTGGGGTGGCTAAGTCTGGCAACGGTGCGTGCTTCCCGTTCAAAGCGAGCCACGCTTTTGTCCTCGCGGGCTTTGTCGGGCAAGATTACCTTCAGGGCAACGTGCCGATCCAGGGTTGTGTCCAGAGCTAGATAGACGGCGGCCATGCCCCCTTTGGCGACAAATTTTTTCACGAGGAAGTGATCAATGCGTTGACCAACAAGGTTGAGCGGATCGGGCATGAAGTTACTCCAGGGCAAAAGTGGCTTTGTGACAAACGGCCGTTATTTCTCCCAGCGCGGCTGCCAATCGGCATAATCGTTAAAAGTAATTTGGCGCACATCGCTGCCGTCGGGGTGCATGATATACAGTTCCGCATCATCTCCCTCGCGGTAAGACGTGAACACAAGCCAGTTGCCATCACGCGAGAACGACGGAGCCAAATTGCTGCCGCCATCGGTAAGCTGGTAAACAACCGAGCCATCCACCGCCGCCAAATAAATATCGCGGTCGTTCGAGGGGCCAGCGTAGAAAGCAAGCCAGCGGCCGTCGGGCGACCATTCACTGCGGCCGCCTTGTTCGCGCACACCGGTGGCAATTTTGCGTAAGCCGGTGCCGTCGGCATTGATGACGTGGCGCTCCATGCCCCCCTCCCGATTGGAGGCAAAGGCAATTTGCTGTCCGTCCGGCGACCACGTAGGGTCGAGGTTGTCCTGGCCGTCAAAGGTAAGCTGGGTCAGGCTGTTGGTGGCGCGATCCATGGCCCAAATGTGCTGACCGTTGCCAGCCGCTACCGTGAAGACAAGGCGGCTGCCGTCGGGCGATAGTTCGGGGGCGAAGATGCTGCCGATGTTGGTGGGGGGCATGGAGGCCTGATTGCTGCCGTCGGCGTTCATGTGGAAGAGGCGGAAACTGCCTTCGCGCCGGGAGGTGAAGAAAATTTCGCCGCTGCGAGCCGAGGCGTAGAAGTCGGTGCTGTTTTGGTTGGTCAGGCGGCGGTAGTCGCTGCCATCGGCGTTGACGCTGCAAATGTCGTCTACTTGGTCAATGTAGCAGGTGAAGACAATACGGCCGTTGGGGGGGCTGTCGCTGGGAACGGGCAGCGTTTGGGGAGCCGAAGCGGAAGTGGGGGCGGCGATGGGTGTGGGGGTGGCGGTGGACGGCTCGCTGGTGGGGGTGGCGGTGGATGGTTCGCTGGTGGGGGTGCTGGTGGTGGCAAGGGTGGCGGTGGCGGCCGTGGTGGTGTCGTTGGTGGGGGAAACGGCCGTTTCCGTCACCGTCGCCGTGGAAGTGGCAATGGCAATGGCTGGCACGGTTGCCGTGCCGGTTGTTTCCGGCTTGAACAACTGGTAGCCGCCAAAGCCAAGCAGCAGCAGGGCCAGGAGAATGAGCAGATAGCGCGGCCAGGGGGTGGCACTAGCCTGTGGTCGGGGTATGGGGGCGACCTTCCCCCCTTGTTCGGCGGTGATGGCGTTGCTGAGGGATTGGCTGAGATTAACGGCCGTTAACGGCCGTTTCTCCGGTTCCTTTGCCAAACAATGATTCACCAGATGGATGGTGGTTGGTGTCAGGTGGGGGGCAAATTCCGTCAGCGGCGGCGGCGGTTCATAGACGTGCTGGTGCATGAGTGCCAGGGTGTTGGGGCCAAGAAAGGGAACACGGCCGGCCAGCAGTTCATAAAGGATCACGCCGAGGGTGTAGATGTCGGAACGGCCGTTTACATTCCCCTGCCCCTGAATTTGCTCCGGCGACATATAAAACGGCGTTCCCATGACAATGCCCGTTTGCGTCAGCCGCGTGGTGGCGGTGTCTACGGCGGCAATGCCAAAGTCGGTGACAATGGGCCGGTAGGTGCTGTCGAGCAAAATGTTGCTGGGTTTCAGGTCGCGGTGGATGATGCCCGCCGCATGAGCCGTTGCCAGGGCTTCGGCCACCTGCTGCATCATTTGCAAAGCGGCCGTTGGCTGGAGCCGCTGCCCCTGCGCCGTCATCCGCTCCAACTGCGCTTGCAGCGTTCCCCCCGCCACATATTGCATGGCGAGGTATGGCTGGCCGTTGGGCGTTGTGCCGGTGCTATAAATCTGAACAATGTTGGGGTGCTGAAGCCGGGCGATGGTGCGGGCTTCGCGCTGGAAACGGGCAATAAACCCTTCTTGCCGCGCCAACTCCAGCCGCATGATTTTTAAGGCCACCGGCCGATCCAGATCTACATCCCGCGCCAAATAGACCTCGGCCATGCCGCCGCTGGCGATGAATGCTTCAATCAGGTATTGGTCAATTTGTTGGCCGATTAAGTTCATAGACTGCACCCTGGGTACGATTATTGATAGATCATATTGTATCTTCTATTTGGCTCAATCATCAACCTTGTTCAACCTGATTGACAAGGTTTATTTAGCATTCTGTTGCACGATATGTACTACGCCGCGCAGACTGGTGTTTACATGGGTTTCGAGCCAGCCATCGGCAGCAATTCTCAATCTGAAAGATGTGTAGCAGGTCAGACTGGTTCCTATGCTCCGCGTGGATTCATAGGTGACTCAACCCGCAGAGCGGGTGCAAGAACATAGCGACGGTCTCCGTCGCTACGAGGTTGATCAAGTTGCTCGACCTTCGTGGCTGTATGGTTACAATTAATGCTATAGGGTGCCAAAAGGAGATTATGCGGCTGTTAGATGAGGCTGGAGTGGAAACTATTGTTGCTTGGAAGGGTAATCAAGGTCAATTAAAAGTTCTTGCTCCTGCTCTTGAGTCTATTCCTACTTTTGGCGAAGGTATTGAATAAATTGCCCATTTAGAAGTTCAACTTCTCAGAAGAAGTTCTGCGTCTTCCATAATCCTACTAACGGCCGTTTTCTCGCTGCTGTGACCGCGTGCAGATGGTGAACCTCACACCATTCAGGCACCTGCCAAATCAGTTGTAATAATGACTATTGGCACATAGGAGGATTGATTGTGAACATTACCCAACAACCTTTTGGGCATACTGCCGATGGGTCGCCTGTAGATATTTACACCCTGAGCCATGATGATGGGGTGGAAATCAAAATTACCAACTACGGCGGTACCATCGTCTCAATTCTTGTCCCTGATCGGGATGGGGTGCTGGCCGACATTGCTTTAGGCTTTGATACATTAGCCGGTTATTTTCAGGTACAGCCATTTTTGGGTGCATTGATTGGTCGCTATGCCAACCGTATTGACCAGGGACGGTTTACCCTCAACGGCGTAGCCTACACCCTGGCTAAGAATGATAACCCAAATCATCTTCATGGGGGTTCAAAAGGGTTTGATAAGATGATTTGGCACGCGACACCATTCGAGTCTGCCGATGGGGTTGGCCTGACACTGGCCTATCAAAGCGCAGATGGTGAAGAAGGGTATCCTGGGGTGCTGGATGTGCAGGTGGTTTATACCTTGACGCCAGATCACGCGCTGCAAATTGAGTATTCTGCCACAACTGATCAAGACACGATCTTGAATTTGACCAATCACGCCTATTTCAATCTGGCTGGAGTGGGTGATATTTTGGGGCATGAGCTGGTGCTTTATGCTGATTGTTTTACCCCAGTAAACAAGATGCTGATTCCTACTGGCGAACTGCGCCCTGTGGTTGGCACGCCAATGGATTTTACGCAGGCAATGGCGATTGGTGCCAGAATCAACCAGCCAGATGAGCAGCTGCGCTTTGCTGGTGGCTATGATCATAATTGGGTGTTGAATAATTCGGCCGGCCATTTCAACAAGTTCACTGCCGGCCGTTTATCCCTGGCCGCCACCGTTTATGAACCAACCAGTGGGCGCTTATTGGAAACCTATACCACCCAACCCGGCATCCAGTTCTATACCGGCAACTTTCTGGATGGCACACTGATTGGCAAAGGCGGCCGTCCCATCCACAAACGCACTGGTTTCTGCCTGGAAACCCAACATTTTCCCGACTCTCCCAACCGGCCGGCGTTTCCTTCAACCGTCCTCAAGCCAAGCGAAACATATGCTCAAACAACAGTCTATCGGTTCGGGGTACGGTGAATAAATTTTGAAAGCAGACCCCCTGACTGTAACCTGTATGGGCATAGAGGAGATACGCATTTGATAATTAGGGTTCAATCAAAAACAACTTTGCAGTTCCAGAAGTTCAACTTCTGAGAGAAGTTGAACTTCTAAATCCCAAGTTATTAACGAACGAACCCTTAAGATGTGAATTTAAGCCCGAAAGGCCAGAATCAGTTCGTTTTTAACCACTACCCAATTTTTGCGTTGACGATGGGCTAAAACAAAAACGCCACGCTAGGTGTGCGTGGCGTCATGCGTGAATCATCAATTGTGGTGACAAGTTCATTTTACTACTGGTGCTTGGCTCGTTTTTGCACAGATTCCTGATCTAGCTTTATCGGTTGGGGGTGGGAACTGAGGAATGCCAGCAAAACTTGCACTCTGTCTTTGCCTGAAAGATATTTGTCGAAGACAGCCTCATAGCCAGCAAATGGCCCCTCAACAATGGTTACGTTGTCCCCTGGCTTTAGCTGCTTTCTTGCCAGACCTTCAGCAGCGATTACCTCCACATGCTGGCGCAGGTAGTTGATGAAGTTGTCTGGCACAATGGCTGGCGTGCCGCCAAACGAGACCAGCCCCTTTATCCCCTGTGTCCATTTGAGGATATTGGCTCCGAGTGTCTCGGCATCAACGCGCACAAACATGTAGCCGGGAAAATACGGCCGTTTTCTGGCCGCCCTTGGATTCACCGGTTTTACCTCAAGAAAGGGAAGATAGGTTTCAATTCCCTCAAGGATCAGCAGGTCATAAACCGAAAACTCTTTGTGTGGTTTCGTCTGCAGGGCATACCAATTCATTAATCACTTTCCTTCATGTGTTTCCAGGAACGAGGAGTTACGAAAGAAGTTCAACTTCTGTCAGAAGTTGAACTTCTACATTGCCAAATGAATCCAGGTAGGCAGGGTTGCTATTCGCCAAGGGCGCTAATGGGTGGCTTGAACCCCAGCGGCCAAACGGTTTCACCATCGTAACGAACGCCGCTAAAGCTGTTTTGCTCAAGAGTTACCCCTTCGGCTGCGGCTTCAACGTCAGTTGGCTGGTCGGATAACACAGCCCCTTCCAGATTGGCACCAAAAAATTCACCGCCGTTGAACAGCACACGGTTTAACTTAACATCCTGAAGCGTCGCCTGGGTAAGCGTGACACCACTCATGATTGTGTTTTCCAGCACGGCCTGGCTCAGATCGGCCTTGGTGAGATCCGTTCCCGACATTGTGGCGTTGGTGAGGTCGGCACCAACGAGGACAGCGCGGCTGAGATTGGCACCGGCCAGTTTGGCTCCATAAAGAGATGCTCCGGTTAAATTGATGCCGCGCAGGTCGGCTCCGTTCAGGTTAGCTCCGGAGTCGGGGATAAGTGGGCTGCCCAGGGTGGCTCCAGAAAGGTTGGCACCGACGAGGTTAACGCCGCGTAGGTCGGCATTAATGAGTTCGGCTCCGTTTAGCTGCGCTCCCCACATTTTGGCACCAATGAGTTTGGCTTCGTTAAGAACGGCCGCATTCAGGTCAACGTTGGTTAGGTTGAGCCTTATCATCGTGGCTCCCGTCAAGTTGGTACCAGAGAGGTTGGTGCCATCCATGATGGTATTGCTCAGGTTGGCGCCGGCAAGGTTGGCACCGCGCAGCGATGCCCCGGACAAATCGGCACCGACGAGAATGGTGTCGCGCAGGTCAGCACCGGAGAGGTCGGCGTTGCGGAGGTTGGCATTGCGAAGCTGGCTGCCAACCATGACGGCTCCTGTTAGCCTGGCGTTTTCCAAATTGACGGCTCCTAAATCGGCGCGGCGCAGGTTAATTTCGGCGCAGGCAGGGGGGCAACCATCGGGGAATTGGCCGACGCAGCTTGTGAGCAGGAGGCTCAGGCAGCAGAGTAGGAAAAGGATATGGCAGGTTGGCTGCCTGGTGCGAATGCTTGCAAATCTCATGGGGATGTACTGCCCTCCCCGGATGGCTGCGGGGGAATGGTGTCGAGCCGGGCCTGGGCGCGTTGGGTTTGTTCTGCTGTGGGCGGGGTGTAGCCCAGGCTGCGGCTGGTTTGGTCAATTTGAGCCAGGTAGGCGGCAAGGAAGGTGCGAACGAAGGGTTTGGCTTGCACGGCCTGGGTGGTGGTGTAGAGGAAGAGGGGGCGAATGAAGGGATAGGTGTCCGCTGTTGCCTCCACGCCATCAATGGTTGCCAGTTGGACATTTCCCAGAAACGGCCGTAAAGCTGCGACCGAGACAATGCCTATGCTGTTGGGATTATTGGCTATGGCGGCGACCAGTTGGGCTATATCGGGTTCAAGCTGAACGGCCGTTTCTCCTAAACTCAACGCCAAATTCGGGTCATCCGACCCCAACTGGCCGACAAACCGTTGGTAAAGCGTGGTGCTGGTGGTCAGTTTGGTCAGCGGCGCATTCGGCCAGGCTGCATTGGCCTCCGACCACGTTTCGGCAAAGAGCAGGGCCAGCAGGTCGTCGGTGGTGAGATTGCTGGCAAAGCTGTTTTGGGGGTGCAGCACCAGGCCCAGGGTATCAACACCGGCTGGGATGGCAATGAGCGTATCGGGTGGACAACTGTCGAGCGGTGGAGTCTCGGTGGTCATCACCAGATCGGCCGTTTGCGTTTGGCAAAGCTGCGCCCACGCCGCAAGCTGCGGCAGCGGCGTTACCGCCAGCGATAGATCAGGCTGGTTTGCCACAATTTGGCTGTAGGCTGTGAGCAGCGGCGGGGCAACGCTTTGGTCTCCCACGGCAACAACGGCCGTTAACGAGGCAGTCACCGTCACGGGCTGGGTGGCCGTCATTGGAACTGTATCGGTGATAACGGGCGCGTTGGGGGCAATAGCGGCTGTTTCGATGATGGCATCGCCCAACAGCAAATCACCGGCCTGGGCTTGCCCAATGGCCGCCTGAATCTGGGTTAGCAATTGCGGGTCAAGGGAAAAGTATCCGACTGATGGAGCCGTTTCGCTTACATTGCTCAGATAAAAGGCCAGAAAGTCAGACACTTGCTGATTTTGCACAATGTCATTGCGGTTGAGGTACAGATAAAGCGGCTGGACAAAGGGGTATTCCCCAGCCGCCACCTTTTCGGCCGACAGCGTAACATCCTCAATTTCCAGCAAAAGCAGTGAGTCGCTGTTTTCCAGATAGGTTCCATAATCCACGATAGTGAAACCATTTGGCGCATCGGTTAGCAGATCAATGCGTTCCAGCGGATTACTGCTGAAGGTACTGTTGGCGGCATCGGCGAGATCGGTTTTGCCTTCAGGGTCAACCCATTGGGTGAAGAGAGCCAGTTCGGCCGTTTCCAGCGCGGGCAAATAACGAAGCACTGGTTCATTGGGCCAGCGGGCATCCACCTCTGACCAGCGTTCGGCTGTCAGCAGCTTGCGCCCCATATCGGCCGTTAGCGTCTTGACAAATTCGTTTTGGGGATGGGCAACAAAGACAAAGGCTTCGATAGCAATCAGGATTTCCGTGGGGAATTGCTCGTTGGCTTCGCAGGCACTCCTTTCTGCTTCCCGAATGGGCTGATTTGTCACCAGCATCGCAATGGTTTCGTCGCTGCACAACACGCCAAAAGCGAGGGTGGGGTCAATGGTGGAAAAATCCACAATGGTTTCAATACCGGACTCGGTGGCCTGTCCAAGAATGGCTTTGTTCAGAGATTCGGAGCCAGGCTGCCCAATGATGCGAAAATCAGGGTCAACCACCGCCGTCGTCGTTTCCCCTTCACCTTCTGCCGCCACCGCTAAATCGCCAAGCAAGCGGGAGAGAAAGGCGTTTTTGCCCTCAGGCCAAATGGTCGCCAGATTAAAGTTAACGCCATTCAGGTTAGCATCGGTGAGGATCTGTTGCAGTTGTAGCTCGTTTAGCTCAAAGAGAACGGTGTCAATAAACCTGTCACTGGGGAGAAACTCACTTTGCAGTAGCCGTGTCCCCGTCAGCGTTGCCCCGCGCAAATCGGCTCCTTTCAGGTTGGTGCCAATGAGTGTAGCACCAACGAGATTGCTTTCAGAAAGGTTGGCCGATGTTAAATTGGTGCCGATAAAGCTGGCACCAGCCAGATTCGCCCCCTTTAGGTTAACGCCGGTAAAGTTGCTCAGATTCGCCAAGGCTCCAATCAGTTCGGCATTGACCAGGGTGACATCGCTGAGGTCGGCATTGCTGAGATAGGCGCCGTGCAGATTGGCATTGCTAAGATCCGCACCCGTGAGATTGGCACCGATGAGTGTTAGCCCCGCCAAATTGAGATCGGTGAGGGTGGTTTCAATGAGGGTGGTTTGAATGAGGGTGGCACCGCTGAGATTAGCGCGGGTCAGGTCGGCCTGGGTGAGGTTGGCTTGGGTTAAAATGGCCCCGCTAAAATCGGTATTGTCCAGGATCGCGCCGCGCAGGTCGGCTCCGGTCAGGTCGGCTCCAATTAGAACAGCCTCGCTTAAATCGGCGTTGCGGAGAATGGTTGTGTTGAGATTGGCCCCGGAGAGATCTGCCCCCACCAGATTGGTGCCGCTCAAATCGGCACCGCGCAGATTGGCATCAACAAGGTTGACCGCGCCTAAGCCGAGGCCGCTGAGATCGGCGTTGAGCGCACTTTGGCCGGTGCAGTTGGGGACGCAGGTGAGGGGACGGGTGATCCAGAAGCGGAATATCCAGGCAACTGCCAGGATGATGCCAATGAGTGGGACGATTTGGCTTACCAGGGCATCCTTGATTTCGTTATCAGGGGTGGCCCATTTGTAGAGGCGTATGGCAAACCAGAGGAGGGCGAAGCCGATGGCGATGGGGGTGAAAAGTTCTTCCAGGGTGAGAACGATGAAGGAGGGGGTGAGGGTGGTGAATGCTTGCCGAAAGCCAAAGATGATGGCACTCACGAGGATTCCTTGCTGTACGAGGTCGGAAAGGGCCTGGATGAGGCGGTTGCGGCGGACGAGAAATGGCTCAATGAGATATTCGATGAGCCAATAGAGGATGAGACCCACAAGCAGCGAACCAAAGACCCAGCCCCCGACCTGGAGCCATTGTGTGCCGGTGTTTCCCCAAAGGAGGGTGTTTTCTAAATCCATGTGTTACTCAGGTGATTCGGCTGTGATGGTTTGGGCATTGTTGCCATAGAGGACAATCCATTCCCGCATAATGCGCTCGCGGTTGGCGGCGATCCAGGGCATGTCGGCATCGAGCAGGTTGATGGTGGCAAGGGGGTCGCTGGCGGGTGTCTGGGTGTTGTAGGTAATGGAGAGGGTTTGGCGGTCCTGGGTGTAGGCGGAAACGGCCGTTTCGCTCAGTGTCCAGTCCAGAAAAGTTTGCGCGGCCGGCTTAATCGTTTGTTTCCACACCAGTCCGTTCACTTCCATATCCCAGCCAGCCCCATCTTCAGGATAGACAATCTCAATCGGGTCACCCGCTTCAACCCGCTCAAGGGCGCGATAATCAAAAGAAATACCAATTGCCACCTCCCCGTTGGCGGCCGCCTGGCAGGCATCACCAGCCCGCTCACGATAAAACTCTATCTGGTTGTCCAACGTTGCCAAATAGTCCCAGCCATCGGCATCGCCAAACTGTTCAAAGGCAGTGGCAAGAATGAGATAGGCGGCGCCAGAGGCCATGGGGTTGGGCATGGTCAACTGCCCCTGGTAAATGGGGTCGGCAAGGGAGCGCCAGGAGGTGGGGACGGGGAGATTGAGTTCGGCCGTTTTTTCGGTGTTGACACAGAAGACCAGCACCCGTGCGGCTGTCCCGACCCAGTGGGGCGGGTTGGCTGGGTCACGGAAGCGGGGGTCTACGGCTTCCAGATTGGCTGGCGCATAAGGTTTAAGCAGCCCTAACCATTCCAACTGAAGAGCGTTGGCGACCGGTAGATTCCAGATAACGTCGGCTGCTGGCAGTTGTGGGTTGGCTATGAGCAGGTTGGTCAACTGTTCGGCTGTGTCTTCTACCAGTTCGACTTCGATGTTGGGGTGTTCCTGCTGGAAGTCAGCCAAATAACGCTCATTGCGGCTGGAGGGAAGCGTATAAATTGTAATACGGGTTGTTGTTTCGCTTGAATTGGGTGCCGTGATGCGATTGCAGGCGGTTAACAGGCAGGTTCCCAACCAGAGCAGGACGGCAAAGCGAAAAAATCTTGTGGACATGGATGGCACAACGGTCAGGCTGGTGTCGGCACTGCTTCGGCTGGGGCAGATGCTGCTTGTGGGGCTGGTCTGGCTTCTTCCTGGGTTTGCAGGGTGGTTTTGAGGGCTTTGTTGAAGGCAGGGCGGTTGCGAACGGCCGTTTGTAAAATAGCACTCTGGGCGGCCTTTTGCTGCTTTTTCTCCGAGGCCAGAATCGAATCTGCCAGTGAGGGTGCCTGAACCAAACCCGCTTCGATGAGCCGCACGTAGAGGTCGAGATTGAAGTCACGATATTTTCGTTTTTTCGGCTGTTTTTGGTAGGCCGCAAAAAAGAGATGGGCATTCAAATCTTCCTGCATGTCGGCGCGGCGCCAGGTGGCATTAAGATAGTCGGTCATAACGGCCGTTGCTTGTTCTTTTAGCTCTTCGTCATTGCCAAACCTATCCTGCAACACCATCGTAACATCAAAATTTTCCTGCTTGCCAAAGCGACGCATCTGCCGCAGCAGGTCTTTCATCGCCTTGGGGTTTTTGTCAGCCAGCCACCGTTTTGCGGCCGGCTCAGTAAGGGCTTGCCGCCCCCAATCCTGCAAAAGCGCATGGGGTTTGGGGCGTTTGTTAGCCATGAGCCGCCGCTCGATAAAAAATACAATCAGGGCGATAGTGACGCCAATTACAACAAGAGGTAAGTAAGTCATCGGTTTCTCCTTGTAAATTGTGCGGAGGGTGGCTACCTGTCGCACCATTATCAAACATTCCTATCAGGGCAAACTCCCCCCTGCCGAGGAATTCGGCAAGGGTGCTGTGGGGGTAACAGTATTTGTTGTGGTTGTGATGGCTGACTGGGCATTAAGTTCCGGCAGGGGCAGTAAAAACGGGTTGTTGTTGGGGACAAGCATAACCTGGATGCCTGGTGACAACTTTTGCACGTATTCATAGGTAACAAGGCTGGGATTTTGCTCAAGGGCTTCGGCAATGAGCTTAAGACCGTCGGCTTGTGCCTGGGCATTAATGAGAATGGCATCAGCTTCCCCTTGTGCTAAACGGCGTACCTCTTCCGCATGGAAAGAAGCACGGGCCTGATCTTCTTGTGCAACCTGCTTGGCTTCGACAGCAGCCGCATATTCGGGCGAAAAGCCAATATCACGCAGTAAAAATTGGTCAAGAATAAGCCCTTTCAAGGCGAACTCGTCACGCAGCAGCCGTTCCAGGGTGGATTCTAAATCCTTGCGGGCCGAGCTATTGACTTCAGCAACCTTGAACTGGGAGACCTGGGTGCGGACGTTGCCGCGAATGAGGGGGCGTACAAATTCCTCAATATAGCGATCTTGCCAATCCACGTGAATCAACACAGCTTGATCGACATTGATACGAAAAATGACGGATGTATCGAGAAAAACCTCCTGCCCATCGCTGGTACGGGCGCGGATACTGTCGTCGCCGATTTCATCTCCCTCTGTAAGCCCAGCCGACATGGTATAGGTTTGCCAGGAAATGGGATAGAGTTCGACATTTTCCACAAAAGGGACAATGAGGTGAAAGCCGCCGCGCAGGGGGAGAGGGCGCACCCCGCCGGGCGAAACGGCCGATACCACAACCCCTACCTGCTGCGGCAGCACAAAAACAACAGCCATGCTCAACAAGTTGATGCCCAAAACGAGCAAAAAGGGCAGCAAAATGCGGTATGAAAAGAGGCGCACCAGCGCAATAACAACCCCTTCATTTAACACCCATAATACAAAACGGGTGATGGTGTAGATGATGAAGATGCTGGTTGTGATTAAGGCGAGTCCATTTAAGAGACTATCAACGTTGCCAATGATACTATTTGCCACAGATCCTCCTAAGCTGTGCTTTCCACACGCACATATAGCTCACCTTTCAGCAGCATCATGCGGGGGGTGACGGTGTCGCCGACGGTGAAATGCAGTGGTGGATCAACAGGCTGGCGTGCCATATTGCTTCCCAAAGACCAGTCCAGGATTTCGGCTTCGCCAAAGGTCACTTTTCCCGTTACCGAAACAAACGCGCCTTGCCGAAAAATGACTTCATCACCCACCTGTAGATCGGCAAAGGGAACTTCCATTTCTACGTCGTTACGCACCAGCCATATCTTTTCTGGCTTTTTGCCTGCTGCTTGATCAATCCAGTTTTGTATCCCTTCGCCAAGGATGTGTGAGAGTTCATACCCTTTTTGCTGCATTTTGGCACCTGTGAGGCGCGTGCGCTGGACAACCCATTGTAGGAGATTGGCGGTGAGGAGATGGTTAGAGGCCAAAATGCTGCTTAGAACCAGGGCAAGGATGATAGAGCTTCGTTTTTCTTCCTTGCCGGTCAGGGTGCCGATGGCTTCTTCATAAAGAGGCAGACTGGTATAAATATGCAGCGGAATGCTGGACAAGAGGAGCTGGGGAAAGGTGGTGATTGAACCAGCCACTGTCAACCCCAGGGCGAGTGTCGAGATGGCCGCATAATGCCGTTCTTTCTCTGTTTGTGTTTGCAAGGCACTTTCGGGCAGCGGTGAGACCGTTATTTCCCGATGGCGCGTCTTGCGCCACTGCTGCGCTGAGGCATACAGTGCGCCACCTACGAGTAATGTGTTGGTTATAATCATTGATTTGCCCCACTTGGTTGTGTGCAACTGTTAGATTTCATGCTTTTCGTTGGCTACTTGCTCTAATGCCATGTCCGATGAGTATATTGTAATTTATACAGGCGTCATTTCCGCGAAGATGGATATCCTTGCTTTGGCGGCATGGGTTCTCGCCTTCGCGGAAATGACAGGCCGTTTTCGCAACTTTTTCCGGCAGGCCTGAACAGTTGCATGTGCCTTATCATTCAGACCGATGCTCTCTGTTGCGGATCCAAGATATCACGTACGCCTTCGCCGAGTAAGTTAAACCCAATCACAGTGATCAAGATCGCTAAACCGGGAAAGGTGGACATCCACGGGGCATCCTGCAAATACAGCCGTCCTTCGCTCAACATCGCTCCCCATTCCGGTGTTGGTGGCTGGATGCCAAAACCGAGAAAGCTGAGGGCAGCAGCCGTGAGCAGTGCTGCCGGTAGCGTCAATGTTACCAGCACCAAATTGGTGGCGATAACGTGGGGCAGGACATGGTGCTGCAAAATGCGAATATGGCCGCTGCCCAGAGCCACGCTCGCCTGTACAAATTCCCTCTGCCGCAGGGACATCACCTTTGCCCGCGTAATGCGGGCAAAGGGTACCCAACTGACAAGGGCAATGGCAATCACCGCATTGATCATCCCCGAACCAAGAGCAGCCACCACGCCCAAAGCCAAGACAAGCGGCGGAAAAGCCCAGACCACATCGGTTACCATATTCAGCACCAGATCCAGCTTGCCACCAAAGTAGCCGGCTACAACCCCCAGCGGCACGCCCACGCTCACCTCAATCGTGACAATAACAGCGGCTATCAGCAGCGCAATCCGCGCCCCGTGCAGCAGCCGACTGAAGATGTCGCGGCCGAGGCTGTCAGTTCCCAGCCAAAACTGGTGGCTGGGAGCCTCGCGAATAAAGTCGAGATGGGGTTCATCAACAGGATAGGGGGCGAGCCATGGCGCCAAGATAGCCGCCGTGACAATGAGCAGCAAGAGAAACAAACCAGCCATCGCCGACCGATGGCGACGCAGTCGCTGCCAAGGCTCGTGCCACCAAGCGGGGGCGATCAAAATGCTGGCTTCCCGGTCATTTGTTAGCAAAGCCGCCAGCGGTTCGTTTGTTGTTGGGTCGGAAGAGGTCATGTGTGTGTGCTCCTTGGGTCTAACCGAGCCGCCACCACATCTCCAAGGATATTGGCTACCACGGTGCTGAGGGCGAAGATCAAAAGCAAGCCTTGGACAATTGGAAAATCCTTTTTCAGCAGCGCATCATACATCAAACGGCCGATTCCCGGCCAGCCAAAAATTGTTTCGATAATCACCGCCCCGCCAAAGATCAGCGGAAGGCTCAGAAAGAGCAGGGTGGTAATGGGGACCAGCGCGTTACGGAGGGCGTGGCGGAAATAGACGATCCGCAGCGGCAGCCCTTTGGCGCGGGCAACAAGGATGTAATTTTCCCCCAGGACCTCCAACATCGCTGACCGCGTGAGGCGGGCGAGGGCACCCATTTGGGGCAAGGAGAGGGTGAGAGTAGGCAGCACCAAGGCCAGTGCCCCTTCATGCCCCGAAATCGGTGTCCAGCGCAGCCGAATGCCAAAGATGACAATCAGCATCATGCCGAGCCAAAAACCGGGCATGGAGAACCAGAAGAGGGATACGTAAGAGATGAGATGATCCAGCCACTGGTTGTGTTTTGTAGCGGCCAGCACGCCTAGCGGAATGCCTAGCAGCAGGCTAACAACGAGGGCGGTAAACGTCAGGCGCAGTGTAAAGGGGAAGCGTTCGACGATCACTTCGGCGACAGGCCGTTTTAAGGCAATAGAAACGCCCATGTCGCCCTGGAGAACTTGCCCCAGCCAACGGCCGTATTGCGTGGCAATGGGCTGATCGAGTCCCAACTGCTCCCGAATCTCGTCTAGCCGCTCCTCAGAAGCGCGGTTGCCAGCCATGATGCGTACCGGGTCGCCCGGCACAAGCTGGAGGATGGCAAAGACAACGGCCGTTACGCACAGAACGACGGGAATGGCCAAAAGAAAGCGTTGGGCGAGATATTGATACATCAGGAAAATGGTGAATGCTTAATGGTGAATTGTGAAGTTTCTTCCGTTCATCATTCATTGTTCACAATTCACCATTCATAATTGCCGCTTAGGGTTCCTTTACCACTGTATCATTCAAAAAGATGGGGAAGCCGTTAAAGACAGGCCCCTCAACGTTGTTGCGAACGGCCGTATAGCGCACTCCTTGCCACAGCGGAATCTCCACCACATCATCAAGCAGCGTTTGCTGAATCTCGGCATAAGCGGCCGTTCGTTCCGTTGTGTCGAGGAGATAGCGAGCAGCCGTCATGGCATCAACCAGTTCAGGATTTTCATATTTAGGGAAGTTCCAGAAGGGCGCGGCAAAGACCAGCGACAAAATATCAGGATCGGGCCAGCCATAGCTATCAAAGCCCATATCATAATCACCAGCTACCATTGCCTCGTGAACCGCGTTGTCATCCAGTTGCGCAATCTGGAGGTCAATACCGACCGTTTTGAGCTGGTTTTGCAAAACTTGGCTCACCTGTTGCTGCGCTACATTGTTAGCCCCAACGAGAATCTCAACGCTGAAGGGGGTGCCATCTTTTTCAACAACGCCATCCCCATCCCCGTCAATCCAGCCAGCCTCGGTCAACAGTGCTTGCGCCGCCTCAAAATCATGCGGATGTAGCCCTTGGCCATAGCTTTCTGTCTCGGCACTATAGGCCACCATGCCGGGCGTGATAAACGTATACATTGGTGAAGCACCTTCCACCACCTTGATCAACTCGTTGCGGTTGATGGCTTTAGCGATGGCCTGCCGCACCAGCAGATTAGAAAAAGCGGGGTGGTTGAAGTTCATGGCGAGATTGGTTACACCGGTTTGTGGGGTTTCAAAAACCGTGATCTCTGGATTGTCTCGCAGACGGTCAACGGACGAAACGGGAATATTGATTGCCATATCGATGTTGCCTGCTTCTAGCTCACCGACAAGGGTCAACCCTTCGGGAATCATGCGCACCAGCAGTTCTGCCAGATGGGGTGGCCCTTGATTCTCGACCAGCGGTAGATTAGTCTGGTAATTGTCATTGCGTACTAGCAGCAGGTCACTGCCTGGCGTGAATTCTGCAACCATAAACGGCCCGCTGGCGATGGGATTGATAGCAAAGGCTTCATTCCCGGCTGCTTGCGCTGCGGCTACATTCCACGGCCCTCCAAACGTGCTGTTCAGAACCGTTAGGAAAGCGGCTGGTGGGTTAGAAAAGATGAGTGCCAACGTCGTGTCATCGATCACATTGACATCTATCAAGGCTTCAAAGTCGCTAGCGTAGGGGCTAACCTCTTTGTTGCGGAACATAGCATCAGCCACCGCCTGGGCATTAAGGGGGTCACCATTGGAGTAAACGGCACCTTCGGGCAGGACAAAAGTCATTGTCTTGCCGTCTTCCGAAAATTCCCAGCTTTCAGCAAGATCAGGCAGCAGCTCACCCGTTTCAACATCAATGCGCAGCAGGGACTGACCGATCTGTTCTGTCGTCATCGGACCTCCAGAAAATGCTTGCTGGGCATCGAGAATATCTTCGAGAAACGGCACGCCAACAACGAGGCGTGAGTTGGTTGCCATAGCGGAATCGCTTTCTTCGCTTTCTGCTGGTTCACTTTCAACGGCCGTTTCGCTTTCCTCGGCAACGTTTTCTTCACTTTCTGCTGGTTCACTGTCGGTCGCAGCTTCGCTGTCCTCAACCGCACTCTCGCTGCTTTCTTCTGGTTCGCTGGCGGCTGTCTGGGTGTCGCTCTCTACAACCGTTTCAGTTTGTGTTGCGGGTGGAGTGCAGGCGGCAATGAAGATGCCACATAGCATGACGATGGTAATTAGTTTCAAGACATTGGCTAAAGTTAATTGTTTCATGGCTTATTTTCTCCTGTTGGTAATTGGCCTAAATCTTCTTCTGCGTTTAGTTGGCTTAAAGTTGTCTCATTGTTCTCCTGATCTTCTTTATACTTCCACAAGGGGCGCATGGCGTTGGCCATGCCGACCCACAGACTGCCTTCAAAAATGAGTGTAGCTCCCAAAATGCCCAAATTGAGGAAAAAGACCCCCGCCCAAATGCCCAACCCAGGAATAACAGCGAGCTTATAGGTTGTGTCCAAATTCTTTTCCATATCACGTGCGAGTTGGAAGATGAAAGGCAGTTGTTTGAGCGTGCTGTCCATTAGCACAATTTGGGCCGTGTCCATTGCTATGGTTGTTGAACCGCGCAGCGAGATAGAAACGTTGGATTTTTTGAGGGCAATAGAGTCGTTGATGCCGTCACCGATGAAGCAAACGGCGCGTCCCTCTTGCTGTAGCTGCTCGACTAGCTGGGCTTTGTTTTCGGGTAGGGTATTGGCAAAGTAATTGTCAATACCTAAAGTCCGTGCCAAGGCTTGGGTTGGCCCTTCCTGGTCTCCGGAAATGATGTAGAAGTCAATGCCGTATTGGCGTAGCTCGTTGATAATTTCTTTGGCTTCGGGTCGAATGGTTGGCTGTAGCTCAATGGCACCGGCTAGCTGGTCGTTGATGGCGACCAGCACGAGGGAGTGGCCGTAGGTGTGGCTGGTTGTTTGCAAGGCTTCGACCTCTGAACCGAGCGGAATCCCCTCCAGCGTCATGAAGCGGTCGCTACCGACGCGAATGCGTTTGCCTTCGATGGTTGCCTGTAGCCCGTAACCAAGGTCATAGCGGCTTTCATCTAGATCGGGGAAGGCGACTGCTTGTTCTTTGGCATATTCCAGAATGGCGCGGGCGATGGGGTGAGATTGATGCTGCTCCACGGTGGCCGCGTAGCGCAGCACGTCGGCGGCATCAAAGTTGGTGAAGGTGTGGATGTGGGTGATATGGGGTTGGTCAAGGGTGAGGGTGCCGGTTTTGTCGAAGACGATGGTGTCGATCTCGGTGAGCAGGTCGAGGGAACGGCCGTCTTTGACCAAAACGCGCTTCCGAGTAGCGACCGATAAATAGTTCCTAAGTGCCAGCGGGCCGCAGAGCCAGATATTCAGCCCAAGCATGGTGCTGGTAATAGCCACTGCCCCAGCCCACCCGACAAACAGCCATGCTAAACCGGCAGCCAAGTAGGTTGGTGTCACCGACTTGCTTGCTATCTGCTGTGCCTTGCTCAAAATTGACATTTGATAGCTGGCCGTTTTTTGCAGCATTTCGCCAATTTGCGCTGCTACTGTGGCCTGACCCGTCTTCTCAACCCGCACCTCAATCTTGCCAGCTAGCACCACCGTCGCCGCCAGGACATCGTCGCCAACCCCCTTTTCGGCTGGTTGCGATTCCCCCGTAAGGCGATGTTGGTCGATAGAGGCGTAGCCATTAATGATGACACCATCAACGGGAATCATTTGCCCGGTACGAACGATGAGGATATCGGCCACTTCGAGTGCATCAAACGAGATTTTTGTTTCCACGCCTTGGCGCAAGACCCAAACGTAGGGGGGGAGCTGCCCAAAGATATTGACAAGCTGTCGGCGCGACTGCACTTCGCTAATGTAGTTCATTTTTTGCCCGACATTGGTCAAAATGAAAATGACACCGCCCAGTGTAAAGTAACCGCCAAACCAAAGCAGCGTCTGATTGGTTGCTATCAGCGAAAAAAATGTGAGTCGTCGTTCCTCTTTAATCGAAGAGTAAGCCCGTTGGTAGATATCACGGACGAGGTAGAGGGCTAAGGGAACACAGGTGGCAAACTGTATGGCAAAGGGTAGTGATGCGGTGGCTATGGCCACACCTGTTATGAGGCCGGACAAGGCGAGCTTGCGGTTAATTTGGCGTTCATATGGTGTTAAAATGATGTTGTCGTCATCACCAATTTCTAATTCTTCCAGCAGCGCATGACGTTTCCCCTGGAACAGCGGATCGATTTTGGTCTTCACGAATTGCTGGTATGCTTCTTCAGTGTTGCTGAGCGCGGTCACCAATGATTGTTTGAGGGGCTGTCCTTGCTGGCGCAGATACTCAAGGGAGGAAAGTGCGGGGTGGTTTTCATGACCATTGACCGCAACATCGTTGCTGGCGTGGTTGCCATTGCTGTAGGCTGTGGGGAAGGCGGTGATAAAAACAGCTTGCTGCTGACTGTTGTGGCGCTTGTATAATAATTTCCGAGTGCTAAAGAGACTGGCTCCGGCTCCGGCTACGGTTAGGGTGAGAAGTGTCAACATATAAATTTTTCCTGTTACTTGATGCTGTGTTGACCATTATCAACTTGGTCGAGCGCCCAGGTTAGCAAACGGCCGATAATCTCATTCTCGCTTTTCCCCTGCCGTTGCGCCAACTCGGCCACGCGGTCCATGAGGCTGCGATTGATGCGGTAGGTCTTGCGGGCGGGGGCTGGTGCCGGTTCTTCGGCAAAAGCTTCTGGCGTAGCTGTCAATTGGGCTTGATCCGTCCAGCTTCCCAGCTTCTTTTCCAGCGACTGTTGTTTCTTTGTCATCGGGTTATGCTCCATATAGCTCTGCGGCTAACTGCCGGTACGCTCTGGCGCCTGTGGATTGAGGCGCATAAATGCCTACGGGCTGCCCATCCAGCGAGGCCTCGGCGACGGCAACGTTGGTGGGAATGACAGTCTGGGGAATGAGGTTGCCAAAGCGTTCCCGTGCCGCATTTTCCACCGATTGTGTCAGGGTGACGCGCCGGTCATAGAGGGTGAGGACGATGGCTTTGAGCGTCAGGGTTGGGTTGCCTTTGCGTACTAGGTTGATGAGCTGCAAGGTGTTGTCTACTGCCTGGAAGGCGTAGGGCTGACACTGCAAGGGGATGATGACTTCATTGGCGGCGGTTAGGACGTTGAAAGCGAAAAAGCCGAGGCTGGGCGGGCTGTCTATGATGATGGTGTCATAGCTGGCGGCAATTTGCTGGATGACCTCTTTGAGCTTGTCGTTGCGGTCGTAGTGGGCGGCGAAGATTTGCTCGGCGAGGGCAAGATCGAGATGGCTGGGGAGAAGATGAAAACGGCCGTTGGCCGCATCTGCGGTCACAACAGCCTCACTCGTGCGCTCCACATTGTGCAGCGCATGATAAATCGTTGTCCGCTCTGTTGCTGGGTCAAGCCCACAGCCCAGCGTCAAATTGGCCTGGGGGTCAAAATCAACGGCCAAAACGCGCCGAGTGGCTGACAATTCATGGGCCAGATTTTGGACAAAAGAGGTTTTGCCCGTCCCTCCCTTGTGGCTCACCACGGCAATGATGTTTGTCAAAGCGTTTACTCCATCAATATCCTGGCTTCGTTTATCCAGGCGGCGACATCTGGCGTCAGTTTGCTGTTGGGGGCAACAATGGCAATCAGTTGTTCGGGTGCCGTTTGCGCCAGATTTGCGTAGGTGAAAATGCCGGCCTCGTTGAGACGACGGGCATAGACCGGGCCAATCCCATGAATTGTTTCCAGCTGATCCAGCACAATCTCAACCGGTGCAGCCTGGGGCGCGTTGGATTCCTTCGGCACTGCTTGTTTACGCTGGAAAATTGACTTGAAGCGAGCCGGGGTAAGATCGCCGCGCCGTTTGTATAGTTCCCAGGTGGTGCCACCAGCGACGGCACCAATGGCAAAAGTTGTGAAGATACCCATCTGTTTCCTGCCTCCTTGCTTGTTATGATTGACTGGTTGCAACGACTTCGTTGTTTATTTCGGCCGTTTTGCCATTGCGCTGCAGCATGGTTTTAACGGATTGCTCCATTTTGTGGCGTACTTCGGCCAGCGACGGGCGCGGTGTTGATTCGCTTGCGGCTGGTGTGTTGAATTCTAGCAGATCGTCGCGCACGGCAAAGGTGAGCCGGCACGCTTCCAGATAATAGCCGACTACTTGGGTCAACGTGTTGTTAAGGTCGGGCTTGTTTGCCACCTGCTCCTGTAACAGCCAATTCAGTTCAAAGCCCATGCTCGCGCAGAACTCGTCAACAAACCGGGTGAGGACGGCTAGGTGGTCTGGGGAGAGGGAGCGGAACCAAACGGCCGTTTCTCTATCCATCTCAATCGCCGTTGTGGCCCAGGCTGCAAACGCTTGCGGGGTAGGCGGCTGCGGTCGTCCTGGTCGTAGCCGTTGCCAAGTCGCCTGTAGCTGTTGACTGGCACGTTCACGCAAACGGCCGATCTGTGAAGGCTGCGTGTCGCTTGTTTCCCGACGTTGCCGCCACCACCTTTCCAGCCTTTGGCTGCGAACCATTAGAAAAACCAGGCCCACCAGAAGGGCAATAAGTAGAATCACTTTAACCATAATTATTTGTCCTTTGCAAGAGAAAATCTTGTTGAGATGTTGCTAGAAATCTCTAATCCTGTTTGCTTACCTGCCACAGCGGCAGCATTGCATTAACCACGCCAGCTCCCAACCCTAAATTCATCAAGCCGACAACCGACAAAAAGCTGGCGTGGAAGATAAATATGCCACCAAGTATTACCACACCAGGAATGATCGACCAGGCTAAATTCATATCCATATTGCGCTCAAACTTCTGCCCCAAATCGAGTAAGGGCGGCAATTGCACGAGGTCGCCATCCATAAAAACAATTTGGGCGGTATCGGTGGCGGCCGATGCCGCACCGCGCAATGAGACAGAGACATTGGCTTGGCGAAGCGCAATGGCATCGTTGATGCCGTCGCCGACAAAGCAGACCGTCTTGCCGCTGCTTTGCAACTGCTCAACAAGAGTTGCCTTGTTTTCAGGCAGTGTATTGGCAAAAAAGGTGTCGATTGCCAATTCTTGAGCAAGGCGGCGGGTAGGTTCCTCTTGATCCCCTGAGATGATGACCGTATGCAAGCCGCGTGCCTTCAGGTTCGCAACAATGGCTGCTGCTTCAGGGCGAATGGTGGGATGGATTTCAATGGCACCAACAAGTTTCTGGTTGAGGGCGACCATGACCAGTGAGTAGCCTTGCCCTTGACACTGTTCTTGCAGGGCGTAGGCCGTGGCTGGTAGTGTAACCCCTTCTAGGGTCATAAAGCGGTCGCTGCCCACACAGAGAGTGCCACCCTGAATAGTGACTTTTAGGCCGTAGCCAACTTCATAGCTGGCATGGTCGAGGGGTGGGGGTACAAGCTGGCGGGTTTTGGCTTCAGCTAGAATGGCTTTGGCAATGGGATGGCTTTGCCTGTCTTCGGCAGCGGCGGCATAGCTTAAAACCTCTGTCGCTGTCAATTGGCCGAAGGTGTGTATGTTGGCAACATGGGGCTGTTCTAGTGTGAGGGTTCCGGTTTTGTCGAAGACGATAGTGTCAATGCTGGCAAGGGTTTCGAGGGAACGGCCGTCTTTTATCAACACGCCCCGATCCGAGAAAATCTGCAAGAAATTTAACATGCTGATGGGGCTGAGAAGGCGTAAATTGTAGCCAAAGCCGGCGAGCAGCACACCCATACTGCCGCCGACACCGGCAATGGGGAAGGCGACGACGCTTAAGATTAGTGTCGGAATGAGGGTGTCATCTATTATTTTATCGCTGCGGGAAACGGCCGTTAGTTCAAAATCGGCCGAATTGTTCAATATCTCTCCAATCTTGGCCGCTACCGTTTCATTTCCTGTCTTCGTCACGCGCACAAAAATTTTGCCCGACAAGACCGTTGTCGCTGCCAGCACCTCATCCCCAGCCTCTTTTTCCGCTGGCTGGCTTTCCCCCGTCAGGGCATGTTGGTCAATAGAAGCAATGCCGTCCACGATGATACCGTCAATCGGAACGGTTTGACCCGCACCAATAACAATTACATCGCCTGCCTCAATTTGGGCAAAAGGTAAGCGAATTTCAACGCCATCAACCAGCACCCAGGCAAAATGGGGCTGCGTTCCCATGATGTTGCTCAAGTTTTGGCGCGACTGATGGCGCGTTTTGGCCAGCAGCTTGCGGGCTAACTGGAAGGCTGTGATGCCTACGCTCGCTTCAAACCAAAAGCCGCCTATGGCTGATCCGCTCACTAGCAGCGGGTAAATAATGAGGGAGTTGAGCTTTTGTTTTTGCACAAGGTCAACATAACATTGTTTGACAAACGGCAATTGGAGGTAGATGATACCGGCCGCACCAACGCCTACAAGAAGAGGGAAGCCTAAATTGCCGACGACAACGGCGGCCATGGATCCCAAACTAATGGCGAGGTTTCGGTTGGCTTGGCGTTCGGCGTCGCTAATTTGGGGGGCGATGGCTTCTGGGTTAAGCGTTTCTAATTGTTGCTGTCGTTGGCGTCCTGTGAAAGCGGAAACGGCCGTTTGCCATAGGCTCTGCTGCGTTTTTTTATCCTGCACTTGTAGTGCCTTGATCAGCGACTGCCGCTTTTTACGCGACTGACCAAACCAATAATTATGTTTGTGATGGTTGCTTGAATGGGTTAGCATCGTTGACCTGTTATCAAAATCTTGAAAAATAAGTTTGCGCCGCTCCATAAATGGTGTCAAGAATTCTCGTGCTTTGTCCGATTGCAGCCGCTTGAGGAAATATATCGTCAGGCTACCTTTTTGTCACGCTTCAGAATCTGTTTTCGAGGATTTGGAAGCGTGAGTAGGGGGTTGGCGTAGGGCATGGGCAGCAAGCAGGCTCCCGGCCAAAATGCCACCGTTGATGAGCAACATCGCGGGCGAGAGGAGTGAGGTGCTGGGGAGAATGCCTTGCCGAATGGAAACGCCAATGGAGATGAGGACGATGGTGCTAGGAATAAGACCAAGGGCAGTGCCGAAGAAAAACGGCCGTTTGGTGACACCAGTTTATAGAGCCGATACAAGCCTATAGTGTTGGTTTACCTGTGTCATTGGATACCACTGCCTCCCCAGCAAGCCGTTGTTGGCGCACAAAGGGCAACATAGCGTTGCCCACACCCGCCGCAAACCCTAACTGGTTCAAGATAATGGATTGAATGAGACCAAAATGCAGGAGAAAAGCACCGCCAATACCCAGCACACTCGGCACAACAATTGCTGCAAAATTGACCTTCATATTCTCTGTAAAATCATCGCCAAGCTCAAAAAGAGTTACAAGATGCTGCAAACTCTCATCCATAAGAACGATCTGTGCCGTGTCAGTGGCAATGGTCGAGGCACCACGTAGTGAAATGGAGACATGGGCTTGTTTCAATGCAACTGCATCATTAATGCCGTCACCAATATAACAAACCGTTTTACCCTCTGCTTGAAGCTGTTCAATGATCTCTGCCTTTTGCTCAGGCAATGTCTCTGCAAAGTAATGCTCAATACCCAGATCAAGAGCAAGTTTTTGCGTCGGTGCCGCGTGGTCACCAGAGATGATATAAAAGTGATCAATGCTGCGTTGGCGTAACTGGGTAAGTATATGGGGTACTTCCGGGCGAACGGTGGCATGAATCTCCAGAGCACCAATCACCTGCTCATTAACCGCAACCAAAATAAGAGAATGCCCCTGATGATGGCACATCTCCTGTATCCTGCTCATCCTCTCTGGGATTATCACCCCTTCCAGCTCCATGAAACGCCGACTACCAACTCGTAGCAGTCGCTCTTCCTGTACAACTTTTAGACCAAAGCCGACTTTGTAATTTGCCTCATCAACATGGGGAATAACGAGATCGCGGTGTTGTGCTTCTTCTAAAATAGCATGGGCAATCGGGTGTGTTTGGCGGAATTCAGCAGCGGCAGCCAGGCACAATATCTCATTGTCAGAATAACCATCACCGCAATGAATCTGGTCAATATGTGGCTGTTCCTGGGTCAACGTTCCTGTCTTGTCAAAAACAATCGTATCCACTTCACGCAGTGCATCCAGAGCGCGGCCATCTTTGATGAGTACACCCTTTTTGCCTGCCAAGCTCAAGTGGTTAAGGATACTGATAGCTCCGATAACAGATAGACGATAACCAAAGTGTGCATTTAAGATAACCAACGCCCCCATCGGCCCAATCAGGGGAACACTAAGCGCACTGATTGCTAGTGTAGGAATAATGGTGCGGTCAGCAAAAGCTTCGGCACGCAGTTGCAAGGCAGATTTGAAGTTGCGTGCCTGATTGAGCGTTTCAGCAATACGTGCCACGGTAGTTTCCATGCCCGTCTGTTCTACCTGTACTTGGATCGTGCCCATTAGCACCACGGTTGAAGCAAAGACTTTTGCATCTTTCTCCTTTTCCACTGGTTGTGCTTCTCCAGTAAGAATATGTTGATCAATTGAGGCAATGCCCTGAATGATTGTGCCATCAACAGGAATGGTTTCGCCCGCGCTAACCACCACAATGTCGTTCACCTGTACATGCTCAAAAGGCACTTCAACCACGGTCTCATCAATCAGGAGCCAGACTTTGCGCGGCTGAAGCTGGTAGACATCAAAGATGCTCTTTTGGGTATCATCATTGATTTTGTTCAGAAGCAACAACCGCAGGGCATTGAACACAACCGCCAAGTTACCAGCAACAAGATACCCTTGTGTCACACAAGCGGCAGACATAACGGCAATCAAAACATCCACATTGGGTTTTTTCTCTTCTCGCAGAGCCTTGTAGGCACTGGCCAAGACAGGTGTTGCCCCATAAAGAAAGCCGGCTGTACTGAGAAGACCCAGAGGCGTAAACATTGGTGCGCCCAGCAAGCTAACCCCTAACGATGCGGAAGAAATAGTCAACAATTTCTTCAGTTGCCCAGCACGCTTTTGCCTAATTTGGACATCCACATTGGTGATACCCTTGGCTGGTGCTGTTGCAGCCGAATTTTGCGCCTGTAGTTGCGTGATCAATGATCCTTTACGTCTACTTGGTACCCTACGAATCTGGGGCAAGGTGTTGAGGAAAGCAGATAAGCTATTTGCCAAAGTCATTTCCCATATTTCCTACTTCGCACCACGATGGATGCTCAAGTCCCTACCCCAGCTGTGGTGCAAGGAATGCTTCCTCATTTTTGGAGTTTGCTGGCTTAGATTGGCGCAAGTAATGGGCGACAACAAGGCTTCCTGCCAAAATGCCACCGTTGATGAGCAACATCGTGGGCGAGAGGATTGAGGTGCTGGCGAGAACGCCATTGCGGATAGCCGCCCCAACAGAGGTGAGGACGATGGTGCTGGGGATGAGACCAAGTGCGGTGCCGAAGAAAAACGGCCGTTTATCAATTTCTAGCCAGCCACAGGCGTAGCTGACAAATTCATGCGGTAAATAAAGCAGGCGCGTAATCAAAACAGACTCAAACGGTCTTTCTTGCAGCGGTTTCAGGTAGGGGGCTAATGTTGATGACGAAACAGGTTCAGACAAAACGGGCTTGTTTGTCGTGCGCTGTTTGAGCCGATACCCAATTTCGTAAGCAATCATCCCCCCGGCCGTTTGCGTTACCGTCGTCAGCACAATGCCCCCAGCAAGGCCAAAAAGAATGCCGCCAGCGATGGCAACGGCCGTTGCCGGGAAGAAAGCCACCGGCAGCAGCGTTGCGCCGACACCATAGACCAGCGTTGTGTAGGGGCTGGCATCGGCGAAGCGGATAAACTGCTGCGCCAGTGGGACAACGCTTTTGCCTGCCACCCACCACCAGCCAACAACGGCCGTTGCCGCCCCCACCACAACCCCCGTCACCAGCCACGAGCGGCGCGGTTGAGGGGGCTGGTCATCGGTTAGGGACTGGAGTAAAGACGGCCGTTTCTGCTTGCGCCCAAAGCCATATTTTGTTGACCAATGCTGACCGGTTGGTGCTGGTGTTTGCCAAGCTTGGATGAGGGTTGTAGACATAGGCTGTTTATCCGTTTGGCTGAATATCAACCAACAGTCTCGCTTTATCTTTGACGGGGTGATCTATTTCTGCTTGTGCCTGACTTGTGGAGAAAAACGGCCGTTTTGCCCCCCGCGTCCGCCACAATAAACCACTGTAGTTAAACAATGTCGAGTAGAACAGACCCAAATGGGCAACGACCGTCGTGCTAACATCGGCGAGATCAAACCAGACAGGCGTTGATAAATTTAACGCCTGCTGCTGCTGCAACTGAGCGGCTCCGGCAAAAAACCGGTGGAGCGTGGTCAGGTTGCCGTCGAGCAAAATGACCTGCGCGGCGTCCTCGGCGGCCGTTGCCAACCCATTGAGTGAAATTGCCAGATGCGCCTCGGCCATGATCTCTGCGTCGGCGAGGCCGTCGCCCACATAGCAAACGCGCTGCCCGGCCGCTTGCAGCGTGGCAACCGTGGCTGCTCTGTCGGCAGACGGGATTACCTCGTCTACACCAGCGGCGGCCAGCCATGATTGGGGTGTTCCCACAACAACGATTTTGATGTCCTCATTGGCTATC
>WBZL01001185.1_pt1 | contig 27886 bp, 26 predicted proteins | sample 5204291 | NCBI WGS metagenome assembly WBZL01 (sample SAMN12344345, study PRJNA552823) | activated sludge metagenome | biome: Activated sludge suspended growth; feature: Nitrification reactor; material: Wastewater; isolation source: activated sludge from nitrification reactor of wastewater...
GCCACGGCGGTGGCCAGCTCGGCCCGTGGCGCCGGCTTCAACTCGCTGGGGCGACCCGAGTACCAGCCCCCGTAGAAGCGGATCACGTTGCGGACGATGAACTCTCCTTCGTCGTAGACGGGTTGGAGCCAGGGTGCGTCGGTCTCGGGAAGCTCGACGGCGTGCACGATGTCTGTGTGGGGCGGCGAGCCGGCCTCGAGGACGGCCAGGGTCCGTTCGACGACGGCGTCGAGGTAGTCGGCGGTCTCGGTGAGGATGCGCCCGACGAGCTCGGCATCGTTGATCACCGGTCCCCCGTGACCGGGTGCCAGTGACGCGGGTTCCTTGGCGGCCATCGCGCGCAGCGCGGCGGCCCAGTCCCAGGGGTAGCGCTGGACCTTCTGGGGGTTGCCGGCGTTGGGCACACCCCAGATGATCAGGTCGCCGGGGCAGAGCACCCGGCGGTCAGGGCAGTAGACCCAGGTGTGGTCGTCGGTCTCGCCGCGGGCATGGAACAGCTCGAAGGTGACCCCACCCACCTCGATGGTCAGTTCGTCGGCGTAGAGACGGTTCGGCGGCATGGCCGGGCTCACCCACTCGGCTCCCGGGTCGGCCGAAACGGTGCCACCGAACTGGCGGGCGTTGACGGCCTTGTTGTGGGCTGCGGTGACCTCGTAGCGGGCGAACCGTGCCGGCATCGCTTCGTGCCCGATCACGGTCGGGATGTCCTGGCCTTCGAGGAGAAAGGCGGGGAGGCCGTAGGCGTGATCGACGTGGCCGTGGGTGAAGATGGCCGTGTGGATCGGCGCTTGGCTGTTCTCGCGCAACTTGGCGGCGATGCCCGGAGCGAACATGGTGGTTCCGGAGTCGACCAGGACGATGCCGTCGTCGGTCTCGAACGCCGTCACCCCGCTCACCTGGGAGGCGAACCACGTTCGTTCGGCCACCTCGACGGGGCCGCCGGACCAGAAGAACTGCGCCTCCTCCGGCGGCTTTCCGAACATGGTGGCGAACAGCATGGCGGGGTTGGTCGGCATTCCTCGACGTCCTTCCGGTGGTTGCCACCGCCAGGGAGTGGAGCGGCGGACCGCGAGCGTACGGGCGGGCCTCTGGTCGCGGGGTGAGGCTCGGCCCCGTCGCCGCCGGTCGGCCCCGTACGATGCCGCGCGTGGGCTCGACCGGGATCACTTCGGCGCCGCCGGGCAGCCCGGCGTGGTGGCTCGCCCGTCAGGCCCGTGAGGATCGTCGGCGGCCCCGGGTGGATGGCCTCTCCGGTGAGCGGATCATCGACGCGGCGCTGGTCCTGGTCGATGCCGATGGGCTCGAAGCGCTCACGGTCCGCCGCCTCGCCGAGGAGCTCGGCACCGGGAGTGCCTCGTTGTACCGACACGTGGCCAGCCGCGACGAGCTGCTCGTGCTGCTCGTCGACCACGTGCTGGGCGACGTGCGCCACCCGCCCGACGACGCGGGGGGCCGGGTCGCGGTCGAGTTGTTGGCGAGCGAGCTGCGCCGGGTGCTGTTGGACCACCACAACCTGGTGCCGGCACTGACGGTGTCGCCGATGTTCGGCCCCAACGCCATGCGGGGCACCGAACGCGGTCTCACCGGCTTCCTTCGGGCCGGCTACGACGTGGCCGTGGCCGTGCCGGCCTACCTCGCGCTGGTGGACTTCGTCCTCGGAACCGTGTTCTTCGACACGAGCAGCACCGGGCAGGCAGCCGGGCTCCGTCAGAGCAGCAGCGATCTCCTCGCCACGCTCGCGCCCGACGCCTTCTCCACCTTGCGGGCCCGTCCCGACTCCTTCACGCTGCCGTCCGTCGACGACGTGTTCGCGCTGGGCGTGGCCGCCTTCCTCGACGGGCTCGAGCGCCGCTTCCTCCCGCCGGACTGACGGGGCTGCGGGCCCCGCAGGCCACCCGACCTGAAAATGCGATCATTGATCGCGTAAGGTGGTCCATCGGCGATCGACACCCGGGAGCACTGCCACCATGACCACGCCACCGCTCGGGGTCATCGACCCCCTGTTCTGGAACCGGCCGCTCGAGGAGCGGATGGCGGACTTCGCGGTACTCCGGGAGCAGGGGCCGTTCACCCGGTACGAGTTCGTCAACCCGCTCACCGACGCGACCGAGGAGTTCTTCGCGGTCACGCGGCATGCCGACGTGATGGAGATCAGCCGCAACTCAGCCGACTTCTGCTCGGGGCAGGGCGCCATCTCGATCGTCGACATGCCGCCCGAAGCCGCCGAGTTCTTCGGGAGCTTCATCAACATGGATGACCCCCGCCACGCGCGCCAGCGCGGGATCGTGGCGCGTTCGTTCACCCCCAGGCAGTTGCAGGGCGTGCTCGATTCGGTGGAGGCCATCTGCACCGAGGTCATCGACGACATGTGCGAGAAGGGTGAGGTGGACCTGGTCGAGGCCATCTCCCAGCCGTTTCCGCTGCTGGTCATCTGCGACATGATGGGGATCCCCCGGAGCGAGTACTCCACCGTCCTGGATGCGACCAACGTGATCCTCGGCGGCGGCGATCCGGAGTTCCTCGACGGCAAGGACCTCATCCCCGCTCTGTTCGAAGCCGGGATCACCCTCAAGACGCTGATGAACGAGCTCGCGGCGGAGCGACGGGCCAACCCGACCGACGATCTCACCTCGAAGCTGGTCAACGCCGAACACGGCGAAGACATGTTGACCCCCGATGAGCTCGGCTCGTTCTTCATCCTCCTCGCGGTGGCCGGGAACGACACCACGCGCACCGCCACCAGCCTCGGCATGCACCTGCTCGGACAGAACCCGGACCAACGGGCCATCTGGCAGGACGACATCGACGGCGTGACCGCCACCGCGGTCGACGAGATCGTGCGGATGGCGTCACCGGTGACCTACATGCGCCGCACCGTCACCCGTCCGCTCACGCTGTCGGGCCAAGACTTCGAGACCGGCGACCGGCTGATCATGTTCTACGGGGCCGCGAACCGTGATCCGCGCGTGTTCGACGATCCCGAGCGGTTCGACGTCCGCCGCGATCCGAACCCGCACGTGGGATTCGGCGGACCCGGACCCCACTTCTGCCTCGGCGCCCACCTCGCCCGACGCGAGCTCGCCGTCGTCTTCCGTCAGATCCTCACCCGACTGCCCGACATCGAGGTGACCGGTTCGCCGGACTTCCTCGACTCGCTCGGGCCGCCCCTCGTCGGCGGCGTCAAGCGCCTCCCCGTACGGTTCACCCCCACGCCTCGCGTCGGCGGGAGCTGATCGCCGACCACGGCCATGGCCGAGATGGCCCCGACCCTGGGCCCGGGGATCTGCACCGACCTCGACGGTGACGGCCGGGCCGGCTACCCCGACGCAGGCTGGGCCCCGGTCAGAGCAGGCTGCGGGAGGCGCCGCCGTCGACGGGGAGGCCGACGCCGGTGATGAAGCGGGCGTGCTCGCTGCACAGGAAGGCCACCACGGAGCCGAAGTCGGCGGGGTCGCCCAGGCGACCGCAGGGAACGTCGGCCAGGAGGCCGGCCAGGTCCCCCGCGGTGAGGTGACCGAGGCGGTCGGTCTCGTGCACGCCCGGTTGCACCGAGTTGACCGTCACGCCGTCGGGTGCCACCTCGGTGGCCAGCACCTTGAGGAACGACGTGACCCCCGCCCGGGCGGTGGACGACGCGATCAGCCGGCCGATGGGCTGGCGGGCACCGATGGAGGTGATGGCCACCACACGCCCCCAACCGGCGGCCTGCATGGCGGGCACCGCCTGCCGGCACATGGCGATGCTGCTCAACAGGTTCAGGTCCAGCGCCTCGCGGTAGGCGTCCACGGACGTGGTGGCGAAGGTCCCCGCCGGCGGCCCGCCGGCGTTGGGCACCAGGATGTCGACGCCGCCCAGGCGGTCGACGGCCTCGTCGACCATGGCGGCGGCCCCCTCGGGCGTGGCGAGGTCGGCCTGCACGGCCACGACGTCGGCGCCCCCGTCCCGCAGGGCCTGCTCGGCGGCGAGCAGCCGCTCGGGATCGCGGCCGCTGATGGCCACCCGAACCCCTTCGGCGGCCAGCGCCCGAGCGGCGGCCAGGCCGAGCCCGGCCGACGATGCCGCGACCACCGCTCGTCGTCCCTCGATGCCCAGGTCCATGTCAGCGTTCCTCCTGCGGGGCCGTGCTCCCGGTCGAATCGTGTCCACCGAGTCGTAGCAAGCGGCGGGCGTTGGTGTCGAAGATCGACGCCAGCTCACCATCTCCGTGGCTGGGATCGAGGCACTGGTCCCAGCCGGCCAGGTTGGTGCCGGCCACGATCCGCTCGGTGCCCATGGCGGTCACCAGGGCGGCGAGGGCCTGCGGGCCTCCGACGTGGGCGTCCCACCAGATGCGGCGCACCTGCTCGGTGGTCTCGCCCGGACCGGCCAGGTGGTCGGGTCCCCACGGGCGGGTGCGGGCCGCGTGCTCCAGGCGTTCGAGCAGCCACGACGTGGCGCCGCCTCCGTGGCTCACGCACACGTCGAGCGCCGGGTGGCGGTCCAGCACCCCGCCCAGCACCAGCGTGGCGACCGCCAGCGTCTCCTCGTACGCGAAGCCGAGCCACAGGTCCGCGTCGAAGCGGGCGAGGCGCTCGTCTCGGCGAGGTCGGTCCACGCCATCGGGTGCGGGATGGAGGAACACGGGCACGTCCAGTTCCACGCACGCCGACCAGAGGACGTCCAGCGCCGGATCGTCCAACGGCCGGCCCAGGTCGGTGGGCAGGTAGGGGCCGACGAGACCAAGCTCCCGCACCGCCCGGCGCAGTTCCTCGGCGGCCCGGGGCGGGTCCTGGACCGGGAGCTGGGCGAACGCCGCCAACCGGGTGGGCGCCGACGACACCAGCGAGGCCACGTCGTCGTTGTGACGCCGGCAGAACGCCATCGCCCATTCGGGTTCGACGTGGGAGAAGTAGGTGAGGGGGTTGGGGGACAGGATCTGGAGGTCGATGCCGGCGGCGTCCATGGCGGCCAGCCGGGCACCCGGGTCCATGAAGGGGCTCCCCCGGTAGTCGACGCCGATCAACCGGTAGTCGCCGACGCGGAAGCACGGCAGCCGCCCGGTGGCCGGGTCGCCCTCGTCGAGCTCGGGGCCGTGGGGGCCGGCGGCGCCGAGCGCGGACTCGAGCACCACGTGGGCGTGGAGATCGATCACGGCGTCACCCCGGGGGCGCCCGACCGGTGGCCGTCTCCCGGGCGCGGGTGCGTCGCCGCCCCCATGGTCAGAACAGCACCGGGTAGCTGGCCCAGTAGCCGCGCGCCGACGTGGGGTCGAGGCGGGCAGGCTCGTCGGGGTCGGGTCGGGCGCCGGCCTGCAGCACGGCATGGGCGGCCACCGGCACCAGGCCGAACAGGGGGCCACCGTCGTCCTCGCCGAGGTCGCGCCCGGCCGCCAGCTCCTGGCCGATGCAGGCGTGCATGCCCAGTCCGAAGCTGAGCCCCCAGGGGGCGACACCGGGCGGGAGCTCGCGGCGGGGGTTGAACTGCTCGGCGTCGTCGCCGAAGGCGGCCGGGTCGCGGTTGGCGGCCATGAGGTCGATCACCACCTTGTCGCCGGGTTCCACCTCCGCGCCACCGAGCAGCGTCATCGGCTCCAGCGCCCAGCGCATGGCCACCGGGCTGGAGGGCTGCAGGCGGATGGTCTCGTGGACGCAGCGCTGCAGGAAGGCGAGGTCGTCGCGGGCCCGCTCGGCGTCGGCGGGCACCTCCCGGGCCAGCTCGAACACGGCGTGCAGCGTCCGGACGAACGCGGTGGCGGACGTGTGGGCGCCGGCCAGGAGGTAGAAGCACGTCTCGCGCAGCACGACGTCGGGGGCCAGATCGAGGTCGTCCTGGTTGCGCAGCAGCACGGTCAACACGTCTCGGGGCAGCTGGTCCTCGTCGAGGTCGCCGGCCTCCACCGCGGCGAGGGCCGCTCGTCGCCGGGCGATCGACGGCTGGAGGAACTCCTGGTCGAAGGCCGCCAGGGCCGCGGCCACCTCGGCCTGCTTCGCCTGCCGGTCGCCCGTGTAGTGGGCGAGGGTGGCGCCCTCGATGAACAGCATCAGGTAGCGGTAGAGGTGCGCGGTCTCCTCGGCGGTGCGCTGGGGCCGGTCGACGCCGGCGGCCGACGCCGCCAGGTTCATCATGAGCTGGTGGCTCAGGCCCACCAGCTCGGCCCGGCCGGCCGTCACGTGGGGGGCGAGCGTCTCGGCCACGATCGGCGGGAACATGGTGCGTTCGAAGCGCTCGTGGGTGTCCCGACGGAACAGGCGGTTCTCGAGGCGGCGGCGGGCCCGGTGGGCGTCGCCGTGGAGGTTCACCAACACGTCGGCCATGACCACGTCGCCCTCGTCGTAGAGGGCCTGACGGAGGTGGCGCTGGCGGAAGCCGTCGCGTGCCTCCTCGTAGCCGCTGAGGGTGATGGTGCGTGGTCCGGTGGTCTGGGTCATGCGCGGCCCGTCCTGCTCGTGGTCGGCACGGTGGTCGTGGTCGTGGTCGTGGGCCCGGCGGCGCCGGTGCCGGCCTGCGGTGGTCGATCGACGGCCCAGGCGGCGGCCCGGGCGAGGATCAGGCGGTGGACCGGGTGCTCGTAGCTCTCGGGCCCGTGGCCCAACAGGTCGGTGACGACCCGGCCGGCGCCGACCGGTCGGGCCCACAACAGGGGGTGGGACCGGCCGCCGTGCGCGCCGACCAGCAGCGGCTCCAGGCCGGGTACCTCGTCGAGGAAGCCGTAGACCTCGTCGTGGATCACGAACGGCTCCACCCCGCGGGTGATCGGGTGGTCCCGCCCGGCCCCGGTCACCTCGACGTCGGCCGCGCCGAGCGGCGGGTGCGAGGACCGGTCCCACCGCCACGACGCGCCGCAGAGCGCGTGCCACACGGGGTCGGCATCGAAGCAGATGACGGCGGTGTGGAGGGCGAGCAGCCCGCCGCCGCGTCGCACGAAGCGGTCGATGACCGTCAGGTCCCCGGGGTCGAGGGTCACGGCGTGGTCCGCCCGCTGGCTCGCGTAGCGGTCCTGGTCCATGCGCCACCGCAGGGCGTTCACGGTGAGCAGATCCACGGGGTCGCCGGTCCCGTCCTCGGCGCACCGCAGGGCGGCCACCACGTCGGACGGCTCGGTCACCACCGTGGACCGGATGTGCTGCTCGTCGAGCAGCGCCACCAGCGCCGCCGAGGTGACGTCGAGGGCGTGCCCGGGGCCGCCGCTCAGCACCAGGTGGCGGATCACGGGCGAGCGGTGCGGGTGGGCGTCGGCCCCACCGAGTCGACGTCACGCGGCCGGGGCAAGGTGGCGATCACGCTCATGGTCACCCCGCCGTCGACCAGCACCTCGGTGCCGGTCACGTAGTCGGCCGCCTCCGACAGCAGGAACAGCACGACGGCGGCCACGTCGTCGCCCCGGCCGAGCCGGCCGAGCGGCACCCGGGCGGCGCGGAGCTGTCTGATCTCGGCATCGGCGTAGATGGGCTCGGACATGCCGGCGTCGATCAGCCCCGGTGCCACCGCGTTGGCCCGGATGCCGTAGGGACCCCACTCGAGCGCCATCTGCTGGGTGAGTCGGGCCACGCCGGCCTTGGTCGCGCCGTACGCCCCCGAGTTGGGCCCGGGCGCCACGCCGTTCATGGAGGTGATGGTCACGATCGAGCCCGGCTGCCCGGCGCCGACCATCCTCCGTGCGACCGCCCGGGCGGTGATGAACGTGCCGGTGAGGTTGACGTCGACCGTGGCCCGCCAGTCGGCGAGGGTGGCGTCGAGCAGCGGACCGAAGCGCACGATGCCGGCGTTGCACACGACGGCGTCGGGAGCCGGGCGACCGGTGGCCTCGGCCAGCGCGTCGAGGGCGGCTTCGACGGAGTCCTCGTCGGTGATGTCGGCGGGCAGGGCCACGCCGTGGGCACCGAGGGCGTCGGCGGTGCGGGCGGCCGCGGCCGCGTCGCGGTCGAGGACGCCCACCGTCCACCCGGCGGCGTCGGCCCGCCGGGCGATGGCGGCCCCCAGACCGAGCCCGGCGCCGGTGACCAGGACGGTGGGACCCTCAGTCGCCATGGGCCACGTCCCACGTGAGCGGCCGGGCCGACCAGTTGGCCACCTTCTCACCGGGCAGGGGCTTGCGCTCCGGCCAGGGGCGGTCGAGGTCCACGGCCCGGCCCCGGGAGAAGACGTGGCGCAGGCGGCGGCGATCGCCGAGCACCGAGACGTCGGTGGCGACGTCGCCGTCGACCACGAGGACGTCGGCGGCGGCACCGGGGGCGATGACGCCGATCGAGTCGAGCGGGCGCCGCAGGGCGATGGCCCCGTTGCGCGTGGCGCACGAGATCGCCTCCAGCGGCGTGAGGCCGAGGACCTCCACCAGCACCTCCAGCTCCCGGGCGTGCCAGTGGCCGTAGGGGGTGAGCGAGAACCCGCTCTCCGAGCCGCACAGGATCGGGACGCCGGCGTCGTAGGCCGTGCGGAGCTGGTCGGCGGTGGCCTGGATCTCGCCCCGGAACACGTCGACCTGGGTGGTGGCTGCTCCCACCTTCTCCCCGTGGTCGGCCAGGTTGGCCAGGAAGGTGAAGGTCGGCGCCACCGCACAGCCGGCCGTGACCATGGCCTCCACGGCCGGCTCGTCGAGGTAGCTGGCGTGCAGGATCAGGTCGACGCCGGCCTCGGCGGCGAGGCGGGTCGACTCGGCGCTGCGGCAGTGCGCGATGGTCGGGGTGTCGAGGGCGTTGGCCGTCTCGGTGACGGCTCGCAGCTCGTCGGCCGACCACACCGTCAGTTCACCAGCGCGGTTGGGGAGCGAGCCGGTGACGTGGATCTTGATCCAGTCGGCGCCGTACTTGATCTGCTGGCGGGTGGCCCGCACCATCTCGTCGCGGTCGCCCACGACCTGGGCGTAGCCCGCTCGACCGGTGTCGGGGATGAGGCGCCCGGCCGTCCCGCCGGCGGCGGTGAGGAGCGCGTTCAGCCCGGCCGTCATGCGCGGGCCCTCGACCAGCCCGGCCTCGATGGCATCGCGCAGGGCCGGACCGATGTCGTAGATGCAGTCGGCGTCGAGGAAGCCCGTCACCCCGGCGAGCAGCAGCTTCTGCACGTTGAACGCGGCGAGCAGGGCGGCGCTCGACTGGGTGCGGTGGAAGAACAGCTCGTCGTTGCTGGCCGGCTCGCCGAAGGTGATGTGACAGTGGGCGTCGATGAGCCCGGGGAGCACCGTCAGCCCGGTGACGTCGTGCACCACCGCGTCGGGCCCGGCCTGCTCGCCGGCGGTGGGCCCCACGGCCACGATCCGGTCGACCTCCAGGAGCACGTCGGCGCGCACCGGGGGCGAGCCGCCACCGTCGATCACGGACCCACCGGTGAGCAGGGTCGATGAGCTGGAGGTCGTCGCGGCGGTCATCGGGGCCTCGGGTCGTCGTCAGCCGTGCGGGCGGCGCGTGACACCCGAGCTTAACACCGTTAAGCGAGGGTGCCCGGGCGGTGCGGCCGGGCGGTGGTGATAAGCGGCCGCCCCCTGGTTGGGGTCGGGCCGGGTGGAGGGATGTCAGGGCGTCGACGGGAGCCGCTGGTCCTCGAAGAACGACCAGACGACCTGGCTGGCGTCCATCTCGTCGGTCGCCGGGCCGAGGATCGACGCGCTGGCCTCGGCGAAGGCGCTCGCCGGCCAGGTGTGGCCGGCGCCGTCGATCACGTAGAGCTGCACCACCGATCCGTCGTCGCAGCCGTCGTACCCGGTCCGCTCGATGTGCGTCGAGACCTCGGCGCGGGTCGGCTCGGCTTCGCACCCCTGGAGGGCGGCCCACCCGCTCGCCGAGTCCCGCACGTCGGCGAAGGCCAGCCCGTCGAACGCTCGGCGACTCTGCTCGTTCCAGGTGAGCTCCGCCAGCGCCGGGTTGGGCGGACCGCTGATGCTGACGTAGCGGTCCGCCGTGCCGTGGATGGCCAGGATCGGTACGGCGCGCGACGGTTCGCAGTCCTCGGGCAGGAGCAGACCGGCCACCGTGGCGACGGCGGCGACGCGGTCGGCCGACCGGCAGGCCACGAGCGAGGCGAGGAACGCGCCGTTGGAGAACCCGTCGACGTACACGCGTGCCGGGTCGATGCAGACCATCGCGGCGACGTCGTCGATGACCGCCTCCACGAAGGCGACGTCGTCGGGGAGGTCGGCGTGGGGGACGGCGTTCCAGAACGGCTGGTCGCTCGTGCCCTGCGGAGTCACCAGGACGAAGCCGGCCTCGTCGGCGACGGCGTCCAGAGCGGTCAGGGTGGTGTGCAGGGACGAACCGCTCTGGTAGCCGTGGAGGTCGACCACCAGCGGGACCGGCGAGCCGTCGTAGGACGCGGGCACGTAGCGCGCGTACCAGCGGCTGGCCCCGGCCGAGGTGAGGTCCACCCGTTCGTGCGTGGCGCGGGCGCTGATCGTGCCCGGGTCGGTCTCACAGCCGGTACCGGTCACCGTCGACGGGGTCGGAGCGATCGACGAGGTCGGTCCGGTCGATGGCCTCGGAGCGGCCGTCGAGGTCGTTACGGCTTGATCGGAGTCCGAGGAGCCACCGCCGCACCCGGCGGCCACGAGGAGGGCGGTGAGGAGCAGGTGGACCAGCGGACGCGGGGCCGGTCGGGGGCTCGGTGCACCGGGACGGTGGGTTCGTGCGGTCATGGTGGACCAGCGCCGTCGCCGGTGATCAGGATTCGGCCGCGAACCAGTTGGCATGGAACCCGAAGGGCACCCGCCGGGGCAGGTGCACGGTGGCGACCGGTCCCGCCGCCACGTCGCGGGCGTCGAGCACCACCAGGTCGCTGGAATCCTGCTGGTCGTCGTAGACGATGTTCAGGAGCCAGCCGTCGTCTTCGGCGGTGCCGTCGGGGTCCGGGGCGAACACGCTCTCGCCGACGTGGCCGTGCGGGCCGGTGGTCCACGACGTGCGGCTGCCGTCGGTCTCGTCGTACTTCACGATGGTGTCGAAGTCGCCCATGCGGCGTCCGGCCTGCATGAAGGCGGACAGGTACAGCCACCGCACCCGCTGGCCGTTGTAGGCGTCGTTGATGCGGTTGAAGTCGCCGCCGAGATCGTCGATGGGTTCCCAGCCCGCCGATCCCTTCGCCAGGTCGACCCAGAACCGGGCCGGCCGGCCGGGGGTGGGATCGTCGACCGACTGGTCCAGCGGCGCGTCGGAGTCGATGCCGAAGTCGGGTGCGTCGAAGCGCGAGCCGCACAGCTCGATGCGGTCACCGTCGGCCCAGCCGCTCCAGAAGTGCTGGACGTGGCCCGGTTCGATCTCGTACCAGGTGATGTCGGATGCGCCGCCGCGGCGGGGCATGACCCCGAGCCGGGTGCCGTTCTCGGGTCGCCACGAGACCATCGGACCGTGGCCCAGCGACTCCATGTTGAACACGATCGGTGAGTCGAGGAACACGGCGTGGTCCTCGGTGATCACGAAGTCGTGCATCATCACCGGAGCCGGCAGGTCTAGGTCGACCGAGTGCACCAGGTCCCCGTGGGCGTCGACCACGAAGTAGCGCAGGTAGGGCGCGAAGAGCGAGTAGGCGAAGCAGAACATCTCGCCGGTGCGGGGATCGATGCGGGGGTGGGCGGTCATGGCGCCGCGGAGCTTCCCGCCGAAGTCGTGCTCTCCCAAAGTGTCGAGCGAGGGCGTGACCTCGGTGGGCAGGCCCCCTTCCCACAGGGCGAGCCAGCGGCCGGCGTGGCGGATGATGTGGGTGTTGGCCACGTTCTTGACCGGCCCGGCACTGCCGGTGAGCGACCGGTCGGGGAAGTCCATCACGTTCCCGAGCCCCGGGTAGATCGCCTTGCCGAGGCCGACCTCGGCCAGGAGCCCCCGAGACCGGACCCACCGGTTCCGGTAGCTCGCCGTCCCGTCGCCGAGGGTGACGCCGTGGAGCATCCCGTCGCCGTCCAGCAGGTGGTACCGGCCGATGGGCTCGAAGAGGGGGTTGGGGCCGTTGCGGACGAAGCTGCCCCGCAGCACCGCCGGGAGCTCGCCCGTCACGGCCAGGTGGGCGACGTCCAGTTCGTCGGCGACCGGATGGAGGTTGCCGGTGAGGTCGGGCTGGTTGCCGGCGTTGGTCACCCTGCCGAGCAGCCGGTCGGGGTGGGCGGTGGGGTTGATCGTGGAGGTCATGGTGGGGCGGGCTCCGGGTTGCGGGCGACGATCAGGGGAACGCTGCGACTGCTAACTTAACAGCGTTAAGGGGTCTGCCGTCTCGCGTCGTGGAGCGGTCGGGTCCGTCCGTCCTCAAGGAGGTCCGTCGTGGAGGCAGTGCTCGAGCAACAGATCCGGCTGCGGATCGCCGAGGAGAAGGCCCGGACCCAGCCCCCGCCCGAGGCCGTCCCGGTGCCCCTGATCCCCACCGAGCGCTACGTCGACCCCGCGTTCCACGCCCTGGAACGGGAGCGCGTGTTCGCCCGCTCGTGGCTGTTCGCGGGCCACGAATCCGACTGGCCCGAGTCCGGCTGCTACTCGCAGTTCACCCGGTCGGGCGCACCGATCGTGATCGTGCGGGGGGAGGACGGCCAACTGCGGGCCTTCTACAACGCCTGTCGGCACCGCGGGGCACCGGTGACGCGCGACGCCTGCGGGACCGCCCGCCGCCTCACCTGCCAGTACCACAGCTGGAGCTACGGGACCGATGGTGAGCTCAAGGCGGTTCCCGACGCCCGCAGCTTCGCCGGGCTCGACACGGGCGCGCTCGGCCTGGTGCCGGTGCGGTGCGAGAGCTGGGAGGGCTGGGTCTTCGTGAACGAGGACCCCGACGCCCAACCGCTCACCGACTACCTGGGGCCGATCTGCGATCAGATGGTCGAGATCGACGGCCCGAGCATGCGCCTGGTGGGGACCCAGGTGCACCACCTCGCCTGCAACTGGAAGCTGATGGTGGACGCCTTCCTCGAGGTGTACCACGTGCGCACCGTCCACCCCGACAACGCCGCCCTGCTCTACGACGACCAGGCCACCACCGTGGCGATGCTGCCCAACGGCCACAGCCGCCTCACCGTCGACAAGCGCGAGGAGCTGCGCGACTTCCCGATGGTGTCACCCGAGTTCGACAACCCCTCCGTGCCGCTCCTGTGGCGGCAGACGTCCACCTCGTTCGGCATCTTCCCCAACCTGGTCGTTCCCATGGACACCGGGGCCTTCACCTTCTTGTGCATGTGGCCGGTCGACGTGGGTACCACCGAGCTCGAGCTGCGCTGGTACGCCCCGGCATGGGAGGGCGACGAGGTGCCCGAGGACCACCGGTTCCGCATGGAGCTCTTCGACACCGTCATGGCCCAGGACACCGCCAACATGGCGCCGATCCAGGCGTCGGTCTCGTCGCGCGGGGCCAGACCCTTCCAGATCGGCTGGCACGAACGGCTCATCCACCACTTCCAGCGGGCGGTGGACCTGGCCATCGGTCCGGACCGGCTGCCGCCCGGCACCGCCGTCTCCGACGCCCTCGACGGCTTCGTGGAGTCGGCATGAGCGCCCGGTGGCGTCACGCCGGGTCCGCGCTGCTCGCGGCGTCGATGCTGCTGGTCGTCGGTTGCAGCGACGACGGTTCGAGCGACGGCGCCGCCGCGCCCGCATCGTCGACCACCTCGACCCCCTCGACCACGGCGGCGACCGAGGTCCCCGGCACCGAGCTGGTCGGCCGGTGGGCGCACTACGACATCGTGGCCTACGAGGACGAGCTGATGAAGACGATGATCGTCAGCTACGGCTTCACCGACTTCACCGTCGAGGACGGGCAGCTCATCGAGTCCGAGGAGTTCTGCCACGCCGACCAGATCAGCGACCAGCCGATCGAGACGAGCATCTCCGACGCCGCGACCCAGGCGATCAAACCGGTCAGCACCCCCGTCGAGGTCACCGGTGAGCCGGGCGCGTGGCGGGTGATGCGCCCCGGCACGCCCACGCCCGTGGGCATCCGCCTGGAGGACCCGGCCAACGACCCCCTGCCGTCGGACCCCGACGACCCCCGGATCGTGGACGACGACGGCGACGGCAACCCCGGGATCACGGTGAAGGTCCGCATCGGCGACGGCTTCGAGGGTGAGCTCTACATCGCCCGGCGCGAGATCTTCGCCTACGACATGGTGCAGACGGGACCCGACTCGCTCAGCGGGACGGTCACCGACAGCTCCGAGCAGCTGGTGATCGGCGCGTCGCTCGAGATGCTCGAGACCACCGATGCCCAGTGGGAGCAGGTCCCGGACCGGTCCCTCAGCCCGATCCTGTTGGAGCGGGTGGGTGACGACTGGGACTGCGACCGGCTGATGGCCGAGCGCGACGACCTCTTCCCCCCGGATCCACCGATCGGGTGGTGACCCAGGCCGGCGGGACCGCGCGTCCCGCCGGCCACCGATCCCGCTGCCGATCACGTTCCCGGGCCTTCCCGCGCCCCGGTGCGTCGTCCCCGGTCGAGGTTTCGCTGGTCAACGGGCCGCCGATGTGGTTAACGTTGTTTAGTAGGTAAACACCGTTTACTGACTCGCCGCCGAGATCAGGGAGCCACCCATGCCGACCCCCCGCAGCCTCACGACCGCACCGCACCGTGACTTCGAGCTCGAGGTGGTGAGCGGGGAGTGGCCCACCGACATCAGCGGCGAGGCCCTGTACTCGAGCCCCCAGGCCCTGGGCGACCTGCCCTACCGCATCTTCGACTTCGGGGCGATGTGCCGGCTCTCGCTCGAGCCCGGCACCCGCGGCGCCGGGCCCGGCCGGTTCGCCTGGCAGACCGTGTCCATCGAGACCCCCGGCAAGCGGTTGTGGAACCGCCACCCCGAGGCCTTCAGCAGCGGGGTCACCGGCTACCTCTCGCCCTTCGGTCCGCCGAACAGCGCGAACACCGCCCCCCTGCCCTGGGGCGACCGCCTGTTCGCCACCTGGGACGGTGGCCGCCCGGTCGAGCTGCACCCCGAGACCCTGGAGTTCGTCGCCGAGGTCGGCCACGTCGACAGCTGGGGCGGCAACTCGTTGGAGATGGGTGGCGTGCTGCCGTTCCTGTTGTCGTCGGCCCACCCGGTGGCCGACCCGGAGCGCCACTGCCTCTGGTCGGTGAAGCTCGACGTCGTCTTCGAGCCGGTGGTGGGGATGCGCCCGTCGCTCGTCTGCTGGGATCGCGAGGACGGCACCCGCGTGCGCCACTGGCCGCTGGAGGGCATCACCTTCGACGGTTCGGCCCACACCGTCAGCCAGACCCGCGACTGGGTCATCCTCAGCGACTCGGGCAACTTCAAGGCCGATGCCGGCGAGATGTTCGGTGGCGAGCGCACGGCCACCATCGAGAAGGCCGTCCCGGTGTGGCTGATCCGCAAGGAGGCGCTCGACGGCCTCCCGTCGGGCACCCCCGTCACACCGGTCTGCTTCACGATGGCGCCGCCCAGTGGCCACTACTACGCCCGCTGGGTCGACACGGACGGCATCTCGGTGGTGTGGGAGGGCATGGACCTGATGGACCTGGGCCTGTACCTGCGCCCCGACGACCTCGACGTCAACGGCCGCCCCGTGGATCCGGCGGTGGCCGGCCTCTACAACACGGCCATGGCGCCGGAGACCATCACCGAGGTGGTCTTCGATCCCGAGAGCGGCAAGGTCCTCGAACAGGGCCTGTTCAAGGAGGACTGGACGTTCAACCTCCAGCTCTCGGCCATGGACTGGAGCACCGAGGGGATGGGCAACCCGACGCTGCACCACGTCGACTACCAGGGCTGTCGGCCGGGTTCGATCTCGGCCCGGGCCGCGGCGCTGTACGAGGGTCGCATCGACCTCGACCTGCTCCGCGAGGAGACGCCGGGCGCGCTGTGCTCGTTCGAGCGGGGCAGCATGGCCCTGGCCGCCCGGTGGGAGTACCCCGACACCTCCGACCACATCACCTCGCCCACCTTCGCCCCCCGCTCGGTGGGCTCCACGCCCGGGGCCAGCGCCCACAGCGGCCGCAACCCGGGCGGACACGACGGCTACGTGGTCCAGCCCGTCTGCAGCGACGACGGGCTGCGGATCGAGCTGTTCGACGCCGCCCGCGTCGGCGACGGTCCGATCGCCACCCTGATGGGCGCCAACAAGGAAGCGATCCCGCTGATCCTCCACTCGGCCTGGTCGCCCGCTCACCACGAGCTCGTCGAGGCCGAACGTCTGTCGTTCTCCTCGGAGCTCACCGAGGCCGCGCTGGGGGCGCTCCCCGACGAGCTCCGGGCGAGCGTGCACGAGGTGGCCGCCGAGCTCGACGGCTGCTGACGAGACGGCCGACGGCGGGCCCGCCGACGACGGGCCGGGCCGGTCAGACCGTGGCGCCGTAGCCGCGCAGGATCCGCCCCGTCACCTCCGTGACGAAGGCGTCCTCGGCGTCGGTGGTCATCCCGATCCCGAGGAGGAGGATGTTGGCGATGCCGTGCACCGCGGCCCACAGGCTCATGGCGACCACCAACGGCTCCTCCGCGTCGAGGTGCCCGGCGGCGATGGCATCCTCCAGAGCGCCCACCGCCATCTGGAAGGCGCTCGTGGCCGCCGGGAGCTCGCTGCCCTCGGGCACGACGAGCATGCCGCCGAGGTCGGGGGGGAAGAGGAACATGACCCGGAACAGCTCGGGATCCTGCTGGGACATGCGCACGTAGACACGGCACTGGGCCAGCACGCGGTCGAGGGGGCGGGCCGGGTCGGCGGCGGCATCGATCTCGCCGTACCGCGCCATCAGGTCGTCGAACTGCCGCTCGGCCACCGCCCGCAGCAGCTCCTCCTTGTCGCGGAAGTGGAAGTAGAGCGCTGGAGCGCTGACCGAGAACCGGTCGGCGAGCCGGCGAAGGGTCAGCGCGTCGAGTCCGTCGCTGGAGATCAGGCTCCGGGCCTCCTCCACGATCGCCTCGCGCCGCAAGCGGGTACGAGAGGGTGGAGGCACGGCGCGAGCGTAACGGCCGGCGCAAGGCCGTCCCTGGGGCGCCGGACGTGCACCCTCCGAGGAGGCCGGCTTCATCACCGGTCAGAGCCTCACGGCGAGCGGCGGGCTCACCATGGCCTGACGAGGCATCGACGCGGCGGCGGGCCGCCGCGGTGGCACCGACGGGTTGGCGCGACGCGTCGACCTGTCGGCGGAGCACGTCCGATGGCCGTCATCGGCAGCGTGGGAGGATCGCCTGATGGAGTCGACCGGTGGTCGCGGGCTGCGGCGAGAGCTGGGGCTGGTGCAGGTCACGGCCAGCGGCGTCGGGATCATCATCGGTGCCGGCATCTACGTGTTGCTCGGCGCGGCCACCGAGGAGGCGGGGGCGTCGGTGTGGGCCGGGTTCGCCGTGGCCGGGGTGCTCAGCGCCCTCACGGCGCTCGCCTACTGCGAGCTCGCCTCGATGTTCCCGGCCGCAGGGGCGGAGTTCGACTACGCCCGCCGCGTCGCCCCCGCGTGGGTTGCCTTCCTGGTCGGCTGGGTGATGATCATCGGTCTGATCGTGGCTGCGGGTGCCGTGTCGCTCGGCTTCGCCCGCTACCTGCGCTACTTCGTCGACCTGCCCGAGCAGGTCGGTGCCGCGGCGCTGTTGGTGGTGGTGACCGCGGTGGCCCTGCGGGGCATTCGACAATCGGCCTCGCTGACCCTCGTCCTCTCGCTGGTCCAGGTGGGGGGCCTCGTCCTCGTGGGCGCCATCGGTGTGCCCCACCTGGGCGACCACAGCCTCATCGAGGGCACGTCGATCGGCGGGGTGGTGAGCGCCGCCGCCCTCGTCTTCTTCGCCTTCATCGGGTTCGACGAGGTCATCACCTTGTCGGAGGAGACCCGCAACCCGGTGAGGACGGTGCCCCGAGCGCTGCTTCTCGCCCTGGGCATCTCCACGGTGCTCTACATGGCGGTGGCGGTGGCAGGGGTGAGCGTGCTCGGTGCCGACGCGCTGGCGGCGGCCGAACAACCTCTCGCCGCGGTGATGAGCACCGCGCTGGGCGGACGGAGCGCCGATGCCGTGGCGCTGATCGCGCTGGCGGCCACCACCAACACGACCCTCCTCTTGATCACCGCCTCGTCCCGCCTGGCCTTCGGCATGGCGGAACGGAGCGCGCTGCCGCCCGTCGTCGGCCGGGTGAGCGCTCGAGGCGTGCCCTGGGTGTCGGTGCTGATCGCGGCGGTGGGTGCGGCCTGCGGCGTGGCGATCGGCAACCTGACGCTGGTCGCCTCTGTCACCGACTTCGCCGTCTACCTCGTGTTCGTGGCCGTGAACGTGGTGGTGATCGTCCTCCGGTTCCGCCAGCCGCGTCGGTTCCGTCCGTTCCGTGTGCCGCTGGCCGTCGGCCGTGTGCCGCTGCCGACGGTGGCCGCGTTGGTGGTGGTGTTCGTGATGCTTCCGGGCCTGGAGCCGGCGGCCCTCGCCCTGGGCACGGCCCTGACGGTGGTGGGTCTGGTGGTCCACCTTGCGTTGGTGCGCTGGGGCCCGCCGCCTGTGTCGCCCCACGTGGCCCTGCTGGGGGAGGATGACGGCATGCACCGCACCAGGGTGAGCGCTGATGAGGCGGCGGCCGTGCTGGACGCGCTCCACGTCGATCTGGCCGTGGTGTCGTGGGACCTGGAGCAGTTCCGGATGGGCATGGAGTCGGAGATGGGCCATGGCCGGGTCGATCCAGACACCAACGTCACCGATGACGATCTGGTGCTCACCGGCAAGATCGCCCTGGCCCACCTGGTGGAGATCCCCGACTACTACACCCGCCTCGCCGCCATGGAGGCCGAGGCGTTCGAGGAGCAGAAGCGGAGGCGCTGAGCGCATCGGACCCGTGGCCTCGCGGTCGAAGGGTGCCTCCAGCTGCCAGGCGGGCGCCGGACGCCCGCAACTGCGCCGAGCGACGTCGAGGGCGAAGGCAGGGCGAAGGGCCAGGGCAAGGAGAAGGACGACAAGCGAGGCCCGAAGCGCTGATGCGGGCGGGCTCCCGAACGACCATGCGGAGGCACGCACCAGCCGTGGTCGACGCGGCGCGGCGCGGCGTCGATCACCAGGGGGGACGGACCGCCGGGAGCGTGCCCTGGTGGCGGTCGGCGACCACCCTGGTCAGGTCCGACCTGAGCCGGTCGACGGCGCGTTCGCCGATGCTCGAGGCCCACCTGGCCTCGAGGTCGGCGTAGATGTCCTCGACGGCGGTGAGCAGATCGCGTCCGCGCTCGGACAGGTGGACGTCGCGGCGTCGGCCGTCGACCGTGCTCACCCCGCGGTGGACGTACCCGGCCGCCTCCATGGTGTCGAGCAGCTTCGCGGCGGCCTGCTTGCTCGTACCCATGAGCGCCGCCAGGTCCTTCGCCGTGGTCGGCTCGCTCCGGGCGGCGAGCAGCACGAAGCCGAAGGCTGGACGCACGTCGTCCCACCCCTCGTCTCGCAGGCGCTGGTGCAGGTCGTCCATGAGCATGCGGTAGGCCATCGCCAGCAGGCGGGCGATCGGGACCGGTGGGCTCGAGTCGGTGCTCACTGCGCCCACGGCGGCGTGAACGGCTCCCCATCGCCCACCCGGGCCTGACCTCCCACCGGCAGGCAGCACAGCAGGCGGAGGTCTCCGCTCCCGTCGTTGGTCAGCGAGAACGGCACACCAGCGGGAACCACGATCGAGTCGCCGGCCCCGGCGGTGCCCGCCACGCCGTCGAGCTCCACCCGTGCGGTGCCCGCGAGGACGACGAACACCTCCTCGCGGGTCACTACGTGTGGTGTCGGCGGGTTGTTCGGCTCGATGTCCACTCGCCACACCGAGGTCTCGGTGCTCCCTCTGCTGGGCGTGGCGAGGGAGGTGAAGCGGGCTCCTCCGACCTCGTGCGTGGCCGCGGTGGGCGACGGGATGATGGCCATGGCTGCTCCTACTGGTCAACGAGGTTGTCTGGTTGACCGTACCGGGACCCGGCAAAGTGGTCAACTGGGTTGTCTTGTTGGTGGAGGGCCCGGCCTGGCCACGCCGATCTCGGTGGCTGCGGCCGCTCGGCGTGACACGAGCGGGTTCGTCGGGGGCCGGCCGCACGACCGGTGAGGCGGGCCGCTGCCGGCTCGGCCCACCACGTCGGGTGACGAGCCCGGGCCCGCACGTGTCTCGCGCCGGGCCCCGAGCAGGGATCGGATCAGCGGTGCTCGGGGTTGGGGAAGTCGAAGCGGCAGCCGGCGTCCCAGCCGGCCCGCTGGTTGCCGTGGGCGGGGAACCCTCCTGCGTCGCGCAGGAGCCGGGCGAGGTGCATCAGGTTCCAGGCCAGGAAGGTGGTGTTGCGGTTGGTGAAGTCGTTCTCCGGCCCACCCGAGCCGGGATCGAGGTAGGAGGGACCGGGTCCGGCCTCGCCGAGCCACGCGGCGTCGGCCTGTGGGGGGATCGAGTAGCCGAGGTGCTGGAGGGAGTACAGGACGTTCATGGCGCAGTGCTTGGCACCGTCCTCGTTGCCGGTGACGAGGCAGCCACCGACCCGGCCGTAGTAGGCGTACTGGCCGGCGTCGTTCAGCAGGGCCGACGACCCGTAGAGCCGTTCGATCACGCGGGTGCACACCGAGGACTTCTCGCCCAGCCAGATGGGGGTCATGAGCACGAGGATGTCGGCGGCCATGACCTTCTCGTAGAGGGCCGGCCAGCCGTCGCTGGGGGCGCCGTGGGCGGTCATGTCGGGCTGCACGCCGGGTGGGAGGTCGAGGTCGACGGCGCGGACCATCTCGACCGTCACGCCGTTGGCCTCCATCACGGCGACGGCGATGCGGGCGAGGCCCTCGGTGTGGGACTGCTCGGGCGAGGCCTTGAGGGTGCAGTTGACGAACAGTGCCGAGAGGTCGGAGAAGTCGAAGGGGTTGTCATCGCAGAGCTGTTGTTGGCGGTCGTCGAGCATGAGCACGGTCTCCTCGGATCGGTGTCGGGTCTGGGCACCACGGCGCGGCGGGCGCGACACGCGCCCCGTTCGAACGAGGCGATGTGGACATGTTCCCCCGTGATCGATGCCGGTGCACCCGTTCCGTGGACCGGAGGTCGATGGAGGTGCGGCCGGCTACTCGACCGCTTCCACCAGGTCGATCCCGCCGGTCACCTGGAGGCGGAACCGGCCGCGCCCGGTCTTCTCGATGCGCACCGGCATCTCCCGCTCGTCGAGCCGGCGCTTGAGCAGGATGAGCCGGCTCTCGAGGTTGGCGCGGTACTCGGGCAGGCCGAGGTCCGCGTCCAGGCGCAGCTCGCGGTTGGTGAAGTCGACCCGACCCTCGTTGCGGTGGGCGCGCAGCAGCGCGGTGAGGATGCGCCCGGCGGACGTGATGGACCTCCTCGAGCAGCACGCCGACCACGAGGACGGTGCCATCGGACCCGTGCTGGAGCTCGAGCTGCCCGACCTGGCCGCCCGGATCGAGGCCGACCACACCACCCTCGAACAGCGCGTCGACCGGCTCCGTGACCTGGCGGCGGTCGCGGTGGGGGCGTCGGACGCCGGGAGGCGGCAGACGCACCGGCTCTACCTCGAGCTGGCCAGCTTCACCAGCGACTACCTCGCCCACCAGGACGTCGAGGAGCGGGTCGTGATGCCCGCCCTGGAGGCCGCGGTGGGGATCGACGCCGTCGTCGTGATCCACGATGCGATCGTCGGCGCCATCCCGCCCGACGAGATGGCCCGCTCCCTCGTCCTCATGTTGCCGGCGATGAACCTCGACGACCGGGAGGAGTTCTTCGTCGGCATGGCTGCAGGAGCACCCGCCGCGGTGGTCGACGGGGTCTGGAACCTGGCCGGGTCGGTCCTCGATCCCGTCGACCTCGCCGCCCTCGCCCGCCGCCTGGGCCGCTGAGGGCCCGCACGCCGGGGTTCTGTGGCCATCCACCTCTGGATGCTGCTCCGGTCGCCCACCCCGAACACCTCCCGGTGTTCGGGGTGGCGGATCGCCGGCCGCTGAGACGGGTGTGGATGGCGAGCGATCAGCCCATGGCGGAGCGGAGGACGGCCATGGTGCGGGCCTCTTCGTCGGGGTTGCCACCCATGGGCACCGGGGTGAAGTCGGTGGCGCCGGTCGTGGCGATCTCACCCAGGGCGTCGGCCACGAACTGCTCGGTGCCCACGATGGACAGGTCGCCCAGGCCCGCGACGCCTTCGATGTCCATCATCGCCCGGTAGCTGGGCAGGGTGGCGTAGTTGGCCAGGACCGAGGCCAGGAAGGCCCGGGCCGGCTCGGGGTCGTCGGTGACCCAGACCGGGATGGAGCACACGATGGCCGGAGCCGGGCGGCCCGCCGCCGATGCGGCGTCGTTGATGACCGGGGCGATGTGCGAGCGGATGGTCTTCGGTCCCACGCACCACAGGATGGTGCCGTCGGTGCGGCGGCCGGCCACCTTCAGCATCTGGTCGCCCAGTGCGGCGATCATCACCTTGGGCACGCCCGGCGACGGCTTGGCGGCTTCGCCCTCGAACGACCAGGCCTCACCCTGGTGCGACGCCGTGCCGCTCTCGAGCAGGTCGGTGAGGATCGCGAGGTAGTCGATCATGTGGCGCACCGGCTTGTGCCAGGGCAGGCGGAGGCTCTGCTCCACGTGGGGCTGGTGGTTGACCCCGATGCCCACCACCAGCCGGTCGCCCACGAGTGCCTGGGTGGTGAGGGCCTGCGCCGCCAGCATGTGCGGGTGGCGTTCCCACGTGGAGATGACGGCCGTGCCCAGTTCCATGGGTGAGCCGGTGTCGCCGTGGGCGCCGAGCAGCGTCAGGGCGTCGACCAGCCCGACCTGGGCCACCCAGTAGCTGGCGAAGCCGGCCTCCTCGGCGGTGCGGAGGTGGTCGAGCACCCCGGCCACGCCGTGGGTGAGCATCCGACCCGAACCGTTGATCCCGTAGCGCATGGCTGGGAACCTACGCCCGATCCGTCGAACTCGTCGTCCCCACCCGCCTCGTCGGGCGCGTCCTGCTCCGGGGGCCTGCGGTCACCCGGTCTCGGCGTGGGCGTAGGTGCGGGCGTCGGTCCGGAACTCGGGGTGGCCGTAGCTGCGCAGGCGCTGACGGAGCGCCCACGTGACGTAGGTGTCCACTGCCGGGCGCAACGGCGGGACGCGGTCGAGCAGCTGGACGGCCTTGGCCCGCCCGAGGATGACCGGGGCCGTGGCGGCCACCAGCGCGGTGTCGAGCGGGCTGAGGTGCACGCCCATCTCGGCCGCCCGCTCGCGGTCGCCGTCGAGGAAGGCCCGGATGAAGAAGGCGGTGCTGAAGCTCCGCTCGACGGTCTCGGCCAGGCGGTTGGGGATCGACCGGTCGGGACGGAGGTAGGCGCCCATGGTGGCGCGGACCAGCTCGCCGCACGTCTCGTCGTCGAAGCCCTTGCGGAGGGTGGCCGCCCGGGCGAGGAACACCCGCACGATGCCGGCCGGCTCGGTGGGCAGCAGGTCCTCGGGGAGGCCGAGGAGGTGGCAGCGGTAGCGGGCGGTCTCGATCAGGGCTCGTTCGTCGTCGGTGAACCGGTCCCGTCCGTCCTTGACGGCGGCCGCCGAGGTGAGGAAGGCCCCGATCAATCCGGCCGGCATCTGGTCGACCTGCGGGATCGGGATCCCGAACCGGTCCTGGTCCCACCGCTTGGAGCGCCGCAGTGCGTTGTAGCGGACCATCGAGTGCATGAGCCGCACCATGGCCGCCGCCTCGAAGCCGGGCCCGTCGCGGCGCATGCCGCCGGGCAGGACGGTCGTGGCGAAGAAGCTGGCCGTCTCGTTGACCCGCTTGGCCGCCCGCTTGTCCGACAGCGAGCCCGTGATCGCCATGGGCAGCGCGGCGTACTCGTTGATGAAGGTGGCCAGGAACGCACCTCGTATGGCGAACGGCGCGATCAGGGCCGCGCCGACCCGTTCGGTGCGGGCACCCCGTTCGACCAGATCGAGCTCGATCCAGTCGGGCACCTCCTCCATGGACCCGATGAAGGCGACGAGCTCCGGTGGCGCGTCGGCGACGGCGTCGAGACCCTCGCGGCACGCGGTGCGGACCAGCTCGATGAGGCGTTGCATGCCGAGCTCGGGCAGGAGGCAGGCATAGGCGTCGCAGGGGACGTCGCCGAGCATGGTGGCGGTGGCCATCAGGTCGATGAGGTCGGCGTCGGCGAAGAGCTCCTCGCGGGTGATCTTGACGTAGGGCGGGAGGTCGGTCTCGTCGTCGGGTCCGAGCGCCAGCCGCTCGGGGATCCTGTCGAAGTCGATGTCGCCGTAGAGCACCGGCAGGTCGTCGCGCTGTTGGCGGACGCGGTCTCGGAGGGTGGCGATCGACATGGGGCTCCGTTCGGCGGACGGTCGGGCGCGTGACCGGCCGGCTCAGTGCGACAAGACTTGACCAACTGGTCTAGTTCCCGCGCCGGCCGGTCGCACGATGTGACCGATGGAGCCGGGACGGGTGCGCCGTCTCGCTACAGCCGAACGAGCTTCTGCTCGCCCACTCCGAACATGCCGTCCACGCCGAGTCGGGCTCCCTGGGCCTCGATGGTGCCCTCCATCCAGCCGTAGGGCGCGTAGTACTCGGCGAGCGAACGGCGGGGTCCCACGTGCATGGTGCTCCGCACGGTTGGGGTGAACCGGACGTCGACCGCGCCGTGGCGGTCGTGGGCGTGCCACACGCCCCACGGACCCGAGGGCCGGTCGACGGTGATCGCCGGCAGCCGGTGCACCTCGGCGCCGATCCACAACGCGTTCTCGTTGTACCGGTCGGGGTCGCGGATCTGGTTGGCGGTGAGGTTGAAGCCCTCGATGCGGCCGCTCTCGCCGCGGCGCATGGCGGTGAGCCAGTCGTAGCGCATCGGCCGGGGGTAGTCGCCGTGGTGGTCGTCGAGGATGAGGAAGCCCCGGTCGGCCGCCAGCCCGACCTGGTCGGCCCCCACATGGAGGGTGCCGGCGAAGGGCATCATCACCTTGTGGGAGTACAAGGCCCGGTCGTCGCCGAACGGGTGCACGACCACCAGGTGGCCGGCCTGGTCGGGGCCGCAGGTCCCCGTGCCGTGGAGCTCCAACGGCGGCAGCTCGCCATGGCCCGGGTGGGACGCATCGACCCGTAGCGAGCCGCGTGCGAGCTCGTTGCCGATGGACATGGTGAACCCGCCGGTGTGGCCGTGCGAGCGGGTGCCTGACAGACCCCGGGCCACGTGCACCACCGGCGGCGGGACCTTGCGTTCCCAGCGCCGGATCGAGTCGTTCCGCTTGTCGACCACGAGGACCTGGAGCAGGCCCACCGCCTTGGCGTCGTACACCGCCCCGAGCACGAACCAGTCGTCGTCGCCGAGCTGGAACGCCTCCCACTCCTTGAGCCCGGCGGTGCGCAGCGACCGGCGGGCCCGGGCCCCGAGCGACGTCGCCGGCCCGGCGACGTCGAGGGGGTTCACCGTGGCGATCGGTCCGTCGTAGGTGCCGAACTGGTACCGGCCGTCCACCACCAGGGCGGACGGCGCCGGCTCGCGATGCGGCGGGTAGGAGGTGTCGGGCACGGCGGTGACGCTATCGGTGGGGCGCGGCCCCTCCCCGGGTCGACCGGCTACGGCGGTGGGGCGAGGTCGTCGGCCAGGAGCGCCCAGGCGGCCTCGACGTCGGCGCCGTCCGGGAACCGGTCGGTCAGCTCCAGGGTGACCAGGCCGTGGGCGCTGGCCCACAGCAGGCGCGCCCGGTGTTCGTCGCCCGCCGCTGCGGCAACCACCGGCCACGCCGACCAGGCCTCCACACCGGGCGTCAACCGGCCACGGTCGAGGGGTCGCCCGGTCGCGAGGGCGTAGAGCCCCGGGTGGGTCAGGGCCCAGGCCCGGTAGGCGGCCCCCAGGGCCCGCAGGGCGCTCGGGCCCTTGTCGGTGGCGGGGTCGGTGGCGGCCCGCAGCGCGGCCCCGATGGCGAGCAGCGCCCGCTCCTGCAGGGCGGCCTCCAGTTCGGCCTTGTCCCGCACGTGCTTGTAGAGCGACGGGGCCCGGATGCCGATGGCCTCGGCCAGCCGGCGCATGGTGAGCGCGTCCAGTCCTTCGGCCTCCACCAGGGCCTCGGCTTCGTCGAGGATCTGTTCACGGCGAGCCGACCCCCCGGCGGGAACCGGTGCGGGTTCGGTCGCCGGGGCCTGGTCGGCGCTCACGGGTCCATCGGGTCGGCGAGGAGGAACACGGGGTGGCGGGGCGCGATGGCGGCCAACTCGTCGTCGGACGAGTCGGGCCCGACCCCCTCGAAGAAGGCGCCCACCTCGGCCTTCCAGCGCTGCAGGTAGGGGCGGAGCACGGCCACCTTGGCCCGGTCGTCCAGGACCTCCTCGGCCCGGAAGGCCTCCACCCTGCGGCCGAGTCGCAGCGCGCCCGCGCCGTCGGCGGCGCGCAGGTTGCGGACCCACTGCGTGTGGCCCCGGGGGGCGACGAGGTAGCGGCGACCGTCGACCACCAGAAGGTTCACCGGGGTCTCCCGCAGCTCGCCCGATCGGCGTCCCCGGACCTGGAGGACCCGGGAGCCCCAGACGCTCACGCCGAGTCGGGTGAACCCGGCCACCGCCCGGTTGAACACCCGCCGGGTGAACCAGCCGGGGGCGACGTAGCGGTGCTCCACGCTCGCCGCTCCCTGCACCTCATCCATCGTGGTGGTGGTCTCCATGGTGGCCTCCTGTGTCGTCGCGCCCCGGACCGTCCGGCGGCTAACACTGTTCGCCACTCTAAGGCTAACAGCGATAGCCGTCAACCGTCCCCCGAGGGTTGGAGGGCGAGCACGGGCCCGTCAGCTGCACCCCGGCCCGCGGGCCGGGCGCCGAGAACCCCGAGGGCCTCAGGCCAGTGGCCAGACGATCAGGGTGCGCCAGGTGTTCGGGTCGGGCTCGGCACTGGGGTCGCTGACGTAGGTCTCCCACATCCCTTCGGCCAGGGTGAGCCCCTCGGCCTGCGACCACGCCACGAGCTCCTCGTAGGTCTGGGCCAGTCCGTCGTAGGGACCCACGTGGGTGCCGGTGACGACACGACCGCCCGGGAGCTCGAAGGGCTCCACCTCACCGTCGGCGCTGATCGGGCCCGCCACCGGGAACCCCACCAGCACGGCGACCGTGTCCCCGGGCATCCGGGGGTAGAAGCCGAACGGCGGCCCGGTGATCGGGACGCCCTGAACCCCCACCGCCCGCATCACTTCGGGGAAGGCCCGGTCGAACACCCCCGGCAGTTCGGCCATCGGCACCTCGGCCCGGATGGCGGCGGCCGGCTGGGCCGCGATCGTCTCCACGGTGAACGTCGTCATGCTCGTCTCCTCACGCCTGGTCGTCCCGCCCAGTTGAGCACGCCCCCATCCGGCCCGTCCGGCCCCGGGCCACCAGCGCTTCGATGACGTTCCATGCGATGGTCAGCCCGGCCAGCCACAACCCACGCCGGATCAGGCGATCGCGCCCGGCCGTCACGCTCATGAGGCGATCACGCCGTCGCGTCGGCGCACCGTGCCCACGGGGGACCGCCGGTCATCGGGGCCCGAACGGATCGGGCCAGCCGCGATCCACGAGGCGTTGCGCGTGTCGGTCGATGACGGCGGGAAGGTCCGGTGGCTGCCAACCGGGGAGCAGCTCGGTGCCGTCGAGCGTGTGCACCGGGCGGTTCAACTCGACGAGCAGCTCCAGGCTGCGCGCGATCCGTCCGGTCAGGATCGAGGGGTCGCCGGTGGCCAGGGCCAGGGCGGCCTCGGCCATGGTCTCCAGCGGCTCGAAGTGGCTGGGATCCACGTCGCCCCGGGCCACCAGGTGCGGGGTGGCGATGGCCGACTGGGGGGCGAGCGCGTTCACGGCGACGCCGTCGTCGTACAGCTCCGCCGCCACCGACACGGTGAGTCGGTTGAGCGCCGCCTTGGACGCGCCGTAGCCCGACCCCTGCTGGGTCGGGAGGTTGGTGGGAAACGGGGGACCGGGTGGCAGCTCGGCGGCGAAGCTCGTGAGGTTGACGATCCAGCCCCGCCGCTGCGACCGCATCGACGCGGCGGCGTCGGCCATGAGCTGCCACGGGGCCCACACGTTGACCTGTTGGGCGACCTCGAGCTGGCGCCGGGAC
>WBZL01001186.1_pt1 | contig 27885 bp, 19 predicted proteins | sample 5204291 | NCBI WGS metagenome assembly WBZL01 (sample SAMN12344345, study PRJNA552823) | activated sludge metagenome | biome: Activated sludge suspended growth; feature: Nitrification reactor; material: Wastewater; isolation source: activated sludge from nitrification reactor of wastewater...
GGCCACGATCCCTCAGAGCTCGATGCGGACCCCGATGGATGGGAAGAGGCCCGGCCAGGTCTCCCGCACGGAGAGCAGGCGGCCGGTCTCCTCGTCGATCTCGAGGTCGAAGCCGGCGACGTTGTGGTGGTCGTAGAGGTTCTGTACGTCGAGGAAGAAGACGACGCGGCCCCAGGCGCGCTCCCAGCTGCGGCTCGCCCGCAGGTCCAGCCGGTGGTAGCCCGGTAGTCGCTCGCTGGCGAGGGCGCCGAGCAGCAGCACGTCGCTCGGCTCGCCGTCCTCGCCGGCCGCGGGGTCGAGGCGCACCGGCGTGGTCGGCCAGCCGGTGCGCAAGCGCCAGGCGAGGCTCAGCCGCCAGCGCTCGCCGAGCCGCGCCTGGGTCAGCAGGCTGACGCTGTGGCGTTGATCGAGCTGGCGCGGCACCCGACGGCTGCCGAGGCGGTCCCAGGCGCGCGCGAAGCCGTAGCTCGCCCACCAGTCGATCCGCGCGCCGGCGGCACCGCGCAGCACCAGCTCGAGCCCCTCGGCGCCGCTCGCCGTGGGTGCGATGCGGACGCGGTCCGGCTCGACCTCCGGGAAGGTGTTGACCGGCTCGAAGAGGCTCTCGAGGCGGGGCCGCGGCTTGGCGATCTGCCGGCGGTAGGCCTCCAGTCGCAGCGAGCGCAGGGGCGCCCGACCGCCGCCCCGGAAGAGGTGCTCGACGCCGAGCAGCCAGTGGGTGGCCCGCTCGGCCGGCGCCAGGCGACTCTCCCCACCCTCCACCTGCAGCTCGTAGGGCCGCTGGCTCTGCAGGTAGCGGCCCGCCGCCGCGCGCAGCAAGGTCGCGCTGCCCAGCCGCCAGGCCAGGTTGAGGCGGGGGCTGAACAGGCCCTCGCCGGTCAGCGTCTGGCGGTCGTAGCGCGCCCCCAGCTCAATGGTGACGGCGCCCCGGGTCGCCAGCCGCTCGCTCACGAAGAGCCCGAGGTCGTCGCCGCGAAGCGTGCCGCGAAAGGCCGCCGTCGGGCTGAGGGGTGTCACCTCCTCCGAGCGCAGCTCGTAGGCCGGGTCACCTTCGCGGGCGTAGTCGAAGCGAGCCTCGTAGCGTCGGCCTTCAAAGCCGGCGTGGAGCTGCGCTCCCGACCCCGGGTCCCAAAGCCAGGAGTGCGCCACGCCCAAGACCTCGGTGGAGCGCAGGTCGCGGAGCGCGAAACGCTGCACGTCTTCCACCTCACGGCCCAGGCGGTCACGGTCGAGCTGGCTCGAGGAGAGGCGCGTCTCGGCGAGCCAGTGCTCCCCGCGGCTGAGCTGGTGGGTGAGCCAGAGATACTGGCTGTCGTAGTCGGTGTCGAAGCTTTTGCCCTCGCGGCTCGCCGTCAGCTTGTCGCTGCCGCGCAGCAGGTGGGCGCGCCAGCCCTGGTCCTCGTTCGGGCGGTAGCCGAGCTTGCCGAAGACGTCCCAAAACACCGGTCGCTCGGCGCCGAGGAAGCGGTCGGCGAGCTCGGTCGAGCCGCGGCGGCCCGCCACCAGCCACTCGCCACGGTCGCCGGCGAAGCCACCGCCGCTCTGCGCCTCGAGCGCCACCACCCCGAGGCTCAGTCGGCTGCGCCGGGGGCCGTGGGGTGAGGTGGTGGTGAGGTCGAGCACTCCGCCCATGCGGTCGCCCCGCTCGGCGGTGAACGAACCGGTCGCCAGCTCGGCTCCCGCCAGGGTGTCCGGCGCCACCAGGCTTAGGGCACGGTCGATCTCCGGCAAGTGGTAGGCGTCGAGGAGCTCCTGGCCGTCGAGGAGGACGAGCACCTCGTCGCGGCGACCACCGCGGACGCTGAACTGGGCCGAGACGTCGTTGGCGGTGATCCCCGGCAGCAGGGGCAGGCCACGGAAGAGGTCGCCCCCCAACCGCGGCAGCGCCTCGATCTCAGTGCGCGACAGCGACTGCGGCGCCAGCGGCTGCTCCTCGAGCAACGAGAGGTGGCTGGGACGGACGACGATCTCGTCGCGGACCAGGGCCAGCGGGTAGTCCGGCGGGCTCGCCGGCACGGCCCGGGGCGGCGGTGGCGGCACGGCCGGCGGCGGTGCCGGCACCACGACGAGCGTGCCCTCGGCCCCCTCCTCCACCCGCAGCCCGTGCGGCGCGAGGACCTCGTCGAGGACCTGCCGCGGCGCGCTCGCCACCGGCTCGGCGACCACCACGAAGTCGGGCCGCACCAGCTGCGAGCTGAACACCAGCGGCAAACCGTCCGCCTGGAGGTCGAGGAGGACCGTCGTCAGGCTGCGCCCGGCGTAGTGCCGGCCGTCTGGCGCGGCCCACGCCAAATTCGGCCAAGACACCCCCAGGGCCGCACCCAGCAGCCAGGCTGCCACCGCCGCTCGTGCTTGCCGAGAAGGCACCGGCGCAGGCTAGCAGCAGAGGCTGCGAAGGATCCAGCGCCCAGCCGCATCCAAGGGGGCACAAGGAGGAGAAACCATGCGTCAACATGGCCAACAGCCGACGATCCGCCCCCACCACCTGGCCCTGGCTCCGCTTCTCGCGCTCGCCCTGGCCACCGCCCCGGCCTTCGCCGACGATCCCGACTACAGCGGCAACTTCGACCGCTCCCGCTGCACCTTCACCTCGGTGGGCAACAACCCCTACTTCCCGCTCCTGCCCGGTGCCGTCCTGCACTTCGCCGGCGAGGAAGACGACGAGGGCGAGATCGTCGAGGTGACCAACGTGATCAGCGTGCTCGACGCGACCGAGATGGTCGACGGCGTCGAGACGCGGGTGATCGAAGAGCGCGAGTCCAAGGACGGCGAGCTGGTCGAGATCTCCCACAACTTCTTCGCCCTCTGCCGCGAGACGGGTGACGTCTGGTACTTCGGCGAGGACGTCGACATCTACGAGGACGGCGTCGTGGTGGCGCACGACGGCGCCTGGCGCACCGGCGAGAACGGTGCGACCGCCGGCATCATCATGCCCGGAACGCCCATCCTCGGCGCCCGCGCCTACCAGGAGCAGGCGCCGGGCGTGGCCCTCGACCGCGGCGAGTTCGCCAGCGTGACGAGCGTGCTGACGGTCCCGGCCGGCACCTTCGATCACGTGGTGCGGGTGGACGAGACGACGGAGCTCGTCCCGGGAGACCTCAGCCAGAAGTGGTACGCGCCGGGGATCGGCCTGATCAAGGACGACGTCCTCGAGCTCGAAGAGCGTGAGGCGCCGCCGTGCGAGCCGAGCGCCACCGCCCTGTGCCTCGGCGACAGCCGCTTCCGGGTGACCGCCGACTGGCAGCAGTCCGGGGGCGCCAGCGGCCACGGCACGCCGATCCTCGCCGCCGCCGACGCCGGCGAGTTCTGGTTCTTCCGCGCCGACAACACCGAGCTGCTGGTCAAGGTGCTCGACGCCTGCCAGCCGCCCTTCGCGCACTTCTGGGTCTTCGCCGCCGGCCTCACCAACGTCGGCGTCACCCTCACCGTGACCGACACCGCCACCGGTGCCATGAAGGTCTACACCAACCCGGTGGGGGCAGACTTCGCCCCCATCCTCGACACCACCGCCTTCGACACCTGCCCGTAGGCGGCGCCCGGGCGCCGCGGGCTCCCTGTAGGGGCCGGTCTCAAACCGGCCCTGCTCTGGCCCCGGCAGGGGCTGAGGTCCGTAGCCTGGGGATTCATCCCCAGGTGATCCATGCCGAACCACTTCCCCCCAGACGACAACGGCCGGGACAGGGCCCGGCCGTTTCCGCAGCGGTCTTGGGGTGAAGGGGAACGTCAGCTGTGGGCGCGGTCGCGGGCCCGCGCGAGGGCGCGGCGGCCATAGACCCGCGCCAGCTCCACCCGATACTCCGCCGAGGCCTGCACGTCCCCGAGCGGCTCGTCGACGCCGAGGCCCGCCAGGGCGGCGGCGATCGCCGCGTCGTCCGGCACGCGGCCGATCAGCGCCGCCACCTGGGCTGCGGCGTCCACCGGCCGGTTGGCGATGCCGTTGAAGGCCAGGCTGGCGCTCGAGCAGCGGCCGTCGGCCTCCAGGGCCACCACCGCGGCAGCGCCACAAAGGGCGTAGCCCGAGGCCGGATGGTCCACCTTGAGGTAGGCCGAGCCGGTGGCGAGCGGCAGGCGCGGCACCTCGACGGCGACCAGGATCTCGCCGGCGTGCAGGTCGGTGGTCAACAGGTCGACGAAGAAGTCGTTCGCCGCCACCACCCGCGCTCCCGCCGGGCCGCGCAGATGGACGGTGGCGCCGAGGGCCACGAGAACGGCGGGCAGGTCGGAGGCCGGATCGGCGTGGGCGATGTTGCCGCCCACGGTACCGCGGTTGCGCACCTGGGGGTCGCCGATCTTGGCCGCGGCCTCGGCGAGGAGCGAGCAGTCGGCGCGCAGCAGGTCGGAGCCGGCCACCTCGGCATGCCGAGTGAGGGCGCCGACACGGATGCGATCGCCCAGCGCCCTGATGCCGGCGAGCTCGTCGATGCGGCCGATGTCGATCAGGGCGCCCGGCTGGGCCAGGCGCAGCTTCATCATCGGCAGCAGGCTGTGGCCGCCGGCCAGCAGCTTGGCGTCGGGGAGCCGGCCGAGGAGTGCCAGGGCCTCCTCGACGCTGCCGGCCCGGTGATAGTCGAACTTGGCAGGGAACATCGTCGGCTCTCCTCAGTGCTGGTGGATGGCCCGCCACACCCGTTCCGGGGTGAGCGGCATGTCGAGATGGCTGACCCCGAACGGCTGCAAGGCATCGACGACGGCGTTGACCACCGCGGCCGGCGAGGCGATCGCGCCGGCCTCGCCCACGCCCTTGACCCCCAGCGGGTTGTGCGGGCAGGGCGTAACCGTGCGGCTGAGCTCGTAGTTCGGCAGGTTGTGGGCCCGCGGCAGGGCGTAGTCGAGCATCTCGCCGGTGAGCAGCTGGCCGTTCTCGTCGTAGACGGCGCCCTCCCACAGGGCCTGGCCGACGCCCTGGGCGATGCCGCCATGCAGCTGGCCGTCGACGATCATCGGATTGATGACGTTGCCGACGTCATCGACCGCCAGGTAGCGCAGCAGCTTCACCTCGCCCGTCTCCGGGTCCACCTCGACCACCGCCACGTGGGTGCCGAAGGGGAAGACGAAGTTCGACGGGTTGTAGAACGAGGTCATCTCGAGGCCCGGTTCCACATCGTCCGGCAGGTTGTGGGCGAGGTAGGCGGCGAGCACCACCTCCCCCCAGCCCTTGCCCCGGTCCGGCACGCCCTTGACGGCGAACTGGCCGTCCGCGAAGTCGAGGTCGTCCTCGGCGGCCTCCAACAGGTGGGCGGCGATCTTCTTCGCCTTGGCGATCACCTTGTCGGTCGCCAGCGCGATCGCCGAGCCACCTACGGCCGCCGAGCGGCTGCCGTAGGTGCCCATGCCGAACTGCACCTCGCCGGTGTCGCCGTGCACCACGTCGACTTGCTCGACGCCGATCCCCAGACGGTCGGCCACGATCTGCGCGAAGGTCGTCTCGTGCCCCTGGCCGTGGGCCGAGGTGCCGGTGTAGACGGTCACCGTGCCCGTGGGGTGCACCCGCACCTTGGCGCTCTCATAGAGGCCAGCCTGGGCGCCGAGCGCCCCTACCACCTGCGAGGGGGCGAGGCCGCAGGCCTCGATGTAGCTCGACAGGCCGATGCCGAGGAGCTTGCCGCCGGCCGCCCGCCGCGCCGCCTGCTCCTGGCGCAGGGCAGCGTAGCCGACGTTGGCGAGGGCCTTGTCGAGGGCCGGCTCGTAGTTGCCGCTGTCGTACTGCAGGGCGACCGCCGTCTGGAAGGGGAAGTTGCCGGCGGCCACGAAGTTGCGCCGCCGCATCTCGGCGGGGTCAAGGCCCATGGCGCTGGCCGCGAGGTCGAGCAGCCGCTCGACGACGAAGGTCGCCTCCGGCCGCCCGGCGCCACGGTAGGCGTCGACCGGCACGGTGTTGGTGAACACCCCGAGCGTGCGCACGTAGATCGCCGGGATGTCGTATTGCCCGGAAAGCAGCGTGCCGTAGAGATAGGTCGGCACGGCCGGTGCGAAGGTCGAGAGGTAGGCGCCCATCGCGGCGTAGGTCTCGACCCGCAGCGCGAGGATCTTGCCGCCCGCGTCGAGGGCGAGCTCGGCGTGGCTCACGTGGTCGCGGCCGTGGGCATCGGTGAGGTTGGTCTCCGAGCGCGTCGCCGTCCACTTCACGGGGCGCTTCACCTGCATGGCGCACCAGGCGGTGATCGCCTCGTCCGGGTAGTGGTGGATCTTGCTGCCGAAGCCGCCGCCCACCTCCGGCGCCGTGATCCGCAGCTTGTGCTCGGGGATGCCGAGCGAGGCGAGCGAGATCAGCAGGCGGTGGAGGTGGGGGTTCTGGGTGGTCATGGTGAGGTGGACCTCACCGGTCGCCTCGTCGTAGGTGGCGAGCGCCGCCCGCGGCTCGATGGCGTGGGGGATCAGGCGGTTGTTGCGCAGGTCGACGACCACCGTCTTGGCAGCGGCGGCGAAGGCGGCGTCCGTCTTCTCCTTGTCGCCGAGGTTCCAGTCGAAGGCGATGTTGTGCGGGGCCTCAGGGAAGATCTGCGCCGCGCCGTCCGCGGTGGCCTGCTTGGCGTCGACCACCACGCCCAGCGGCTGGTACTTGACGGCCACCAGCTCGGCGGCGTCACGGGCGGTATGGCGGTCCTCGGCGACCACCACGGCCACCGCGTCGCCGACGTAGCGCACGGTATCGATGGCGATCATCGGGTGGGCCGGCACCTTGATGTCGGGCAGCAGCCAGCCGGTGGGGATGGTGTTGGGCACGCCGCTCGCCGCGATGTCGGCGCCGGAGTAGGCGGCCACCACTCCCGGCAAGGCGCGGGCGGCGGTGAGGTCCACGCTCTCGAGGCGGGCGTGGGCGTAGGGGCTGCGCACGATCACGGCGTAGACCATGCCGGGCAGCTGGAGATCGTCGGTGTACTTGCCCTGGCCGGTGATCAGAGCAGGGTCTTCCCGGCGCTTGATCGAGGTTCCGAGCACGCCAGCCATGATCAGCCCTCCGCCGCGGCGCGCTGGATGGCGCGCACGATGTTGTGGTAGCCGGTGCAGCGGCAGATGTTGCCCTTCAGGGCCTCGCGGATCTCGCCCTCGTTGGGCTGCGGGTTCTTCGCCAGCAGGGCCGCCCCGGCCATGATCATCCCCGGCGTGCAGTAGCCGCATTGCAGGCCGTGCTCGTCCCAGAAGGCCTGCTGCACCGGGTGGAGCTTGCCGTCCACCTTGAGGCCCTCGATGGTGGTGACCTTGGCGCCGTCGGCCTGCACCGCGAGCTGCGTGCAGCTCTTCACCGCCACGCCGTCGATCCACACGTTGCAGGCCCCGCAGAGGCTCGTCTCACAGCCCACGTTGGTCCCCGTCAGGCCGAGCTCGTCGCGCAGGAAATGCACCAGGAGGAGCCGTGGCTCGACCTCGCGCTCGTAGGTCTTGCCGTTGACCTCCAGCCGCACCGGCACCTTCATATCGACTCTCCTTTCACGCCACCCTCAGCACCCACGCAGCACCACGGCGGCGATCAGCACCAGGACGACGGCGACCGCCAGCAGCAGCGGCAGCCGGACCTTCTTGGGAACGAGCTCGGCTGCCAGCCCGGAGGCGAACTCCTTGGCCATCTCGGCCTGCGACGGCGGCGCCGCGAGCGCCGCCGGGTCCACCACCGGCGCCGCCTCCCCACCAGCTGCGGCGGTGGCGGCCTCCGGCGCCTGTGCCGCGAGGGCCGCCACCTGGCGCTCGAGCTGCTCCAAGGCCTGGCGGGTGATCACCTTGGCGGAGCTGTCGAGCAGCCGCTGGCCGACGCCCGCGATGCGGCCGCCGACCTGCGCTTCGACGTCGTAGTCGAGCTGGGTGCGCGCGGGCTCGAGGGCGGTCAGGCGGATGGCCCCGTTGCCCTCCACGAAGCCGGGGGCGCCGTTGCCCTGCATCTTGAGCTTGTAGCCGGCCGGCGGCTCGAGGTCCGAGAGCACCACCTGGCCGGTGAACTGGCCCTGGACCGGCCCGACCTTGAGCTGGATCACGCCCTCGAACTGGTTCTCGGCCGTCTGCTGCAGCGACTCGGCGCCGGGCAGGGTGCGAGACAGGACTTCGGCGTTGGTGAGGGCGCCCCACACGGTCTCGCGGGAGGCGGCAAAGACATGCTGGCCGGATAGCTTGACGGGCATCGGCAGTCGGCAAGTCGAGCGGAAATTAGGCCGCCACTTTCCCGCGTTTGGCCGGAGGTGTCAAGACAGGCCGCGGCAGCCCGCCGGCCGTGGTCGCTGCCGGCCTAGCAGCCGTCGAGGGCAGCGGTGTCGGCCCGCGGCGCGGCCGTCCGCCCCACCGGGTTGACGTACTCGCGGACGGCGCCGGTGGTGGTGTCGCGCACCCGCAAGGTGAAGCCCACGTTGGTGGTGGCGGCGTAGAACACCCAGTGGTGCCCATTGACGGCGCAGCCGTCGAGCACCTTGACCAGCATCTCCCAGTTGCTGGCGCGGAAGAACCACAGCAGGCCCGCGTCGTCCGAAGCTCCCCCAGCGACGCGCTGGCCGACCCCGGTGGCGCCGTCCGCCGTGCTCCAGCGCAACTTCACCTCGAAGCGCCCGCCGCGCAGGCAGAGCGTCTCGCCGTCGGCGACGCACGGGGCCGTACCGCCGCCCGCGGGCAGCGCGTAGAGGCGGGGCGCGATGTCGACGCCGTTGCAGGCGCCGGACTCGAGCGGGAAGATCGTGCAGGCGGAGCGCCGCGTCTCGGCCACGTAGAGCTCTCCCGCCGGGCCGAGCACCGGGTGCCCCCACTCGAGGAGACCGGCGAGCGGCAGGCTCCACAGCAAGGCGCCGTTCTCCGCGATCGCGAAGACCAGGCCGCCGTCGAGGTGGCCGGAGACCCCGGTGTAGAGGACGCCCTCGGCGTCGAGCGCGATCCCCGTCATTGCGCCCGTGCCGCCGTGCGCCTCGGGGTCGAACGGGGCTGGCCAGTCGAGCGCGCCGCTCGCCGGGTCCACGGCGTAGAGCTTGCCGCCGGCGCGATAGCCGAAGAGCGGCGTGAAGACGTTGCCGGAGCTGGCATAGACCCGGGTGGTGACGCCGCCAACCTCGCGCAGCGCCAGGCCGAGGGTGAAGCTGGTCCGCCCGCGGTCGAGGTCCACCATCCGCGGCCAGGCGAGCTCGGCGTGGTCGCCACGATCGTCGAGGGCGTAGAGCACGGCGCTGAAGCCCAGCCCGAGGCGCATCGGCCCCGAGCCGTAGAGGCGGCCGTCGCTGCCCACGGCGAGCGCCGTCGTCCACACCAGCGGCGCGCCGGGCTCGGCCGGGTTGCGCAGCTCGTGCATCCACTTGAGCGGCGCTCCACTGGCCCCAGCAGCGAGGTCGAAGGCGAGCACGAAACCGGGCTGCGCGGTGTCCCAGGCGTCGACCGCCGGCCCCCATGCCCCCGCCACGTAGAGCGTGCGGCCGTCCGGCGCCAGAGCAGGGGCCGCGGCCACGATGTTCGGAAAGCTCGCCGCCGCGCTCGGGTAGCGCCAGCGCAGCGTGCCGTCCGGGTTGACGGCGTAGACGGCATTGGTCTCGTAGGGCCCGGCCGCCGTGGTCGCGAGGTAGATCGCCCCGTCGGGCCCCACCAGCGGCGCCGCGATCACCTCGCCGCCGCCGTCCGGGTCTCCCGGCAGCGCGGGGTTGAAAGTTGCAAAGCTCCAGCGCTCGCTGCCGGTCGCGACATCGACGGCGTAGAGCTTGCCGTCGCCACGGCCCACGTAGAGCACCGTGCCGTCGGCCGAGAGCGCCGGCGTGCCCTCCACGGTGCCGTTGTAGTAGCTCACCGTGCCGCCGCCCGGGCATTGCCCGGGCGTCGCCGCGCGGCCGGCCAAGAGATAGCAGTATGGCGTGCGCTCCGCCGCGAAGGGCTGCGGCCAGGCCGTTGTCAAATCGGAGTGGAAGGCGTAGAGCTTGCCGTCGCTCTTGTCCCACTGCGCGCGGTCGGTGAGGCCGAAGCTGCGGATCACCCCCCAGGTGCCGGCGAAGACCCGGCCGTTGCGCGCCACCGCCGGCGGCATGTTGATGGCCTGGCCATCGGCGAGCGCCACGCTCACCACCCCACCCGGCGAACGCGGCCCGACCACCGTGCTCTGCCCCGTCCGCCGCGCGTCGTGCCCCTCGGTCTCCCAGCCCTCGGCGCGGGCGGGCCCGGCCAGCGTGAGGAGAGAAAGGAGCCCGAGAGAAGTCGGCAGGAGGCGAACCAGGCGGCTCATGAGAGGAGCTTCTCACAAGCAAACGGAAGAAGCCGTCCAGGCTGCGGCGGCCTCAACCCGGTCGCTCGAGGACGACGCTCCCCACCCGCTCGATGCTGCGGAAGTGGCGGTCATAGGTCAGGACCGTGGCGCCGGCCTGGGCCGCGGCGGCAGCGATCCAGATGTCGTTGGTCGGGATGGGCGTCCCGGCTCGCTTCAGGGCCAGAGTGATCTCCCCGAAGTGGCGAGCGCCATGGTGATCGAGCGCCAGCTCTTCGACCACCGGATGCGCCAGGAACAGCTGCAGCTCCTCCAGGTTGCGCTCGAGATGGCGGCCCTGCAGGAAGCCCAGCCACAGCTCACCGAGGACGATCGTCGGCACTCCCACCCAATCGGCGGCATCGAGGAGGCCCACGACGGCGCGATCTCCTCGCTGGTAGTGGCTGTAGGCCGAGGTGTCGAGGCAGTACCGGCTCACTCCCAGAGCTCCGCATCGACCTGCTCGGTGGCGGCGATGGCGCTCTCGAACTCACGGAGATCCTCCGCCGTCCAGCTCCCGGCCTGGCGGGCCAGACCATTGCTGCGTGGGCTCGCAGTGAGGCCCACGGCGGCCTCCAAGAGGCTGATCACCGTCTGATTGAGCGACGAACGGCGCCGGTGCTTCTCGCGTTCCAGCGCCTCGGCGAGGAGCGGCGGCACGTTGCGGATCGTCAGATAGGCCATGGCACCTCCGTGCAGTCAGCAGGCCAATTCTACGACTGCATTCGAAGAAGTACAGCCGGTGCTTTCGGGCCGCGGCAGGGCGGCGCCGCGCACCTCCGCCTTCTGCTCGCTCGCCAGCCCTCCCCCACAGCAACGCCCCGCCGCCGCCCTGGGCGAGCTGACCGCCGCCACAGCGGCCGGCTCACCCCGGCCGCTGTTAGAGTCCTCCCGTGCATTCGACATTCCAGTCCGGGACGGGGCGCCGGCGGGAAACCGTGGCGCTGGCCGCGCTCGCTGGCGCCCTCCTGCTCACCGTGCTGGCAGGGTGGAAGGCGAGGGCCGATGCCGTGCCGGGCGACCCCACTCGCAAACCCGTCGCGCTCGGCGCCGGCTGGCGCTTCCAGGCCGGGGACGACCTCGCCTGGGCCAGCCCCAGCTTCGACGCCGGCGCCTGGCCGAGCATCCGGGTGCCCGAGGCGTGGGGCCGGCAAGGGTTCCGGGAGGCTTCCTGGGGGTGGTACCGGCTGAGCCTCGAGCTCGGCACCGAGGCCGGCGCCCGGCGAGAAGACCTCCGGCTGGCGCTCTGGCTGTCGCGGGTCGAGAGCAGCTACGAGGTCTACGCCGGCGGCGAGCGGCTCGGCGGTCGCGGCTCGCTGCCACCGCGCGCCCGGATGGAATACGACCACACGACGAGCTACCCGATCCCGGCCCGGGCGATCTCTCCCGACGGCCGGCTGGTGCTCGCCCTGCGGGTCTACCGCGACCCGGCTTTCGCCCCCGGCGGCGGCGGCATCATCGACCGCGCCCCGCGCCTCGGCCGGGTGGAGACGCTCGCCGTCGAGCCGTATCTCGCCGGCCTCCCGGCCCTGCTGCTCGCCGCCGCCTTCGCCGCCGGGGCGGCCTACTACCTGCTCCTCTTCCACGCCTGGCGCAGCCCGGTCTACGCCGCCTTCGCCGCCCTGCTGCTGAATCAGGCAGCGTTCATCTTTCTCACCGGGCCGTTCCGTTTCCTGGTGACGAGCGACTACATCGCCCTCAAGGAAGCCGAGTACCTGGCGCGCTTCGCCCTCCCGGCTACCGTGATGCAGTTCATCTGGGCCCACCTCGGCAAGCGGATGGCGCGGCCCCTGCGCGCCTACCAGCTGAGCCACCTGGGGTTGGCGGCCGTGGTGGTGGCGGAGCCAGGGCTGCGCTGGAACCTGGCGGTGGTGCACCTCTGGGAGCTCTGGGTGGTGCCGCTGATCTTCGGCGCCAGCGGCTGGGTGATCTCGCGGGCCTGGCGCGGCGACCGGCGGGCGCGGGTCATCGCCCTGGGTGCCGCCGCGCTCGCGCTCACCTTCGCCTGGGACATCGCTCGCGGCCGCGGCCTGGTGGAAGGCCCGGCGCTCTCACCCCTCGGGCTCCTCCTGCTCGGCATGGCGATGGCCGCCTCGGTGGCCGACCGCCTGCGTTCCACCCACCTCGAGCTCGAAGCGATGCGCGCCGACCTCGAAAGGCGGGTTGCCGAGCGCACCGAAGAGCTCGAGCAGGCACGGCGGGTTGCCGAGACGGCGAACCAAGCGAAGAGCGATTTCCTGGCCAACATGAGCCACGAGATCCGCACCCCGATGGCCGGGGTGAGCGGCCTCGCCGAGCTGCTGGCCAAGGCCCCGCTCGAGCCCACCGAGCGGCGTTACGTCGAGGCGATCCAAACCTCGGCGGCGACCCTCGAGCGGGTGGTGGGCGAGATCCTCGACTTCAGCCAGATCGAGGCCGGCCGCCTGGAGATCCGGCGCTCGAGCTTCAGCCCGCGCGAGCTCGTCGAGGCCGTGGCGACGCTCTTCCGGCCTCTCGCCGCCCGCCGCGGCCTCGTCCTCGAGGTGAGCCTCGACCCTGAGCTGCCGGCGGCCGCGGTCAGCGACCCGGCACGCTTGCGGCAGGTGCTGGTCAACCTGGTGGGCAACGCGATCAAGTTCACCGAGCGCGGTGCGGTGCGCCTCGAAGCGGCGGCGCCGTCGCCCGAGCGCCTGCGTTTCGCCGTCGTCGACACCGGCCTGGGGATCGACGAAGAGACTGGCCGTCGCCTCTTCCAACCCTTCTCCCAGGGCAGCACGGGGGCGGACCGGCGCTTCGGCGGCACCGGGCTCGGGCTCGCCATCAGCCGCCGGCTGGTCGTCGCGCTGGGCGGTGAGATCGGCTTCGAGAGCCAGCCCGGAGCGGGGTCTCGCTTCTGGTTTGAGGTGCCGGGCCGCGGCGCGGTCGACAGCCCGGCAGAACCGCTCGCCCCGGCCCCGGCGGCCCTCGCCGTGAGCGCCGCGAGCCCTGCGGCCTCCGAGATGGCGGCGGGCCGCGACCCGGCCGCGACGAGTCAGGTGTTGGTGGCCGAGGACGACCCGGTGTCGAGCTTCGTCGTCACCCAGATGCTGACGAGCCTCGGCTACCAGGTGCGCGCCGTCGGCGACGGCGAGAGCGCCCTGGCCGCGCTGGCGGTCGAGCGTTTCGACCTCGTCTTGATCGATTGCCAGATGCCCGGGCTCGACGGCTACGAGACCACCCGCCGCCTGCGCGAGCAGGAGGCGGGGGCCCGGCATACCCCGGTGGTGGCGCTCACCGCCCATGCCATGCGGGGAGACCGCGAACGCTGCCTCGCCGCCGGCATGGACGACTACCTCGCAAAGCCCGTCTCCCAGGAAGCCCTGGCGCGTACCGTCGAGCGCTGGGTGGGCGCCGACCTCAGAAGCCCAGCCGATAGGTCAGGGTGAAGTTGCGCCCCGGCTGCGGCCGGAAGAAGGAGACATTCGAGAACTCGGCGTAGAGCTCGTCGGTCAAGTTGTCGGCCACCAGCGTCAGGCTGTGCTTGAAGCGCCCGTGGTCGAACAGGTGCACGCCACCCGAAAGCGAGTGGGTGGTGAAGGCCGGCAGGCGGCGGCCCACCGGCGGCTCGGGCTCGTTGGGGTCGAGGTTGGCCTTCTCCTCGCCGTTATGGCGCAGGCGGTACTCGACGAAGTAGCGGCCCGCCGGCGGGCTCCAGCGCAGGTAGAGGTTGAGCTTGTCGCCGAAGGTGTCGCCGGTCGGCGGGTTGGTCGAGTCGATCCGCTTGCCGGTGAGGTGCGTGTAGTTGCCACCCACCGCGACACCGCAGGGCGCGCGGTAGCCCACCGAGGCCTCGGCGCCTTCGTAGCGCAGCTTCTCGATGTTGCGCTGCTGGACGACGAAGCCGCCACCAGAGGCCTCGATCGCCGCCTGCAGCTCGGCCGGCAGGGCGGCCACCTCGGACGGCGACAGGAAGTACTGCACGATGCCGTCCTTGATCTCGTTGCGGAAGAAGGTCAGCTCGAAGATGGCGTTGGTCCGCAGGTACTTGAAGCCGAGGTCGTAGTTGGTGCTGTTCTCCGACTGCAACCCGGCGTTGAGGATCTGGTAGCCGGCGCCCTCCGGCGTCGGGCCGTTGAACAGGCGCTCGATGATGCTGGGGGCCCGGAAGGCGGTGCCCACCGAGCCTGCGAGGTGGAGGTAGTCGGCCACCCGGTAGAGGGCCGAGAACGAGCCGACGAGGGCGTCGTCGTCGAAGTCGAGGCCCCGGGTGTCCCAGCCGGGCGTCCGCTCCGCCTTGGTCGAGACGTTCTGGTAGCGGGCGCCGAGGGTCAGCTTCAGGCGCTCGCCGGCGGTGATCTCGTCCTGCACGAAAGCGCCGTAGCTGGTGTTGGTGGCGTTGGGGGCGTTGGCCACTCCATCGCTCGAGGTGCGCACGATCTCGAAGGGCGGGAAGGGGAAGCGCAGGGTGGTCGTGGTGGTCGAGAAGTCCGTGTTGAAGGAGTCGTCCTGGTAGCCCTCGAAGCCATAGGTCACCAGGTGGTTCACCCCGAAGACCTTGATCAGCTCGGCGCGCAGGCCGGTGGTGTCGAGGTCGGTGAAGTTCATCGTGTCGGCGTGCACCGCCGAGTCCGGCGCACCCGGGAAGAGCGGGCCGATGTTGATGTCGATGAGGTTGGCGAGGTGCCGCTCGTTGCTCTGCCGGTAGACCTGCAGGTCCACGGTGTCGAGCAGCGCCGTCGCGAGGGCGCTCCCCAGGTAGTGCAGCACCGTGCGGTCGAACTTCTGGTCCGGGTAGAGGATGCGGATCAGCGCCCCGGAGTCGTCACCGATCAGCGCCGGGTCCACGAAGCCGAACCCCGTCTGGTCAGCCGAGTAGCGGCTATGGCGCAGCGAGAGCTTGTGGTTCTCCGCCAAGTCGTATCCCAGGAAGAGGGTAGCGGTGTCGTCGCGAACGCCCGAGTCTCGCACCACGGCCTCGTCGCGCAGGCGAATCTTGCCGAAGCTGCCGGCGGCCGCCTTGTAGTCCCCGCTGTCGCGGTAGGAGGCGCCGAGGCGCAGCGAGAAGGCCCCGAAGCGGCCGTCGACGCTGCCCGAGACCTTCTCCTGCTCGCCGGCCGAGCCGTAGCGCAAGGCGACGCTGCCGCCCAGCCGCTCGGCGTCGCGATAGGCCGGGGTCTTGGTGATCACGTTGATCACGCCGCCAATGGCATCCGAGCCGTAGAGCACCGAGGCCGGCCCGCGCACCACCTCGAGGCTCTGCATCTCCTCCACCTCCGAGAGCCCGGTGATCTCGCCGAAGTCGCTCTGCCGCCGCGGGTTGTTCATCCGCAGGCCGTTCTCGAGGAAGAGCACCCGCAGGCCGCGCTGGCCGCGGATCACCGGCCGCTGCTGGTTGGGGCCGACGCCGTTGACGTCGACGCCCGGCTGGTCGCGCAGGAGGGCCGTCGGGTTGTCCGGCGCCCGCTCCTCGATGGTCTGCTGGTTGACCACCGTGACCGGGTTGGTGACCTCGAAGGTCTCGGACTCGCTGCCCGTCGCCGTCACCGTGGTGGTGGCGAAGAAGGAGCCCTGGGGCTCTTCGCTCGTGGCCCCGTCGGCCGTCGCGGTGGCGTCCGGCGAGGCCGGGTCGGTGGTGTCGTCGCTCGCCGTCTGCGCGGCGGCCCCGCTCACCAGCAGCAGGCCGAGCAGCAGCCCCACGGCTTGCGCCACGGTCTTGAGATGGCGTACCGGCGTCGCCTCACGACCACGGATGCACCGCCGGTAGCCGGTGTAGATCAGCAGCAAGCCGACGAGCTCGGTCACGTAGAGCGCCTCGACGAAGCCGGCGCGGGTCAGCGTGCCGCCGATGCCGGGCAGCAAGGCCCCGATCGCGATCAGGATGTTGCCGACGTAGCGGTCCCGCAGCTCGACGTGGCGGCGGAACTTGAGGGCCGAGAAGATCGCTCCACCGACCAGGAAGACCAACGAGTAGAGGTTGAGGAAGGGGCTGATCAAGCGCACCCAATGCCATTCGATGACCTTGCCCGAGAGGCGATGGGCCTCGGCCAGCGAGGCGTCGAGCGGCGAGAGGAAGACGAGCACCGAGGCGATGGCGATCGCCGAGGTCATCAGGATCGCCGAGAGGTCGGCGAAGCGGCGCCGCATCAGCAGGTAGATCGAACCCTGAGCCAGGGGGTAGCCGCCAAGAAAAGCGCCGGCGATGTACCAGAAGCGGAACACCAGGGGGTCCCAGCCGAGCAGGGTGGTGAGGGACTCGGTGAGGGTGCCGAGACCGTAGGTGGCCATGCCGATGCCCCACCACAGCAGGTGGCGGCCACCGCCCTTGGCGCGGTAGCGCGAGAAGAGCTGCCAGCAGAAGAACGCGGCGCAGAACGTGGTGAGGATGGGTAGATGCAGCAGGGCGTAGTGCGCGCTGCTGAGCGTGTGAGCGTCCTCGATCATCGAAATCTCCCGGCGGGGCCCCGTCGTCGGTCGGCCACCGCGATGCCTTGTTTTCGTCTCTGGCCTGCGGGCCCGTGGCCCCAGGCGTCTGGGCTGCGCGCATCACCCCGCGCCACGCGGCGGCCTGGGGCCGGCGAGCGCAGGTGGGCGTGGCACGCTGGACGAGCTAGGCGAGGGCGGGAGGCGGCAGGCTGGAGCGGCGGCGCGCGAAACCGAGCGCGGTGGCGAAGCCGGCCGGCGCCGCGAGGCGAGCGGGCGGGCGGCCGCAGCTCGGCCGGGAGGACAGGTGGAGGGCGAGCCACCAGCGCGCCGCGGCGGCGAGGAGCGCCAGCACCAGCGCGGCGAGCGGCATCGCGAAGAGCAGGCCCGCCTCCTCGAGGAGGGCGAGCTGCTCGGAGGCCTGCTCGGCGACCGGCACCATGGCGCCGGCATGCAAGAGGAGGACGAGGAGCCAGAAGACGATCGCCGGGCGGCCACGCCAGAAGGGGATGCCGGCCCGCCAGGCGACAGCGGCCCCCAGCGCGAGCACCAGGGCGGCCGACCAGCGCAGGGCCGCGCCGGGCCCGAACACCCCATCGCCCGCCAGGCGCTCCCACAGCAGGCCGACGTGGAAACGCACCAGGTAGAGCGCGGCGAGCCCGCCCAGGGCGGCACGCAGCACTCTCCACCAGCGGTTGGGGTTACGGCTCTGTCGCATCGTCGTGGCGACGATAGCACCGAGCGAGAAGGGCGGTGCCTACCTCTCGGCGTAGGCCCGCACGATCCCGTCCCCCACCTCGATCTGGTCCACCACCTCGAGGCCGTCGATCACCTGGCCGAAGACGGTGTAGTTGCCGTCGAGGTGCGGCGTTGGCAGGTGGGTGATGAAGAGCTGGCCGCCACCGGTGTCCTTGCCGGCCTTGGGCATCCCCACCGTGCCGCGGACGAAGGGCCGCCGGTTGATCTCGTCGCGAATGGTGTAGCCGGGCCCCCCCGAGCCGTCCCCCCGCGGGTCGCCGCCCTGGATCACGAAGTTGGGCACCACCCGATGCCAGATCAGCCCGTCGTAGTAACCGGCGCGCACCAGGGCGAGGAAGTTGGCCACGTGGACGGGGGCGTCGGCGGCGAAGCAGCGGATGCGGAGCCTCCCACGGGTGGTCTCCAGCACCACGATCGGCTCGCCGGCCGGCGCCGCGGCGAGGAACGAGGACGGCTCGCGGGGGGGTTCCCCGCCGGCGGCTGGCAGGGCCTCGCCCCGCTGCGCGAGGGCCAGGCGGGCCCGGCTGCGCACGGAAGGAGCCGCGTCCTCCCGCGCCAGCGCGGCGAGGCGTTCCGTCGCCCCGGGCAGGCCGGCGAGGGCGTCGACGATCGCCTCGCGGACCTCGATCCACTCGACACCCGGCGAGGCCGCGAGGGCCTGCTCGAGAGCGGCCAGCAGCGGGATGCCGGGCCGCTCGGCGAGGGCGCCGACCGCCGCCCCCCGCACCGCGAGATCGTCCGCCGCCAGCGCCGCGAGCAGCTGCTCGTCGACGGCGCTCCCCGGGAGCGGCGCCAGGCCCTCGACCGCTGCCGTGCGCACCCGCGCGTCGGCATCGCCGAGGGCCGCGGTGAGCAGCGGCAGGCCGTCCAGCCCGAGAGCGGCGGCGCCGTGCACGGCCGCCACCCGTTGCACCCACTGCGGGCTGACCAGAGAGGCCTGGAGCTCCGCCAGGGAGGAGGCACCCAGCCGCCTGGCGAGCGCCTCGACAGCGGCGGCACGGACGCTCAGCGACGGGTCGTCGGCCAGCTGGCGCAGGGCGACGAGGCTCGCCGGCTCCACGCCACCGGCCAGGCCCCGGGCGAGGGCAGCGCGGAGGGCGAAAGACGGATCGGCCAGTGTGGTGGCCGGTGCCAGCTCGGCCTTGCCGAGCGCCGCCAGGGCGAGCATGGCCTCGGTGCGCACCTGCGCGTCGGTGTCCGCCAGCCGCGCCGCCAGGCGGTCAGCGACGCTCGGCTCGGCGGACTTGCCGAGGGCACGGGCGGCGAACAGGCGGGTCAGGGCGTCGGAGTCGTCGAGGCGGGCGGCGAGCGCCGCCACGGCGCGCGGCTCGCCGAAGCGCGAGCTCGCGTAGACGGCGGCCCGCCGCACCTCGGCGACGGGGTCCCGGGTGGCCCGCTCGAGGGCGGCAACCGCCGCGTCGCTCCACAGCGGGGGCTCGCTCACCTCCTTGCGCCAGAGCGGTGCGAAGCGCAGCCGGAAGAGGGCGAGGGCCGCCGTCTCGCGGCGCCGCGGGTCCGCGGCCGAGAGCTGCTCGGCGAGCTGCGCTTCGGCCCCCGCCGGCGCCAGCTTGCCGAGCGCCTCGATCGCTGCCACGGCGATCTCGGGGTCGGCTTCCACCAACGCGGCCTCGACGGCAGCCACGGCCGGCGCCGGCGGCCGGGCGCCCTCGGCGAGGCCCAGCTGACCGAGGGCGAAGAGGGCCGCGAGGCGGGCGCTTTTCGCCGCGCCGGTAGCGGACAGCGCGGCCAGGGCCGGCGCCGAGCTCGCCTCTTGGATGCGCCCCAGAGCGAGGGCAGCTCGCGCCCGCAGGCCGCTGTCGCCCACCTCAAGGGCGGCGGCGAGGGCCGGTGCTGCGGCGTCGCGAAGGTCTTCGGCCGTGGCCAGCGCCAGCGGCGTCGGGCCGGCGGGTGGGCCAGCGAGCGGCGCGGTGGCACAACCGCCCAGGGTGGCGAGGAGGGCCGGCGCCCAGAGGAGGCGCGAGCCGGTTCGACGCGGCATGAGAGAGGGGCGCATGGGCGCCTTATAGCGGCGGCCAGCGGCGGCCGTCAAACCCCCGACCGGGCTAGTGGCGCGCCGGGTGCCAGAAGCGCAGACCAGCCTGCACCTGGCAGTGGCGAACGAAGCTGCGCACGCTGTCGAGCAGGCGCAGCGGCAGCTGCTGCGCGGCGAGCGCCTCCTGTAGCACGAGCAGGGCGGCGATCGATTCCCGCTCGACCTCCATCGCCTTGAAGGTGACGACGAGGCCCTCGACCAACCTACGGACCTCCTCCGCGCGGCCCTGCCGCGCCAGAAGATGGGCGAGATCGAGCTGGACGAGCGCCGCGTCGAACGACTGCCCGGCGCCTTGGAAGTCACGGATCGCGCCGCGCAGCTTGTGCTCGGCCTCGAGCCAGCGCCCGCGCTCGCCGGCGATCCGCCCTTCGAGCCAACTCAGGCGGTAGCGGCCGGTGACTCCACCGAGCTCGGCGTAGAGCGGCCGGCACTCGGCCAGCAGCTCCTCCGCCGCGGCGAGGCTGCCCAGCTCGACCAGGCTTGCCAGCATGTTGTGGATCGCGCTCCACAGCAGATACCGATCGCGGTTGAAGTCGATGCGGTCGAAGGCCTTGACCAGCAGCCGCAGGGCCTCTTCCGGTGCGCCGCGATGCCACTCGATGACGGCCCGGGAGAGCGCCACGCGGCCAGCCGAGTGCCGATCGCCAGCCCGCAGGTAGAGCCCGTCGGCCTTCGCGAGGAGGGCCATCGCGCCGGCGAGGTCGCGGCGATGGCGGAAGATGGAGGCCGCCAGCTCGTAGACCCGGGCGCGCAGCGTGGGGTCCCCACTGCCGTGCGGCAGGAGCTGGAAGGCGCCAGAGATCACTCGACAGGCAGGTTCGATCCGGCCGGCCACGCGCAGCGCGTTGGCGAGCTCGGCGGCGGCCCGCGTCTTGAGGTCGATCGCCACGCCCTCCCCCACGGCGCTGCCATCGACGCTCGCCGCCACCCGGAAGGCCAGCTCGGCAAGCTCGGCCATCCGCTGCGGGTCTTCACCACGCAAGGCGAAGCTCGCCGCCAGGAGACGGTCGCAGACCGCCAGGGTCCGGCCGCGCTGGCTGTTCTCGAGCAGGAGCGCTTGGCGAGGCCGCGGTTGGCGCAGGAGCAGGTCGACGAAGGGGTGCGCCGCCGCCTCGTCGACGGTGAGCGCCGCCGCCCGCCGGCGGGTGCCGGTGAGGGCTGATTCGTAGGCCTCGGCGTAGCGTGCCGCGGGATCGTCGACGACCGCGGGCTCGGCGCTGAGGCCGCTCAGGCGCGCGAGCACGCCACTACAGGGACGGCAGCCACGGAGCAGGTGGCGAACTACCCAGCGACGCTCCTCGGTGCCGCATTCGCCACGCGCGAAGCGGCCGAGGGTCTCGCCGTCTGGGTGCTGCTGCTGGGTCACCTTGGAAGCTCCCGTCGTTGCCGTCCTTGCTCTCTACGAGGATCTCTCCGCAGCTCTACGCCGCGGTGACGGAACTGGCCTCGAGGCCGCCAGGAGCGTTACCCTCCCGGCGGTGGCGGTGGCTGTGGCTTGCCGTTCGGGTCGGATACCAAACCGTCCTTGCCGAGATTCCCGTCTTGCAAGAAGCACGAGCCATCGAAGACAGTATCCCACGAAATTTCCCTGCTGGAGCGCGTCAGTGGAGCCGGAGAACCGATCGAACGAGCGATACCGTCCACTGCCACCGAGGCCAACATCACGAGCAGCGCGAGCCAAAGCGGACCGAAAGGAAACCTAGGAGACGAAGCGCACATGAAGCTCCTCCTTCCAGTGAGCCGATGCGTTGGGCGCCCAGCAGCGAAACTCAATCTGTCAAAGATCGCAACATGCAAATAGTAACATCTAGCCGACAGAATTGCTACAGGCGATCGACCGTCCGCCAGCGCACGATCGGCCGAGAAGAAAGGTTATGTTTGGCCGTAACAGCGCGGTTCGGGCTTGCGGCGGGCCGACTTCCCCTCTTAGGAGGATCGCTCACATGGTGATCGATCGAGCGCTCGTCGTCACGCTGCTCATGCCGCTTCTTTTATGTTGTCATTCGCGGCCCACCGGAACAAAAGAAGCGCGCGAGAAGGAAAACATTCTCTTGATCGTCGCCGACGACATGGGAACACAGCTCGGCACCTATGGTGATCCGCTCGCTCGCACTCCCCACCTCGACCGCCTGGCTCTCCGGGGCACGGTGGTCGAGCGCGCCTACTGCCAGTACCCCCTCTGCAACCCGTCGCGCACCTCGCTGCTGGCCGGCAGGCGCCCGGAGACGATCCACGTCTACGACAACTCCACACCGCCCGAGCGCAGCGCCGTGCCCTTCGTCTACCTGCCGGACCACCTGCGGCAGCACGGATATTTCCTCTTTCGCGCCGGAAAGGTCCTCCATGCGACCTTTGAAAGCGCGATCCGCTGGGACGAAGTTGCGGACTTGAGCCCCCTGCTCGGCAAGACGCCCTCGCCGCCGGCACCTCGCAAAGGAAACAAGCGTGGCCAGCCGAGCCCGGGCCAGGACGCGCCGCTTCGTGGCGGTGTGCTGGCGGCCGACAATGCCGACTCCCTCACCTGGTGGCTGGCCGACGACGAGCAGGCCCGGCGGTTGAGCGACACCCGGGTGGCGGACCGCACCATCGAGTGGCTGGCGCGGGCGCCACGGGACCGCCCCTTCTTTGCCGCCATCGGTCTGTCGGCGACCCACAAGCCGTACATCGCGCCGCGGCGGTCCTGGGACGCGCTCGCCGGCGAAGACCTCCGGCCGCCGGCTGCGCCCGCCGACGACCTGGCGGACGTGCCCGAGAAGGCGCTCCGTCAGGCGGTGAGCCATGCCGAGCTGAGCCTCGAGGCGCAAACGGACCTACGGCGGGCCTACTACGCCGCCGCGAGCTACCTCGACGAGCAGGTGGGGCGCATCCTCGCCGCGCTCGACGCGGCCGGCCTCGCCGACCGCACGCTGGTGGTCTTCACCAGCGATCACGGCACCCATCTCGGCGAGCACGGCGGGCTGTGGGAGAAGACCACGCTCTTCGAGGAGAGCCTGCGGGTGCCCCTGCTGCTTGCCGGCCCGGGGGTCGCCAGCGGCCGCTTCGCGTGCTCCACGGAGCTCCTCGACCTCTACCCCACGCTGCTCGGCCTGGCCGGCGTCAAGCTCCCCGCCGGCCTCGAAGGCAAGGACCTGCGCTCCTGGCTCGCCGAGCCCGCGCGCTGCGCGGAGCGCACCGCCCTCTCGATGATGCGGCTCGGTCTCAACGACAGTCAGCTGGCCTTCTCGCTGCGCGGCCCGCGCTACCGCTACACGGAATGGGTGAACCGCTACGAGGACGAGCTCTACGACCACGAGGTCGACCCCGCGGAGCACCACAATCTCGCGGGTGACGCTGCCGCGGCGAAGGCCCGCGCGAAGCAACGCCGGCTTCTCCGCAAGCGCCTGGACCCGGCCGCCGCACCCGCTGGCGAGCCCGCCGCCGCGGGGGCTGGCGCGGCGGCACCGCCGATGCGCTAGACTCATCGCAAAACGACGATGTCTTGCCGCGTTCGCCACTGGTGGGCGCGGCCCCCCGCGAGGAGAGCCGCCATGAGCCAGCCGAGCCCTGCCAACGCCGCACGCGGCACCCTGCGCATCCGCCGTGCCGCAGGCGCGCGAACGCTCTGCCTGCTGGCCCTGCTGGGAGCTGCCGCGGCGGCCTTTGCGCAAGGCCCCGCCGGGCCGGGCACGGGCCTGCGCGAGGACGAGGTCGCCTTCCTCGCCGACCACCAGGAGCCCTGGGCCCTTACGCCGCTCGCCGCGACGCCGTGCAGCGGCGGCTTCGCCGGCACCTATCCCTGCGAGAAGGTCGACCTGCTCGCCTTCTTGCCTCTGGCCGCGCTCGGCGGCGGCTCGGGCAACGACATCTGGGGCTGGACGGACCCGCTGACCGGCCATGAGTACGCCCTCGCCGGCCGCTCGACGGGGACCGCCTTCGTCGACATCACCGATCCCGAGAACCCCATCTACCTCGGCAACCTGCCGACCCACACGTCGAGCTCTACTTGGCGGGACATCAAGGTCTACGCCAACCACGCCTTTATCGTCAGCGAGGCGACCGACCACGGCCTGCAGGTCTTCGACCTCACCCAGCTGCGCAGCGTGGTGAGCCCGCCGGTGACGTTTTCCGAGACGGCGCACTACGGGCAGTTCGGCCGCGCCCACAACCTGGTGATCAACGAGGAGAGCGGCTTCGCCTACGCCGTGGGCTCGCGCCAGGGCACCACCCAATGCGCCGCCGGCCTGCACATGATCGACCTCCACGTGCCCGCCGCGCCGACCTTCGCCGGCTGCTTCTCGACCGACGGCTACACCCACGACGCGCAGTGCGTGAACTACAGCGGGCCGGACGCCGACTACGCTGGCCACGAGGTGTGTTTCGCGAGCAACGAGGACACGCTGACCCTGGTGGACGTCAACAACAAGGCGGCCCCGGCGCAGATCTCACGCACCACCTACTCGGGCGTGGGCTACACCCACCAGGGCTGGCTGAGCGAGGACCAGCACTACTTCCTGGTCGACGACGAGCTCGACGAGGCCAACTTCGGGCACCACACCAAGACGCACATCTGGGACGTCTCGAACCTCGACGCGCCGCAGCCGATCGGCTTCTTCCTCTCCCCCACGGCGGCGATCGACCACAACCAGTACGTCCAGGGCAACTATGTTTTCCAGGCCAACTACCGCAGCGGCCTGCGCATCCTCTCTTTGGACTCGATCGCCTCCGGCACCCTCAGCCAGGTGGGCTACTTCGACATCTATCCGGCGAGCGACTCGGCGAGCTTCAACGGCGCCTGGAGTGTTTTCCCCTACTACCCGAGCGGCAACGTGGTGGTGATGGGGATCGAGCAGGGGCTCTTCGTGCTGCGCCCGAACCTCTGCAGCGCGCCGGCCAGCCCGGCGACGCTCAGCGCCACGGCGGCGGGAGCCAACCAGGTGGACCTCAGCTGGACGGCGCCCGGCGCCCCGCCGGCAACCGAGTACCGCGTGGAGCGCGCCTGGGGCAGCTGCGGCACGGCGAGCTTCGAGACCCTGGCGAGCGGCCTCGCCGGCACCACCTACAGCGACACCGCCGCCTCGGGGAGCATCGCCAACGCCTACCGCGTGGTGGCCGTCAACCCTGCGGGCGGCTGCGTCTCGGGGCCCAGCGCCTGCGCCGACGCCACGCCCACGGGCAGCTGCACGGCGCCGCCAGCCTTCGCGGGCGTCGAGACGGTGACCAACCCCGGCAGCGCCACCTGCACGCTCAGCCTGAGCTGGAGCGCCGCGAGCCCGCGCTGCGGCGCCGGAGTGAGCTACAACGTCTACCGCGGCACGGCCTCCGGCTTCGCCCCCACCGCCGGCAATCGCATCGCGAGCGGCGTCAGCGCCACGAGCTACGACGACGCGACGATCGGCCCCGGCGTGACCTACTACTACCTGGTGCGCGCCGTCGACGCGACGACCGGCGTCGAGGACACCAACACCGTCGAACGCTCGGCCGCCGCCACCGGCCCGAACGGCGATGGCGTCTGGCTGGCCGGCGCTGAGCTGGGGGACCCGGCCTTCTCGGTGACCACCATCAACGCGCGCCATGCCGGCTGGCACCCGGACGACGAGCGCGTGCGCACGGGCGAGCGTGCCTACGCCGCGCACGTCGACCCGGACCTCTGCTCGGCCCTCTACAGCCCGGTCGTCGAGCTCTCGCCGGGCACCCTGCCGCTCCTCACCTTCTGGTCGTCGACGGAGCTCGAGGCGGGCGACGGCGGTGTGATCGAGATCTCGGCCGACGGCGGCACCACCTGGAGCTTGCTGCCCCTGCTGGGTGGCCAGCCCGGGAGCCTGCCCTCCGCTGCCAACGCCTGCGGCTTCCCGGCCGGCACGCCGGCCGTCGTCGGCAATGTCGAAGGCTGGGTGCAGACCACGGCCGACCTCTCGCCCTGGGCCGGCCAGGTGGTGCGTCTGCGCTTCCTTCTCGCCACCGACTCCGAAGGCGACTTCACCGAGGGCTGGTTCCTCGACGACCTCGCCATCACCCACGCCCGCATCCCCACCGTCTGCACCGGCGCCGGAATCTTCAGCGACGGCTTCGAGACGGGGGACACCAGCGCCTGGACGGCCACCGTCCCGTAGCGGCCGGACCTGTGCCGGCCGCATCCGTGCCGGCCGCATCCGTGCCGGCCGGACCTGCCGGCCTCCATTCCGGCCGGGGTGGGGGGCACCCATCTCACTCGACCAACGTTATCTCGTCAAATCCTGGTCCCTCGAGAAGAGCTCGGTGGTGCAGGTGATCCAGAAAGCCTCCCCCACCAACCTTCACCTCCAACTGGGGTGCAAACCTGCTTCTCGCCGGGCCAGAAAGCGGGCGTATCAGCCGTGGTCGAATCGTACCCTGCGCTGGCAGGTCGATACCCTTGTCCCGCAAGCCCGCCTCCACCCTTTCTCTCAGATCGATCTCACTGGGTACCCGAATCCCGCGTGACCACGGGTGTTCAGGAGGGACCGGCGCCACCGCTCGAATCTCCTCGCCATCGTCCCCATCCCCGGTCTCGATGAGAGCAACGCAACACCCTCCCCGCCAACGCTCTACGAGGACATACTCGGGTTCACCCGGCGCTGAGGCCGAGACCGGAAACCGAGCGCCGAGCTCAGTTCCGTCAAGCAAACCAAGAACGTTCCTCCCCTCATCTCTGCAGTCCTGTACGGTACCACCACCCGGCCGTGCAAGCACCGGGGTGCTCAGGGCGTTAATCCTGCCCGAGGTGGCGCGGACCAGAACGGCAGTGAGGTTGCCGTTGATGAGTGGAAGGCGACCTTCCCAGCCACCGCCCCCAACCCAAGCCTCGCTGACGGATGCCCTTGGACAGCAGTCGCCACTTCGATGCACAGGCTCGCCGCCCGGGTAGGCCGCAGGGTTCGAGACGAAGAGCCCCCGAACCGTGTAGCCGTGATCGTCGATCGTCTGCGGCACACGGTCAACGCAGTAGCCGAAGACGGTTACCCAATGGTTACTTGCCTCAGTCTGAACTATGGCTGGCCCTGCCCCCGACTTGAGGGACCAGATGAGCTGGTGGGTCAAAGAAGCCGGGGATTTGTCCATCACCAACTCGTAGCTACCTCGACCGGTGGCAGGCAGCACCAGGTTCAGGTAGCTGGTTATCCGGTTCGCAGTGGCCCACTGTTGGTGGCCCTGAGCATCCACCTCGGAGAGGCACTCAAGGAGCGAGCTCTCGTCGAGCCCTGCACCGCTCGAGCTTCCTAGCGTCCTGGCCCAGTCAAGAACCATCGCGCAGCAAGCGGGGCCACATGCGTTGTCTTGTGACTGCGCGTGCAAGGGGCCCACGCTTCCTCCAACCGGCATCGCTTCAATTTCCCTTGATGATGAACGGTGAGCAACCAAGGCCGGTGCCGCTGCCGCCGCCGCTGGCGCACATGCCTCCAGACTCCCTCATCGGCCAAGGGCACTTGCTAGAGTCTTCGGGCTTGAGCCCGACGAGTGCACACAGCGCCTGCGCGTGCAGGTTGTCGGACGTCATCCTGTCGTGCTCGATCGTGGCATCGTTCGAGATGGCCAGTCGAAATGTTTCACCGCATTTGGCCTTACGAAGTTTCAAGAATCCCTCGAGAGAGGCCCCACGTAGAAGCGCCTTGGAGAAGGCAACCTTCACCTGCTTGCTGATGTCAAACGCTGCCGAGTAGCTGGCCGCCGTATAGAAATAATCCAGGTAGTTGTTCCTCGAGGAAAAGCACCATCTCTCGGAAGTCGTCCCGCCTTCCTGCGCCAATTTCACGCCAGGCTGCAAGGTCACCAGAGCAAGCAGCAGGTTGTTGCGGGTAAGGTCCAGGCTTACCGAGGCCACGGAGCCCTTGTCGTTGGCAGCCTTGTAAAGATTGGGCATCCTGCCAACGTCGAGAGGCATCTGGTTCGCTGCTGTAAGGTTTTCAAACGAGACACTCAAACCCTCGAGAGGCCAAACCAGCAGCATTTTTCCTGGCCGAGTTGGGTCTGCAACCGTGTACGGCTTATTCGCTTGCAATGCATCATCATTAACGCCGGTGGGCATGCCATCGGCAGACTCCACGAGGTCGAGATCGACCACCAGGACCGGGTGATGCTGGGTCTCCGAGACCTGCGCTCCGTCCACCAACGCGACCGTGACCGGATTCGTGGTCATCGTAGCGCTCGGGTCCTGCAGGACGAATCCCGCGAGTCCCATGAAAACTACACTGAGCGTTGCTGTTGCCATTGGCTCCTCCCGCTTCGCGAACGGAAAATAATCTGATTCAAAAAACCCTCACCCCACCACCAAAAACGCCGCCCACCCTCCTCCCTTCTCTCCTCTCTCCACTCTTCCCTCCCTCTCCTTTCTCATCTCCCCTCTCTGCATTTCTGCCAACGCCTCTGCCGGCTCGTAGCCTTGGCGCAGAAGCTCATGGAACTTGACCATCAGGGGTTTGGTGGCCTCGTCGCCGAGGCTCCACAGGCTCGCCACGACGGCGGGAACGCCGGCGGCGAGAAAGGGGCGGGCGAGGCTCAGGGGGCCCTCACC
>WBZL01001187.1_pt1 | contig 27883 bp, 27 predicted proteins | sample 5204291 | NCBI WGS metagenome assembly WBZL01 (sample SAMN12344345, study PRJNA552823) | activated sludge metagenome | biome: Activated sludge suspended growth; feature: Nitrification reactor; material: Wastewater; isolation source: activated sludge from nitrification reactor of wastewater...
CTGAATGGGCTGAGACGTTTGTGCACGTCCTGGAACGTTCAAGTTGTGCTCTCACCTCCTCTACGCATCAGGGGGTGCAGGTGTTGGATGCCATGGCGGCGAGGGGCGTCGGGTTTCGCGCACTGTTCGTGATCGGCATGAATGAACAGGTGTTCCCACGAGGGATTCAGGAGGACGGGTTCCTGCGTGACCGGCACCGACTCATTTTGAGTGAGACGCTTGGCTATAAGATCGATCAGAAGCTGCAAGGGTACGGGGAAGAGGCGCTGTTGTTCGAACTCCTCTCGGCTTCCGCGTCGGATCGGCTGTATCTCTCGTACCAGCGGGCCGATGTCGACGGACGTCCGTTGGCCCCGTCCGGGTATGTGGATGCCCTCGGCGGTATGCCCCAAGCCATGTCTACGGCTGTGCAGTTGGCCCTCCCTCGTCGATGGTCGGATCGTGTTGATCTGCCGTTATTTGCGCCGTCGCTCTTGACGAGGGAAGAACTGACTGTCAGCGCGGTGCTGAGAGGCCAGGATGCGTCGGCGCTGTTGGACATGGTCGGACGCGACGGGCTGTTGTTCTCGCACGGAGCTGCCGCTCAAGTTGCCATTGAACAGAGCCATGCCTTGTTGAGCGGCTATGACGGTATGCTGGAGGACCAAACCACTCATTGGCAACGGGTCTGCGAACGGGGGTTCTCCCCCACGGCTCTGGAAACCTATGCCCGTTGTCCCTTTCAGTATTTTGCCGCACAGGTCTTGAAACTGGAGCCGGTCTGGCTGGAGACCTCAATGGAACTGCCGCCGCCCGCCATGGGGCAACTTTGCCATGAAGCCTTGCGGCGGTGTTACGAGATCCTGATCGAACAGGGATGGGCGGCAGCCATGCAGTCGGCATCCGCGATCACGGCAGCTGTGGCGCAGGCCGTGGAGCGGACCTGTGCCGTCTACGCGAAGACCCATGGACCTGGGTACTTCCTTACCTGGCAGATGGCGCAGGAGCGGGTGCGCCGGCTCGTGGCGTCGGTGCTGGCCTTCGACTGCGGGGCTGGGGCCTCGGGGTGTGTTCCGGTCGCGTGTGAAGTCGATGCGTCGGGAACCTTTCCCGATGGGAGCGTAGGCGCGACTGTGTCGATTCGTGGTCGATTCGACCGCATCGATCGGCATCCGACATCCGGTGCACTGAGAGTGATCGACTATAAATACCGTGCCCATGACCAGGTAGAGGCGAAGGATCGCAATCTGCTGCAAGCGGCGGTGCGGGCGCAGCGTCTGCAACCGGCCCTCTATGCCTTGATGACCCTTGCCGAGTCCTCGGGGCACGCGGGGCAAGTGTTGCCCGAACAGGTCGAGTTTGTGTATCTGCTGCCGCAAGGCGAACCTGCGGTTGAACGGGCCTCGTTTCAGGCGTCCGCCTGGCAGGGACCCAGCGGCCCGCTGTTGAGTCGGACGATGCAGACCTTGCTGGACGGCATCAGGAACGGCCGGCATTTTATTGTGCCGGATGCGACCCATTGCAGCCACTGTGAATTTTCCACTCTTTGTCGTCGGACCCACCAACCGACTTGGTGGCGAGCCTATCGTGCGGCTCCCGCGAAAACGCTCCGGGAGATACGCTCGCAGAAGGTGGCGCGTGACTGAATCGGTGCAGATCCCCGACCAGGCCGCGCGGGAAGCCGCCGCCACGACCTTCGATCGCAACGTGGTGGTGATTGCCGGTGCGGGTACCGGAAAGACCACCTTATTGGTGAACCGGCTCCTGTATCTCCTCATGCGTCGCGTGGAGCCGCTGGATCTCTCGCGTATCGTCGCATTGACCTTCACCAACAAAGCCGCCACCGAAATGAAGCAACGGTTGCGCGAACGGTTGCGCGGATTGTTACAAGACGAGGGGCGGGAGGATCCGGTCGCAGCAAGCGGAACGGTCTCGATGACCGACCTGCGGGTCCGGTACGGCTGGACCACCGATGAGATTGTCGCCCGAGCCAGGGCTGCATGGCATGATCTCGAACGGGCGCAGATCGGCACCTTGCACAGCTTTGCCGCCCATCTGCTGCGCTTGTACCCGATTGAGGCGGGAGTGACGCCGACCTTCCAGACGGATGAGGACGGCTCACGCTTCGAGGAACATTTCACCGCTGAGTGGGACTTGTGGCTGGATCGTGAGTTGGGGGAAGCAGGGCAGGATCACGACCGTTGGCGGCGGTTGCTGACATCATGGAGTCTCGAATCCATACGGGAGCTGGCCTTTAGCCTGCATAGCGAGCTCATTGACCTTGATGGGTTGCGGCAGCAAATCGGCCAGAGCCGGTTGAGTGATAGGTTGCGGGCATGGTTTCTTGCTCGACAAGAAGAGGCGGATCGGCTGCTGGCTCGATACGAGAGTCCGAAACGGCGCAAGGTGGAATCGATGCTGGCGGCCATGAGCCTGCTATTCGGAGAGCTCGTACGTGCAGGGCTCGATGGTGCGGACAGTCTGCCGGATGAATCGCGTGAGTTGCTGGCGAAGGAGCTCGGCAAGGCCCCAAACGGCTGGGCAGAGGAAGATTTCGCGGTAGTCGAATCGTTACAGCGGATCGCCAAACGACTACTTAAGGTCGATCATGAGGGGCTGTCGGACCTGCTGGATGTCTTGACTCCGGTCGTGCAGTCCGTGCGGCGGTCGTTTGTGGATTCCGGCTGGCTCACGTTCGATGGTCTGGTCGGGAAGGCCCGCACCCTGCTTCGGGACCATCCGGCGATCCGAGAGCAATTAAAGCGTGAGTATCGCGCCTTGCTGGTCGATGAGTTTCAGGACACCGATCCGGTGCAGTACGAGATTGTCCTGTATCTGGCCGAACGCCTGGGCGGGCAGGCGGCATCTTGGCGGGATACCGAATCGGAGGCAGGGAAGTTATTTATCGTCGGAGATCCGAAACAGTCGATTTATGCGTTTCGCCGGGCCGATATCGAGGCGTTCGATCACGTGGTGGACAGGCTGGAGCGTGACGGCGCCTTGCGCTGTGAACTGGCGACGAATTTCCGCAGCCACGCGCAGGTGCTGGAGGTGGTCAACGGTGTCTTCAACAATCTGTTGGTCGCAGAGCCTTCGGTTCAGCCCCCGAATGTGCCCCTCACCGTGCAGCCGAATCGACCGAATCAGATAGGTGATCCAGGAGTCGAGCTTCGGCTGGTCGTATCGGAAGAGGCAGACGATGTCGATGCCTCCGCAGCCACGCGAATGGAGGCGGAGCAGATCGGGCTTACGCTCTCCCGTTTATTGTATGAATCGCAATCAGACGATGGCGCCACCGAATCGGACGCGCGGTTGCGGCCCGGGCACGTGGCGCTTCTGTTTCGAAAACTCACCCAGTCGGAGCCCTACCTGGAAGCCCTCCGCCGCCATGACATTCGGTACGTCATCGACGGGGAGAAACACTTCTATCGTCGCCAGGAAGTGATCGACGTGGTGAACCTGCTGTGCTGCATCGAAAATCCCTACGACCGCATTGCGCTGGTCGGGGTGTTGCGCTCCCCGTTGGGAGGGATTCCCGACCCCGTGCTGGTACGCCTTCGAGAGTTGCAGGCGCTGGATTACCGCAGGGCCGACCGGCTTGCCGACTGGACGAGTCCGCATGCCGAACCGCTCCGACGCTTGTATGGGGTCCTTGCCGCATTGCATGAGCGGGTGCGGCGTTGCCCGCTCCCCGAAGCCGTGGACCTCATCTTTCAGCAACTCCCGCTGTTGGAATTGGCTGCCGCGTCACTCCATGGGGAGCAGGCAGTGGCCAATCTGTTCAAGGTACGGCAGATGGCTACGGACCTGGGGGATCGCCCCACGCTGACTTTGAATGGATTCATCGAGGTGATGCGGAAGCGGCTCATCGAGGAACCTGAGGAGGCGGAGAGCGCCCTGTCGGAGGATACGTTGGATGCCGTCCGAGTGTTGACGATCCACAAGGCAAAGGGGCTTGAGTTTCCGCTGGTGATTCTCGCCGGGTTGCACCATGGAGACGGGGCGTCACGAGGACGGTCGGGGCCACTCATTTGGCACGACTGGTCGACCGGTGTGCAGGGGCTCGATTTCGATGGCTGTTGCTCGGTTGGTGCCGTCTTAGTGGCTGAAAAAGCGCGTGCCCGCGAAGAGGCCGAGCGTCGCAGACTGTTTTATGTAGGCATGACCCGCGCCAGGGAATCGTTGTTGTTGTCCGGAGCGTTGCCGACACGTCGGGTGCGTGGCGCCTTGCTGGAGTTATTGGAGGAAGCGGCCGGGGCTGACTTGAACGGGGAGGAGCACATGGAGAGGCCACTCGCCGGGGTGGGGCTACGACACACGATCCTCAAGGGGAGTGGCCGGGTGCCGGCGAAGGAACGCACCAAACCGGTGATGCTGGAGGAGGGGGGGGCCGACCAAGAGGTCGTACGGCGATGGGAGCAGCGGGATCACATCTGGCAGGTCTACCGATCGGCCTCACTGCGTGTCTCACCGTCGGATTTTGTGCGCAAGCCGATGCGGCTCCCCACAGGAGAATCGGCAGCGGCGGGGGGGCGACTTGCCGGGAACGTCTTCGGGACCATGGTCCATCGTGTGCTTCAGCATTGGGACTTTACCGGAGACGTGGAGCCCCAACTGACTGCCGTGACGGCGACTTCCTTCGCGCGCGATGTGCGGGATGATCGGGATCAGCAAGCCTTGCTGGAAGAGCTTCGGCAACTCCTGCGTACGTTTGCCGGATCGGAGCCCTATGCCCGCCTGCGCCGCGCGAGGGTCATCGGACGGGAGGTGCCGTTTCTCGTGCCGTGGAACGAGGGCCGCCAAATCCTGGAGGGGGTTATCGATGTCCTCTATCAGCTCGACGGGCAGCTCTGGATTGCAGATTATAAGACGGATGTGATTCCGCTCGATCAGGTGGCGACGCGGGCTGACGCTTATGGGGAACAGGCCAGATTGTATCGAGAGGCGGTTGCGCGTTCGCTGGGAGAACCGGTTGCGGGATTTGAGTTCATTTTTCTCCGGCACGGAGTCGCGATCACAGCATAAGGAAGGGAGGGGTCATGCGACACATGCTCTGGGCGGCGGTGGCAGTCATGGCGGTCATCGGGTGTGCGGGACCGCGCAAAGTGGAGGTGCGACCGCTCCACGCACCGGCCGGCACGAGTGCGACCGTCAGTCAGCAGCTGGAGCAGGGGAATCGGTTACTGACGCAGGAGGACTGGGTCGGGGCCCGACAGATCTATCTCGACACGATCCAGGCCGATCCCACGTTGGCGGAAGCCCATTACAATCTGGCGTTGGTCTTGGACAAATTGGGGGACAAGGCCGACGCCCGGAAACACTATGTCGCCGCGGCAAATCTGGCTCCCGGCAACAAGGTGATCTGGGATGCTCCACCACTGCGTAAATACGACAGCGAACTTGGATTGAGCAAAAAATCCTGGATGGACGCCAACCCGAAGTAGTGTCAGGCGTGGGCCATGCGGGCTAGCAGGATGCGGAAAACGTCCGCCGGCGGCGTGCTCGCATCCCTCAACGGCTCACTGGACGGCGTGAGTACGATTCGCCACGTCGCTCGCTGCGGCCTTACTGGACGGCTTTTGTGCGCATCCTGCAGGGTATTGTGCCAGCGATACGGCCCATGAGGTGATCCTTGCGTCTTGGGCAACACACGAGTTGTTCCGCAGCCTGCTAGAGCGGGGCGGCCGATCCTGAATCGGTTCGCAGTGGGCGCTTGCGTTGAGAGGCGATGGCGAGGATCACCGCGCCTGCGACGATCATCGGAAGGCTCAACATCTGTCCCATCGAGATCGAGCCGACGAGAAAGCCGATCTGTGCATCCGGTTCACGAAAAAACTCCACCACGATTCGGCAGAGCCCGTAGCCCATCAGAAATGCCCCAAACACCGTCCCCGCCGGGGGAAGTCGACGGGTAATCAGCCACAGCATCGTAAACAGCAACAATCCTTCCAGGAACGCTTCGTATAGTTGCGAGGGATGCCGGCAAACCATGCCTCCTGCAGGGAAGACCATGCACCAGTCCACGTCCGTCGGGCGGCCGTAGAGTTCACCGTTGATGAAGTTGCCGATTCGCCCCAGTCCAAGGCCTACCGGGGTCACACCGGCGGCAAGGTCGGCAATGGTCAAGACCGTCATCCCCTGGCGTTTCGCGAACACAATCAATGCCACGATCGTGCCGATTAATCCACCGTGAAACGACATGCCGCCTTCCCAGACCGCCAAGATTTTCAGGGGATTCTCCAGGTAGTAGGAGAGGTTGTAGAAGAGCACATACCCCAACCGTCCGCCGGCGAAGACCCCCACCGCCGCATAGACGATCATGTCGTAGACTTGATCTTTGTCGAGCGGCAAACGTTGCGCTTTTGCCCGTGCTCCGATGATGAAGTAGGCCAGCGTGAGTCCGATCAGATACATGAGACCGTACCACCGGAACTGGAGGGGGCCGAGACGGAGAAATACGGGGTCGATATCGGGATACGGGATGGCGTGTAACCAAGGCAGCATAGAAGGACTCCACATAGTTTCGCGATCTTATGTGAGCGCGACCGGCATTGCAAGGCAGGCCGAGAATCCTTGCTGGGCAAGGCTTGAGGCGGGGTCATGCGTGTTCATGACATGGACCTGTCGCTTTTCTGAAACGGTTGTCTCCTGCCATTGTTCACAAAACAGCACCGTTTATGAGAAGGGGCTCATGTGGCCTCATGAATGTGCCGCCATGACCCACAAATTTCAACGATTCACCTGTGGCATAGTTGATGCTCTACTTCGTCGCAGCTCTCGCCGGAATCAGTGAATCGTCAACCTTGTTGTTACAAAGGGAGGAAATCACGATGTCTACCAAGGGGCGTGAAGCAGCGAAGATTGCAGCGATCATCGGTGGTGGAGCGGTGGTAGGGGCGGCGTTGGGGTTGCTGCTGGCTCCGAAGGCAGGGGCGGAGACGCGACGCGACGTCGCCCGGTATGCGAAGCGTGCCCAACTTCAGGCGACGCGCTTCGGTCGATCGGTGAAGACCGGAGTCTCATCCGTGGTGGAACGCAGCCGAGCGTTGGTCAAGAAAGACGATCACAAGGAGGCGGCGTAAACAGCCGTCCGGAAGGCCCGGCGCCGGCTCTGCGGGGCGAGCGGGTGCCGGTGTTGCGTGTCGTGCGGATGTGCGTCGATTGTGCCGACCAGAGCTGAAGAAGGTTGTAACGGCCTGTCTCGCAAGGGACAGGCCGTTTGCACAGCGTCGGTTTTACGCTCGGGTGACTTGACCCTCCGGAACCCCGGTGTTAGATTTCGCCGCGTCGCATTGCTCTGCGGGAGTGGTGGAATCGGCAGACACCCAGGACTTAAAATCCTGTGTCATACCAATGGCGTGCGGGTTCAAGTCCCGCCTCCCGCACCACAATGCCGGTCCAGCGAATTTCCCGAGCCTCAGTATCGTTGCACGGTTCCCGTCTTCCAGACTCTGTCGGGATGGAGGTGCGCCCGTGTCAGAGCCCCCGGACCGATTGTCTCGGCTTCATGTAGTTCTGATCTTCGGTTCCCAAATCCTCATGGCAGATACGCGAATCGACAGAGGCTTTTACCTTCTCGATGATACCGCGTGACCGGAGCGACTCCCTGAGGGTATCCGGGGTCGGATAGCTGTCCATAATCACCGCTGGGCACACAACAAGGGTCCGCTCGACGGTTTGATTCAGCATGACTTTAAACTTGGTGTCGGCCAGGGGATCTCGTCTCGGCACCACCGCTTCTACGGCATAGGGAGGTTGAAATTCCGTCTCCAAAAACTCTTTGATGACTTGCACTTTTCGGCGCGCGTAGTCGTCTGTCACGATGAATGTTCCTTTCGGGCTCAGTTTCCATCACCGGTCGCCCTTGCCCGGACAGACCGCTGTGTGATGCTGGGTCGATCTTAAGAGATACACGATGTAAAATCCAAGACCGCGGCGGACCATCGTTCGGTCGATGCGCGAGATTGGGCCCAGCTTTCTCTGAAAGCTCACGACGTTAGGGCAGCCCGCTACGTCCCTGTCCGCCCTCACATGTTCCATCGCTCGCATGACGGAGCTTTGGAGGGGGGTCTGATATACTTGCCATAGTTACTCATGGCGATGTAGCTGTGATGTCTGGCTAGGGGAGACACGAGCATGGTACCACGCACCGCACCGGTGTCTGTGCAGCAGGATGAATACTCAGGCGGCGGCGAGCCGATCAGTCCTGCACCTGAAACGTCCCATTCGAGTCCAGCCACCTCCTCCGAGCATCACCACGTCGTGCGCTGTCCTGCGAGGAAGTGTCCCGGACTGCTGACGGTCTCTGAGCGCGACTATAATTTTCACTCCGGACTAGAAACCTGGGTTTGCAACGCGTGCGGGCATCGGGGCTTTCGCTCGCGTGAGGGCGTGATCCACCTGTTTCGTGGAGGTTATGAGTTCAAGTTCAGTTACGGGCCATCCACGCAGACGATCACGGTGGTACTGAGTTCGGCGGCCGTCAACTTGTGGGGTACGCACGGCGTCAACGACGAGCATCTGGCGAAAATGGCGGCGGAGTGGACGTTATTGTGTGGGAATACCACAACGCCGGTCAATCTTGGCCTTCCTTCCGAAGAGTTCGCCGACTTCTATTTGTACTTCTGCCGTGACTAGGGCTGTGGGTTCTCGCCCTGGCCCTTCGTGTGTCGAGGTCCTCCGACTTTAACGGGTGACTCCTCGCTTTCCGCGGCGATCCGTCCCGGCGCCGTTTCCGGCTCCTTCACCATTTCCCAAGCCAGTTCCGACACCCTGCGTAATAGGCGGTAATCGCGACGGCCAGGACGAAGAGTACTTGCATGACGTGTTGCACGAGCACGCTTGGGTCGATCGTGCGCGTGACGAAGAGAATGCCGGAGGCCACCAGGGTCACGACGAAGGTGGTGCGCTTCGGACAAAGACTGCCGTCGCGTTTGCTTTGCATAGCCAGTACGATCCAGACACAGGCCCAGCCGATGGCGCCCACGACCAGCGCCGCGGCCAGGTCCGTCAGGCCGACCATCAGGCTGCTGAGACCCAGCTCCATTTTGGGACGTCGCGGCAGTTCGATGCGGATGCGATAGAGCTCACCGACCGACAGTGCCAGCCAGATCAGGATGATGCCGAGTACGAAACTGCCACGGCCCATTTCGTCGGAAAACAGACGTTTGCGGGGTTTGGCGTCACCGGCTGATTTCAGAGGGAACCCCTGAAAGTGCGGGGTGAAGTCGTATCCACATTCGCAATACTGTGCGGCATCCGGATTGGCCAGCAGACAGCGTGGACATTCCAGGGGGATGGGGTTGCTCATGTTGCCACGATACTCATGTTAGAATCGCGCGCGGGCTTTGCCTGGGACCATGGCTCTTGAGGAGGACCCGATGCCTGTTTCAACACGCCCCTTATTCTTTGCCTGTGCCGGCGCGCTCTTCGCCGCGACATCCGTGGCCGCCGGCGCGTTTGGCGCGCATGCGCTCAAGTCGATTCTCGATCCCTCAGCGTTGGCCGTCTTCGAGACGGCGGCACGGTACCAAATGTACCATGCTCTGGGTCTGTTTGTCGTAGCCTGGCTCTGGCGTGAAACAGAACATCCGTTGGCGATCAAGGCCGGCTGGTTGCTATGCAGCGGTATTCTCCTGTTCAGCGGGAGTTTGTATCTCGTCGCGCTGGCCGGGATCAAATGGATGGGGGCGCTGACCCCGGTGGGCGGGGTCTCGTTTCTCGGCGGATGGACGTGCGTGGCCCTGGTCGCGTGGCGAGCCGGTCGCACTCAGTGATGCTGACGACGCGGCGACACCGTCGCCTTTCCCCCTCCCTCGTTGAAACAAGTGGCGGTGCGTTTCCCGGTGATTGATCCCCACCCGCCTGCCGAATTGACGAACGTCCCTTCTAAACGTTGGCCCTCTGCCGAAAAGAGCAGGCTGTCTTCCTGCACCCCGGCCCGGGTTTCCCATCGCAGATAGACGCTGTCGCCGAGGACCGTGATTTCGGCAGGACTGTTCGAGGAGACGGTTCCGGGAGGCGCAAAGATCACGGATGTCTTCTCTTCGCGATGATTCTGATGGTTGTGAATGGACCATTGCCAGGTGCCGCAGAGACGCGTGAGGCCTCGTTGTTGACGCACCTGGTCTTTCCAGTTGTAGATGCGAAACCATTCTCGATGGGCCGTTTGGGTCGCCCAGGCTTGAAGGCGCGCGGCAGCTCCGTTGAGCTGGGCAACCCGTTCCTCCGTCGGCGACTCGCTGCTCAGCGCCAGTACCTGTTTTAGTGAGGGTTCGAGAGAAGTGCCTTCGGTGAGCCACGGCAATTGGGCCTCGACCTGACGTTGCACCGCCTGGCGTTGGTCAGTCGTCGTCGAGGAATCCAGGTCCATAGCGGCCTGCGCCAATTGCCAGGCGGCGAGGGCGCGAGTCAGTTCGTTGGCCGCACGTGTGAGATCGGCGATCAGTAATTCCCTGCTCATGGTCGGAGTCAGCCCCTTGGCTCCAACCGTCATGGCGGCATCCTGTAATCCCAACTGTGGCCCGATGGCCGCTTTGAATAGGGCAAGCGTCTCACCCTGCGCGGGAAGCGCCGCCAGTTGGGTAGCGTTGGCTTTCGCGACCTCGTAGAACGCCGGTAGCCGGTCGACCAGTGCCGGGGGCGGAGGGGGCGGCGTCGGCTCCTCGGAGCGACCGGCAACCGGGACAGTCAATAGAGTGAGAAGCGCGCAAGCGAGGAACAGGGAACAAGCGGCGTGATTCGGCATGACGGAAGCTGCTTTCTCCATAGGGCGACGCGAGTGGGGGCGTGAGTATTAGGCCCCCTGGAACGAGGCCTTGAGAAACGCGACCGTGGCGTCCCAGGCTTGCGCGGTGGCCTCGGCATTGTAGCCTCCCTGTCTGGTCTCATCGCAGAAGGCATGGGCGGTACCGGGGTAGGTTTTGATCTCAATGCGTTTCCCCTGGTTTGCGGCCGCGCGAAGCAGATCCACGTCCTGCTGGGTCGCCCAAGTATCGTCCTCGGCTTGATGGTAGAGCAGCGGGCTCATCATGTTGGTCAGTTGGTCGGGCGCCACGACCTTCCCGTAGTAGGCGACCGCGGCTCGCAGTCGTTTGCGTTGGCAGGCAAATTGGATGGCGAGGGACGCGCCAAGGCCGAATCCGACGACGCCGTGAATGTTGCGCTTGGTACGTTCGGTAGTGTTCAGATATTCACAACAGCTGTTGATGTCTTGCAGCAAGAGCTTGTGGTTGCACTTTGCCGCCAGTGCTTCGGCTACCTCTGCGTTGCCGGTGACCATACCGCCGAGCCGGCCGTACAACTTTGGGATAATGACGCCGTAGCCCTCGCAGGCCAAGCGGGCGCCCAGCGCCGTGATCTGCGAGTTCATGCCCCACCAGTCGTGTAACAAGACGATGCCCGGGCGTGACACCTTATCCTGATCCTGCGGCCAGAACTGCACGCACTCCACGTGGACGTCTTTGCTGACGCGCGTGCGGATATAGGGATCGACCATCGCATCCGTCGGCGTCGGGATCGCCATGCCGCTCGGGAAGCGAGCCGTACCGGTTCCGATCTGATCCAGCGAAAAGGGGGCGGTTTGCGTAGTCATGGGGGGTAGGGTCCTTTCTCCAGTGCTCTCTGCGTTCGACGATGGTCGTTGGGTACTATAGGGAGCGGATTTGGGCAATGTCAATCGAGGCGATGGCTCGCTGGCGGCGCGGTATTGACCGGCAGTGGCGCGGTCGGTAGAGTGCGCGGCAACCATGTCTCACGAACGTCGTCCGCCGCTCGGCATCGGGTTGATCGGGCTTGGCCATCATGGCAGCCGCTACGCCAAACATCTCGTGCAGGATGTGACGGATGCGCGTCTCGTCGCCGTCTGCCGCCGTCGTGCAGAGGAGGGGAGTGGTCTGGCCTTCGCTCCCACCGTGCCGTGTTACGCGGACTACCATGACATGATCGGCGATCCTCTGGTGGAGGCCGTGGTCGTCGTGACTCCGCCTGCGCTCAATCGTGATATTTGCGTCGCGGTCGCCGAGGCGAAGAAAGCCTTGCTCGTGGAAAAACCTCTCGCGACGACCGCCGACGAGGCGCGCACGATTGCCCAAGCGGCACGAGGCAGCGGGCAAATCATGATGACGGCCCAGACTCTGCGGTTTGATGCCGCGATACAGATGTTGCGTCAGAGGCAGTCCCAGATCGGCGCGCTCCAGTATCTCAGCCTGTCCAGTCGAATGGAGCCGCATGGCATGAGTGAGGAGAGCCGAGGATTCGGTGGGCGCGGCTGTTTGCTGGAGACAGGCATCCATCTGTTGGATTTGGTGCGTCTGGTCACGGGAGACAATGTTCAGACCGTCGCATGCGAAATGGATGTCGTCCCTCCGGATGGAGCGGAGCGGCGCATTTCGGGCCGCTTGACCACAGCACGTGGGGCGGTCTGTTTATTTGATGTCTCGCGTGTGACGTCGGGACGGGTGGGGCGTATCGAACTTATCGGTGCCGACGGGCAATTGTCGGCGGACTGGTGCGGGCAGCGGGTGATTCAAATATCGGCCCGACATGGTGCAGGAGACTGGCCGACCCGAACGGAACCGACTGTGCTGAGCGTCCTGCGGGCTTTCGTGCGGTCCGTCCGCGACGGCTTACCGCCTCCGGTGTCAATCGAAGACGGCAAGCGCGCAGTCGAGATCGCCGAGGCCTGTTATGCGTCGGCCCGGCAGGGTGGCCGGGCGATGCGGGTTGCGTATCGGTGAGCTAGGTTTCTGCAACGATGTGGGTATCGGTCTCTTCCACCCCTTCGATGGAATGAATACGCGTAATCACGACGTCGGATAACGCCCGTTCATCTGCCACATTAATGAACACGAAAATGTCCGGCTGCCCGAAGCAGGCGTGAATTTGTTCCACGCCGGCGATACCCTTGAGAGCGGTAAGTACCGACTTGCCCTTGCCCGCTTTGACCTTGATCAGAATGTACGCTTTAGTTGCCATGCTGCCTCCTTGAGATACAGATCGTGAACCATGTGACTGCGTCGCGTGACGTACGTTGCTGTGAGGGGCGGTTATTCTGTTGTTGCTCCGGGCATCTCCCGGCGGCGTTTGGCATAGACCTGTTGGAAGGTTGTGCCCTGTGTGGAAAATGCGCTGCTGCTTTGGCGGTAGAGTTCCGCAAGAATGTCAAAGTCCTGCTTGCCGATATTGAATTCCCGGAACCCCTCGCTGAGCGCGGTCGAGTTCCAGGCGCTGTTCTCTTGGCCGGCCGCGATCACGGCTTCGAGGGTGTCTGCCGACCACCCACTGAGACGGAAGGCGGTCTCCACCTCCTCCGCGCGGCTGCCCAGCTTGGCGCGGTGGGCGTCCGTAAAAAATTGACGGATGGCCTGCTGATCGCTTTTTAAGAAGGCGGACTGGAATTGAATCACTGCTTTGATGATGCGATTGGCTTGGGGCGTCCCTTCCGGCGGGAGAATGCCGGCGTCTTCGAATGTCGCAAGCATGGCCATGACTGAGCCGATATAGACCGACGAGGTTCTGCCCGACTGGGCAATGGTTTGTGGGGGAAGGGCCGAGCCGGCCTCGACGGGCTGACTTCTGACTCCGGTTGGAAGGAACAGGCCGGGGATGAGCAGTGCAAGTGCAAGGTGTAGGCGGAGCCCTCGATCCTGCCTCTGATGTGATCGGAGCTCCGACGGTGCCGCTTTGTTCCTGGACGTCTGCGAGTCGCTCCAATGGTCACGTCGAGTCGGCATGTCGGCATTATACAGAAGCGGTGCAGGGCCCGCTACCACGCATCGATGTGGACGGAATGCCGGGCTCAGCCGATTGAATTCGGTGCGGGCGACTGCCTATAATCGCGCCGCTGGAGCCGATTTCCGGACGAGTGACTCCTGGCGGACGCTCGACTCGAACGGCGGTGGTGCGGAGGAAATGTGCTGGCCAATGTGTTGAGTGCCGCGATTGTGGGAGTCGATGCGCATCTGGTGGATGTCGAAGTGGACATCTCCGCAGGCCTCCCGCAGTTCTCCATCGTCGGACTTCCCGATACCACGGTACGTGAAAGTCGTGATCGCGTACGTGCCGCTCTGAAAAACAGCGGCTTTCATTTTCCCGTCAAAAAAGTCACGGTCAACTTGGCCCCAGCCAACATTAAGAAAGAAGGCGCGGGGCTCGATCTCGCGATCGCCTTGGGCATTTTGGTGGCTGAGGACATCATTCCGTCCGAGGCGGTGAAGGGGCACGTGTGCGTGGGGGAATTGTCGCTGGACGGCCGGGTGAAGCCTGTGCCGGGGGCGTTGTCGATCGGTGTGGTCTGTCGGCAGCGCTATCGCATGATCGTGTCGGCCGACAATGCCGAAGAAGCGGCATTGGCTGACGGAACGGACGTGTTCCCCGTTCATACGCTGCCCCAGGCTGTGGAGTTCCTTCGTGGGGCCCAGACCATTGTCCGGCAGTCCTCCCCACCGGAGCAGCCGGCACGATCTGCACGGGCGGAGGAGGAAGACTTTGCCGATGTGAAGGGGCAGGCACATGCGAAACGCGCACTCGAGGTGGCGGCCGCCGGTGGCCATAACCTGCTCATGATGGGGCCCCCCGGCTCCGGAAAAACCATGTTGGCGAGACGGCTCCCCGGTATTCTCCCGTTATTAGGGCAGGACGAAGCGTTAGAAACCAGCCGCATTCACAGTGTCGTGGGGCAACTGACTCGGGATCAGCCGTTGCTTCGTCGCCGACCCTTTCGTGCTCCGCACCACAGCATTTCCGAAGCCGGCTTGATCGGCGGCGGGACGCTCCCGCGCCCCGGCGAGGTGTCCCTGGCTCACAACGGGGTGCTGTTTCTGGACGAGGCCGGCGAATTCGGTCGTGCCACGCTCGACGGCTTGAGGCAGCCGCTGGAGGACGGCCATGTCACGGTGACTCGAGCGAGCGGATCTCTGCGGTTTCCGGCTCGTTTCATGCTCGTGGCTGCCATGAATCCTTGCCCCTGCGGGTATTATGGTGACCGCACCAGAGACTGTGTCTGCAGTGTGACCCAGGTGCGACGGTATCGAGGGCGACTGTCGGGACCGCTCTTAGATCGGCTGGATCTTCAGATCGAAGTCCCGGCGGTTCCGATTCGTGCCCTCGGTGACGACGGGGCCCAGACTGACTCGTCGGAGACCATCCGTGCGAGGGTGATTGCGGCCAGGGGACGACAAGCGGAGCGCTATCGGCGCGACGGGATTTACACCAATGCGCAATTGAAACCGCGCCACCTGAAGCAGTATTGTGCGTTGGACCCGCAAGGGCGGGAGTTGCTGGAGCAGGCCATGGCGCGGCTGGGATTTTCCGCACGAGCGCATGGACGGATCCTGCGGGTGGCTCGGACTATTGCCGACTTGGCCGAGTCTGATAGTATCGGTCCGGCGCACTTGGCCGAAGCCATCCAATATCGCAGTTTCGATCGTCGAGTGGAGTTGTGAAGGAATCGCCTGTCATCCATACCGCTCGTGTCTTCGCCTGGTGGTTTGTCGTCGGCGCCACGATGGCGCTGGCGGTCATTTTGCTCCAGGGGGGGATCCGTGAGGCGATGCAGGCGCAGGGGTCGGTCTGGGAACTTAAGTTGGTTGAATTTTTGACGACGATTCTTGGCGGCGGTTTGCTCGGCGGGTGTATTGCGTTGATCCTGGACCGTATCAAGAAGTCGTGACAGGCGTCTTCGGATGCCGTGAGGGATAAGGAGTCGTGAGCATGGATATTGAAGTCGGGTCGAATCTGTATCGAAACTCCAACGGCATCATCGACATCGAAGGCGTGCCGCAATTTGAAGTGGCGATTAAGGAACCCTCCCGAGCATTGTTGGTCAACTTTGCCCTCTTCGACGAGGTGGGGCGGATGATGGCCAAGGTCGTGGACAGTAATCTCACCTTCAACGAGCGTCGCGCCTATCAGTTGGCCAAAAGCCCGACCAGCGTGTCGCTGAAACATGAAGAATCGGGCACGGTCGTGTTTGCCCTGGAGTTGAAGGACGGCAACCGCGTGGTGTTCAGCCGAGGATCATTCCACACCATCAAAGGACATCGCCTCGACGTGTCCCAGACGGAATGGCGCATTGATAAAAAATGCTTCAGCGGGAAAGACACGGACACCAAGGGGGGGGCGGTCTTCTTAGGGTAACCGCCCCCTTGGGTCTGTTCGGGTCACTGCTGGGTTGTCTGCGGCGCGACTGTTGGCACGATCACGATCTGCCCATCTTTCAGGTCCACCACGGCCGTATCCCCATCCCGCAATTCTCCCTTGATCAGTTGGCGTGCCATCGGCGTTTCAATCTCCTGCTGAATGAGACGCTTCAACGGTCTCGCCCCGTACACCGGATCATATCCGCGACGGCCAAGATTCTGGAGTGCGTCCGGAGTCACCGTGAGCGTGATCCGCCGTTCCATCAGGCGAGCCCGCAGACGTTCCAGCTGAATCTCGACGATTTTCGTCAGGTGTTCGTGCCCGAGCGCATGGAACACGACGATCTCATCGACTCGATTCAGAAACTCCGGCCGGAAGTGCGCGCGTAGTTCGCCGGTCACTTGCGCCTTCATGGTTTCATACGACGCTCCGGCCTGCTGCGCTTCCAAAATATGCTGGCTGCCGATGTTCGAGGTCATGATCAGAACCGTATTCTTAAAGTCTACGGTTCGCCCCTGTGAATCGGTCAAACGTCCGTCATCCAGCACCTGCAAGAGAATATTAAAGACGTCGTGGTGCGCCTTCTCGATCTCATCGAACAGGATCACCGAGAACGGATGCCGACGCACGGCCTCGGTCAGTTGCCCTCCTTCTTCGTAGCCCACGTATCCCGGAGGGGCACCGATGAGTCGGGCGACCGTGTGCTTCTCCATGTATTCGGACATGTCGATCCGAATGAGGTTCGATTCGTCGTCGAACAGCGTGACGGAGAGTGCGCGAGCCAGTTCGGTTTTGCCGACGCCGGTGGGGCCGAGGAAGAGAAAGGAGCCGATCGGTCGATTGGGATCCTTGATGCCGGAGCGTGCCCTGACGACGGCATCGGCCACGGCCGTGACCGCCTGCTCCTGGCCCACGACGCGTGTGTGCAGGAGCTCATCTAATTTCAGCAGCTTTTCCATTTCGCCCTCGACGAGCCGGGTAACGGGAATACCCGTCCATCGGCTGACAACCGCCGCAATGTCCTCCTCGTCCACCTCTTCTTTCAGTAGTCGCGTCTCGTTCTGCTTCTTGCCGAGGGATTGCTGCTCAAGTTCGAGCTCGCGTTCCAGGCGCGGCAGTTCGCCATAGCGTAACTCGGCGACCTTGTTGAGGTCGTAGGCCCGCTCGGATCGTTCGATTTGTTGTTTTACCTCCTCGATCTGTTGACGGATCTTCCGAAGTTTGCCGACCGAATTCTTTTCGGATTCCCAGCGTGTCTTCAGTGCCTGGAGATCTCGATTTTTCTCTGCCAGTTCCTTTTCGATGGACTGCAGCCGTGCTTTGCTCCCCGGATCGGTTTCCTTTTTGAGCGCTTCCCGCTCGATTTCGAGTTGGAGCACTTTGCGCGATACCTCGTCGAGCTCGGCCGGGAGACTGTCGATCTCCGTCCGAAGGCGCGCCGCAGACTCATCGACCAGGTCGATCGCTTTGTCGGGCAAGAACCGGTCGCCGATATAGCGGTTGGAGAGTTTCGCCGCCGCAACGAGCGCAGCATCCTTAATGCGCACCCCGTGGTGGACCTCGTACCGTTCTTTCAGCCCGCGCAGGATGGAGATGGTGTCCTCGACGCTCGGTTGATCGACGAGGACGGTTTGGAACCGTCGCTCCAGGGCGGCGTCCTTCTCGATGTGTTTACGGTATTCATCGAGGGTGGTGGCGCCGATCAGATGCATTTCACCCCTGGCCAGCATCGGCTTGAGGAGATTGGCGGCATCCATTGCTCCCTCTGCGGCACCCGCTCCCACCACCGTATGCAGTTCGTCGATGAACAGCAGGACCTGCCCCTGCGCCGCCTGGATTTCCTTGAGCACGGCTTTGAGCCGTTCTTCGAATTCCCCGCGGAATTTGGCCCCTGCCACCAATGCGCCCATATCCAGTACCACCACGCGCTTCTGTTTGAGTCCCTCCGGCACATCGCCCTTGACGATGCGTTGCGCCAGCCCTTCGACGATGGCGGTCTTGCCGACGCCGGGTTCGCCGATGAGCACCGGATTATTTTTTGTCCGACGGGAGAGAATTTGAATGGTGCGACGGATTTCGTCGTCGCGTCCGATCACCGGATCCAGCTTGCCTTGTCCGGCCAGTTTCGTGAGGTCGCGACCGTATTTTTCAAGTGCCTGATAGGTGCCTTCCGGATCTTGACTGGTGACCCGCTGGTTTCCTCGCACCTGCTGGAGTGCCGTGAGGAGTCGCTCGCGTGTCAGATTGAGCCGACGGAAGACGCCTCCTTCTTCCACCATGGCCAAGACAATGTGCTCCACACTGATGAAGTCGTCCCGCAACTCCTTCCTGTGGTCTTCGGCTGTTGTGAGAAGGGCGCCCAACCGAGGGGTCAGATGGATCTGACCGGGAGCTGCGCCAGACCCCTGCACCTGAGGCAGTTTCGATAACGCCTGCTCCGCCGCCTGACGGACAGCGGCCGGAGACACCCCTGCTTGCTCAAGGAGGGCACTCGCGATCCCTTGATCCTGTTCCAAGAGCGCCATGAGCAGGTGTTCGACGTCGATCCCCTGATGACTCCGGCGCATCGCAAGGGCTGAGGCACTCTGGAGGGCCTCTTGTAGTTTGACGGTCATCCGGTTCATGTCCATGTGGCGCACTCCTGGGTGGGTAAGTCTCTGTTGTAGAAGAACATAATCATACCGGCAGGCAAGTCAATAGCGACAGGTCGGGCAGGGCCGACCGATCTAGGCGCGTCAACCAGAGGAGGGCAGGGGGTGACCGACTTGACCTGCCGGGGGAATCCGGCTTATTGTCCGCGTCGATATAGGGACGTGCCCCCGGGTGCATTCCTCCCCTCACCCTTAAACAACGCGATGACTGATCGATGTTGACGGTTGTGACCTCTACACTGCATCTCTATCGGGATGCATTTCACGCCACTGTTCGCTCCCTCATGCGTGGGTGGTTGGTGATGCTCTCCGTCGTTGTCTTCACCATGCTCATGCTCTTGGCCCAGCAAATCGCCCGTCCACTCGGGATGCTCGGCGGATTCCTTCTCGGTGCCGTGAACGCCTTGCTGATCGGCGCTACGTTGAGCCTGATAGAACAAGCCATCAAGGGCATGAGAACGATCACGTTCAACGACGTGTTGGAAAGCATGGGACATTACTTTTGGGATGTCATCAGTGTGGGGTTTGTCCTCTGGATTCCCACCATGCTGTTGGACACGAGCCTTCGTGCGAATCCGGACAGCCAGTTTTTGGTGACTGCCTGTCTGCTGCTTGTGTTCATCCTGTTGAATCCCGCGCCCGAAGTCATCTATCTCACCAGGCACGATTCACCGCTCGACGTCTTAAAGCGAAGTTATGATTTCGTGATCGACAATTGGATTGAGTGGTTTCTGCCGATGGCCTTGGTGTTGGCGCCTCTGGGACTGTCGCTTTTCTTTAAACTGTCGAGTCAGCTAGGGAGAGGAGCCGGGCTTGATTTCATTCAACTGGTCTTTGTCCCCTTTACCGTGCTGAGCGCCTGGTTGACCGATCTCGGGATTTCCGCAAGTCTCACCGGGCTGGTCGCACTGCTGTTCACCCCACCGCTGATGGTGTCCATGCTCCTGTTTCGCGGCCATCTGTTCGCCGCCTTGTCTTCGACTTCCAGGCGGCAACGATTGTATCAATCGCAATTCTCCGATTCTGCTCGCTAGGAGGCCTGCCGTCGTTCGTAGGTCCTCCGGTGCGTTGCACAATTTGGAGAACTTGTTGAGGGGCGGCATGATCTGGTGTATGGCTAAACCTACACTCTTTCTTCTGAAAACCTGGCCTCGACGATTGTCGGGGAGGATACCCCCTCGTGCGCCTGTCGATCTTTTGGCGGCTGATTTTGACATACCTGGTGATCATTGTTGTCATGACCGGGGTGAATGTCTATGCCTTGCTACAGATCAGAACGCTGGCCGGGTTGAATACGGAGGTAGCCTCCCATCATCATCCGGAAATCGATTCAGCGAAGCGGTTACTGGCATCGTTCTATGAACAAGTTCAGAGCGAGAAAAAGTATGTGGCGGTCCCCGCGTCCACATTCTTGGAGCACTTCGACGGGGAGAGCAAAGAGTTTCAGGGGCTCCTGCAGGGGCTGCTCGCCCGAGAGGCGTCCGAGCCGGAAACACGTTTGCTGAAGGATGTTGAACGGCTGCAGCAGACCCACTTGGCGCTCTTTCAGGCTCAACTAGCGCAGCCCAAAAGACAACCGGCGGTGGACTCCCAGTATGATGCGCGTCGCGATAGGCTGACGGTGGAGATCGCATCGATCCTTCAGGAATATATCGGTCTGCATGAAACGCGCATTGCCGTTGGAGTGAACGCCTCACAGGCCAGCGCGGCTCAAGCAGAGTCAGTCACCCGCAATCTGGTGCTGGTGGCCCTGTTGTTTGGTCTCGGTATGGCCGCGGTCGCGAGCTATAACATTCTTCGTCCGTTGCGCCGCCTGCAAGCCACGATCAGGGAAATGGGGCAGGGGAACTTTCGGGCCAGCTTGGATGGACAGGCCCCACGGGAATTGCGAGAGTTGGGTGACACGGTGAAATGGATGGGGGCGAGGCTTCAGCACTTAGACGATATTAAGAGCGAGTTTCTTGCTCACGTTTCGCATGAGCTCCGGACCCCGATGGCGTCGATTCAGGAAGGAACGCATCTTCTGCTTGACGAAATTCCCGGCCCCTTGACCCAGGATCAGCGAACGACGCTTCGGATCATGTCAGATAGCAGTCGGCGATTGATGTATCTTATTTCGACAATTCTCGATCTTTCAAAAATGGAAGCCGGGATGATGGCATACCGGTTCGTGCCGACCGACCTTCGACGAGTCGCCGATATTTCCGTGAATAAAATCCGCTTGCTTGCCGACTCCAAGCAGGTTCAGCTGGTCGTAGAGGCACCGGTGGAACGTCATTGGGTAAGGGCCGACAGCGCTCGCATTGAACAGGTACTCGACAATCTGCTCTCAAATGCGCTCAAGTATAGCTCCGAGGGGGCCGTGGTGAAATTGCAGATGACCCCCCGCCGTGATGAAGGTGTGCTTCTTGTTGAAGTGTCGGATTCGGGGCCGGGGATATCGGCGGAGGAAGTGCCGCATATTTTTGAGCGTTTTTACCAGGGGCGCACAAAGACCAGACATGCGTCCGTGGGAAGCGGACTAGGACTGGCTCTTGCGAAGAAAGTCGTGGAAGCCCACGGTGGACGTATTTGGGTCGAAAGTGAAGTTGGCGTTGGAACAACCGTGCGTTTTATTTTGTGCCTGACGAAACCCGGGATGATGGTCTAGTGCGGCCCATACGCCATACAGGTCTCTTGTTTTTGCTCGGCTTCCTGTCGGCCTGTAGTTCCGTTTCGCCTCCACCGCTTCATGCTCCGTATTTTTCAAGCGAGGGAATCGACGGCAAACTCTCGCAGGCTGTTATACGTAAGGATCCGCAGCCACTCTCCAAATGCTCTAGTAAAAATACCTGTGATCATGTATTCTTCACCCGCGCGTTGACGTCGCTGTATGAAAGTCGAGAGTCGGCCATTCACTATTTCGAAAAGGTGATCGCTGTTTCTCCCAAGAGTCAATTAGCCGTTTCGAGTCGGCTTTGGTTACAGTTGCTTCAGGCCGGCGAACTCCCTCCCGATCCGTCATGGTGGCAGTCGGTCGTGAATGGACCGGCCATAGCTCAGAGGCAGGGTGTGCTGTCTCAGACGATTGATCGGACCGTTCGCGACTTGCTTGACCGTGAATTGACCATTCAGCAGTTACGCGCGTTACAGGACAGTGAATCGCAATCGCTGGAGATGATGCAACGCGAGTTGCAGGATCAGGAACGGAAAGCAGAGTTGTCTAATTCCCGCCGAGAATCTCATCGTATGTCCGGCGACCCGACCGTGGTTCAAAATCTTCAACGGCAGATCAACGATCGTGATCGGAAGATAGAAGAACTTTCTAGTCAGTTGGAAGCGCTCAAGCGTATCGATCAGGAAATGCGAGGAAAATCGCGTCCGATCAAACCACCCTCCAATCTGTTTTCTCCCCAGCAGTCGGAACAGCTCAAACCCTAAGGACCGTTATGGAGCATGAACGCATTCTCGTTGTGGATGATGACGAAGGTCTCCTGCACTTACTGAGGATGCGTCTTTCGGCACTGGGTTTTTCTGTAACACCCTGTACGAATGGACAGGAGGCGCTCGCTGCGGTACGGCAGGAAACGTTTGATATTGCCGTGACCGACCTGCGGTTGAGAGGAGAGGACGGATTAGAACTAGCGGAAGAACTTCTTCGTATTCAACCGGGATTGCCTGTCGTCATTCTGACCGCTCATGGCAGCATACCCAACGCGGTGGAGGCGATGCAGAGGGGAGCGTTTGGTTATTTGACTAAACCCTTCGATGACAAGGAATTAAAGACGACTCTCGATAAGGCATTGATCCAGTTGCGAATGACTCGCGAGATTCAGCGACTCAAGTCGCTGGTGAAAGAGCTATACGGCCTCGAGAACGTCATTGCCAGAAGTCCCGCCATGCAGCGGCTGTTTCAGCAAGTCGCTCAGATCGCCGACTCGGATGCCACCATTCTTCTCACCGGTGAAACCGGGACGGGGAAAGAAGTTCTCGCGCGAGTGCTTCACGCCAATAGTCGCCGGGCAAAGGGGCCGTTCGTTGCCCTGAATTGTGCGGCGGTCAGCGAAGGCCTTTTTGAGAGTGAATTGTTCGGGCACATTCGCGGGGCGTTTACGAGTGCATTGACTGCAAAGCAGGGTCTGTTTCAGAGTGCGAATGGAGGCACACTCTTTCTCGACGAGATTGCTGAAATGTCACTGCCGATGCAGGTCAAGCTTCTCCGGGCGGTCCAAGAACGTGAGGTGCGCGAGGTGGGGGCCGGCTACGCAACGAAAGTCGATGTGCGGATTATCACTGCGACGAACAAAGATCTTGCGGAATGCGTGAAAGCGGGGACGTTCCGGCACGACCTCTATTATCGAATCTCGGTTGTTCCGTTGGCTGTTCCACCCTTACGAGAACGAAAGGATGACATTCCGCTGCTGGCGCAGCATTTTCTGACGCAGAGTGTGAGACGGTCCAATAAAGATGTGCGCGGGTTCACCGCTTCGGCCATGCATCGACTCATGGCGTATCCTTGGCCAGGCAATGTGCGAGAGCTAGAGAACGTAATCGAAAAGGCCGTTGTGATGTCTCGGCAGGATATGGTCGTACCGGAATTGCTCCCGTCGGTCGGCACGTCGGCGGACATCGGCCTCAAACCATTGACCGAAGCCAAAGAAGAATTTGAGCGCTGTTACTTGCGTAATGTGTTGCAGATGACTGGTGGAAATATTTCTCGGGCCGCTCAGTTTGCGGGGAGATATCGAGCCGACTTCTACAAAATGCTCAAGAAGTATGGTTTGCATCCGTCCATGCTGAAAGAGCGCATCGACTATGACTCCGGTGGGATCGAGAACGCAGAGGAGGAGGTTAAAGACGCCTAGCGTTATGTCGGAGAATCTGTGTGGAGACGCCGGTTAACGAGACGTGCCAGCCTCCTGGTTGCCGAGCTTCGAACCTTGGTGATTCGGACCCCAAAATCTTTACCGCTGACCCATTGCACAACGGCTTCGTCGATCTCCAAAGGTAGTGTGTCCTCTGGGTACTCCATTCGCAATGTGAGTCTCATTCCCAACCTGACTTGATGATCACCTTGAATGCGCCACCCTCCAGCGGAGATATCGCGGACAGTACCCTTTCCCAGAAAATCCTCTGAAAGGTAGTAACTCGAACTGCGAAGCATGACTCGCTGATAAGTGCGTAGCGTAAAGTGCTTTGACATCGGCGACACCCCCACAAAAAATAACCTCCTTCTTCAGCCTACGCTATCGCTATCTGTCAGGGGTACCGATAAGAACGACGCTCTCACTCCACCGCGGCGACGGATTGCTACGAGACTGCTGTTTGACAAATTGTGCCAGGCGGCGTTGTTCTTCCTGAGACGTGCGAATGAACTCAACCCCGAGTTTGCAACCGTCGACCCATCGAACAGCAGCAAGCGCTACGTGTAACGGCGTCGCACGATCAGGGAGGAACAGCCTAAGTTGAATGTATTCTCCGGCAGTCATGTTATTGGAGCTTTCGAGCAGGCACCCGGGGAGAGACAAATCCAAGATTCGACCTTCTCCTACAACATTCTCGCCCGCAAACATCACCGAGCAATCCACCGACACTCGTTGACTATAGCGCGTCTGCATGGTGCGTCCTCCTTGCTTTCTTTCCATGGGTGTTCCGAATTCAATGCTACTGGTGAATGAAACTATAGGCCAATGTGCGGGTGTGGCCTAGTCCCCGGAATTGCTAACCCTTTGGAGGGAGGGGTGCCGTTGGCGGAAACTGTTAACGGAATATGGAGGCTGATGAGGCAGGGGCCCTGACAAGATGGAGCAGAAGCCGTTGGGCCCCGATGCGATTCTTGAAGAGAAGGGGAGTATATTGGAGCTGGCGAGAGGAATCGAACCCCCAACCGGCGGTTTACAAACCAGTCCTGAGCCTCTTTCATCCCATCACTCCACAGCATCAGAACCAATAGAATCGCCTGATCCACCATTGGGTTAGGCGGTAGTGCCATGTTGCGTGGATTTGTCGTTCTAAAGGCTAAAAAGGGCCGTTACGGTTACACTTTTGGTTACACTTTTTTGCGGTGAGGTCGAACGTGGGCGGGAACGAAAAAGAACCGACGCAGCAATCGCGGCTGTCCCGCTCGGCCGGTGATGCCCCTGCGCGGGGTGGCGCAAGCCACCCGCGCAGGGGAGCCGCGCCAGCGGCCTCTCCTAAACTTGACAGGAGGACATTTCTCGGCGACCACACATGGCCTCACATCACACTACCTCCTGCAGGGAATGTCTGGTCCATCACGATTCATGATTTTGGAAAACAATGGGTCGAAATGTCTTGGGGAAGGCTAGACCCGATTCAAGGCAAGAAAGGAGAGAAAGGCGCATCGCGGAATAGAAAGATGAATGAGGCTCGGGCACGAGGCCGGGCCAAGAGCACCATTCGGAAGAAATGCCTGACCATCGGAGCCGATCATCTCGTGACCTTGACCTATCGAGCAAATGTAGAGGATCGAGACCGCGTGTTGCACGATCTAGGGCGGCTACGGCGGGCGCTTTCGCGATCGGGCTGCTCTATGCCCTATGTGGCGGTCCTGGAACGGCAACAGCGTGGGGCGCTGCATCCTCATCTCGCAGTGAAGGGGTTTCAGGATGTTCGACTCTTGCGCCGATGTTGGTACAAGATAGTCGGGAATGGCCAGGGACAAGTGAACGTCAGAGGGCCGCGTCCTGGAAGTTCGCCAGTGAAGCTTGCTCGCTATCTCTCGAAGTACATCAGTAAGGATTTTGGCAATATGCCCAGAGAATTCGAAGAACACCGATATTTTTGCTCATTAGGCGTTAATGTGCCCACGGAAAAACATGAGTTTGTGCTGAATCGAAGGGCTACGGACGTTGAAAGGAAAATGTACAGCATTATCCGGCAAGAGGCATTCCGTCGCGTTGGCGTCTGCTGCCGTCTTACCGAATGGATGGGTGGATCGGGCACCTATGGATGGATGGCCGGGTTTGAAGATGCCTCAATGCGATGGAGTATTGAAACGCCTGCAACAGTGCCTGGTAATCCCAGCTCCTGATCCAAACGAAGCCGGCCCTTCCTGATGCGCGGGCGATCTTTCAGGGGGCGGGAGTGTTGAAGACTCCCCCGCTAGGGATTCACCTACATTCACTTGGCCACTTCAGTCAGCGTGGTCGGTGGCATCTCAGGGCCAACTTGCCGCCCAAAGAACTGCCTCCACAGATGGTCTGCGCACGCATGCGCCAACGCCTGCAGGGCAGCCTTTACGGCTGTTCCCTGATCATTTCCTGTAATTTCGAAGGCGGTCAGCGATGGAGTGAGTGAATTGTCCTTGGCATACTCGCAGGTACATTCCCAAACGGTGTTCCGATCCTGAAGGCGAACAAGTCTGGCGCGTCCCGTATAGGTTGTGCGATAGCCAGTGGGTCCGTTGGACAATCCTCCTGATAAGTTCGGCTCAATGCTCCACTTTTCTGTTTTAAAATCGATCAGGTATCCCATAGCGGATTGCTCCTGAACCTTCTTCGCGCTCTCGCTGCTCACTAAATGAGACGTCGGTAGAGTCGGCAGCTTTAGTTCTCGTTGCCATGCATCAAGAAAACGATCTTTCACTTGTGCGATGGGATCGACAAGTTGAGAGGCCGAGATAAATTTTGCTCCAGCCTCTTTTGCGTCAGCGAGTTGTAAGCCGCCGTCGATGGCGCCACCAATTGCGCCGAACATGCCCAAGGCAACACGGCCGGCGCTTCGCTGGCCAGTCCAAATCATAAACTGTTCCGGATCGGAATGCGCGACAGATACCTTAGACCCTTTAGCGAGATCATCTATGGTTTCGGAAGGCACATATTTATGAGTCGTGCTACAGGCGGTTAGGAATACGAGCCCTAGCATGACAGATACCTGGGTATATCTCAGCCGATACATCTTGACCTCCGGATCTTGTGCAGGATATTCACATCACTTGAATTTAACTGCCACACCACTCACAGATGTGCAAGTGAAGCTGTAAACATTGTAGATCGGGATGAAACCATAAAGACTGGTAGAGACGGTGACATTGATCAGAGCATCGCCACCTTTTTGGCCGAGTGCTTCGTCCACAGCCTTCGAAAAGCTAGAATTACCGAAGGGAATAACGGCCAGGATGAAGTGCCTACAAGCTGACCCTTCGACTGGTCCGAGTTCTTCAAAACTCACTCCTGATTTGAGCCTGTCGGCATTATTGGCCGAAGGTTTCGTGACAATGCCTAAGTTTCCAACCGACGTACAGCCGCTCAGCAATGCACCCCCAAGCACAAGAAATGCGCACAATTTTGACCAACGTTTCATAGGGCCTCCGGTGAGAATCAAGGTGCTGGATGTCTTCATATTCCCTCTGCAAGGCGGGTCAGTTCCCAAAGTGGACGGCAAGCCCACCCACGACATGACTGACGTTGAGGGTGTATCGCTCATCCTGGGTGGCACCGGTAGAGCTTGTGAAGCCGAAGGTTTGGGTGGCGTGCGTAAACTTATATTCCGCGAACAAGGAGACGCGTTTGGCAAGGAAGACGTGCATGCCGGCGACGGCTTGAAGTGCTAGATCATAGTCTGATTTGCCGTCGGAGCCGAACGACGATTTTTGAACGCCTGGCCCTCCTCCGAGATATGGATAAAGCCGACCCTGAGGAAATTCAGCTGATACATATAGTGGCAGCCGGAGTAAGAGGTTGGTGGCAACGATGGTGGCATTCACATCCATGTTGCTACTCCGGGTAGCTGTCCCGACAATCGGAATTCCATTGAGTGAGCCGTTTGCCTGGAACCGCCCAGCCTTTACGTCTGGCTGGTAATTCGTGACATCCAACTCCACACCAAAGTCCAGACCTGTGGAACGTCGCAGTCCGGGAAACCAGACACCGACTTTCCCTCCCAACGATTTTGAGCTGCCGAAGTCTTGGTCCAAGACCGTAAGATTCATTCCCGCATTATTTACTTTCCCATCGGTTTTAGATGGCAAGGTCACCCCGCCGAACAGTGCGATATAAGGATCGACTTGAGGTGTGAAACCGTTGTCTTCTGCGCAGGCAATAGGTACCGACCATGCCAGCGTGAGAACCAACACACTTCCGCTCAGAGACCGCATGTTGAACATAACTAGT
>WBZL01001189.1_pt1 | contig 27861 bp, 29 predicted proteins | sample 5204291 | NCBI WGS metagenome assembly WBZL01 (sample SAMN12344345, study PRJNA552823) | activated sludge metagenome | biome: Activated sludge suspended growth; feature: Nitrification reactor; material: Wastewater; isolation source: activated sludge from nitrification reactor of wastewater...
ATCGGTGACCCGGCCGCTCCGAAACCCCAATCCGTCTCGACTACGGACCATCCCTCGCCGGGAGCCTCTCCTACGCTTCTCCGCCAGCTATCGGCGGGTTTTGACCGCCACTGACAAAGACCTCTGCCTGTACCGAGGCAAGGTGCAGCTCGACGCCGCGGGCAAGGGAACCGTCAAGATGCCCTCCTACTTCGCCGCGTTGACCAGGGAGGAAGACGCCACGGTCAGCCTGACCGCGATCGGCGGCAAGCCGTTCCTGACCGCTTACGAGTGGAATCGCAACTTCACCGCGTTCACCGTTTACGGCGAACCGGGCCGGGAGGTCAGCTACCTCGTTCTGGCGGATCGCGACGATCCGCTCATCCATCAGCTCAGACGCCCGGTCGAAGAGAAAAAAGGGGCAGGCCATTTTGAGAAAGACCAGTTGCTCAACCCCGAGGCCTATGGCAAAGCCCCGAAAGCGGCACCGGACGGCGTAAGCGCCCGCCAGACGACAGCGCAGATGGACATGGCACCCCCAAGCTTCCCGGATTCTCCCGCTCCCCCAACCCCCACGGCGCCGCCGGTTTTTTCATCGTCCCCGGCTCCCACGGCCCCCTTCCCTGCGCTGGATGAAGAGCAGCAGCGAATGGAAGAGGCCTGGGCCAGGACCCGCGAAGAGCAGCGACAACGGATGGCATCCTTCCAGCAAGAAGAGGAACAACGCCGGAGACAGCTCGAAGAAGCCCTGGCGGCAGCACATCGGCAAGCCGATCAGACTCCGCAAGAGCACGGCGGCCCGATCGAGACGGATGACGAGGCTCCGGAGACCCCGAGCGCCGCCCCCAAGAGCGCGTACCCCCGGCCGCAAGAAGGGCGTCGCCGATCGCAAGAAAAGCTAGCCTTGCCAAAGCGACTCGCGCCGCTTGCTGACACTGGATCACGCGCTCCTGCTGCAGGCGGTGCCGGGTGCGAAAGCTCGTCATCAGGTATTGATCTGACGGACCTTCCTGGCCTAAAAGATGTAAGTCGTTGATTATTAGTGAAAGGCCAAGAAACTCCTGGGAGTGTAGGCATGTAAGCCGTGTAGGTTGGGCTGAGCCCCCGAAGCCCAACACCAAGGTATCCTTCTCGCATTCTTCCACTTCCACACACTTCCCGCCGGGTCCATGAACTTGGGCTTTGCCGGCCCAGCCGAAGCTACGGCGCCTCCTGGCCGCCTCGTCTTGGGATCTCGGGCTTGGCAAGCTCAGTCCAACCTACGGCGATGGGATGCTTTTGAGAATCTGATGCCGACGATTCCGGCAGCGCTTGCCACGGAGGTGCCGGCCAGGGAGTAGCGATCCCTGCAGTAGAGACGGCCGTCCATGCCGATCGAGGGATTTCACTTGGAACCATGCAAAGCAGCCAGCCAACCTGAAGAAGCACGGGCCTGACCATGCTGATACGTCACGGGGTTCGCAGGGCATACCTTGACGCGCCCGGATACGCGCTGCCCCGACGATGAGGCGCGGTTTTCCACGAGGGGTTGTTCAGAATCGGGGGGGGATTGCGCACACCGAAATCGAAGAAACGATCCAGGTCATTTCGATGCGAAAGACGGATCGTCATGAATGAGAATACTACTGTGCCAGCCTCTGACGATCTTGATCGATCCGGATTTAGTAGCGTGGTTAAAACAGCAGGCTGGTGAACGTGGCTACCTGACGGCTGATCAACGCCAGTTGGCTCGAAGCGATGCAGCAAAAGGCCATTGCACCCGGCGTGAATGCCGGAGCTCTTGGGTTGGAACCAACGGGCAGGTCGATTTCTGGCCAGACCTTATCAGCATCCTCGAGGGCGGGCGCATTGCCTGGAATGCCGTACCCTGCTCCCCTGCTCCCCGGCTCCCCGGCTCCCCGGCTCCCCCAGGTGAGCGACGTTTATCTCCTGGCGCTAGCGGTGCAGCAAGGTGGCCGCCTGGTGACGCTGGATCGCGTGTTCCCGCTACCAGCCGTTCCTGACGCGAGAACACGTCATTTCGTCGTGATCCACCTCCCCCGGCAGGGCCAGAGCGATTCAGAGGATGCCTCGAGCGGGCCAGAGGCCATCTGGTGTCGTGGTGGACGAGCAGGGCAGTGGTGGCGGAGGCTCGCCTGCGCATCGGCCACGGCCTGGGGCAATGCACTTTCCAGGCGACTGTCCCGCATGGGTCTGGGGTCGGTCGACGGCCTCTGTTGATGGGGGGACCTGGCACCTGCCAGGCGTCGCTCATTTGACGCGCTGCAACCTGGCACGGCTTACTGGCGACGGCGGGGGATCCGGTGGACTGTCCTGGTTCGCTTCGCTGCTGGCGGCGTCTTCGGAAGTGCTTCTGTCTTCGGGCTCGAAAGCCATGCCGGCGCCGTTTTCGCGGGCGTAGATCGCGGATACGTTGCCAATCGGGATCGCGATGTCGCGAGCCACGCCACCAAAACGAGCCTGGAACGAGATGCTGTCGTTACCCATGCTGAGATGGGCGGTGGCATCATAGCCGACATTGAGGACGATCTGGCCGTCGCGGACGTGCTCGCGCGGTACGCGCGTGCGAGCATCGACGGCAACGACCAGATAGGGGGTGAAACCGTTGTCACAGCACCATTGGTGGATGGCGCGGATCAGGTAGGGTTTGGTCGACGGCAGGTCCACGTTCTCACACTCCCTCAAGGGGTGTTGGGGCAGTCAAGCCGGGAGATGCTTGTGCTGGTCATCACCGGCGGCTATTTGCGCATCGCTTTTTCGGATGGCGTCAGCGCGTCGATGAAGCCCTGACGACTGAAAATCCGTTCGCCGTACTTCATCAATGGGGCAGCCACCCTCGACAGCTCGATGCCGTAATGGTCGAGCCGCCAGAGCAGGGGCGCAATCGCGACATCGAGCATCGAAAAGTCTTCGCCGAGCATGTGCTTTTGCTTGACGAACACCGGCGCCATTTCGGTCAGGCGGTCACGAATCTGCTGGCGCGAGCGTTCGGCGGCCTTGTTGTTCTTTTCGAGTGGCTCGATGTAGGCGAAGACTTCTCGCTCCATGGTGATCAGGAGCTGGCGCGCGCGCGCGCGCATGATCGGATCGGCCGGCATCAGTTGCGGATGCGGGAAGCGCTCGTCAATGTACTCATTGATGATATTCGGCTCATAAAGGATGAGGTCGCGTTCCACGAGTACCGGCACCCGCCCGTAAGGATTGATGATGGCAATCTCTTCGGCCTTGGCAAAAAGATCGACATCGATCACCTGGAAATCCATACCTTTTTCATAAAGGACGATACGGCAGCGGTGACTGAAGGGGCAGGTGGTTCCCGAATAGAGATTCATCATGATCAATACCCTCAAAAACGAATCGGCATCGCGGTGGCTATGGGCGCTTGTCGCGCCCTCGCCGGCGATGCCGCGGTGAAACCCGGCGCTGCTGCTACTTGACGTCTTTCCAGTACGCTTTCTTCAGCGGATAGGCGACGGCGAAAAGCAGCACCAGAAAGGCCAGAACGCCGAAGCCGATCTTCCTGCGGAACCCTGCGTCTGGCTCGGCAATCCAGACCAGGAAACCCACCAGATCACCGATCTGCTTGTCGTACTCGGCAGGGGTCAGCGTACCGGGCACAGCCAGTTCCAGGTGGTGATCCTTGTTCAGCACCTGCTGACCCTGCAACTGCCACAGGACGTGCGGCATACCGACATTGGCGAACAGGGTGTTGTTCCAGCCGGTCGGGCGGGCTTCGTCAACATAGAAAGAACGCAGATAGGTGTACAGCCAGTCGGCGCCGCTGCCATCTTCCGACGCGCGCGCGCGTGCCACCAGCGAGAGATCCGGAGGTGCTGCGCCGAACCAAATTTTCTGCTCATCGGGGCGAGCGGCAATGCGCATCGTCTCGCCGGTCTTGACCGCGGTAAACATCAGGTTTTCCTTGACCTGCTGCTCGGTGAGACCGAGATCGGTCAGGCGGTTGTAGCGGACAAAACTTGTGCCGTGGCAGTTCAGGCAATAGTTCACGAAGGTCCGTGCGCCGCTTTGCAGGGCAGCCTTGTCACCCTGCACGTCCGGCGCCTTGTCAAGATGTACGCTAGCGCCGCTGGCGAGGGCGATGACCGGGGTAAAGAGCAATGCCATAAGCAGTTTTTTCATTTTGTGCAGTCCTTTACATCGTCACGCGATCGGGTTCCGGCTTGTACTTGTCGATCCTTGACCACCAAGGCATGGTCAGAAAATAGAGAAAGTAGAAAGCGCTGAGCACCTGCGCCACAGGTGCACCGGGGATGACGCCGAAGAAGGCGTAGGACGGCGGCTTCGTCCCGAGGAAACCCAGGATGGCGAAGGAGATCACGAACAAGGTCAGCAGGGTCTTGAAGATCGGGCCGCGGTAGCGGATCGACTTGACCGGACTGCGATCAAGCCAGGGCAGGAAGGCAAGAATGACGACACCGGCCCCCATCGCCACAACCCCCCAGAACTTGGCGTCGATCCCGAACAGCGGCCAGACCATGGCGCGCAGCAGCGAGTAGTAGGGAGTGAAATACCAGACCGGCGCGATGTGCGGCGGGGTTTTGAGCGGATCGGCGGGCAGAAAGTTGTTGTATTCGAGTAAGTAGCCGCCACCTTCGGGAGCGAAGAAAACGATGATCGAGAAGACCATCAGGAATACCACCACGCCGACGATGTCCTTGACCGTGTAGTACGGATGGAAGGGAATGCCATCGAGCGGATTGCCGTGAACGTCCTTGCGCTTCTTGATCTCGACGCCGTCCGGGTTGTTCGAGCCGACTTCGTGCAGCGCCAGGATGTGCGCGGCAACGAGGCCGAGCAACACCAGCGGAACCGCGATGACGTGAAACGAGAAGAAGCGGTTGAGCGTAGCATCGCCGACGACAAAGTCACCACGAATCCAGATCGACAGCGGATCGCCGATCAGCGGAATGGCAGAAAACAGGTTGACGATCACTTGCGCACCCCAGAAGGACATCTGTCCCCAGGGCAGAAGATAGCCCATGAAAGCTTCGGCCATCAGACAAAGGAAGAGCAGCGTACCAAAGACCCAGATCAGCTCGCGCGGCTGCCGGTACGATCCGTATAGCATGCCACGAAACATGTGCAGGTACACCACGATGAAGAACGCCGAAGCGCCAGTCGAGTGCATGTAGCGGATCAGCCAGCCCCAGGGTACGTCGCGCATGATGTATTCGACGCTGGCAAAGGCCACCGGGATGCCATTGGCGTTGAGCGAAGCGTCGGGCTTGTAGTGCATCACCAGGAAGATGCCGGTCAGAATCTGGATGACCAGCACCATCATCGCCAGCGACCCGAAGAAGTACCAGAAATTGAAATTCTTCGGCGCGTAGTACTCGGAGAGGTGCCCGCGCCACATCGAGGTAGCCGGGAAACGGGCATCAAACCACTCGAGCAGATTGCCCTGCAGGGAACCGTCAGACTTGTACTTTTCGAAATTGGTATTCGATGCCATGGCTTAAGCCCCCTTCTTGTCTTCGCCGATGAGAATCCGCTTATCGGACAGATACATGTGCGGCGGCACTTCCAGATTGTCCGGTGCCGGCTTGCTCTTGAAGACACGGCCCGCAAAATCAAAAGTGGAACCGTGGCAGGGACACAGGAAACCGCCCAGCCAACTGCTGTCCATGCCTTCGTCGGTACCCTTCTTGAACTTGTTCGAGGGTGAGCAGCCCAGATGCGTGCAGATGCCCACCGCAACCAGGATTTCCGGCTTGATCGAACGCGTCTCGTTCTTGCAATAAGCTGGCTGCATATTCTTCTCGGACTTCGGGTCAGCCACAGAGTCATCGAGCTTGGGCAGCGTTTCGAGCATGGATGGGCTACGATTGAAGATCCACACCGGTTTGCCTCGCCATTCGACGGTGATCATCTGGCCAGGCTCAAGGCTCCCGATGTCGACTTCGACCGGCGCGCCGGCCGCCTTGGCACGCTCGGATGGCAGCATGCTGGACAGGAAAGGTACGAGCGCCGCTAACGCTCCTACCCCGCCGACTGCAGCAGTGGCGACGACCAGCCGCCGCCTGCCGCAGTCCACTTTGCTCTCATTGCTCATAGCGCTGATCCCTAGAACGTAATGAAAAGTTGGTACGAACTAAACCGCCGCATTATACGTCCAATCAAGTTCGAATTGAATCGCAAAACGCCCAAAACGCTTAATCAGCAAGCGGTCGACGCTCGCGCAGGGCTTGCGCCAGGGTTCCTGCGTCGACATATTCGAGTTCGCCGCCGACCGGCACGCCGCGTGCAATGCGCGATACGCTGATGCCACGACTTTTGAGCAATTCGGAGAGGTAGTGCGCAGTTGCTTCACCCTCATTGGTATAGTTGGTGGCGATGATCACTTCCCGCACCACGCCATCACAGGCACGAGCCAGCAAACGCTCGAGGTGCAAGTCGCCAGGGCCGATCCCGTCGAGCGGTGAAACGCGGCCCATCAACACGTAGTACAAGCCCGAGTAGGCGTGCGTCTGTTCGAGCATGTTCATGTCCACCGGCGTTTCGACGACGCAGAGCAGCTTTGGGTCTCGCTTGTGCGAGAGGCAGCGGGCGCAGATTTCTGACTCGGTCAAGGTGTTGCAGCGCTGGCAGTGACGGAGTGCGCCGAGCGCCCGTTGCAGCGAGTCAGCCAGACGCTGGGCGCCGGTGCGGTTGTGCTGCAGCAGGTGATAAGCCATGCGCTGTGCCGATTTTGGGCCCACACCCGGCAGGCAGCGCAAAGCCTCGATCAATGATTCGAGGCTTGACGGGGTATTCATCAGAACGGCATTTTGAACCCGGGTGGCAGATTGAGTCCAGCGGAAAAACCGGCCATCCGTTGCTGGGAGGCTTCCTCGGCGCGCCGCATGGCGTCGTTCAGGGCAGCGGCAACGAGATCCTCGAGCATCTCCCTGTCGTCCATCACCGAAGGGTCGATTGTCACCCTTCTCACACTGTGGCCACCGGTCATCAGCACCTTGACCATGCCGGCACCGGATTGCCCCTCGACTTCGAGCTGCGCCAGCTCTTCCTGGGCTTTCTTCATGTTTTCCTGCATCTGCTGAGCCTGTTTCATCAGGCCGGCGATTCCGCCTTTCATCATCTTGCTTGCCTCGCTGTGAACGATTAAATGGGTTTTATGGAAGATTCGATCAGGGTGGCGTCGAAGGTCTCGATGACCTGCCGTACGAAGCCATCCTGCTCGACCGAAGCGATGGCACGATCCATGCGTTCACGGTGGTCTCGTTGCGCGGCAGCGGCGGGAGTATCCCCCGAGCCTTCTTCAAGTTCGATCGCTAGTTGCAGCGGATGGCCAAAATGCCCGGCAAGCGATTGCTGCAGCTTGTCCTGTGCGGGTTTCATCAGCAGATGGCGGTGCGTCGGAGAAAGGCCGAGGACCATCCGTGCCTTCCCAAGTTCGCGCAATTCGCAGTGCTGCGCCAGTTCCCGCGCCATGCCGCCGAGCTTGAGGGCGGCGAGAATGTCATGCCAGCCGACCCCGGCACCGGCTTCTGCAGGAGCTGCAGTTTGCCCCGGCGCCAGCGTCGAGGAGGATGCCACCGGGCCATCAGCCGGCGCGGCGCCTTGCTGTCGTCCGCCAGATTCATCGTCGGGCACAGGACGAAAGGCATACAAACGCAGCAGCGTCATGATGAAACCAGCCTGTTCATCAGGTGCCAAAGGTAATTCCTGGCGGCCATGCACGGCAATCTGGTAAGCGAGCTGAACGAACTCCGGATCGAGTCTGGCCGCGATTTCGAGAAGGCGCGAACGCTCCGGCAAATCGTCGGCGATCGCCTGGGGGGCGAGCTGGGCAATCTGCAAACGCGTAAACAGGCCGGCCATCTCCTGCAGTGCTGTGTCAAAGGACAGGCTGCGCGTGGCCATATCATCGGCAACCTGAAGCATGGCTGTTGCATCTCCAGCGAGCAGAGCGTCGGCAATCGAAAACAGGTGGTCAAGATCAACCGCGCCGAGCATCTCGCGCACCTGCGCTTCCTCGATCTTGCCCGAACCATGCGCAATCGCCTGGTCGAGCAGCGACAGCGCATCGCGCATGCTGCCTGCCGCCGAGCGCGCGAGTAGTTGCAGGGCTGCTGCTTCGGCGCTGATCGACTCGGCTTCGAGGATATGTTTGAGATGGCCGGCAATCAACGGCGGTGTCATCTGCTTGAGATTGAACTGCAGGCAGCGTGACAGCACGGTTACCGGAATCTTTTGCGGATCGGTGGTTGCAAGAATGAATTTGACGTGCTCCGGAGGTTCCTCGAGGGTCTTCAGCATGGCGTTGAAGGCCGAGTTCGAGAGCATATGGACTTCGTCGATCACATAGACCTTGAAGCGGCCACGCGTTGGCGCATAGACCGCGTTCTCGAGAAGCTGCCGCATTTCGTCGACCTTGGTATTGGTCGCCGCGTCCACTTCGAGAAGATCGACGAAACGCCCGGAGTCGATTTCCCGGCAGGCCGAACAGACGCCACAGGGAGTCGCCGTGACGCCACTTTCGCAATTCAGCGCTTTGGCAAGAATGCGCGCCAGCGTGGTTTTCCCAACCCCGCGCGTACCGGTAAACAGATAGGCATGATGCAGACGTTGTTCGGTCAGTGCATGCGTCAATGCCCGGACAACGTGTTCCTGCCCGACCAGGCTGGCAAACGTTCGCGGGCGCCATTTGCGCGCCAAGACTTGGTAACTCATGAGCGGGGATTCTAGCAGATGGCGTTACCGGTCCCACTGAAGTTGTTGACCACGGGGGTTCGGGGCAAATCTGGGCAAAGGTCGGCAGCAGAAGGGGAGCGGAGGGTGGCGAGCCTTACCCCCGGCACTCACATCAGACGGCTGTGGCTGCTTCCTTCCGGACCTGACCAGGTTCACCATCCTGCGATGCGGGGAGACCCGCCACCAGAGATGCTACCACATCAGCCGCCGCCGCGCCGGAAATAACGCAGGAAGTCTTCGATGAAATCGGCTTCCTGGTCGGCGTTGCCGCTAAAGGCAATTGACACATCGAGACACGGCAGCAGCAGTACGCCAAGCCGCAGCGCCGGTCGCTGCCAGCAGGAAATGATTACGCTGCGCTCTGGACGCCAGAGGTGCCAACCATGCGCTTGTGGTTCGGCTGTCCAGCCGGTCAACAGCGGCTGCAATTGGCGCTCGAATTCACCAAGCGTCAAGGTCATCGTGAAATCGGCCACGGCTTAACCGCCGGCAATCGGTGGCCAGATCGCCAGTGCGTCGCCTGGCGCCAGGCAGCGCTCGGCGCGTAACTGCGGCGGAATGAATTCACCATTGACCAGGACCAGATGCACCAGGCGCGGCGGCAGCGCCAAGGAATCAATGACCGAGGCGACGCTGCACCCGTCGGCGACGTCGAGCGCCAGGGTATTGGTCCGCCGGGCCGTCGCGGGCAGGTAATCGGAAAGCGAAGCAAACAGCTTTAAGGTGATTTCCATCAGTGCGCAATGGCCAGTCCCTTGGCGATATAGGCTTCACTGAGTTGCAGGGGGTTGGCGAGAAGTCGATCTTTCCATTCTCCGAGACGAACCCGTCCCTGAATCAGCCCACGCAGCACCCCGATATGCTCGGTATGGCCGATGCAATTGGCGCCGACCAGCTGATCACCGCCAAACGCCAGACGCAGGTAACGAAACCGGGTTTCGTCAAGGAGTTGCGCGGTTTCGCCACCGGCGACGCCCTGCCATTGACCAAAGGACGCGGAAATCAGCCCCAGGGTGTCGAGAACGTTGAAAACGAAGGTGCCGGGTAAGGCTGCCGACTGACCGGCCATGTTGAGTGCCGCGATCCGCCCCTGCTCGACGGCATCAGGCTGGATGGCATTGACGACGCGCAGACCGCTGCCGAACTCGACCGCTTCAGCAACGTCGCCAGCCGCGTAGATACCGGCGACACTGGTCTGCAGCGTCGTGTCGACGAGTACCCCGGCATTGACTGCGACACCACTGCCATCGAGGAAAGCGATATTCGGCCTGACCCCCGTCGCGCTGATCAGCGCGTCGACCTCTAGCGTCTCGCCATCGTCGAACCTGACTAGCAGCGCTTCTCCTACCGACGCAATCGCCACCACTCGCCGGCCGGTCAGGACGCGCACCCCCCGCGCCTCGCACCAGCGTCGAAGCATCGTCCCGGCCACGGCATCGAGCATCCGCGGCACCATCCGGTCGCCCATCTCGACGACCGTCAGTTGCGGGCCGCGCGCCGCCAGCGATTCCATGATGATGCAACCGATGAAACCGGCGCCCATCTGCAGCACACGCATGCCCCGGCCTATGCCGGCGACGATTGCCCGCGCATCGGCCAGTGTCCAGCACGACAAGACCTTCGGCAAATCGATGCCGGGAACCGGCGGACGAACCGGCTGCGCGCCGCTGGCGATCAGCAGGCGATCGTAGGGAAGCACGCTACCATCCGCCAGGCTGAGCATGCGTGCGCCGCTATTAATGGCGGTGACCCGGCCAAACAGCAAGCGGATGCGCAAACGCTCAAAATGCTCCGCATCTTTGCGCAGATAGGTGCCCGCTTCGTCGATTTTCCCCATCAATAGGTAGGGAATTGCCATCCGGGAATACGGTGGCTCGGCTTCATCGCCAATCAGGGTAATCCCGGCCTCTGCATCGGCACGCCGCAGGGTCTCCGCAGCAACGACCCCAGCCGGGCCGTTGCCGATGATGACGTGGCGGGTCACCTCAGAGACCCAGACGCGCGCGTGTAGCCGTCGTCGGGACGCCGTCCGGGGTCCAGCCGCGCAGGCGGTAATACTCTGGCAGCATTTTCCCGAGTTCGGCCACCATGCCCTTCGAAGCACCTGTCTTGCACGGTTCGGTGAGCAGGCGCGGTGGCAGGGTATCGTCCTTGCTGGAGAGGCCTGCCGCAAGGTTGAAGTCGCGTTCGAGGTTCCAGATTCTCTCGCCCATCGCCAGCAGCGATTCGAGCGACCAGTCGCCCGGGCAAGCCGCCTGAATCTGAGGCTGAATATCGTTCAGGGTCCACGCAAAGGTGGTGAAAACGCACAGACCGCTCGAATCGACGATCGCTGTGGCATCCTGAAAAGCTTTCAGGAGTTCGGGCTTGCCGTCGGTGTCCCTGGGATCGGTCTTGACCGGAATGCCGAATACCTCGCTGGAAACCACGTAGCCTCGCAAATGGCAGGCACCACGGTTCGAGGTCGCATAGGCCAGACCCATGCCCTGTAGCGCGCGTCCGTCGTAGGCCGGAAACTCCTGCCCCTTGACGGTCATCGACAACTCCGGCCGGCCGTACTGGGTACACAAACGCTTCGATCCCTGCCCGACGATCTTGCCGAAGCCTTCGCCGCGCACCGTCATTTCTGCCAGTCTGCACAAGGCGGCGGCGGAACCGAAGGGTGCGTCGAGGCCGATGTCCTCCCTGGTCAGGATACCCAGTTCGAAAAGCTCCATGACCGCACCGACCGTTGCCCCGAACGAGATCGGATCCATGCCGTCTTCGTTGCACAGCAGGTTGGCGTACTGCAAGGCCTCGAGATCGTCGACGCCGTTGGCATTGCCCAGCGCCCAGGCGCTTTCATATTCGAGACCCCCGTTGGCGCCCCAGTATTCCGGTTTGGTCTGAACCGAGAAGTGTGTTTCGTCGATCCGCGAAATCCGGCCGCAGGCGATGGTGCAGCCAAAGCAGGCCTGATTGGTGACCAGATGTGTCCTGCCGTCGGTGGCGCGTTTTTCGTGCATCGCTTCTGCCGAAATCTTGCGTGCCCCTTCGAACTGTACATCGCGGTGGTTGCGCGTTGGCGAGGCGCCCATTTCGTTGATTACGTTCATCAGCACCTGCGTGCCATAGGTCGGCAGACCCTGGCCGGTGACCGCATTCTCCGCCAGGACCTTCTTGCCGGCGGTCACGGCCGCCATGAAAGCCTTGGGATCGGCGATATTGCCCACACCGAGCGTCCCGCGCACGGCAACCGCCTTGAGATTCTTCGACCCCATCACAGCGCCGACACCGGAGCGGCCGGCGGCGCGGTGCAAGTCATTGACGATCGCTGCGAACAGGACCTGGTTTTCTCCGGCGCGGCCGATGCTCGATACCCGCAGCAGCGAATCCTGATGACGCTTCTTTAGGGTGCCTTCGGTGTCCCAGACAGTCTTTCCCCACAGGTCGTCTGCGGGCAGCAGGGTCGCTTGCTGGTTTTCAATGTGCAGGTAGACCGGTTGCGGCGACTTGCCCTCGAAGATGATCATATCCCAGCCCGCCGATTTCAGTTCGGCCCCAAAATAGCCCCCCGAATTCGAGCAGGCAATTGCGCCGGTCAGGGGTCCTTTGGTAATCACCGAATAGCGGCCGCCAGTCGACGCCATGGTGCCGGTCAGCGGGCCGGTCGCGTAGATCAGCTTGTTTTCCGGGGACAACGGGTCGACCTGCGGGTCGATCTCGCTGACCAGGTATTTGCTGGCCAGTCCGCGCTGGCCAAGATATTGTGCTGCCCAGGCCATGTTCAGCGGTTCGCTGCTGCAGGTTCCCTGGGTCAGGTTGACGCGAAGAATCTTGCGTGTCCAAGCCATGATCGATCCTCCTCAAAGGCATGCTGCACTGTCGGTTTTCTGTGCCCACTGACGCATCCGTTGCAGGCCCGTCCAGTCCGCATCAATGTAGGTGATGGCGCCGGTCGGGCAAGCTGTGGCGCAGGCTGGGTCACCGCCACAGAGGTCACACTTCTGGACCTTTCCTGATTCGTGATTGTAGTTGATCGTCCCGAACGGACAGGCAATCGTGCACACCTTGCAGCCCACGCAGATTGCTTCGAGAACCACCTTGGCACCACTGCCACTATCGATCTTGATCGCCTCGACTGGACAGGCATTGAGACACCACGCTTCCGCGCACTGCGTACAGGTATAGGGCACCTTGCGGCCTTCGTGGTGAAAATCGAAAACCTTGATTCGCGATTTGGACGGATTGAAGATCCCGGTGTGCTCGTAAGAGCAGGCCATTTCGCACTGCAAGCAACCGGTGCATTTGCCCGGATCGATGAGCAAGGACTTCTGCATGACGTCGTCTCCTCCGTTGAGTGATCGATGATCCTGTTGAATGACGTCGCACCGCCGACCGCGACTGGAATGATCACTATAGGCAACGCCAGGCATTAATGAAAGTTGCGCTGCAACAATGTGGCGCATATGGCTGGCGTCGGCAATTCATGGATGATCGAATACGTGCTTGCGCTGAAATGTGGGATATACGTCACGGCCCAAAGCGTAGTCTTCATTCTATAGTAGGGGTCGAGTGAACGACCCTGACCGCCTGGAGCCAGGTTTGAACACAAAAAAACAGAAAGCGGGGAACGCGTTAAATGTTCAGTTCTTTGAAATCGGCGATTGACGACCTTGGCTTCATCAACGGGATGCTCTATCTTCTTGGCCGGGTAATGCAGGCTCTCAGCGGTGGGCGTAGCCGCCTGATCCGCTACCATATCGTCGCCCAACCAGTTTCCCGCGAGTTCGTTCCGGTCTGCCGGCCCTCGGCAACGGAAAAGGTGATCGAGATCGCAGCGCAAGAAGCGATAATCGAGAGCTTTCCACGCCCACCGGAGGTTCTGAAATCACGCTTTTCAAGGGGGCATGTCTGCTTGGCTGCGGTTAACAAGGGAGTCTTCGCCGGCTTTCTGTGGTATGCCCGAGACCATTACGAGGAGGATGAGGTTCATTGCCGTTTCAGCCTGAGTGAGCCAGACTCGACCGTCTGGGATTACGATGTGCACGTCGAGCCGCGTTTCAGAATGGGAAGAACCTTCGCGCGCCTTTGGGATGCGGCAAACGAGCGTCTGGCAGCCCTGGGTGTGGACTGGAGTTGTTCGCGGATATCGGCGTTCAACCGACAATCCCTTCAGTCCCATCGACGCCTGGGCATCAGTGTGCTTGAAACATTGACTTTCATTTGCATCGGATCGCTGCAGGTGGCTCTGATGTCCTGCAAACCATTCATCAACTTCAGCTGGAATGGTGCTGGTCGCCCCAGTGTGCGGATCTCGCTGCGGTCAAGGCCCTGAGTCACTGCGATTAAGCGGGTGGTATATTTGGCCATAGGGGGACACTGCGCTTGATCGGAACTGTGCCGTTGCGGTAACCATTTTAACCTTGGGGGCGATTAAGCCTTGCAGCCATTTATTATTCCAGCAGAGAGAGGGACTCGTTTCTGCCTCTATCACCCAGCAGCCAATGGTCGGACGCGTGGCGCGATCATTTATCTGCATCCATTTGCCGAAGAAATGAACAAATCTCGCCGCATGGCTGCCCTGCAGGCAAGGGCCATGGCCAGGATTGGCTACGATGTCCTGCAGATCGACCTGTTGGGCTGTGGAGACAGTTCAGGCGACTTCGCAGAAGCGCGCTGGCAAGACTGGGAGGATGATGTTCATCTGGCCCATCGCTGGCTGCGCGCCCGAAGTGATGCACCGGTATGTCTCTGGGGCTTGCGCGCTGGCTGCCTGCTAGCAGCCAGCGCTGCGGTCAAACTCAAGGACACCACCAATTTCATCTTCTGGCAGCCGGTCGTCTCCGGCAAACAACATTGGCAACAGTTCATGCGCCTGAAGATGGCCTCAGTGCTGGCAGCAGGGCAGGCGAAAGCCGTTTCCGACCAATTGCGGCAGCAATTATCGACTGGCCAGGCTGTTGAAATCGCTGGCTACACCTTGGCTCCAGCACTTGTCGAGAGCCTGGAGGCCGCCGAACTCAAACCCCCGGGCGCTATTGGCGGACGGACTGCATGGCTGGAGTTGTCGACTCGCGAGGGTGCCACATTCTCTCCGGTGTCCACGAAATGCATCGGACATTGGGAAGCTGCCGCCTACAAGTTGGATGCCCGGATGGTGAATGGCCCAGGTTTCTGGCAGACCAGCGAGATCGAAGATGCTCCCGCATTGATTACGGCAACCCTGGCTGTATTGGAGTCCTGGCAATGAAATTCACAGAACGGGCCTTTGTCTTCCCGTGTGCTGGAGAAAACCTACTTGGCATCGTTGCCTCTCCCTCCGGGGAGGCGGCACGGAAAGGGGTGCTGATCATTGTTGGGGGACCGCAATATCGCGCAGGCAGTCATCGTCAGTTCGTCCTTTTGTCGCGTACCCTAGCGGAAGCAGGCTACCCGGCAATGCGTTTCGACTACCGGGGCATGGGTGACAGCACCGGGGGGATGCGCAATTTCGAACACATCAATGCGGATATTGCCGCTGCCATCAATGCATTCATGGCGTCCTGCCCGCAGCTGCAGCAGATCGTCCTCTGGGGTTTGTGCGATGCGGCATCCGCCGGTCTGCTGTATTGGGATGCAACCCAGGACCATCGAGTGACCGGAATGGTGATGCTCAACCCCTGGGTCCGTACCGAAGCAGGGCTGGCGAAAGCCCACCTCAAGCATCACTACGGTCAACGGCTTTTGCAGGCAGACTTCTGGCGTAAATTGCTCACGGGAAACCTGGCATTGGGTCGGTCGCTCAAGGGATTCATTACCAGCATCCAGGCCGCGCGTCAGACCAGTCACTCGTCAGGTGACGATCAACCGCTCCCATTCCAGAAGAAGATGGCACGTGGCCTTGAGCGATTTCGGGGATCGGCATTGGTGATCCTCAGCGGCAACGATTTCACCGCGCGGGAATTTGCCGAAGCCCTGAAAACCGATCGCGCCTGGCAGGCATCATTGCAGCGTGGCCATACCACGTTCGTCGCCATTGACGACGCTGACCACACTTTTTCATCAACTGCCTGGCGCAATTGCGTAGCCACGGCGGTTACGGACTGGCTTCAGCGAGAGGATTCCAGCAGACGCTGCGAGAAACCGCAGGAACCGGTTTTGACCCGCTCATTGACCAGCTGCCTGGGCTGCTGGTCGCGTAATCGGTCTGTGTCTGGTGCAAAAGCCGGTCTCGAGCCGTAGTATCGTAAAATCTCCCGCTGTCGCTGGCAGACGACCGCGGGAAAACCTCCAGGGCCGGGATTGATCGACACGCCCGGTCGCGCGCTCGATATGGGAATCCACGGCCCTCTCGCAAAACTGGCGGCTGGTCTTCTACTTCCGCGTTTCGATCATCACCAGCGGCTCATCGGGAATGACCACGCTGACCCGTCTGCGGCGTGGTGGTCTGGGCGCTGCAATGGGATCGCTCTCCGGCGATGGCGTCTGAACCTGGTCTTTTCTGGTCTCGATCATGATCAGACCACTGCCTGTAATCGCTTGCTGGATGGAGGGTGCGAGTGGGCGGGCGACAGGCGGCTCGACAGGCTCACCAGCCTCCGGCAGGGAAGGCGATAGGCCGATGTTCGCAGCGGCCAGGAGCGCCGCCTGGGATTCGACGCCGTGCTGCTCTACGAACAACGGCTGGGCGTCGATCATTGGCGGGGTGGTGACAAACGCGGCTGCTTCCGGCGCCACCACGGTCGATGCGATTTCGACTGTTGCCGGAGTATCGCCTGCGTCGGAGGCATCGACCAGAGCGGCGGGAACCGCTACTGGGCAGGATGCTTCGCTGGATGCCACTGCAGTCGAAAAGGTTTCAGCGGTAATGGCCGGAGGAGTTCCGGCAATGGCGGTCGCTGGCTGAGAGATGTCTTGCGCAGCCAGTGTTGTACCAGGCTCGCCAGGCAGTACTGGGAGCGGTTCGACGCTTAGGACTGCCGTGACCATGTCGGTCGTTATGGGACTTACCGCAGCGCTTGCCAGGTCTTGAACCGCGGCCGGGTTCTCGATTCGTTCGCTACGCTCACGGCGTCCGCCACGACGACCGCGGCGACGTGGCATGCTGCCAGGGTCGTCGCCAATTTGTTCCGGCACGGAAACGGCACGCGCGGGCGGCGCGGCCGGCATGATCTCGGTGTTTGCCGTGACAGATGCCGCGGTTGGTGGTTTGCGTTCGCTGCGCGGGCGGCGTGGCTCGCGTGCCACACTCGGTTCGTTCGGCGCACGCGCTTCGCGCGGTCTCTGTGCTTCGCTACGAGCAGTTGCAGCTGTGTGGGTCTGTGGCGACATTTCCTTGGCATCCCGATTGACGCGTGTCTCTGGCAGGTCGCGCGTTTCGTCACGGCGAGGTCCGCGCACACCAGAGCGGCGATTGTCTCGTGGCCACTCGCGCGCAGACGCGCTGGCAGGGGTCGGTTGTGAAGGTTCAGGAACGGCGGCAGGCTGGTGGCGAAACCAGGAAATGATTTTCTTCCAGAAATGACTGCCTGCCGTGACGGGTTTCTTGACATCGCTCGATACTCTTTCGGTAGCGATCGGTGCCGGCTGTGACGGTGTCACACCCTTGATCGCTGCTTCCGCTCGAGGTGCTCTGGTTTCGCCGCCAGTTGATACAACGTTCTTGTGCTCCTCTTCTGTCGGCAGCGCAACCATCCGGTACGATGCTTGTTGCAGCAGTTCCGGGCCTGCTTCGTCCTGGCGCAGGCGCACGAACGTGTGCTGCGGCGTTTCGAGGTGGATATTGGGGATCAGCATGACCGTGACCTTGTGCCGCTGTTCGATGGCCTGAACTTCGGTCCGCTTTTCGTTCAGAAGGAAGGTGGCGACATCGACCGGAACCTGTGCCTGCACGGCGGCGGTGTTGTCCTTCATCGCCTCCTCTTCGAGAATACGCAGGATGTGCAGAGCTGCGGATTCCGTGCTGCGGATGTGGCCAGTTCCCGAACAACGCGGGCAGGGAATGTAGCTGGTTTCGGCAAGTGCCGGGCGCAGGCGCTGGCGCGACAGCTCGAACAGACCGAAACGGCTGATCTTGCCGGTCTGCACGCGCGCTCGATCGAAACGCAGCGCCTCGCGAACGCGGTTTTCGACCTCGCGTTGATTGCGCTGATTCTCCATGTCGATGAAGTCAATGATGATCAAACCGCCGAGGTCGCGTAGACGCAGTTGGCGGGCCACTTCTTCTGCGGCCTCGAGGTTGGTCTTCAGAGCCGTCTCCTCGATGTCGGCCCCGCGTGTCGAGCGGCCCGAGTTCACATCGACGGAAACCAGCGCTTCGGTATGATCGATGACGATCGCACCGCCCGAAGGCAGGGTGACCTGGCGGGAGTAGGCTGATTCGATCTGATGTTCGATCTGGAAGCGCGAGAACAGCGGGACATCATCGCGATAGCGCTTGATGCGATTGACGGTCCCCGGCATCACATGTTCCATGAACTTCTGCGCTTGCTCAAAGACTTCGTCGGTATCGATCAGGATTTCACCAATATCGGGCTGAAAGTAGTCACGGATGGCGCGGATGACCAGGCTGCCCTCCTGGTAGATCAGGAACGCCCCTCTCTGCTGCTGGGCTGCGGCTTCAATGGCTTTCCACAACTGCAGCAGATAATTGAGATCCCATTGCAGTTCTTCGGCGTTGCGCCCAATCGCTGCGGTACGGGCGATAAGACTCATTCCGAGCGGAACCTGTAGCTGATCCATCACTTCCCGCAGTTCCGTACGCTCGTCGCCTTCGACGCGACGCGAGACCCCGCCGCCACGTGGGTTGTTCGGCATCAGCACCAAATATCGGCCAGCGAGACTGATGAAGGTCGTCAGCGCGGCACCCTTGTTGCCGCGTTCGTCCTTGTCCACCTGGACGATCAGTTCCTGGCCTTCTCGCAGTGCCTCCTTGATGCTGGCGCGACCGGATTCGACACCAGGCTGGAAGAAGGTGCGGGCAACTTCCTTGAAGGGCAAAAAGCCGTGTCGTTCCGACCCGTAATCGACAAACGCCGCTTCGAGGCTGGGCTCGATGCGGGTAATGACTGCTTTATAAATGTTGCTCTTTTTCTGTTCCTTGTTCGCCGATTCGATGTCCAGGTCAATGAGCTTCTGACCGTCGACAATGGCAACGCGGAGTTCCTCAGCCTGTGTTGCGTTAAACAGCATGCGTTTCATGATTTGGGCTCCCGCGCGCTTTCTCGGGGGCAAGGGTCTTGTGCAGGCATTAACGGATTAGTTGTGCGGGATGCTTGAGAAGCATCCCGATCGTGCAACTAATAGGGGTATCTCGCCGACTCGATTGCTCGTCGGGCCTCGAAAGTCAAGGACTCGGGAATCTGCCAGGGCCGCTCCACAGGTGCCAGGCGCGCGCAGTTCAAGTAGTATCGCTACTTCGTGGTGAGCGTACTTAACCAGGTGATTGGCGTTGAGTAATATTGCGCAGGTTGGCGCAAGAGAGGCGGCTCAAGCCTGCCGGAAAGTGCGTCGCAATGGCTATACAATCGGCGTCGCTCGACGGTCTCACGGGTCAGCGCCTCTTTCAATCCAAAACGCAAATCGGGTCGAGTATATTCAAAATGGCCGAAGTTAGCAAAAACTCTGTTACCCAAGCGCTGATTACAGAGAATGAGCATGGACAGCGCCTCGACAACATGCTGCTCAAGAAATGCAAAGGGGTGCCCAAGAGCCACGTCTACAGCATCATGCGTAGCGGTCAGGTACGGGTCAACGGTCGGCGTGTGGAGGTTTCCTATCGACTGCAGAGTGGCGATGTGCTGCGTATCCCGCCGTTGCGAATCGCCAGAATCGAACAGGAAGTGGTCGCTGGCGCCGAATTCAAGGTGCATCTCCCCATTGTTTTTGAGGACGAAGGCCTGTTGGTCGTCGACAAGCCGGCCGGCATCGCCGTGCATGGCGGCAGTGGCGAAAGTTTTGGGATCATCGAGGCCCTGCGACGGCAGCGGCCGAATGCGCATTTTCTCGAACTTGCGCACCGGCTTGACCGCGAGACCTCGGGAATCCTGTTGCTGGGCAAGAAACGCTCGGCACTCCTCGCCTTGCAGGAAATGTTCCGCACCAGCGCTGTTGGCAGCGGCGGCCAAGGCGCCGACAAGCGTTACCTGGTCCTGGTCTGCGGTCGCTGGATGGACCCTCTGCGCAATGTTCGGCTACCCTTGCTCAAGTATATGCAGGCATCGGGCGAGCGACGAGTGCGCGTCTCCGAAGAGGGCAAGACCGCACATACCATTTTCCGCCTCATGGCGCGCTGGGAACGCTTCAGCTTGCTGGAGGCGCAGCTGAAAACCGGGCGTACGCACCAGATCCGCGTGCATCTCGCGCATCTGGGCTTTCCGGTTGCCGGTGACGAGAAGTATGGGGACTTTGCGCTAAATAAGGCGCTCTCCCGAGAGGGGCTGAAGCGCATGTTCCTGCACGCCTCGCGGATGTGCCTGCCGCATCCGCTGGAGGGGCGGGAATTGGTGGTTGAAGCGGCGCTGCCGGCAGCGCTGCAGGGCTTCGTGCACAGCATTTCGGCGAAGGAGAAGCAGGATTATGGCGAAAAGTTTGAGCTGGGGGATTGATTTGCATGGTGTTGGCTGCCCGCCTGATCTGTTTTTCCGGTGAGTTGCTGGACGGGGGGCCGGGGGTCCGCTTTACGGTCAGGCATGACGGCACCGAAGCGCCGGCATTTGCGGTACGCTTTCAGGGACGTGTCTTTGCCTACTACAATCGCTGTGCGCATGTTCCCATCGAACTCGACTGGCAGCCCAACGAATTCTTCGATGATTCCAAGGTATACTTGATTTGCGCAACGCATGGCGCGCTCTATTCGCCGGCAGACGGCAGCTGCCTGGGTGGCCGTTGTAACGGCAGAGGGTTGACGCCGCTACCCGTCGAAGAGCGTCATGGCGCGATCTATTTCATCCCCAGCGAGCAGACATCTTGAGTACCCCCGATAACGAACCACCTTGGGAACGGCAGTTGCTGGAGAAAGTCGCCTTTGCGGCGCTGCACGAGCAGCGGGCGAAGCGGCGCTGGGGTATTTTTTTCAAGCTGGCCGGCCTGACCTACCTGGTCGCCGTCCTGGTGCTGGTCGTTGATTGGGGGGGAGCCGAGCAGCGTGCCGATGGTCGACATACGGCGGTTATCCATCTACATGGCACGATCGAAGCCCAAGGCGAGGCCAGCGCACAGAATGTCAACGACGCACTTGAAGCCGCTTTCGCGGATAAGGGTACGGCGGGCGTCATCCTGCGGGTTAACAGCCCGGGTGGCAGCCCTGTTCAGGCGGGTATCGTCCATGATGAAATTCGCCGCTTGCGTACCAAACACCCGCAGATCCCGCTTTACGCCGTGGTCGAAGATCTCTGCGCTTCCGGTGGCTACTACGTTGCTGTGGCAGCGGACAAGATTTTCGTCGACAAGGCCAGCATAGTCGGTTCAATCGGCGTGCTGATGGACGGTTTCGGTTTCACCGGGACGATGGACAAGCTCGGCGTCGAACGTCGGTTGCTGACCGCTGGGGAAAACAAGGGCTTCCTCGACCCTTTCTCGCCGCAGGACGCGAAGCAGAAGGAACACGCGCGCGTGTTGCTGCGCGAAATTCACAAGCAGTTCATCGAGGTCGTCAGACGAGGACGCGGCACGCGACTCAAGGAAACACCGGAAATGTTCAGTGGCCTGATGTGGACAGGCAGTCAAAGTATCAGTCTGGGTCTCGCCGACGGGCTTGGGACCGTTGGCTCGGTGGCGCGGGACGTGATCAAGGCAGAGCGGATCGTCGAGTTCACCATCAAGGAAAACATCGCCGAGCGTTTTGCCAAGCGTCTGCGTGCCGATGCGGCGCAAGGTATGACAGGCACGCTACTGGGTTTCGGCCAGACGCTGTTTCATTGACCCCGCTTGTGCCGTCCGGAATGCGCCCCGCCAGGAAGGGGAACGGTCATGATTAGCATGGTCGTGGGGCCAGGAAAAATCATGATCATTAGGCCTGCAGGAGGAATACGGTCGGACGGCGGCTGATCTCGGGGTACTGCTGGCACCGCCATTCGGAAACGGGTCGAGTCGTGATCTGTTCCCCGGCGAGCGTGAGGTCGGTCGCGACGCAGATGCGCGTGCTTGGCGCACAGGTATTGACGAGAGCGCCAAACACCTGGAGGTTACGGTAGGGGGTTTCGATGAAGATCTGGGTGCGCCGCTGCTGCCGTGACTCCTTTTCCAGTTCGCGCAAGCGTTTTTCGCGTTCTTGAGTGCCGCTCGGAAGGTAGCCGTGAAACGCGAAGTTCTGGCCGCTCAGTCCCGAAGCCATCAAGGCGAGCAGGATCGACGAGGGGCCGATCATGGGAACGACCTGTACGCCTCGCTGATGGGCCAGCGCAACCAGAGCGGCGCCCGGGTCGGCAACGGCGGGGCAGCCGACCTCAGAGATCAGTCCAAGGTCGTTGCCCGCTAGAGCCGGTGCCAGAAGCCGGGGTAGCGCGCTGGCCGCAGTATGTTCGTTGAGCTCCAGAATCTCGATCTGCTGTAGCGGCTTGTCGGCAGGCAATGATTTGAGGAAGGCACGCGCCGTCCTGGCGTTCTCGGCGACGAAATTCACGAGTCTTTGCGCACAGGCCCGAACGGGTTCTGGCAGCACGTTCGTCACCGGCGTTTGACCAAGCTGCACCGGGATCAGGTAAAGCCGGCCTGTTTTCATCAAGTTAGCCTCCAGATGATCTGCTGATGATCAGAATACCGAGACGTTTTCGATCCGCAGCAGGTCACAGAGCGCGATCAGCGGCAGTCCGATCAATGCATTCGGGTCTTCGCCGTCGATTCTGGCAATCAGGGCGATTCCCAACCCCTCCGATTTGGCGCTACCGGCACAGTTGTACGGTTTTTCCTTGTGCAGGTAGCTTTCGATTTCCTCGTCGGTCAGGTTCCTGAAGGTGACCAGTGTCGCCACGCCACGCTGATGGGCATTGCCAGTTCTTGCATTCAGGAGGCAAAGACCAGTGAAAAAGTTCACGCGGCGACCGCGCATGACCTGCAACTGGCGCAGCGCATTGTCGTGTGTTCCCGGTTTTCCGAAAATCTGGCCGTCAAGGCAGGCCACCTGGTCGCTGCCAATGATCAGAGCGTCGCGGTGCGAGCTAGCGACGGCGCGTGCCTTGGCTTCCGACAGGCGTAGGGCGCCTGCTTCAGGGCTTTCATCCGCAAGCAGGGCTTCGTCAACGGCGGGATTGGCAGTCTCGAACGGCAATCCGAGACGTGTCAGCAGAACACGGCGAAACGGAGAGGTCGAGGCGAGAATGAGTTGCGGCTTGGGCATCGGCGGATCAACTTCAGCGTGGAAACCTGAGCAAGGCGGAAAAACAGTCGCATGCAACGATTTGCAGCGTCGCCGCTTTGACTTCAAAAGCCGAAGATAATATCATGCGCCCCTTGTGTCGCGTCGAGTTGTGATCAAGGTGATTGACAGCCAGGTTTTTGCAAATGAAGGAGGTTCGTTGCAAGGCGAACTGCCGGTCGCTGCGTTGACGCGATTGCTCGATTTGTTAGCCGCTTCCGATGGCTTTCTGAAGTACCGAATCAAAGGGCAAATGGGGCCTTACAATCGCCCACAGTTTCTGGTAGAGATTGATGGCGTCATGTCGTTGTGCTGTCAACGCTGCCTCGAGGCGATTGAGCACCCGATCGAGGTACGTAGTCTGCTTGAATTTGTCGATAGCGACGGCGACCTGACGCAGGAGGAGCTGGAGGATGACTCCAGGGACTTTCTACCCAAACAGAAAGAACTCGATATTGCCGTATTGATCGAGGACGAAATTCTGCTTGCCCTTCCGATCGCACCGCGCCACAACGATTGTCTCCCGCCAGGAGCTGCTCGGAGGTCGGCAAAAGTGTCGCCGTTTTCAGTGTTGGCCGGCCTGCAGGGCAAGGCCGAGTAAGTTTGATTCTCTAGGAGTTCATGATGGCTGTGCAACAGAACAAGAAATCCCCTTCCAAGCGTGGCATGCATCGTGCGCACGATTCCTTGAGCGACATGCCCCTGGCCATCGAGCCGACGACGGGCGAAGTCCATCTGCGTCACCACGTCAGCCCAACGGGTTTTTATCGGGGCAAGAAGGTCATCAAAAGCGCCAGCGAATAATTCTTCGGGATTGGGTAGGCGCCTTCCCGTGATCGTGAGTTGCCAGTCCCGGTCGGCCATCGCATGACCATTACCGTCGCCATCGACTGCATGGGAGGGGACCATGGTCCCCGCGTGACCGTTCCGGCAGCCATCCAGTTGGTGCGCAATCATTCTGATGTCCGTGTCATTCTGGTGGGTCTGACCGAGAGCATTCGTCCTTTTCTGGGCGACGCTGCGGTCGGTCGGATTGCCTTACGTCATGCCACGGAAGTGGTGGCGATGGATGAGTCGCCTGCACTGACGCTGCGTACCAAGAAAGATTCGTCGATGCGTGTCGCCATCAACCTGGTCAAACAGGGCGACGCGGATGCCTGTGTTTCAGCCGGGAACACCGGTGCGCTGATGGCCATTTCCCGATTCGTCCTGAAGATGCTGCCTGGTATCGATCGACCGGCAATCTGTGCAGTGCTGCCGACGCTCACCGGACATACGCATGTGCTTGATCTCGGTGCCAATGTGGATTGCAGCCCCGTGCATCTGCTGCAGTTTGGCATCATGGGCGCCTCGCTGGTTTCTGCCATTGAGCATCGGGATCGACCAACAGTCGGGATTCTCAACATCGGCGAGGAAGACATCAAGGGCAATGATGTCGCAAAGCGGGCCGCCGAGTTGCTCTGGGCATCAGGTCTGAATTTCATCGGCAATATCGAAGGTGATGGACTCTACAAAGGTGAGGCAGACGTCATTGTTTGTGATGGCTTTGTCGGCAATGTCGCGCTAAAGGCATCGGAAGGACTGGCACAACTGCTGGCTACTTTCCTGCGGCAGGAATTCCGGCGGAATCTGTTTACCAAGCTGGCGGCGGTGGTCGCCATGCCAGTACTCAACAAGTTCAAGAAGCGGGTTGATCACCGCCAGTACAACGGTGCTACCCTGCTTGGCCTGAAGGGTATCGTCGTCAAGAGCCATGGATCGGCTGATGTCCTGGCTTTTACGCGCGCGCTGCAACGTGCCACAGAGGAGGCCCGCAGTGGCGTTCTTGCGCGCATCAGCGAACGCATTGCGCAGCAACAACCACTTCAGGAGACCGCCTAGCATGTTCTCCCGCATTACCGGGACCGGCAGTTTTCTACCCGGCCCTCCCGTCAGCAACGACGATCTCGTGCGCCGTGGCATCGAAACCAACGATGACTGGATCACCAGTCGCACAGGGATACGCTACCGTCATCTCGCGGACAACGGCGAGACGTCCAGTGATCTGGGCCTGGAGGCGAGCCGCCGGGCGTTGACGGCCGCAGGTCTTGAGGCCTCCGATCTGGACCTGATCATCGTGGCGACCTCGACCCCGGATTTCATTTTTCCGAGTACTGCTTGCTTGCTACAGGGCAAACTGGGGAATCATGGTGCTACGACGTTTGACGTGCAAGCGGTTTGCAGCGGCTTTGTCTACGCGCTGGCGATTGCCGACAAGTTCATCCGTTCAGGCAGCCATCAACGGGCCTTGGTGGTCGGAGCCGAAGTCTTCTCGCACATTCTCGACTGGTCAGATCGCGCCACCTGCGTGTTATTCGGCGATGGTGCCGGCGCAGTGGTACTTGAGGCGTCAGATCGAACAGGAATCCTGGCAACCGCCCTGCATGCCGACGGAGCGCACCACGGTATCCTGTCGGTTCCGGGCAGCGTCAGTGGCGGCCGGGTAACTGGCGATCCTTTCCTGCGGATGGATGGGCAGGCGGTGTTCAAGTTTGCCGTGCGTGTCCTTGCAGAAGTTGGCGAGGAGTGCTGTCAGGCGGCAGGCATTGCCTCGTCAGGGGTCGACTGGCTGATTCCGCACCAGGCCAATATTCGCATTCTTGAAGCCACGGCCAGAAGAATGAAAATGCCGATGGACAAGGTCATTGTCACCGTGGACCGGCACGGCAACACCTCGGCGGCCTCGGTTCCTCTGGCTCTGGATGTGGCCATTCGTGATCGACGCATAGAGGCCGGACAGAAGATCATGCTCGAAGGTGTGGGTGGTGGCTTTACCTGGGGCGCAGTTCTGCTTGAACTCTGACGGTCATGACTTTTCCCGGCGCCCCCGGCCATTTACCCGCTTGCGTGAAAAGTGTGATTCGTAAGTCGCTGACGAGACTTTCAAATTTAAGGAAGTATGCATGACTTTCGCGTTGGTTTTTCCCGGTCAAGGGTCGCAGGCAGTGGCAATGATGGCAGCCTACGGCGACTCTGCGGTCGTACGGGCCACTTTCGCCGAGGCATCGGAGGCGCTGGACCAGGACCTCTGGCAACTGCTTGCCGAGGGCCCCGCAGAAGCCCTGGCACAGACCGTCAATACACAACCCGTGATGCTGAGCGCCGGTGTGGCGGTCTATCGCCTGTGGCTCGACTTGGGTGGCAGGCTGCCGACGGTCGTTGCCGGGCACAGTCTCGGCGAATACACCGCGCTGGTGGTTGCCGGAGTGATCGCCTTCAAAGATGCCGTGCCTCTGGTTCGCCTGCGTGCAGCGGCGATGCAGGAAGCAGTTCCCGAGGGCGAGGGGGCTATGGCCGCCATTCTCGGCCTCGATGACGACAAGATTGCCATGGCCTGTGCCGAAGCCAGAGCAGCAGGCAGCGCTGCCGAGGTGGTTGAACCGGTCAATTACAATGGGCCCGGGCAGACCGTCATTGCCGGCAGCAAGGCAGCGGTGGAACGAGCCTGCGCCGAATGCAAGGCGCGTGGCGCCAAGCGCGCGCTGCTGCTGCCGGTTTCCGCGCCCTTTCACTCCTCGCTGATGCGGCCGGCGGCTACCAAGCTGGCCACCCGACTGGCCGAGTTGAATTTTGCCGCCGCACAGATGCCGGTCATCAACAATGTAGATGTGGCGATCGAATCGGACCCCGACCGGATCAAGGATGCTCTGGTTCGGCAGGCGTACTCACCGGTGCGCTGGGTCGAGACGATCCGAAAAATGGCCGCCATGGACATCACGACCGTCGCCGAGTGCGGACCTGGCAAGGTTCTGGCGGGCCTCAGCAAGCGCTGTGCAGACCAGTTGACGAGTATCGCACTGGCTGATCGGGCAGCGATGGAAGCTGCCGTCACCAACCTGGAGTAAGCCCCCCATGCTGGAAGGACAAGTGGCCCTTGTGACCGGTGCGTCGCGGGGTATCGGTCAGGCAATCGCACTGGAATTGGGTCGCCTGGGAGCGACCGTGATCGGGACGGCAACCAGCCCCGAAGGCGCTGCAAGAATCGCAGCATACCTGAACGACGCCGGCCACCAGGGCGAGGGAGCGCTCCTGGAGGTACGCGATGCCGGACAGATTGATGCCCTGGTCGGCCATATCGAGAAGACCCATGGCCCGGTATCGATCCTGATCAACAACGCCGGCATTACTCGCGACAACCTCGCGTTGCGTCTCAAGGACGACGAGTGGGACACTGTCCTCGATACTGACCTGAAATCCGTATTCCGGCTTTCCAGGGCAGTCATGCGCGGCATGATCAAGGCCAGATACGGGCGGATCATCAACGTGACCTCGGTCGTCGGTCATGCCGGCAATGCCGGTCAGGCGAATTACTGCGCAGCCAAGGCTGGCGTCGCCGGCATGAGCCGAGCCCTGGCTCGAGAGCTCGCCAGTCGCAATATCACCGTCAATTGCGTGGCGCCAGGGCTGATCGACACGGACATGACGAGGGCACTCGATGACAAGCAGAAAACGGCACTGCTTGTGAATGTTCCGCTCGGTCGCTTCGGAGCGGCTCATGAAGTGGCCGCTGCGGTGGCTTTTCTGGCCTCGGCAGGGGCGGCTTATGTCACCGGTACAACGATGCACGTCAATGGTGGCATGTTCATGGCTTGAGTACCCCTGGAAGTCTTCGGCTGCCAGGGTTCTGGCATGATAAAAGAGAACAAATTTACCCTGGGCGATCGGGTGGATCATTGGTAACTTGCAGCCGTTTTGTTAGAATGGTACGTTTTGTTTTACATTTGAACCTTGAGAAGGAAGACTTTGATGGAAAATATTGAGCAGCGTGTCAAAAAGATCGTCGCAGAACAACTCGGTGTCAATGAAGCGGACAT
>WBZL01001193.1_pt1 | contig 27804 bp, 25 predicted proteins | sample 5204291 | NCBI WGS metagenome assembly WBZL01 (sample SAMN12344345, study PRJNA552823) | activated sludge metagenome | biome: Activated sludge suspended growth; feature: Nitrification reactor; material: Wastewater; isolation source: activated sludge from nitrification reactor of wastewater...
CGAGCGCCGGCCTCCCGGGACGTCAGGGCACCACGCGCGGCTTGCCAATCTGGTATTCCTTCGGTGGCACCCCGTTGTGCAGGTTCTGCACGAAGTAGTCCCAGCGCCGCCGCATGATGTATGCGCCATCCGCGCCAAATCCGTGTCGCGCATGCGGCAGCAGCAGCATGTCGAAGTCCTTCCCCGCCTTCATCAGGGCATCCGCCACCAGCTGCGTGTTGTAGGGCGGCACGTTGTCGTCCATCTGCCCGTGAATGAGGAAGAGCTTCCCCTTCAGGTTCTTCGCGTGGGTCTGGTTGGCTTCGTCAGCGTAGTTGTCGGTCGTACCCTGCTTCACCAGGAGCCCCTGGTAGCGTTCGCCCCAGTCGTCCTCGTAGTTGCGGTTGTCGTGGTTGCCGCTCTCCGAGATCCCGACATCGAAGAAGTCGGGAAAGCGGAACATCGCCCCCGCCGTCGCGAAGCCACCACCGGAATGCCCCCAGATCCCCACCTTGTCGATGTCAATGAAGCGATAGCGTTCGGCCAACTGCTTCATGCCGGCGACCTGGTCGGGCAGGGTGTTGTCCCCCATGCGACCGTAGTACGCGTCATGGAAGGCCTTCGAGCGCCCCGGCGTCCCCATGCCGTCGATGCTCACCACGACGAACCCCAGCTCGGCAAGTGACTGGTTGTCGCCACGGGACGCATTCCACGAGCGCGGCCCCACGGAGCCGGACTGCGGACCCGGATAGATGTAGTTGATGATCGGGTACTTTCTCGTCGAGTCCAGGTTCGACGGGGTGTACATGATCCCGTAGATGTCCGTCCTGCCGTCGCGGGCCTTCACCGTGAAGGGCGTCGGCGCCTTCCACCCGGACGCCACCAACCGCGAGATGTCCGCCTTCTCCAGGTCCATGACGAGCTTGCCATTCATGTCGCGCGCTACCGTCACCGGAGGGGCGGTGAAGTGCGAATACGTGTCGACGAAGGTCTTTCCGTCGGGGGCCATCGTGATCGTGTGGTTGGCCACTTCGGGAGTGAGCAGCGCGAGCCCCTTGCCGTCGAACCCGACCTTGTAGAAGTGCTGGTAGTAGGGATCGCGACCGGGCTCGCGCCCGTTGGCCGTGAACCAGATCGTCCGCGTCTTCTCGTCCACCCGCACCAACGCGGTGACATTGCCGTCGCCAGTCGTGATGCGATTCTTGAGCTGGCCGGTGGTCAGGTCGTACAGGTACAGGTGCGTCCAGTTATCGCGCTGCGACCACCAGATCAGCTCGTTGGTGGCCGGCAACACGCGCCAGAGGTCTTCCGGATGTGAGGCGTCACCGACCTGCGTCGCGCTGGTCTCGGTGATCAGGGTCTTCACCTCGCCGGTCGTGGCGTTGGCGACGCGGAACCACGCGGTCTTGTGGTCGCGGGAGCTGGATATGAAGGCGAGGTGCGACCCGTCGGGGTACCACTGCACGTCGCAGATCGTCCCGCCACAGGCGATGTGGTCCGACACCGTGGAGCGATGGGCGTCGGGCGGCATCTGCAGGCGGACCATCTTCGGCTGGCCGTTGGCCCACGACAGGATGACGCGGCTCACGCGGAAGATCACCGAGTCGCCGGGCATCGGGTACTTCCACGCCTCAAGGCGCGGTGGCCCGACGTTCGTGGAGACGAGGAACATGTCCCGCGTACCGCGTTCGTCGTGCTGGAAGGTCGCCAGCTGCCTTGAATCACTGGACCAGGTGGCGATGGGATTCGGGCCGTGCGTCCATCCGGCGTTGTTGGTGGCGTAACCGAACTCCTTGATCCCATCGGTAGTCAGCACCGTCTCGCGACCCGTGGTGAGGTCCTTCGCCACGAGGTTGTAGTTGCGGATGAAGACGGCCGTGTTGCCATCGGGCGACACACTGCTGGCCGGCGGCGGCGCGGGGAGATCCCCGGTCTTGCGGCAGGTATACGACCCGAGGTCGCAGCTGTATCGCGCGCGCAGCATCGTGGTGGTCAGGGTCTTCCCGTCAGCCGTGAGGTCGAACGCATTCAACGGAAGCCGGTTGCCATCCACGGCGCTCCCGGCCGCGGCCGCGAGCGCGGCGCCAAGGCGGGCATGATCAAAAGCGAGACTCCGCGACTTCTTCGCCGGATCCACCAGCTGGAAGGCGCTGCCCTGCGGCGTCGAGACGCGATAGTAGAATCGCCCGTCGGCCAGCCAACTCGGCCGCCCCGCGACTCCGGAAACGAGAGGGCCTGTCCCGGCCGCGAGGAATCGCTCAGCGCGAGCGTAGTCGGCGTCCGTGAACTGGCGCGGCGCCTGGGCGACCGCAACCGAGGCGGTCAGGGCAAGCAGGAGGGAGGTGCGCATGAGTGATCGGCGTTGGGCGACCCCGAAACCTAGGGTCCGGCGCCCGTCGCCGTGAAGGCGGGAGCCTGGGTCCGGCCTCCAGCCCTCACGGCCAACCACCGTGACCGGGTTCCCTTCAATGACCAGCGCAGCCGATTCGGCCATGCCTCGTCGAACGTGACCCGCCTCGATGGAGGTGATCACATCGATACGACCAGGGGGAACGACGGGCTCCAGGATCTGGTCACGTGCCGTGAATTCATCGACCGTGAAGTGATCCGCGGGGGCTCCAAAGGCGATGAGGGCGCGGTAGATACGCCACGCCCTCAGCGGCGAATGACGACAGGATAACGCGAAAATCGGGATTCAGTCGCGTCATGGCCGCCAAAGGTCCAGGCATCGATGGCAAGTTGCCACATCAGGACGCGCGCGGGACGCCTTCGGCCAGGTGGGACAGCGTCCAGTCCCGTGGCCCCGGAGTTGCATGACCGGTCGGCAGATCGTCTTCGCCCGGTGTCGAACGCGCGCGCGCCTGCGGCGGAGCGACCGTGCGACGTGCGTCCTCGAATCCTGTCTCCTGCGGGTCTGTGTCGCTCCCTTCTGTCGCCCGTCCGTCGCGCCTGCCGCCCCTGACTCCCTGGCTGGTTTGGGTCGCGGCCTTCCTCACCACGTGGCTTGGCGTCGTCACCCTCCACGACTGGTGGGACCGCGTCGCGGCTCACTGGCCGATCTCGGTCGCCATGGCGCTGGGATCGTACGTTGCGGGATCGACCCCTATGGGTGGCGGCACCGTGGGATTCCCGGTCCTGGTGCTCCTGTTCGACCAGCCGGCGGACTTCGGTCGCCAGTTCAGCTTCTTCATCCAGTCGATCGGGATGACGAGTGCGTCGATCTTCATCCTGTGCTCCCGGATGCCGATTGCCGCGCGCGTCCTCCCATGGGCCATGGGAGGGTCGGCCCTCTCGATGATCCTGACCCACTACTTCCTGTTCCCCCACCTCTCGGGCACAGTCGTCAAACTCACCTTTGCCTGCCTCTGGGGGGGATTCGGCATCCTGACCCTGGTCAAGCTCCGATCCCTCCTCGCGCACCATCACCCCCCGGAGATGGACCCGCGCACGGACCAGCGGCTGGGGCTGACAGGGGGGCTCGTCGGGGGCATCGCGTCCGGCCTCACCGGGGTCGGTGTCGACATGGTGGTCTACACCCTCCTGGTGCTGGTCTACCGGTCCGACCTCAAGCCGGCCATCGCGACCAGCGTGATCCTCATGGCCTGGAACTCCCTCCTCGGAACCGGGCTGACCGTACTCGACGGCGCGGTGGAGGCCGAGGTCGTCGGCAACTGGCTCGCGGCGTCACCAGTGGTGCTCTTTGGTGCTCCGCTCGGGGCCTGGGTCGTCGCTCGCGTGCGCCGCGGGCCGACGTTGGTCTTCGTCTCCGTACTCTGCGTGCTGCAGCTGGTCTGGACCCTCTCGAGGGTCGACCTCACCCCCGGCCTGCTCGCGCTGACGGCCATGGCGGTGCTCGCGCTCAACGTCGCCTTCCACTTCCTGTATGCCTTCGGTCGTCGCCTCCGACCCGATCCCGGAGAGGCGCAGCGGTCGCTCCTCCACGTGTGAGCAGCGGGCACCGCGCGGACAGCCCAAGCTACCTGGTCACCTCCCAGGCAATCGACGCGATCTCGCCTAACGCCTGGCCAGCCACCAGGGCCGGATCACCCTGCGACACGGCGACGTTGTTCACGTAGATCGCAAAGGCGATCTCCCGACCGCCTTTCGACGTGAAGAACCCGGCGAGCCCCTTCCCATGGATGAACTGGCGCCGGTTGAGCGGGTCGAACGAACCGTAGGTCCCCGTCTTCGCGAAGACCTTCCCCGCCCCGGAGCTGTTGACCTGGATGGCTGCCAGCGTGCCGTCCTTGCCAAGCGTTGGCAGGGCGGCCTTGAAGTCCTTCGCCCAGGCCTTGGTCCAGACCTTCGCGAGCAGTCGCGTCATGAAGCGCGGGGCGAAGTAGGCGTCGCCCCCCGCGCCGTCCCCCTGCACCGCGCCGTCGAGGTCGAGCCCTTCGCGGGTCAACCACTCCCGCGCGATGTCGAAACCGTTGCGTCCGTTGCCCTCGAGCGCGCCGAGGAGGAGGGGGAAGTTGCTGGCGTGGAGGTTCTGTGAGGTCTTGAGCAACACCACCGCCTCCTGCGCCAGCGGCAGTGACACGTGCTCGGCCACCAGGAGCGAGTCCGCATAACGAGCGGCAAGTGCGGACGCGTCCACCGTACGGGAGCCGAGCCGCGGGATCGCGGAGATCCCGGCCTCGTTCAGCACCTCGCTGAACGTGATCTCCCCGAACCGCGACGGCTGCGGTACGACCCACCGTGGATTGCTCGGCGGCCCCACCGGCACCGACCCCGTGATCACCAGGTACCGGCGATCCTTGTTGGTGCTGTCTTCCACCATGCGCGCCGCTGGCGCCGTCCCGGAATCCGTGGTGGTGAGCGTCGCCTGAACGGTGAGCAGCGAAGTCTTCGGTGAGACGGTCACCGTGGCCGCCTCCCCGGCGCGTCGCCCCGGTGTCACCACGAGGTCGATCACGTTGTCGTTCACCACCATCGGCGAGAGGACCACACGGGTGCCGAGTTCGCGGGCTCCTTCGCGAAAGAGCGAGGCATCCACGATCACCTGGCCCGTGATGCCGCGAATGCCGTTCGCCGCGACCTGTCGTGCCATCTGGCGCAGCGTCTGCAGGGGATCCCCCGGGAGCGGTTGCCCGCCATACGAATGGTCCTGGTCGATGAAGGCGTAGCGAGCGCCGTCCCGGACCCGGTTGGAGATGTTCGGGTCCCCCGACGCCACGAGGACCAGGTCCCCCTGCACGATCCCGTCCCGGATCGGTCCGGTGCGGTACACGCGGGTGCGAAAACGATGGTCGGCGCCCAGCGTCTGCATCGCCGTCGCCATCGTCACCACCTTGGTCGTTGACCCCGGCACGAAGAGCCGCTCCCCATTGTGCGACATCAGCACCTTCCCACTCGCGATGTCGTAGAACTCCATCCCCCAGTGCGCGTGCGTGAACTCGGGGCGATGCATCACCTCGAGGATGCGAGCATGGGGAGCGGGCTGGGCAACGGCGGTGACGCCCGCCGCGGGAACGAGCAGCAGGGCGCGGACAAGGAAATGACGCATGGACGCGGCAGGAGGGAGACGCAGGAGCTCGGCAGGCACCCGTACGTTCGCAGACGTACCGGGGGCCGTCAAATGTGCGTGGAGCCTCGCCTACCCGATGCGCCCCGCCACCGCGAGTCGCACTCGATCGTCGAGCGGATCGACGGCAGCCAATCGCTCCTTGAGAACCGCGCGCTCGACGAGGCCCCGATCGGCCAGGGCGCGGCAGAACTCGAGATCCTTCTCGCGACCCGCAATCGCCTTGGAGATCCAGAGGTCGTGGACCTCCAGGCACCACGCGACAACGCCACGCGTGGACGGCGTCTCGAACCGCACGAGGCGAGCCTCCCAGCCTGCCGGCAGCACAGCAGTGGACTCCTGGACCCCCTGTGCATAGTAGCCGAACGTTTCGTGAAACATCGACGCCTCTCCGATTGAGCCGTCGATCAGGTCGGCGAGCCGCCCATCCCGATCACCGCGCACCGCGACATCCACTTCCACCGACCGGAGTGCTTCTTCGGGGAGGGCCCCGTGTACCGTGCCATGCAAGGCCTGGCTCCCGATGACCAGGACCTCACTCGCCCCGAGGACGGCACCCGCGGCCCGGATCGCATGCTCGAATGCCTCGCGATTCATGCGACGCGCTCGGACGCCGCGAAGTGCCGATACACCGCCGCGCGCTCGCTGGCGCTGAGGACACCGGCAAACGGCGTCACGTGCCGAAGCTCCCGCGCTCTCGAATCGTGGCCCGACAACGTCTGCAACAGTTCTTCCATGGGGCGCGCCAGCAGCGACTCCCATTCAGCCAGGAGAGTGCGCGCGTGCGGCGCAGCGCTCTGCATCCGCTCCAGGGTCGCACGCGCGCGAACCAGCGTCGGGCCCGGGTCGGCTCGGAGGCGCTCCGCAATGGCCGCGTGCAGCGCCAGGGATCGTCGCTCCTCCCGCGTCAGCGATTCGTCGCTCATGCCCTGACGATAGCCCACGAACTGGTGAACGACCAGCTCGGCCCCACGTCCCGCGATCTGGCCGTGAGTGGCGACCGCCGGCGCCGGGAGCGATGTTCTCTCCCTCACACCGCGCCCCCGCCATGACCACGCGTCGCTCCTTCGTCCGCACCGCATCCCTCGCGGGTGCCGCAACTGCCCTCCTTCCCGCGGCGTCGCGGGCTGGCACCCGCTCACCCAACCGGGCGAAGAAGCTGCTCATCCTCGGCGGTACCGGCTTCATCGGGCCGCACACCGTCAAGTACGCCCTCGAGCGCGGCCACGAGGTCACCATCCTCACCCGGGGTCGCAGCGCCACGAAAGTCTCCGGCGTCGAACACCTGATCGCAGACCGCGAAGGCGACCTCGGCGTCCTCTCGCGACGCAAGTGGGATGCCGTCCTCGACAACAACGCGCGCGACTATCGCTGGGTACAGCGCAGCGCGCGTGCGCTCAAGGACTCCACCGACCACTACCTCTTCATCTCGTCCATCTCTGCGTATCGCACCGCGGCGTTTTCCTACGATACCGCCGCCGACGTGCGCATGACGCCCGTCCCCGAGGAGCACGAGCGCTTCACCCCGCCCGCCAACTGGAAGGACGGCGACGAGGCGCCGTACGGCCTGACCAAGGCGCTGTCCGAGGACATCGTGCACGCGACCTTCCCTGGTCGCGCGACTATCGTCCGACCGGGGCTCATCGTCGGCCCCACGGACCCGACCGATCGCTGGACCTACTGGCCGGTGCGCATCGACGAGGGAGGCGAAGTGATGGCGCCGGGGAATCCCCAGCACTCGTCGCAGGTGATCGACCATCGCGACCTCATGGAGTGGGTCGTGCGCCTGGCCGAGGGACGTGTCACGGGGACGTTCAACGGCACCGGGCCCGCGACCCGCATGAGTTTCGTGGAGATGCTCGCCGGGTGCCGCGCGGCGACGTCGGCGGCGGTCTCGTTCACGTGGGTGCCGGAGTCGTTCCTTGCCGAGCAGAAGCTGCGCATCTGGAGCGACCTGCCGGCGTGGGCACCGGGCGATCCGCTGGAGTACGTCAGCGTCGCGCGGGCCGTCGCCGCCGGGCTGACCTACAGACCGCTTGCTGTCACGGCCATGGACACGATCGCCTGGGACAAGGCCCGACCGGCGGCGGAGCGGGCGAAACGCGCGGCCGGGATCACCCGCGCACGGGAGGCCGAGGTCCTGGCCGCCTGGAAGCGCCGATCCGCCGGCACCTGACACCTCTGGTTGTAGCAGCGTCACCGGAGGCGCCCTAACGTGCCTCCGCCGCCAGGGAGTCGGCTTCTTGCTGCGCCCGTCGGTTCGCCGCCGCCTCCTCGGCCACGGCCCGCTTGAACTCCCCCATCGGTGTGAGCCCGAAGACGCGCCCCACTCCCGTGGGATCGATGCCGTATTCTGCGGGCAACACGCAGGTGACGACGACCAGGGCCCCGACGGCGACGGCCAACGCGACCCGACGCCAACGCCTGACGAGGATACTCATGTCGGCCCCGCGCGCAGGTACGCTGCGACCTGCCCTCCGGCCAGCCAGACGCCGGCCAGCAGCAGGACGACGTTGGCGTGCCGCGCCTCCCGCGCGAAACGAACGCGCGCCCGCCACCACCCCATCAACACCAGCATCGCCCCAAGGCCGAGCAGCTGCCCCACTTCCACCCCCACGTTGAACGCGACGAGGTTCGCCACAACGGAATCCGGCGCGAGGGCGAACGACCGCAGGCGCGTCGCCAGGCCGAGTCCGTGGAACAGGCCGAACACCAGCGTCGCCACCTTCGGGTCGGGCGGCTTGCGGAACCACCGACGCAACCAGCCAAGGTTCTCCGCCGCCTTGTACGCCACCGAAACACCAATGATCGCATCGATCAGCTGCTCATTCACCCCGACCTGAAGGTGCGTACCCGCCAGGAGGGTGATCGAGTGGCCAATCGCAAACAGCGTGACGTAGAGGGCCACGTCCCGCCCCCGATGCAGCCAGAAGATCACCCCAAGCAGGAACAGCAGGTGATCGAGGCCGGTGACCATGTGCTTCGCCCCGAGGTAGGCGAACGGCCCGGGGAGTACCCCTGGCGTTTCGAGGATGTAGCCCTTGTCCCCCGCGGGGACATCGTGCGCCAGGAGGAGGCTGGGCGTCAGGAGCGTCAACGCCACCAACCCGCGCATGCGCCCCACCCTCACTTCATTGCGAAGGTCAGGGTGGACCAGCGGGATTCGTAGTTGGCCTCTGCGTCGCCCGTCAACCGCTGCATGTGGATGAACTTCACGTAGTACGTCCCGGCACGGTCGAGCGGAATCGTCGCGACCCCGCTCGCGTCGCTCCGCGTGTTGCGTTGCGCCACACGGCCACCACTCGCGGTCCGCCCGCCGTACTGCACGAACTGACCCGCCAGCGGCTTGCCCCCGGACAGCAGGCGCACCGAGAGCGACCCACCACGCGCGAGCGCATACGGATTCTGCAGCGGGACGATCTCCGCCGGATACCCGAGGACGGTCCCGAAATGTTCAGACGGCGTGGCACCCACCTGCACCAGCGCCTTCACGTGCTTGTGATAACGCTCGCGACTCGGCTCGCCGAGTCGCCCATCGCGCTTGCGGGCCGCCAGTTCGTCGGGAACCCCATCGTCCGCGAGGTACGTGTTGAACTCCGCGGCGCTGAGCCCCAGCACCTTCGGACGCGTGGACGTCCCCAGCACGTAGGTCCCCGCCTTGCCGGTCGTGAGGGTAAAGGTGCTGGTGTCGCCCTTCACCGACCACAGGGCCGTGTCGAGGGCCGTACGTCCGGTGGGCGCCACCACCGCAACATCGATCAAGCGGTCTCGTGTGATCGAGTTTTCGCTCCGGACAAATGTGCCGTTGAGGAGCCGCACCAGCACCTTGCCGTTCTCGGCGACCCAGTGGGTGTCGGGCCGGAGGAACATGTCATGGGCCAGCGCCGGCAGCGCGAACACCAGCAGGAACGCAGCAAACAGGCGACGAATGGTCACGGCAGGTGGATGTTGGAGGCCTCAGTATACGCGTCGGACCAGCGTTCGGATGGGATCACACCCGCACGTTACCCGGTGGCCGCTTCCCCATCGGCGACGAGCCGCCGGTCCCAGCGACGCTGCTTCCAGGCCCAGGCGATGTACGCACCGATCGGGAGGTCGAACAGGAGGCACGCCACCGGAAGGTCCGTCAGCAGGGGCGGCAATGTCCTCGGCAGGAAGTCCCACACGGGATGCAGCAGCCACGCGGCGACCAGGTACAGTGGTGAGACGAAGGCACCCAGCGCTGCTGCCACCATGTAGGCCACGAGGGCCACGCGCTCCATGGCGGCCCCCGTGGCGAGGTAGGTGCTTCCCAGCCACACGGTGAACCCCACCCAGGCCCACCGCTCAGCCGGTGCCGGGAACAGCCGCAGCAACACCACCAGGCCCACCGCGAACGGAAACGCCGCCTGGATCAACACCCCCGCGCGCGCCGCGGCGCTCACCCCCGCGCCACTGGCGACGATGATCGCGAGCACGAGGAGCGTCTGCCCCGCCCGGTTGAACACCGTGCGCACCTAACGAGCCCCGCGACCCGCCGCGGCCGGGCGCCAGCGGATCGTGGCCCCGACTTGCGCTCGCGCGATGTCGGCCGTGGAAAACGCGACATCCAGCCACGATTGCTGCGAGAAGACACGCGTCATGTCCGCAAAGTGCGACGAAGCCGGGTTGGTCGACTGCGAGTAGGTGACCAGGAACCGGCCGCGTGGCCCCGAAGGCGACAGGGTCACGGCATGGATGTAACTGTCCCCCACGCGGAGTTCGGTAATACCTCGCTCCGGGACCATCGCTGCCGGCGACGCCATGTGGTACGTGTAACTCGCACCAGACATCGGCATCCGGGTGTCACCGCGGACGACCCCCTGCACCTCGCCCAGCGGTGCGTCGATCGGCACCCGGGCCGCAGCAAAGCGGGACACCACAGTCGCCAGCGCCCGCCGGGTCTCCGCCGATGGCACGAAGCCGCGCGGCGTGTGAATGGGATCGGAGGGATCGAACGGCACACGCCAGTAGCGCGGTGCCAGCGAGAAACCCGTCACGGGGACACGCTCCAGGGACCGCATGAAATCGGCGAAGAGCGCCGAGCCGCGACTTTCGAGGCGATCGGTGCGATCCCAGCGCGCGAGCACCTCGCAGGCCGGGGTGAGGTCCACCTCACGACCAACGGCGAGCGCGACACGGGGTTCCGCGCGGCAGTCGGCCACCAGGTCGTCGGCGACCAGTTCCGCCGTGAGGTTCCGGCCGCTGAAGAAGAGGGACTCCCACGCGGCAGGCGTGAGGGGGCTCGCGCCGGAGAGGAAGTGCTGGGCGTACAACGCCGCGACGCGCGTGCGTTCCCCGCGTGCCGTGCGCTCGGGACCGATGACGTCGAGGTATCCCTCGAGGCGGCCCGCCGGGTCCGGCGTGGAGAACCAGTGACTGTCGTTGGAGTTGAAGACGACATCTTGCCGGATGGTCCACGGTCGGAGCGCCGCCGGGATGATCCCCGGCTGCGCGGCCCGCGCATCGCGCCGCCACGCACAGGTGGTATCCGCGCCGTTCAGCACCGTGAGGTCGGCCTGCTCGAACGCGCGGACGGGGCCGTTCACGGTGCACCGCGCCCATTGCGCATCATCGATGTAGGCTGCGACGGAGATGTTTGCAAAGAACACGCCGCCCCCCGAGTCGGCGGCCGTGATGTTCGACCACGGGGATCCCTGGTGCCGGAACAACGCGTCGCGGATCCCGGCCACCGACCGGGACCGGCCGATGGCGAGGAAGGTGTCGGCCATGCGCACGTTACCCCGCTCGGGATCGGCATAGGCGTACGCCACGGTCGACGTCCACGGCAGCCCCTGGCCCATCACCACCGGGCCGTACCGCGTCTCCCAGATGGTGTGATGCAACGTATCGGTGGAGCTCGTGGGGATGGCCACCCGCACGGCGCGCATCTCCTCCCACCCATTCCCCACCCGATAGCGCGTCGGCGAGGCAGGGTCGAGGGAGAGCTCATAGAGCGTGCTTCGCTTGTCGGTCGTGTGGGTGTCCGACCATCCGATGGCCCGGGTGAACCCGATGAGCGGAACCGGGATCCCGTACAGCGACGCGCCGAAGATGTCGAGTTGGCCGGGCACGGTGAGGTGCGCCACGTACAGCCGCTCCGTGCCGTGCCAGGGAAAGTGCGGGTTGGCAAAGGTGAAGCCTCCCCCGCCCGGCCCCAGCACCGTGCGTCCCATGGCCAACGCGTTCGATCCACCCGCGGCCGCCGCGCGGGCGAGGGCGTGGTCGAGGGTCATCGGCGCGTCGTCGTCACCTCCCGACACGCCCGGGGGTCGAGCGCCCGAGATTTCGCGGAGCAGGAGTGCCGACGTCTGGATCAATGGCATCTGCGCCATCCGGCGCCACACATCGTCCTCCGTGATTGGGCGAAACCAGGGACTCGTGCGGCACGACTCCCCGGGCAGCGCCTCGGCCCGCAGATGCCGGTTCACGCCACGCACGTACCCGCGAACCAGGGCGCGCACCGGAGCGGAGGCGGCCCGACGCACCGCCTCCCGCGCTGCGGGTGACAGCAGGTAGCGATGCGCCGCATCGCTCGCCGCATTGCGGATGTAGGTCCCGACGAAGACATCCACGTACCCGGTGTCTGCGCCCAGCCATCGGCTCCGTTCCCCGGCCAGGGTCACGGCTTTCTCGACCAGCAGGCACAGGTTGTCGCGCGCGAAGGCCCAGCCATACCCCTCGGCCACTTCCTCGAACGAACCTGCCCGCACGTGGGGCACCCCGTGGCTCGTGTAGCGCACCTCGATGCCCTGTGCACCCGCGACATAGGCCGTGACCGCCAGGGCGGTCAGCAGGGGGACCGCTCGCACGAGGCACCTCACTGGAAGTTAGCGTTGGCTAGTATTTCATCCAAGCGAACGCGACCCGGCAAGGATGTCAAGGGCGGACGGGGCCACCCCGGAACGCGCCCCGGGCTCGAGGCCCGGGGCCGTCCCCCGCGTTGATCAACTCGCCGTCTTGCGCTTGACGACGGTGAGCTTGAGTTCACTGGGATACTGTCGCGAGTGGTTGATGACGTTCGTGGCCGTCACGCCCGTCTTCTCGTCCCAGTTGCGCCCGCCCGTGTTCATGTTGCGGTCGAAGCGCGGGAAGTTGGAGCTCGACACCTCGATGCGGATGCGATGCCCCGGCGCGAAGTAGTTGGAGGTCGCCATCGGACCCACGGTCACCTTGTAGACCTTTCCCCGCTCCATGAACACCTGCTTGTCGTACCCCTCCCGATAGCGCACCCGCTGGATGGACTCGTCGAGGTTCCAGGCACGCCCTTCCGCATCCACGTCGATAAACTTCACGGTCACGTCCGTGTCCTTCACGTCGGACGAGAGGTACACACTCAGCTCCACGGAGCCACTCACCTCCAGCCCTTCCTTGAGCGGCTCGCTCGTGTACACCAGGATGTCCGGCCGCTCCTCCATCTTCGACTGGTCCCACGACCCGCCCTGCACGGCATTGCCCGTGCAGCAGACGTTGCCGCCGTAGGACGGCACCGGCTTCATGGGGTCATAGGTGAACGTGTCCGGCGTGTTCTCGCGCGGCGGACGATCGGTGAGCACGCCATCGCCGTGCCGGGTGTTGGCCTTCCCTCCGCTGGACAGGAAGAAGCTCATCGACTCGGCGCCCTTTGGCGGCCACGAGTCCGTTGTTTGCCACTTGTTCATGCCCATGGTGAAGTACCGCACACGTGGCATCGTGTCGAGCAACGCGCTCTTCTCGCCCTTCAGGAAGATGTCGAACCAGCCATAGGTGAGCGCGTCGTAGTCGTATCGGGCATCGCCCATGTTCCGCTCACCAACCACGAGGTTGTCGGTGGCCCGCTTGTGGGCGCAGTGCAGCGTCGGGGCGATCACCGCGTATTGCTGCCTGGCCACCTCCGGGTTCGCCGTCCGGACGACGTGATTGAACGTCTCCAGGTTGGGCGCGGTGCTCACGTCATACCACGTCATGAACCAGAGTCCCGGCACATTGATCCGCATGTCGTCATGAAAGAGCCCGCCGCGGTACCACGCCGGATCGTTCGGTGTGCGCTTCATCATGGCGCCACCCGTCGCGATCCCGGGCATCGAGTCGGCGAAGATCCCCTTCGGTCCGTCGACCGCACGCATGATGTCGATCGTCGGGAGCGTGCTGAGGCCCTTCGACCAGTCGACCGGGGGAAGTTGCTGCGACAAGTCGAACGACTTGCTGAAGCGAACCAGTTCCTCCTGCGTGAGTCCGGGCGGCGGCATGGGGCGCACCTGGTTCTGCTCACCGTAGAGCCAGGCGATGAACAACATCTGCACCGCGCCTCCCCGGTACCAGTTCCCTTGCTCAAAGAAGCGACCAACGCGCCCGACGCCGGCCCCGAAACCTTGCGGGATGATCGTGGCGAGTCCCTTCGGCGATTGCGCCGCTACCGCCATCTGCCACTCGGCGGTGGATGAACACCCGATCAGCCCGACCTTGCCGTTCGACCAGGGTCGCGTGGAGATCCACTCGATTTCATCCACGCCGTCCGTCAGCGGGGGGCCGAGGATGTCGTAGTTCCCCTCGGAGAAGAAGTGGCCGCGTTCGTTCATGTCGACCCATGCATACCCGCGCTTGATGGCATCGAGGCGCGCCGACATGTCGGCGGGGGCGCCAAGCCGCACGTCCCACCAGTTGAAGTTGTAGGGCGTGCGAACGAAGATGGCCGGCACCGGCCCGGTGGCGTTCCGCGGACGGTAGACGTCTCCCTGCATGCGGACGCCGTCGCGCATCGGGATCATCAGCTTTCGCTCGACTACCGCGAGTCGCTGGAGTTCAGCCTCCATGGAATCGCGGCGCGCACGAAGGGCGCGCTGGTCCGGGGCGCCTGGCTGCGCCATGGCGAGCGCCGGCAGCAGGCTCGCAAGCAGGGCGGCGCGGAGAAGTCGCTGCATGGGTGTCGCTCCCTGGTCTGGGGAAGTCGCCGGAATTCCCGAGCCCGCTCCCCTTGCGATGGACCCGTCCGGCACTGACCGTTCCTCTGTTACTACGCGATACACAGCTCCCACGCTCACGCGAACCGGCGCGCCAACCACACCGCCTCTGGAAACGGCTTGGCTCACGGGAGGCCCCCCGAGTGCCGGCCGCGTGACGCGTTCGGGACCTGTCGTCAGTTCAGCTTCGCCGCCTTCAGTTCCGCCACCGTCCAGGGGAGCGTTCGGGACGACGTCGCGCTGCGTACGGCCGCGACCTGTTCCGGCGTGACCGCAGCCGCGCTGTTCCCCCACGAACTCCGCTCGTGCGTCAGGATCGCCGCGATCTGCGCATCCGAGAGCTGGCCCCAGGCCGCCATCACCTGGCTGAAGGTCTGACCCGCCACCGTGATCTCGCCTTGCAGGCCGTGGATCACGATGGCGATAGCGACGTTCGGGTCGCCGTTCACCCATTCCGAGCCGGCCAGCGGTGGATAGACGCCGGGAAGACCCTTGCCGTCCGCCTGGTGGCAGACCATGCACACGGCCTGATATTCGGCCTCGCCGTTGATCGCCGCGGGTGCGGCGGGCGTAACGGTCTGGGCGGCCGGCGTGGTGTCGGCAACGGGCGTTTCGTTGTTGGCGCCGCCGCCGCACGCGACGGTAACGAGCAGGGCACCGAGTGCAGCAGGAAAGCGAAGATGCGTGTTCACGGCAGTGTGGAAATGGAAGTAGGAACCCCCGCAACCTGCGAGGACGGAGCCGCCCGGACGCGGGCGGTCACAGGGACGGGCTCGTCACCGAGACCGTGCAGCAGCAGGCGGACTTCGCCGCCAACGACGAGACTCGCCGACACCTTGCCGAGCACCAGGTGCGGCCGCCCCGGTACCATCTTCACCGCACGATGGGCGGGAACATAGAACGCGCTCGGCAGGGACTCCCCTTCGGGGCCGCGCGCGCCGAGCCCGATCGCGACGACGTCATCGCTCACCGGGGTCGAGGTGCGAAGCACCGCATAGGGCACCGGGCCACGATTGGCCACGGTGAGGTACACATGCGAATCCTGCCCGACGCGGGCCGGCGTGGCCCAGGCGTCGAGGACGATCAAGTCGGGTTCCTGCGCCTTCCCGTCGGAAATGGGAAGGGCGCACAGCAACGCGACAACCGAGAGGTTGCGCATAGCATGGTCATGTTGGACGGAAGGGCGAGCGGCGACCCGCAGGCGCGGGCACCGGGACCGCCGGTGTGGAGGCTAGCTCAACACTCCCGGGGGCGCGTGCGCGAAGGGCAACGCATGGGCAGCACGTTCCACGACAAGCGTGGCGGCGCAAGGTGCGGCAGCGGCCTGCGGGCCGGACACCGGCAGCTCCCCGGCGTCCACGGCATCGGCCACCAGCACCGGATCCGCCATGTGACAGGCACCGACACAATCACACGGCGATGTTGGCGCCGTGTCCTGCCCGTCCGCAGGCGCGTGATGTCCACCGTGCGCGTCATGCGTGTCCGCCGCAGCGGCGGCCTCGTGCCGACCCTCGACGCAACACCGAAAGGCACCACCAAGCGCCGGCGAGCCCATCGCAAACGCGAGGAGCACGAGGGCCTGGATTCCCTTGCGGGCGGCGGTGAAGACACGCATGAGGAGGAAATGATGGCACGCGGAACCCCGCCGCGGCAAGGCCGCTTACGGGATGGCGGCCACCATGATCTGGCTTCGCCGCTCCACGCGCTGTCCCCACGCCACGAGCGTCGTCTGGTCCGTCGTCGCAAACACGGGGTAGTGCTGCTGGCCGTTGGCCGTGGCAGGAAACGACCGGGGAGTGAAGCGGGCGACCCCACCCGCGGACACCGTGATCCCGGCGATTCGGCCACGCCGCACGCCGGCGACCACTTCATCCCACCCGACCAATGTTGTTCCATCCCGCGCGATCCCGAGCGATGAGTGCCCGGCCGGCCCTTCCACGGGCAATCGCGTGCGCGGACCAAATGTCTTTCCGTCCCGGGTCGCGGCGTGGTACAAGGTCAGGCTGTCCACTCCGCGTCCACCCACTGGCGTGGGCCAGACCACATGGATCGTCCGCGACGCATCTTCGATCGCGGTCGGGCCGTCGTCGGGACACCCGTCGAACTTCCACCGATCCGGGCTGACGCGTACCAGCGGGGTGAAGGTGCGCCCCTGGTCGGCGGACCTTGCGAAGGCGATGTCGCGCTCTCCCTCCGGGAAGACATGGCGCCACACGGCGAGCAGCGACCCGCGCGACGCAACCAACGTCGTCTTGCAGCAGTAGCAGGGGCTGCTGGCCAGGCGCGTGGCGGGGCCGCTCCCCTCGAGCGGGGCGAGCAGGACGGTGGACAACCCGGCGCGCGCCGTCGGGTCGGCATGCGGTCCGGCCGCGGGGCGCGGGCCGGTGGGAGGCGACACCTTGGCGATCGAGTCTGCTGCCACGGTCTCCCGGTGATCGATCCACAACACATAGGGCCGTCCGGCCGCGTCGACCGCCACCGAGTGCCACCCTCGCACCCCGACCGCATCACTTCCGGGAACCGGTACGGCATTACTGAACGTTCGCCCGCCGTCCGTGGAGCGCGCCGAGAGCAGGAGCCAGTCAGCCCCCCGCTTCGCGGTCCAGATCACGGCGACCTCCGGGGCCGCCCCACGGCGCGGGCGCAGGGCCACACGCACCGGGGCATCGGCACTCACCCGCGCCTGTCCCGGGACATGGTTTACGCGCACCGGGGCCGCAAAGGTACGCCCCCCATCCTGGCTCGCCGCGAGATAGACGTCCATGGCCGCCGCCGTGGCGGAAGAGAACCCGACAACCACGAAGCGCCCGGCAGCCGCCAAGGCGTGGTTCGCATTCGTTTGCCCCTCGATGCCGATCGCCACCTGGGCAGCGATCGGAGCGTTAACAAACACGAGGGCGGACACGACATGGCGCATCGACATCAGGGCCTCTCCGAAAGTCGTTCGGCGCGACACCAGCGTGTCGTCGCATCATCAGCGTAGGAGGCCGGCGTCCCGTCGGCAACCCCCGCTACGAACCGCGGGCTTCCCGCACCGCCGCGCGCAGCGTCGTGTCGCCCGTGCGCAGCGCGCCAATCAGGCGGCGGACAATCCTTCCATCCCGGCCGATCACGAAGGTTTCCGGCACCCCAACGGTCTGGAACGCCAGCGACACCTCACGATCGGGATCCAGCCAGATGGTGTAGTCCATCCGGTGCTCCCGGGCGAAGTCGCGAATGTCATCCCGCATCCCCGCCTCGTCGACGGACACGCCAATCACCCGCACGCCGTCGCCCCCCTGGGCTTCATGCAGGGCCTGCAATTGGGGGATCTCCTCCCGGCACGGCTGGCACCAGGTGGCCCAGATGTTGAGCACCACGACCTGCCCACGCAGCGATGCCAGGGAGACCCGTGCCCCCTCCATGTCCTGCGCCTCGTAGGCGGGCGCCGACTGCTCACGCGCCGCGCGTCCCTCGCAGGCGACGCCCACGCCGAGCAGGGTGAGGCACAAGGACAAACGAGCACATGACATCAGGGGCGTCCTCAGTGCTGTGTGAACCAGTCGACGATCCGGCGGATCCGGTCATGCCGGTTGCGCGTCAGGCCATGGTTGTCGTCGTCGTACACCTGCAGGGCGTACGGCCTGTTGGCGCGCTGCAGCGCCACGGCCATCCGCAAGGCCTGGTCCGCGTGGACCAGGGGATCGGTTCGCGAGGCCAGCAACAAGACCGGTACCCGAACCGAATCCGGCCAGTAGATCGCCGAACGTGCACGATGGTGCTCCGCTGCCCGGGTGGCGAAGTCCGGCCAGTTCCGGGCCCATCCATACGTGACCTCGTTCCCGTTGATCAGCTCCGGACGATACCGACCCCAGTCCTCGAGGTCGGTGACCCCCGACCAGACCGCCGCAGCACGCACCGGCAAACCCTGCTTGAGCGCAAGAAAGGCCATCGTCCCGCCGCGCGATGCCCCCACCATGTACATGCGACTGGTGTCGGCCTCGGGAATGGCCGCGATCAACGGCACGAGGTTCATGATGTCGTTCACCTCGACGCCCCCCCACGTATCGGCCATAGCCGTGGGGCCGTGGTACCGATAGTCGGATCCCACGACGACAAATCCCTCGCGGGCCAGCAGGTACATCTCGATCGCCAGGACGTCGCCAATGCGGCCGAAGTCCCCATTCCCACCGCGATTGAAGATGATGACCGGCCAGCGCCGCGGCCCCGGATCGCGCGGACGCACCCACACGCCAGGCACCTCGAGCCCATCACTCGTGTAACGGATCGCCTCGATCCGGAACGCGGGATGTGCCCGGGCGTCTTCGTAGTCCTCGCGGGCGATCGTCTGTTGACGGGTCGTGTCGAGCGCCTCGTACGCGGCCAGCGCTCGCCACGGCTTCGCCTCGAGCAAGCGCCCGCTCGGGGTCCCACCGGTACCCTGCGCACCTACCGATGCCGTGCCGGCGCCCAGGAAGACCAGGATCAGATGTGTCACACCCGTTCGGGCACGCAGGACTCGGAACGGCATCGGGATGGCCATGACCAGGGAGTTCGAAAACCGGGCGGCAAGATGCGCCCCACCCGTTTCCGAAGCAACCGCGATCCGCCGCCACCGCGCGCACGGCGGCGGGGCGGACCTACGGCTTCGACCCCTTTGTCAGCGGCAACTTCCGGTGCGCCCAGTCCTGGTACGAGCCGTCATAGAACCGCGTCTCGTACCCGAGCAGGCGCGAGACGAAGTACGACATCGAGGCCCGGTATCCAACGAAGCAGTACGTAATGACGGTGTCATCGGGGCGCACGCCCAGTCGCTGGAAGATCGTCCGGAGTTCGTTGACCGGCTTGAGGCCGGGACCACCCGTCGCCATGAGGTCCTGCCACAGGAGCAGCCGGGCACCGGCGAGGTGCCCCTCACTGGGGAGCCCCCGCCGCCCCCCGGTCCCGTCGAACTCCTCCGTCGTTCGGGTGTCCATCAGGAAGGTGCGCGGTGTGCCGATGCGCGACTGGACCCAGGGGGCGTCCACGATGACATCGGTCCGGCGCGCCGGGACAAACCGTCCCTTGCTTGCCGGACTACGCACGGTCCGCGTCACCTCGCCGCCGGACGCCTTCCAGGCCGCGGCGCCACCGTTGAGCACGTGCAGGCGCTGGTGCCCGGCGACTTCCAGCGTGACAAAGGCGCGCGTCGCCATGATCGGATCGGGGGAATAGATCACGACGCGTGTGTCGTTCGAGATCCCCAACCCCTCGATGAGCGTGCGCAAGCTGTCGAGGGACGGCAGCTCCGACTGCACGGGTTCCTCAAAGGTCGCGAGGTGCATGTACTCCACCTCCACCGAGCCGGGAATCAGGTCCACCGACAAGGTCGTGTCCATGCGATGCCCGACGTACAGCAACACCAGGTCGCGATCGCGCGCATGCGACTTGAGCCAGTCGGCCGAAACGAGCAGGGATTCAGCCGCGGTCACCCGTTGCGCGGGCACGGTGGGGACGATGGGGAGCGCGAGCGCTCCGAGGAGGGTCCACAGACTCAGCATGGATGGAATCCGGAAGATGGTGAGGGCCTCCCGGTGATCCGGAGGCCCAGGCGTGCACGACCGCTGCGGGCGGTCATCCGGGTGTGCTCCGGCGGAACTGCTCGCGATACTGGTGGGGCGGGACGTGCAGCACCCTCACAAACGAGCGCCGCAATCCCTGGGCGGAACCGAGTCCGCAGTCAGCCGCGACTTTCTCCAGTTTGTCTCGCGACTCCTCGAGCCGCCGACGGGCCGCCTCGACCCGGACGCGCTCCACGAACTCGGCGGGGGTGGTTCCGGTGTCGCGGCGAAAGACCCGTGCGAAGTGGCGGGGGCTCATGCCCGCCTGCGCCGCCAGCCGCTCCACCCGCAGGTCGTCCCGCAGGTGTTCGGCCACCCAGGTACGAACCTCCTCGATTTGCCGACGATCCGAGGACTGCAATTCGAGCGCGGCGCTGAACTGCGATTGCCCCCCACTCCGCCGCAGGTACAGCACCAGCTCCCGCGCCACCTGCAGGGCGACCTGACTCCCCAGGTCGTCCTCCACGAGGGCGAGGGCGAGATCCATCCCCGCCGTGACCCCCGCCGTCGAGTACACCTTGCCGTCCCGCACGTACAGGGCATCGTGATCGATGCGGATCGTCGGATATCGCTCGCCCAGGCGCGCCGCCCACTTCCAGTGCGTGGCCGCGCGCCGGCCGTCCAGCAATCCCGCCGCCGCGAGGAGGAACGCGCCCGTGCAGATCGAGCCCACGCGCCGCGCCGGCCCAGCCAGGCGCACCAGGCGCTGCACCAGCGCCGGGTCCTCTGCCGCGGCTTCGACGCCCCATCCCCCGGCCACCAGGAGCGTGTCGATGGGACCGCGCAGGGAACCCACCGTCGCCGAGCCGGTGAGAAGCAGGCCGCAGTTTGTCGTCACCGTCGGGCGACGGCCGGTGCTGGCCAGGACCACCCGGTACGGAGACGTGGTCGCGCGGCCCTCACGCACCACGATCTCGCCCGCGCGCACGAAGACCTGGAAGGGCCCCGCCACGTCGAGAATCTGGGTGTCCGGTGCCGCAATGAAGACGACGGTCCTGGGGCGCGCCGTGCGGCGTCGAGCGGGTGCGGTACGCATGCGGACGTACGCTAGGGGCTGTACGGCCAGGGCAGCAATGCCGAACATGCGTCATTTTCTGCCATCTTCGGCGGCGCGATGGCGCCCCCGCGGAGCGCGCCGCGCCGCCCCTACGGCTTGAAGACCCGGGGGACCTCCTTCAACCCGAACGGGTCCGCATCACGGTCCTCGTGCCACTCGTACTCCAGGCTGCGCGCGAGCCCCCGCGCGCGGTCGATGCCGAACATCCGGGCGACCAGGCCGAGTGCCATGTCGGTGCCGGCGGAGACACCGGACGACGTCAGCACCTTGCCATCCTCCACCCAACGTGCACTCGGCACCCACTTCACCTCGGGGTCCTGCTCCACCGCCAGCGCAAACGCTCCCTTGTTCGACGTGGCGCGAAGTCCCTTCAACAGTCCCGCGCGCGCCAGCAGGGCAGACCCGGTGCACACGGAGGTCGTGTACGACGTCACCGCGTGACGCGCGCGAATGAAGTCGAGGAAGGCCGTGTTCTTCAGCTGCGTATAGGTCCCGACACCACCGGGCACCATGAGGATGTCGATCGGCGGCGCGTTCGCAAACGAATAGTCCGCAACGGTTGAGGCCCCCTGGGCCGAGCGCACCGGACCTGACTGCTCGGCGATGAGGATCACCTTGAACTCCGGAACGTAGGACCACATCTCCACGGGCCCGTACACATCGAGCACTTCGAAGCCCGGGTACAGCACGATGCCCACGGTCTTGACCTCTCGAGCCGCCGGGGCGGCCGACGCCACCACGGGCCGGGCGCGTTCGGCAGGGTCCAGGGCAGCGCGCAACCACGCGTCGCGCCCCTTCGGGATATGCTGCTGGTACTCGAGGCGGTTCGAGACGCCATCACCGTCTGCGTCGCCGTCCGGACCCAGGTGAGGTTCCAGTGCCAGCGCCAGCGAGTAGTCACCAGTGAGGGGCGCACCGAACCCGCGCGACATGGCGTCGTACGCCGCGAACGAGGCGCGCCCCAGCATCGCGTACCCGGCGACGACCTCGGGAGCCGTCGGCCATCGACCAACGAGGGCCGCCACGTCCTGTGCGGCGGACGCGCGAGCCTGGGTGAGCGCCGCCTCCACCGCCCGGCGGTCCACGCCTCCACGCGGGGCCACCGACGACGCGGGCTGGCGAAGGATGGCCGCAACAAGGGCCATCTCATCGGCGTCCAGCATGCCGTTCCCTCCGCCGCCGGCCCCGTTGTTGAAGTCGAGCTTTGCCGGATCGAATCGCAGGCCGCGCATCGCGGCATCGAAGTCGGGCAGCGGTGCCTGGGCGCGTGCGGGAACCGGGGCGACCAGCCACAACGCGGCGACGACCCAGCCGGTGCGCAGGAATGTCGGGAGGAGACGCATGATCTCGATGGGCGGGGTGGTGCGACCACGCATGGCGTGTCGCGGCCGGTAAGTTAGCGTGCGCTAGCTTCCAGGGGGAAGGCGTGGATCCCGTTGCGCATACCACGGGCCACACCGCTGGCGCCGGACGACCCCGTTGCACAACGGCGACATCGTGGCGTAACGTCCAGCATGACCTCCATCCACCGGCGGGACTTCGTGGGTCGTGTCGCGGGCGCGATGGCCGGCGTCACCCTTGGCGGCGCGGAAGCGATCGAGGCGCAGGACCTGCCGGCACTCTGGGACGTCGACCGTTCCATCACCAACCTCGAGAATGCCTACTGGGGTGTCATGCCGCGCGAGGTCGAGGCCGAGTTCACGCGGCACTCCCGCTTCGTCAACCGGCGGAACGTCGCGTTCGTGCGGGACGCCATTCCCGGGCAGGAACGCACCGCGGCGATCGAGCAGGTACGCGCCGAGATCGCGGCGCTGATGGGGGCACCCAGGGAAGAGTTTGCCCTCACACGGAATGGCACCGAGGCGCTGCAGAACCTGATCCTCCAGTACGCACGGCTGCGGCCCGGCGACGCCGTGATGTACGCCGACCTCGATTATGACGAAATGCAGCAGGCCATGGAGTCGTTGCGGCAGACCCGCGGCGCCACGGTGCTCAAGTTCGACATCCCCGAGCCCGCCACCACCGCGAACGTACTGGCGGCGTATGACAAGCAGCTCCGCGAGGCGCCCGCCAACCTCAAGCTGCTCCTCGTGACGCACCTGTCGAACCGCACGGGACTCGTGACCCCGGTGCGGGAGATCGTCGCGATGGCCCGGGCACGCGGCGTCGACACGATCGTCGACGCGGCGCAGACGATCGGGCACATGCACTACACCCTGCAGGACCTGGACGCCGACTTTGTCGGCTTCTCCCTGCACAAGTGGATCTGCGCGCCGCTGGGCACCGGCGCCATCTGGATCCGGGGGTCACGCCTCGCCGACATTGAGCCGTGCATGGGGAGCACCATGTTCCCGCGCGAGGACACACGGAGCCGCAGCAGCATCGGGACGGTGAACTTCGCCGCGACACTCTCTGTCCCCGCCGCGATCCGCGTGCATCGACGCATCGGCGGCGAGCGCAAGCAACGCCTCCTTCAGGCGTTGCGCGACCACTGGGTGCAGCAGGTCCGCGACATCCCGCGCCTCGAGATCCTGACCCCGAATGAGGCAGGGCGCTATGGCGCGGTGACCAGCTTCCGCCTCCCCAGGATGCGTGAATACGCCGAGGCGCAGCGCATGGCGCGGGTGCTGCTCGAGCGGCACCGGATCCTGACGGTGGCGCGGCGCGGGATCGCCGGAGGTGCGGCCGTGCGCGTGACCCCGACACTCTACAACACGCGTGCAGAACTCGATCGCCTGGTGCGGGCCCTTCACGCCGAGAGTCGCGACTTCACCTGAGTCAGTTCACGGGCGCGCCGGGCTAAGCGCCGCGCCGCACGACCTGCGCCGCGGTATCTCCTCGCGCGAAGTACAGTGACTGGCGCGACCCCTCCGGCAGCTGGAGGAGTGTCACCAGGTTGCGCTGGTCGGCAAACGTCTCGAACAGCAGGTCGACCCGAAGGGAGACCGCATGGACGCGCGCCGCCAACGGCAACTCCAGGAGGTACCACCGCATCTCGTTCCCGGGATCGTCGAGGTCCCTCCCGGCTTCCAGCACGCGCCCGGTGAGCCTCCGCCCGTTCGCCATGACCTGCACCGTGGCATTGAAGTACGCGGCGAAGGCCGTGTCCCCCGCGGGGGTGTCGATGGCCAGCATCGGCCGCGTGGTGCGAGCCCGCAGCGCGCGCTCCAGGTCATCCCGAAAGACACGGACGCGCCACAACAACGCGGTCGAGTCCAGGACAACCCGCGAGTACGTCAGGTGCACATCGTGGCCGCGCCCGGCGCTGGCAGCGGCCGGGTGGGGGGAGGCCTCACCGCCCCACCCCAACACCGCCATGCCTCCCACCGTCAGCCAACGACCCACCGCTCCGTTCATGACACCGGCCGCGCGCGCGTCCAGGTGTTGTTGCTCCGGTCCACGTCGGCGAGCACTTCGCGGGGGTCGAGGACCACCTTTGTCACCTGCTTCTTCGTGAAGAGGCCGTAGGTAAAGGTGAGCTCGTTCTGGCGCCACGCATCGGCGGGAATCTTCACCAGCTGCGTGCTCCCATCGTCGAAGGTGAGCTCGAGATGGATCGGCAGCACCAGGCCGCCCTTGTTGTCGATGCGAATGCGGTGGTACTGCTCGCCCGCGCGCTCCGGACCGAGCAGGGAATCCGCCGGCTGCGATTCCACGGACGCGATGGCCTGGTCATTGGGATAGGTCGTGTAGAACCAGCCGCGCCAGAAGTGGTTGAGCTGTTCGCCGGCCCCGTCCTCGATCGAGCGGAAGAAGTCTGCCGGCTGCGGGTGCTTGAACATCCACTTGCGGGAGTACTCCCGGAACGCCTCGTCGAAGAGCGAGTCGCCGAGGACCTGTTCGCGCAACATGACGAGCCCGGCGGCCGGCTTGGAGTAGCCGTTGTTCCCGAACTGCGCCTGGATGTCGTTGGATTCCGTCATCAGCGGCACCTGCGCCTCCTGCCGCATGTATCCGACGATGTTCTTCGCCGGCCCGCGCTGCGACGGATAGTTTGGATCCCAGTCCTTCTCGGCGTAGTACTGCAGGAACGAGTTGATGCCCTCGTCCATCCAGGTCCACTTGCGTTCGTCGGAGGCGACGATCATCGGGTACCAGTTGTGGCCCACCTCATGGATGGTCACTGAAATGAGGGCCTGGGCCAGTCCCGGGGTCACCTTTCCGTCCGGGGAGGGACGCGCCCCGCAGAACGCAATCATCGGGTACTCCATCCCGAACACCGGACCGTGCACGTTCACGGCCTTGGGATACGGATACTCGAACGCCATGCGACCGTAGGTGGTCATGGTCTGCGCAATGGCCTTCGTGCTCACCGAGTCCCAGAGCGGCATGGCGTCGCGGGGATACAGGGAGTGCAACTCGATGGGTTTGTCGGTCGGGCGGTACCGGTATCCCATCGCGTCCCAGACGTAGGTCTTGCTGGAGACCCAGGCGAAGTCACGCACCCGTTCGGCCTTGAAGCGCCAGGTCAGCGGACCATTCCCCGCCGGGCGGCTCGATGGGCGCATCACCTCGTCGGGGCCCACGATGAAGACCGGCTTGTCGCTGGTCCACGCCCTGGAGAGTCGCTGCAGCTGCACGGGCGTCAGGACCTGTGCGGGGTTCTGCAGGACCCCGGTTGCATTCACGATGTGGTCGCGCGGTACGGTCAGCTCGACGTCGTAGTTGCCGAAGTTCAGGTAGAACTCGCCCTGGCCGAGGAACTGGTCGGTCGCCCATCCGTTCACGTCATCGTACACCGACGCCCGCGGGAACCACTGCGCCATTTCATAGAGCCATCCGTCCTTCACCAGCTCCTTCGCGCCGCGACCGTTCCGACCGCCCTCTGGAATCAGGTTCTCCCAGTCGATCTCGATGACCGCCGCCTGGCCCGTCGTGACGGGCGCCGCGAGGTGGACCTTCATCACGGTCCCGTTGATCAGGTAGCGGGCGTCGCGCTTGACACCCTTCGCGTCGACCAGCTGCACGCGGGTCAGCCGATACCCTCCGTCGAAGGCCTCGGGGACGAGGAAGCGCCGCGCCTGTGGCGGAATCCGCGACGGCAGGGCCGGCTGGATCTGGGCGGCACGTGAATCCGCGCGGTCGATGTTCTGGTCGAGCTGGAACCAGACGTAGCTCAATGCATCAGGCGAGTTGTTGCGGTAGGTCACCCGCTCGCTCCCGGTCACTCCCTGACGCACGGTGTCCAGGCGCGCCTTGATCACGTAGTCCACCTGCTGCTGCCAGTACTTTGGCCCGGGCCCGCCACCGGCGTTCCGGTATTCGTTGGGATCCGGCCACTCGTCGATGGCGCGAAACGAACTCTGGTTGGTCTTCTTGTCCCGGGCGTTCACCCAGTTCTGGGCCGACGCGGGGACCGACGTCACCGCCAACAGGGTAACCATGGACGGCAGGAGCCAGTACCGAACGATCATTGTCTCATTCCTGAAGAGAGAGTGCACCTGGCGGTCACGCCGCCAGTCGGTCGACAAACATCCGGAGTCCGAGCAACGCGGTGATTGCGGCAAGCCCGCCCGACCAGGCGCGACGCGACACCCCCACCTTCCCGCACGCCACGCTCCCCGCGAGGAGGACCACGCCCACAATCACCAGCTGGCCCACCTCCAGTCCCACATTGAACCCGAGGAGGGGAACGAAGATCGAGTCTTCCGGGCCGATGGCCGCCCGCAGGAAACTCGAGAACCCCAGCCCATGAATCAGCCCGAATCCCACTGCCAACAGGTAGGCGATTCCCTGACCACCGATCCCTTCCGTGTCGCGCGTGCCCGGTGGCCGCCGCCCGAACTGCCGGAGAGCGGTGACCACGATGGTCAGGGGAATCAGGGTCTCCACGAGAACTGACGACACCCGCACCACACCGAAGGTCGCGAGCACCAGGGTCACGGAGTGGCCCACCGTGAACGCCGTCACCAACACGAGCAGCCGGCGCCAATCCCGGGGGAGATAGCTGGACGTCAGCGCGACGATGAACAGGATGTGATCGTACCCCTGCAGGTCCGCGATGTGCGACAGCCCCAGGCGACCATACGTCAGGAACTCACTTGACATGTCAGCAGGCAAGTTCGAGGGCGGCACCCCTCAACGGAACGTCGGGGCAACAAGCGGCGTGCACGGGGGGACGAAGGGTCGCTGCGATGGGATGGGTGGATGCTACTCTTTCGGTGCGGGCGCGGGGAAACTAACCCCGGCTAGGTTCAGGAACACCCCGAGGGGCCGAGGTGACGGGATGGCGACACGCACGTAGGTTCACCCGGGGACGTGTCCCTCTCGCCCACCTCTTCCGGTCCTCCCGAGACGATGAGCCACTCCTTCATGCTGGCACTGCTCGCCGCCGCGACGGCGATTCCACACCCGGCGAGCGTGCCGCCGTCCGCGCCGCGCGCGGCCGCGACGCAGGTCAAGGTCACCGTACTCTCCACCATGCTGGCCGGTGACCCCCAACGTGGGATCGGAGAATGGGGGTACGCCGCCCTCGTCGAGGTCGATGGGAACCGCTGGCTCTTCGACACAGGCGCGCGTCCCGATGTCGTCCTTCACAACGCGCGCGAACTCGGCGTCGACTTGACCACCGTGACCGATGTGATCATCAGCCACAACCACGATGATCATACCGGCGGACTCCTGACCTTGCGTCGGGCCGTGATGGCCAAAGCGCCTTCGGCGCTTTCGCGCGTCCACGTCGGGCGTGGCGCCTTCTGGAGTCGAGTG